>OLNN01000466.1_pt1 | contig 43417 bp, 36 predicted proteins | sample 1672141 | NCBI WGS metagenome assembly OLNN01 (sample SAMEA3136652, study PRJEB25190) | human gut metagenome | biome: human gut; feature: human-associated habitat; material: faeces | place: Austria | collected 2013
ACCAGGCATTCATCAACCAGGTTATCTCCTTCGTTGATGCAATCAACAACGATACCCAGACTGCTGTCGGCGCTATCGATGGCCTGCGTCCGGTTCTCATGGCTAAGGCTGCTACCGAGTCCTGCCAGGCTGGCGGCGTGTATGTCAAGGTCGGCGAGTAATTTCTTTTTCTTTCTTCTCCTCTTTCTATAACTCAAATTAGAAAAGCAGCTCCAAATGCTTTTCATCCCTTCAGATACAACAGCGAGGCAGTTTGATCTGCCTCGCTGTTTTGTTGTTTTATAGTGCCGGAATGATGTCTTTTCCCATTGTATTTTCAAGAAATAGTTCGGTAATCATATAACAATACAGTGCAGCAATCAGCATTATGCTGTTTGGTATTTGATTGCTGGCAAACCTATATCGCTCGTTACCCATAAGTTCCAATTTCAAACAAAACATTGAGATTGGAGCTTAAAAATGAAAAACTGGCAGAAAACGCGCAATTACCGGCGCATGAAAGATGAAAACGGCAATGCGATTGCTAATGTTATTACCGTTTTCGGACGAACTGTTTACCATGTATGCGCATATGGACGCGCACGAACGGTACATCATGTAGGAAGCACTACGCGGCAGAGTGTTTTCCCTCGATAAGATGGCCGAGGACGGATGTCGGTGGAAACTGTATCCCATCAGTTCGCACCGAGCGCCGAGGAAATCTTGATTGCGCGTGAGAACGAGCAGGATGCACAGCGCAAACTTGAGCTGCTGAAAGAAGCAGTATCTCAGCTTGGCGAAGCCGACCGCGCGTTGATCGAAGCAGTGTACTTTGAAAACATCTCCATGCGGGAGTATTCACGGCGGATTGGGGTATCGCACAGTGCAATCGTCAAACGCCGCAATCGTATTTTGCGCACGCTGAAACAATATTTTGAGAATATCTGATTTTCGGGGTATTCACTGACCACTTTTCTCTGGAGTACAGTAGAGGGAAAATATTTTCTATATCTCTCGTTAATTTCTCTCTTTGCTCGCCGCCGCGAGAATGGTGAGGGGGTGCAGCCCGGCTGTGTGTAACTGCCGCAGGAAGTTATACACAACCGGACAGGGGGAGAGGAAAGACGCGGGCGGCGCGGACTTCGTTCCTCTCCCTCTAACCTCGAAAGTGAGTTTCACCGGCGTTTTGATAAGATATTAGCATATCGCACAAAAACTGAAGCCGAATCTTGTGCATGATTAAAAATATTTTTCAGGGGCTATTCCATTAACCACATTTCGGCGTTATAGTAAAAGAGGAAATATTTCCAATGTCCTTTGACAACCGCATACTCAGGCATCAGGTACAAATTCGGCGCGGAGAGCTGCAGCGGAAAGCTGCGAACTGTGGGTGGCTCCTATCATGGCAATGACCCGCGCGGAAGATAATGATACTCCCGACCAGTCACCGTCCGAGCGTGAAAACGTCGCAGGCAATGAGGTCGGACAACGGATAGGTGAAATTCCTGTGGAATCGGTACGCTGCCGATCGCTTGGTGCTTCCCACAGTCGGGGGTGAGGCCGAATAGACTGACAGTAACAGTATAAATCATTATAAAACCGGAAGAATACCGCTTCTTTGCGTGTATTCTTCCGGTTTCGCACTTCATGGAGGTTTTACATGTCATTTGATTACGAAATTTTATCACAGAATGATCTGCTGGAACTGTTTCCGTTCGGCCGGTCAAAACTCAACGCCTTACTGCGGGCCGGTGTTCTGCCCGTCACCAAAGTTGGACGTGATTACATCACCACTCGAGCAGAACTTGACCGCTGGTTCGCGGCCAATCGCGGACGTGAAATCTTCTATTAACCAGACGTTGCGAACCATGCAGAGTATGGCGTATAATAACAATGTTAGCTGTTGTAGCTGCCGCACCGGGTCAGGAGCGAAAATGAGCAATACAACAGAAAAAGTAACGAAAACGAATCGTCATTACGGGGAGGGCAGTATTTATCAGCGCAAAGATGGCCGCTGGGTAGCAAAATACCGCGATGAAGCAATGGCGAAACCGCAGTATCTTTATGGTTCGACCGAAGCTGAGGTTCGCCGCAAACTGCGGGATTGGAAAAAGCAGACGGCACGCGGTCTGACTGCGTGCAAGAAAGTGTTTTTTCGTGATTATGCAGATAACTGGTTTTACACGTTCAAGCAGCACTCTGTCGAAAACAGCAGTTTTGACCGTTACGAAAGCATTTATTTGCATCATATCAAGCCTGTATTGGGCGATATTCAGATTGCGTCTATCCGCAGTGAGGAGATTCAGAATCTGCTGGTTGCGAAAAGCAAAACGCTTTCGTACAGTGTAGTGAAGAAGATCAATTTCCTTTTGTCGGAACTGTTTCAGTATGCCCATTCCGAGGGCGATATTGCGAAGAATCCTATGCGCAATGTGAAGATGCCGAAAAAGACGCTGTTCAAGCAGAAGCGCACGATTTTAGTCATGGAAGATGAAGAAGTGCAGGCGTTGGAACAGGTCGCTACATTAACATGTCACAATGATACACCGCAGATTATGCACGCTAATGCGATTGTGTTTCTGGTGCATACTGGTTTGCGTTGTGGTGAATTGCAGGCATTGAAATGGTCTGACATTGATTTCACAAACGAAACAGTCACGGTCAGCAAAAATCTTTCGATGATTGTCAACCGTGACCGCAAGCCGGGACAAAAGCATAGGAACGCAAAAATCAAGGGAACTAAGACTGTGAGCGGTAATCGGATTGTTCCGCTGAATGAAAAGGCTGTCCATGCACTGCGCAGTTTACAGCAGATTTATCGTATGCTGGGTGTTCGCAATGATTTGGTATTGGTGTCCCGCAACGGCAAGGTGCTTTCTAATGCACAGCTTCGCCGTGTGCTGGACCGTGTTTTGCGCAAAGCTAATATCGACAAGCCCTTCACTTTACATCAGCTGCGACATACCTTTGCTACGCGGACACTGAAAGCGGGCGTACCGATCAGCGTAGTCAGCAAGTGGCTTGGCCATGCGAATATTTCGACAACATACAACACATACATTCACGTTCTCTGTTCTGAGGAGAAGGACGCAGCGGAATTGCTGAAGGCTATGTGAACACTTTGGTGTCAAGTTGGTGTCACGGGAAATCGGTAGAACGCAATTCTTTAGATATATCATAAAAATTGGAGAAAAAGAGCGAAACCATGCGGTTTCGCTCTTTTTCTCATTCTTCGCCGGAATTCTGTTCCGGAGCACCGTTTTCGCTATTCGGCTTGCGGCGGCGTCTTCCGCCTCTGCGGCGGCGACGGCGCGGCGCACCTTCACCGTCCGGAGACAGCTCATTCTGAGCATCTTCGGGCAGTTCATCTCCTGCAGTCTGCTGCGGGGCAGGCTTGCGCGGTGGACGCGGCTGCTGCGGCTTCTGATGCGGAGTCTCGCTCTTTTTCGGTGCATCCTTTTTGGGTGCGGAAGCGGCAGCATCCTCCTGATCCTCGCGCTTACGGCGTTCCTCGGCCATAGCGGCGGCATTCTGACGGTTGCGGCACGCACCCTTTACCATGCAGCACTGCGTGCACTGGAACTCGGTCAGCGAGTGCTCCGGACTGTCGTCCAGCTGCACCTTGCAGGTGCCGCGCAGCATCTGGGTGGAAATCACCTTGCCGCGGCCTTCCGGCGTATCGACCACGCTGCCCTGACGCGGCGTGACCTTCTGCAGCTCGGCGTAGGCCTCATGCTCATACTTGAGACAGCACATCAGACGGCCGCACACACCGGAAATCTTCGCCGGATTGAGTGACAGGTTCTGATCCTTTGCCATATTGATGGAGACCGGATGGAAATCATCGAGATACGAGCTGCAGCACAGCTCGCGGCCGCAGCAGCCCAGACCGCCGATCATCTTCGCCTCATCGCGCACGCCGATCTGGCGCAGCTCAATGCGGGTACGGAACACGCTCGCAAGGTCCTTAACCAGCTCGCGGAAGTCCACGCGGCCGTCTGCGGTGAAGTAAAACAGCAGCTTGTTCATATCAAAGGTGCATTCCGCGGTGACAAGGTTCATTTCCAGACCGCGGTCCTCGATCTTCTGCTTGCAGATAATAAACGCCTCGTCGGCACGCTTTTTGTTGCGCTCGAGCGTTTTCATATCGGTCTCGGTTGCCACACGGACCACGCGCTTGAGCGGCTGCACGACCTGCTGATCGGGCACATCGGTGTTGCCCTGCACGCAGTCGCCGTATTCCACGCCGCGTGCCGTCTCGACGATCACACCCGTACCGGGTGCGATTTCCAGACCCTGCGGGTCGAAATAATACATTTTTCCGTTCGATTTGAAACGAACTCCGATTATTGTTGTCAAAAAGTTTTCCTCCTGTATGATGGAAACGCTTAGGAAGCGTAACAGATGCGGTAAATATCGCTCGTTAATGCACAGGTGACAGCCGCGGATGCCGCATTGCGTGACACACGGTCGATCAGCACATCAATAAAATCGTAGACCGCCAACAGACGTTCCATACTGACGGCGCCGGCGAGTGCCTGCGTCTGCTTGCGGAGCGCAGGCTGCAGCGGCTTTTGCGGCAGAGCCTTCGAGACAAAAATCGCGTCCCGGACAGCGGCCTGCAGAATGCCGAGCACGCCTGAGAGTGCGCGGCGCGGCGTCTTTTCCAGACCCATTGCACTGAGCATCATGCGGTCCTCGCGCCGTTCGGCAACCGCAGAGAGATAGGGTGCAAGCAGGGTTGCCGCTTCCTCGTCCGACACCGCCGCCTGCGACGGCTCGAGCGCGAATTTAGTGCAGCGCGAGCGCACGGTCTGCAGCAGCGAATCCGGCTGCTCGGCGGTCAGAATGAAGAACGCATACGCAGGCGGCTCCTCCAGCTCCTTGAGCAGCGCATTCTGCGCCATGGGATTGAGATTCTGCGCATGGTGAATGACTGTCACACGGCGTTCGCCGTCGTTCGGGATAATGGCGTTTTCCGCCTTGAGCTGACGCGCCAGATCGACCTTGAGTTCGGCCTCTCCTTCGTCCACGATCATCAGATCCGGGTGCACACCCTGCTCCACCTTGCGGCACGGCAGACAGTTTCCGCACGGATGACTGCCCGTGCCTTCGCATAAAATACCGGCCGCGAGTACAGTCGCAAGGGTTTTGAGCGCCGCCGGATCGTCACCGGACAGCAGCACGGTCTGCGGAAACCGCTCGTTCAGCGCATGCTTCAGGCTGTTTTTGAGCACATTGTTGCCCGCAAGTGCGTCAAATGAAATCACAGCTTTTCAAAACGCTCGACGTTGAGTACAAATACGGTTGCGCCGCCGACTTCGACCTGCACCGGCGTGGACGGGAAAAAGCCCATGCCGAGCTCAGCGGTTGCCGGCATGATCTGCTTGCGGGAGGAGGAGTGCTCGCGGATAATGTCAAAGCACTCATCCAGCTTGCTCTCGTCCAGACCGATCAGGATCGTGACGTTGCCTGCTTTGAGGAAACCGCCGGTGGTCGCCAGCTTGGTGATGGAGAAGCCTGCTTTCATCAGGCTGGAGATAACATCCTGCGAATCATCGTAATTGATGATAGCCAGTACCATTTTCATAATAGTAACCTCCTATACGCATTGCTGCGCGGAAACATATCGTTTGCTTGGATGAGATGCGTTATTGATGGACAACAACGGTTATTTCATCTATTGTATTGTACCATCTTTCACGGATAAGTGCAATGTGCGCTCCTGTAATTTTCTCGCCGGGCCAGAGCAGCGGCACACCGGGCGGATACGGCGTGACCGGACGGGCGCAGACCAGACCCTCGGCAGCGGCAGGCTGGACTCTGCCGGTCTGTGAGAACCATGCGTCGCGCACGCTCATTACGCGCTCAGCGGGCGGAAACGGTGCGGACAGGGACGGCAGGGGAATCAGCTCGCGCCGTTTGGAAATGCGCCGCAGACCGCGTTTCAGACGGCTGATCGCACCGTTCGGGTCGGAGCCGGTGAGGATGAACACAACATTGCGGTCGTCCGCCATCTCGCACGCCACGCCGCATTCGCTCCACAGCGTATCGGCCAGCTGGTGACCGGTGATGTCGGTTCCGGCGGTGCACACCGTCAGACGGCATGGGTCAAGCGCAGGAAAATGATCCTCGGTCAGTGCGGTGAACATGGTTCGGTGCTGCACATAGGTACGCAGTTCGGCGCAGGTTTCCGCCGAGCGGCGGTACTCCGCGTGACCGGGCCCCTCGGTGTAGGCACGCGCAAGGTCAATGGACGCCATAATGGGATAGGACGGACTGGATGTGCCGAACAGCATGGTGTTTTCGCGCAGTGCGCGGCGGTCCACGCCTGCCGCGGAGAGCAGAACGGCGCCCTGTCCCATGCACGGCAGCGTTTTGTGCATGGAGAGAACGGCCATATCCGCACCTTCCGCGACCGGCGTCGGCAGGCCGACGGCAGGGAAGTGTGCACCGTGTGCACCGTCTACGAGCAGCAGTTTGCCGTGCGCGCGGCATAGATCGGCAAACTCGGGAATCGCCCGCCGGATGCCGTAATAGGTCGGAGAGGTCAGAAGGATTGCCTTGATCTCCGGATGCGCGATCAGCTGTGCTTCCGCATCCTTGACCGGAAGCGCACCGGAAACCGCGAATGGCTCGACCAGCGGTGCAGAAAAGAAATACGGCGTAATGCCGAGCAGCGCGCAGCCGTAGCAGACGGACTTGTGTACCTCACGGTCGAGCAGGACAGCGCCGCCGCGTCCGACCGCTGTGCCGAGCATGGCGAGAATGCCCTGTGTCGAGCCGCCGGTCAGAAAAAAGCAGTCATCCGAGCCAAAATACCGCGCGGCGGCAACCTCCGCATCGCGGATAGGGCCTTCGCCGGTGTACAGGTTGCCGGTGCCGTAGGTTTCGGTAAAGTCGATGGCAAAAATATCCGCGTATGTGTTGAAAACCGGCTCACCCTTGTGTCCGGGCATGTGAAACCGCGCGGAGTCGCCGGTCTCGAGCAGCTGCAGAGCATGGAACAGCGGTGCCGTCGTGAACGGCATCAGGCGGTTGATCTGTCTGTGATTGGGACGGTGGCTGTGCGGCGCAGCCGGTCGGCGGTGGTGCATAATACAGTTGACTCCTTACTATTATAACTGACTATCAGTATAGCAGAAGGGGAGTAGGTTGGCAAATTGAGAATAACGCAGTATAGGCAATACCGCACAATTAAAGCGGCGGTGCTTTGCGGAAATTTTGTGTCCTGACTTTGTTGCAGTTTCACGGTAATACATCAAGTATTACCGCAAAACTGTGCCTCGTCAGTACGCAAAATTTACTCGCAAATCACTCTTGTTCAATTATGCGGTATTGCCTATAATATTTTCTAAAAGTGTTAGTGCAGGGCGGGGGGGCACCCCGCCCTGCAGTAGTCCGGATAAACAGTCATAAGAGAGAACATGGGTGCAGTTCATATTCGCAGCCGTACATTTACCTATCATAAAAAATTACTGATTTTTGATTACGCATTACTAATTTTCATGAACTGTCCACAATGTGCAGACAATCGTTCATTCATTGCGAATTTTTTGGGACATTTTTCGGTAGCAAACGGCAGAGCTTTGTATTATAATAAATAATACGTTCCATTCATAAAAGTAATATCACCGCGACAGACCGTGATATGTAAACCGAGAACGTCTTTACGCTTATATTTGAAAGGCAGGCTATTCACTATGGCAGACAATCGTATCTACAATTTTTCCGCAGGCCCCTCCATGCTTCCGGTTCCGGTGCTTAAGCGCTGTGCAGCCGACATGCTGAACTATCAGGGCTCCGGTATGTCAGTCATGGAGATGAGTCACCGTTCAAAGGTATATGACGGCATCATCAAGGAGACCGAGGCTACGCTGCGCCGCGTACTCTCCATTCCGGATAACTACAAGGTTCTGTTCCTGCAGGGCGGCGCTACCACCCAGTTTGCAGCGATCCCGATGAACCTGCTCAAGACCGGCAAGGCTGACTACGCGCTGACCGGCAGCTTCGCTTCCAAGGCCTACAAGGAAGCGCAGAAGTTCGGCGACATGCACGCTGCATTCTCCTCCAAGGAGACCAACTTCGACCACGTTCCGACGCAGGATGAGCTGGATATCCGTCCGGATGCCGACTACTTCTACATCTGCGCCAACAACACCATCTACGGCACCGAGTATCAGTACGATCCCGAGACCCCGGCAGGTGTTGAGCTGGTAGCGGATATGTCCTCCAACATCCTGTCCAAGCCGGTTGATGTTTCCAAGTACGGCGTCATCTACGCCGGTGCACAGAAGAACATGGGTCCGGCCGGTGTTACCGTTGTCATCGTCCGCGAGGATCTGCTCGGCAACTATCCGCTCGAGAAGTACCCGGTTATGCTGGACTGGAAGACCATGGCTGACAAGGATTCCATGTACAACACGCCTCCCACGTACGGCATCTATGTACTCGGTCTGGTTGCCAAGTGGGTTGAAGACATGGGCGGCGTAAAGGCTATGCAGGAGCGTGCTGAAAAGCGTTCCTCCATGCTGTATGATTACCTCGATTCTCAGGACTTCTACAAGACTGTAGCCGCAAAGGATTCCCGCAGTCACATGAACGTAACCTTCCGCACCGGCAACGACGAGTTGGACGCAAAGTTTGCCAAGGAGTCCATGGCAGCCGGCATGTCCAACCTGAAGGGCCACCGTTCGGTAGGCGGCATGCGTGCTTCCATCTATAACGCAATGCCGATCGAGGGTGTTGAGAAGCTCATCGACTTCATGAAGAAATTCGCTGAAGAAAACAAGTAATTTCTATCCATATAGGAACATGATTCCGTAGGGCGCGACGACCTCGGCGCGCCGCTCTTAAATGAGTGCAGCTGGCATATACGGCGCGCCGAGTCGTCGCGCCCTACGGTTAATGATCGAACAAAGAGGAGTATTCCGATTATGTATAATGTAAAACTCTACAACAAGATCTCGAAGGTAGGTCTGGACGATCTCGATCCGGCAAAGTACACCTGCTCCGAGAATTTCACCGATTATGACGCCGTTCTGGTTCGTTCTGCCAAGCTGCATGACGTCGAGTTCCCGAAGAACCTGCGCTGCATCGCGCGTGCAGGCGCCGGTGTCAACAACATTCCGATCGACCGCTGCTCCGAGGAAGGCATCGTAGTCTTCAACACGCCGGGTGCAAACGCTAACGCCGTTAAGGAGCTGGTTATCTGTGCACTGCTGCTGGCTTCTCGCAAGGTGGTACAGGGCGCAAACTGGGTTAAGGGCCTCAAGGGCACGCCGGATATCGGTCCTGCTGCAGAGAAGGGCAAGTCCACCTACGCAGGCCCGGAAATCGCCGGCAAGAAGCTGGGCATCATCGGTCTGGGTGCGATCGGCGTTAAGGTTGCAAACGCGGCTGTTGGCCTGGATATGGAGGTCTGGGGCTATGACCCGTACCTGTCGGTTGACGGCGCACTCAAGCTCGACCGCTCGGTCAAGCACGTTACCGAGCTGGACGAGATTTTCGCAAACTGCGACTACATCACCATTCATGTTCCGCTGAACGCTGACACGAAGAACACCATCAGCGCAGAGGCGATCGAGAAGATGAAGGACGGCGTGCGCGTCATCAACCTCGCGCGCGGCGAGCTGGTTGACACCAAGGCAATGGCGAAGGCACTCGAGAGCGGCAAGGTTGCAGCATACGTTTCCGACTTTGCTTCCGACGAGATTCTTGAGCAGGAGAATGCCATCACGCTCCCGCATCTGGGTGCGTCCACGCCGGAGAGCGAGGACAACTGCGCTAAGATGGCCGTTTACGAGATCACCGAGTACCTCGAGAAGGGCACCATCCGCAACTCTGTCAACTTCCCGAACCTCAAGGTTCCGTACGAAGGCGGCTACCGCATCTGCATGATCCACAAGAACATCCCGAACATGATCGCGTCCATCACCTCCGCTGTTCGCTGCAACATCGAGAATATGGGCAACCGTTCCAAGGGTGACTATGCGTACACCATCATCGATACCGCAGAGGCTCCCACCGAGGCCAACCTCGACGAGCTGCGCGCGATCGAAGGTATGATCTCTGTCCGCACGATCTGATTGTCATAAAACCGATAAAACCGCTCTGAATGCAGATTCAGAGCGGTTTTTTGTTGCTTTTCTGTGCAAATTGAATATTGTCGAATTTGGTCGAATTTTCGTAGAATATGGAAATGCAGGATAAGACAGCACCGCAGCTCTCAGTGTGCGGTGCTGCCGAATGCTGCAGGATGACTATTTTTACAGGAGGCTTCTCAATGGAGAACATACGCATTTACGAGGAGGACGGCTACATTCACTTTATCATGCGTCCGGAGGACCTGATGCGGCTGCGCTACTCGACCGAAGCGAAAACGCCGTTTGCAGACTTCATGGACCGCTGGCTGACCCAGATGAAAACGCAGGTGCGCGAAAACACGATGGACGGCTACCGCTACGCATTTGAAAAGCACATCAAGCCGTTTTTCACCGCACGAGGAACAACGCTTGCCACGGCACGGCCGATGGATTTTCAGGATTTTGTCAACCTGAAATTCGATCAGGGGCTTTCACCGACTTCGATCGTCAAGTTCCATTCCATCATGCACAAGTGTCTGAAATACGCGGTAGCACTGCAGATTATCCCGACGAATCCGTCGGATAATGTTATGCTGCCCAAGCGGACGCGCTTTCGAGGACAGGTGTACGACCGGACGCAGATCAACATTTTTCTGGCAGCGGCGCTGCAGTCACCGGCCGAGGCGGCGTTTGTGCTGGCGGCAACGTATGGTCTGCGCCGCAGCGAGTGCGCCGGTCTGCGCTGGTGTGCCGTGGATTTTCGGGCACGGAGCATGGTCATCAATCATACGGCGGTGCTGTCCTCCGGACGTGTGATCTACGCGGACAGCGTAAAGACCAAATCCAGCTATCGGACGCTGCCGCTGTCCGACTCGCTCCGGCGGTACCTGACCGATCTGCGCCGCAGACAGAACGCCAACCGCAAAAAGTACGGCAAAGCCTACTGCCAGAGCGATTACGTCTGCTGCCGTGAGGACGGTTCGCCGCTCCGGCCGGATTACATTTCGCGTGAGTTCGAGCGGGTGTGCCGCCGCGCGTGCCTGCCGCGCATCCGGTTTCATGATTTACGGCATTCGGTTGCAACGATTTTGCTGCAGCAGGGCTTTTCGCTCAAGCAGATTCAGGACTGGCTGGGGCATTCCGACATCTCCACCACAGCCAACGTTTACGCGCATGTGCCGTATGTGGAAAAGGTGTCCATCGCCAAGAGCGCAACACCGATTATCGGAAACTGATGTGCATTCTGGGAATGTAACATAATCGTAACATTCCGGCGGGTTGTTTCACCATTGTTACACTTTGCCGCCTGACCTTGTATGAGCGTGCGTGATTGCTTATAATGTATATTGTATAAGAATAACAAGGATAGAGAACTTTACACAATATACAGGTGAAGCATATGTTCAAAAAAACACTTTCCGCGCTGGCGGTTGCGTGTGTGATGCTGGTGAGCGCGGCGGCGGCCGGCACCATTTTTCCGGCAGAGTACACCGACATTGACGGCGTGACACGCGCAGGCTATCTGGATGAGGACGGCATGACCGTACTCCCGTTTGCTTACGCACAGGCAGGCGATTTCGCGGACTGCGGACTCGCTGCCGTAGAAAATGAGCAGTGGCAGACGGCGGTGATCGACCGCACGGGCAAGATCGTCATTGCATACACGGATTCGCCGGTTTCGGTGGATTTTTCGGATACGATGGTTGCGTATCGTTACACTGATCACAGCGTGTATTATGAGACTGACGGCAAGCACATTGGCTCATATCCGGGCGCGGTCGGCTTCTTTGAGGACGGACTGCTGCTGTGCAGAAATGCGGATACCGGGCTGTATTCCTATGTCAAGCAGGATGGTTCGACTGCCTTTTCGGGCAGCTACCGTAAGGCCGGTGCCTTCTCAAACGGCAGAACGCTTGTGCAGACGCAGGACGGCGATTATCAGGCGATCGACACCAAGGGTACGGTGCTGTACACTCTGCCGAATGACGTAACGCCTTCCTACATGACGATTTACGGCGAGAGCACGGTGGTCGTCACCAACGGCACTAATCAGGCACTGTATTCGCTCTCGGAGGGCAAACTGCTGACCGAGTTTCTGTACAACACCATTTCGGAGTTTCACGACGGCGAAGCAATGGTTCGTCAGATCAACCGCTGGGGCATCATGGATACCACCGGCAAGCTGCTGACGGCACCGACGTATTACTATCTGTCCTACATGGGCGAGGGGCTGTACGCGGCCCGCAGTGAGGACGGTTCGGTTTCCGCAGTGGATGCGGGCGGCAGCCTGTCTTACCGCACACTGAGCTACATCAGCGGCTTCTCCGAGCTGCGCTACGGTCTGTCGTGGCACAACACCGCAGACGGTACGCTCATCTTCTTCCGCAAGAACGGCGGCTTTGCAGCATCCGTTAAAGAGGCGGAGAACCCGACCATTCTGACCGAAAACGTGGTCTGCGTCACGCAGGACGACACCCGCAAGTATATTGATCTGCGCAGCGGCAAAACGCTGTTCGAGCAGCCGAAGTCGTTCGACCTTGGCGACGGCATCACTGCAAAGACCGTGCATTACGAAAAGTTCATGGGCTATCAGCAGGACGGCACGGAGCATGGATGGGATGTCGATTTTCCGGAGATCAGCGGCCTGAGCGACAAAAAGGTGCAGAACACCATCAACAGCGAAATCCGCTCGTTCTTCCTCAAGGGACCGTCCGTTACCGCCGAGTATGATGCGCTCGAGGGCAGCTACGGTGCGTCCGTGGAAGGCTCGGTGCTCGTTGTCTGGGCCAACTGCGAGAGCGGCAAAGGCGCCGGTTCGTCGGTCTGGAATAACTGTCTGGCGTTTGATCTGCACACCGGCACGCAGTACACACTGAACGACCTGCTGACCGGTGACTACATCGAGACGGTCAAGAAGCTGCTGCCGGACGATCATGCGATTTATCTGTACAGCTATCCGCGCATCAGCACGGAAGGCGTAACCTATTTTTACAACGAATACGAGAGCGCTTCCCGCCGAGCTTATACAGAGGAATATCTGCTGACGTTTGAGCAGCTTTCCGATGTACTGAACCGGAACAGCGCGTGCTATAAGGCGTTGATGACGTCGTATTCGCCCAAAGTTTCGGCTGTTGCGACCGGCTACAGCGATGTAAGCAGTACCTGCTGGGCACTGCAGTATATCAATACAGTGACCGAACGCAAGCTGATGACCGGCGCGAACGGTAAATTCCGTCCGAACGATAAGATCACGGCGGCCGAAGTCTGCACGACCATCGCGCGTCAGCGCGGTCTGTCCGGCAGCGGCGCACTGCCCGCAGGCGTTCGGGCAGGCGAGTGGTACTCGGATGCGGTCAGCGCGGTGTACGCAAACGGTCTGCTCGAGGGCCTGAGCGATAACTTCCGGCCGACGGCTGCCATGACCCGCGAGGATGCGATGCAGCTTTTTGCAAATCTGCTGCAGGCGGACGGCACTGCGGCCATGAGTGATACCGAAACCGCACAGACGCTGGCGTCTGTCAAGGACGCAGGCTCTATCTCGGCGGACCGCCGAAATGCGGTTGCACTGTGTATGCAGAAGGGTTTGGTGCAGGGCTTCAGCGACGGCACGATCAAGCCGCAGGGTACGTTCACCCGTGCGGAGTTCGCAAAGCTGCTGACGACGATCTGAAGATAAGAGAAAGACCGATGAACCTTGGTTCATCGGTCTTTTTACTTTGCGTTGCATTTTGTCGAATCTTGTCGAATAAACGGCGGTATGGTATAATAAACTTGTTGCTTTACCGAGTCCCGGCAACGGGAAGGAGGTGCAGCCTGTGGATAACAATACGTTATCGTTTATCTACTCAATCTTGGCAAGTGTAGTCGCACACTACATCTGCAAGTGGTTCGATGAGTGGAGGTAAAGTGACTCCCAGAACCCCGGTTTAAGCCGCCGTATAATGGAATAGAAAACCCCGGAGGATGCACCCTCCGGGGTTTTCCACGCCTATGGATAATGTGTTATCGTTTGAATATAGTATAACACTGATCTTGCGATAATGCAAGCACTCCGCCGATTATTTTACCGGAATCGTAGTATCACCGATGGTGACGGACGCCACTTCATCAAGCGGGAGAATGGTATCGAACGTGCCCTGGCGGGTGCAGACGGTGTTGCCGTCATGCGGGTCCATGCTGCTGCCGTTGCCTGGCACGTCGATTACAGTGCCGTCCTTCTTATTGATAAGCAGGTTTGCAGAAAATGCGTCCCATGTATCGCGGTGGCTGGCGGGCTCCTGACCGCTTTCGGCATTCTCAAACGGTGCTTTGCCATCAACCGTGTAGACAAAGTTATAGCCGATAGGCGAGAGCAGGACTTTATTGATCGTTGCGGTTTTGCCACCTACTTGAATAGACTGACCGGCAGGCAGTTCAACCGCGCTGTTATCGGCCTCCAGCTTGAACTTGAGATGCCAGGTACCGTCGGCGATGGTTTTGGTTTCAGCGCCGTTATCAGTTACTGCTGTCAGGTCGCCGAGCATAATCTTTGCTGTACCACCGGTCGTAACTGCGTCAGTGTACGACATGGTTTCAACATACTGAATGGCATTATCATTCGGATTTTCGTCATAGAAATAGCTACTGCCGATTGCGCCTTGCGCATTCAGGCCGATATTGCTGTCTGCACGATTCCAGTACACATTCAGCAGACCGGTATCCGGGTTTTTCGTGCAGTCGAACGCCGAACCGTCCTCCTTTTCGAGCGTGTAGGAGATAAGGTAGTTGTAGCCATCGAACAGAATCGCATCCGCGGTGACGGTCACGCCGCCCGCCGTATCGCTTGCGCCGATCGGGCGGCCAATCTGGTCGATGATTTCGGTGTCTGCCGTCGGGCCGAATACACCGGCGAAGGCATCGCTCGCGGACTTGAATACGCCGGTTGCGCCTGCACCGATGCTCAGCACCAGAGCGGCAGCCACGCCGACCGCCGCGATGCGCGGAAAACGGCGTACACGATGAATGGCAACCGGCTGCTCCGGCTGCTCGGCGGCGGCCATCAGGCGATCGACCATGCGGCTTTTCGCTTCTTCGGAGAAGCGCAGCTCGTCCAGTGCGGAATTATACATTTTGTTATCATTATACGCTCTGTTCATAAAGATCCCCTCCCAAGGTGGTGCGCAGGCTTTTGCGCCCGCGGCTCAGGTGTGCGGAAACGGCAGACTCGCTCTGACCGAGCAGAGACGCGATTTCGCGCACGGAATAGCCCTCGTAGTAGTGCAGATAGACCGCTTCACGGTATTTGCGCGGCAGCGCCATCACCGCATCGAGCACATCGGAATCCGGTGCGGCAGGCGCGGGTGTCGCGGCAGCGGCTTCCAGACCGACATTGCGCCGGTGCGCGGCGCGCAGGCTGTCCTTGCAGGCGTTGGTGGTCGCGCGGATGATCCACGCTTTTTCGTGCGCCGGACTGTCAAAGGTTTGACCGCCGGTCAGCAGCTTGAGAAAGATATTCTGGCAGATGTCCTCAGCGTCGTGCGTGGACTTCAAATAGGTGTAAGCCAGCCGCAGGATCAGGTCGGAGTACGTCTGCACCAGACGTTCGGCGTCTGCCCTGTCAAATTGTTTCATTGGTTTCAGCTCCTTTGGAAAGCAACGTTGCTTCACCTATAATACGATTGCGGATCGCGTATCCTGACAGAGAGGATAAATTTATTATAACATAAATACGTTGGCGGGCACCGTTCCCGCGTACCGCAGAGCGTACCTCTCGCTTTTCGTCAAGCGTAAAACCTTCGATTTTGCAAGAGATAGAAAGACACCTGTCCGTCTGCGCGTTGTTTTTCAACAGAATGCCCAAAAAACACAGGTAAAATTGTAACAAAGTAATTGTTAAAAAATCTACAAATACCCTTTGCAGAAAGCCCTGTTTATGGTATTCTGTTATAAGAACTCGTGCGCTCTGCCGGGAGCGCTCACAAGATAGTATGACAGGGACGACCCGATTTTCCGGGTCGATATGGATTAGGAGGATAAAACAAGCTATGGCTATGAGAGGTGTAGAAACCCGTATTCAGGAGATCCGCCACCGCATTTTCACCGAGGTTGCCCGTATGGCGTACCATACTGAGTGGCCGACCGACCGCCGTATCGAAGCACTGCCGTTCGACATCATGCCGGGCGAAGTGGGCAATATCCGCAACGATATTTTTCTCGAGCGCGCTATCGTAGGCGAACGCCTGCGTCTGGCGATGGGTCTGCCGTGCCGCAGTGCTGCCGAGCATGCGCCGCTTTCGGATAACATCGAAGCTGCCACCCGCGAGGAAACCTACTACACGCCGCCGCTCATCAACGTGATCAAGTTCGCGTGCCACGCCTGCAAGGAGAACGAGGTCATGGTCACGGACGGCTGTCAGGGCTGCATGGCGCATCCGTGCGTTGAGGTATGTCCCAAGGGCGCAGTATCGCTCGACCGCTTCAACGGCCGTTCTGTTATCGATCAGGAGAAGTGCATCAAGTGCGGCCGCTGCATGGATGTCTGTCAGTATCACGCCATCATCCGTCAGGAGCGTCCGTGTGCGGCAGCCTGCGGCATGGATGCCATCCACAGCGACTGCAATGGCAGAGCCGATATTGATTACGAGAAGTGCGTTTCCTGCGGCCAGTGCCTTGTAAACTGCCCGTTCGGCGCGATCGCAGACAAGTCGCAGATCTTCCAGATGATCCGCGCCATTCAGGCGGGCGAGCGTGTCTACGCCGCTGTCGCACCGGCGTTTGTCGGCCAGTTCGGCCCGAAGATGACACCGGGCAAGCTGCGTGCCGCGATGAAGCGCCTCGGCTTTGCGGATATTATTGAGGTCGCGATCGGCGCGGACCTGTGCGCCGCACAGGAGGCCGAGGACTTTGTAGCGGAAGTACCGGAGAAGCTGCCGTTCATGGCGACTTCCTGCTGTCCGGCGTGGTCGATGATGGCAAAGAAGCTGTTCCCGGAACAGGCCAACTGCATCTCGATGGCGCTCACGCCGATGACCCTGACCGCTCGACTGGTCAAGCACCATCAGCCGGGTGCAAAGGTTGCGTTTATCGGCCCGTGCGCGGCAAAGAAGCTCGAAGCAATGCGTTCGGACGTACGAAGCGAGGTCGATTTCGTGCTCACGTTCGAGGAGATGGCCGGCATTTTCGAGGCCCGTCATATCGATGTGGAAAATCTCAAGGAGGATCCGCACGGCATCAACGATGCTTCGTCCGACGGCCGTAACTTTGCGGTTTCCGGCGGCGTAGCCAAGGCCGTTGTCAACGTCATCAACGAGAAACACCCGGACCGCGAGATCAAGGTCGCCAACGCCGAGGGTCTGCGCGACTGCCGCAAGCTGCTGATGGCCGCCAAGGCCGGCAAGTACAACGGCTATCTGCTCGAGGGCATGGCGTGCCCGGGCGGCTGTGTGGCCGGTGCGGGCACGATGCAGTCCATCAAGAAATCCGCTGCGGTAGTCGGCATGTATGCCAAGCAGGCGGAGCACCAGACTGCAACCGGCACGCATCATGTTGCCGAGCTGGATAAGCTGGTTGATTAAAAATAATGCTATAAAAGCCACCGTATCGGATGATACGGTGGCTTTTCTGCTGTATTGGTGCGGAATGGAGAATGGTAAACCATGTGGCTCATTCTCCATTCTCCATTTTCCATTTTCAATCCTCAATTACTTTTCCGGCGGCGTAATTGCCACCTTCATGACCCCGTCGCGGCGCTTCTCAAACAGATCGTACGCCGCTTCGATCTCATTCAGCGGGAAAATATGCGTGATGAGCGGTGTGGTATCCAGCTGACCGCACTCGATCAGCCGCAGGATTTCTGCGGTGTCGCAGCCATCCACGCCGCCGGTCTTGAACGTGAGGTTCTTGCCGTACATATCGGGCAGCGGAAGCGTCTGCGGCTTGTCATACAGCGCAACGATAGTGATAATCGCATTCGGTCGGGCGCACTCCCACGCGAGACGGAAGCTGTCGTCCGAGCCTGCCACTTCGCAGACCACATCCGCGCCGCCGTGCGGGCTGTTGAGCTGCACAAACTCCTGCGCGTGCTCGGGCGTGATGGTCAGCACATCCGGATAGTGCTCGCGCACAAAGCGCAGCCGCGCCGGATCGGGGTCACAGATGATGATCCTGTGCGGGTGATGCAGCATGGCGCACAGCATGGTGCAGATGCCGGTGGGCCCGGCACCGAGGATAAGCACGGTGTCGCCCTGCCGGATCTCGGAAATCCTGACTGCCCAGTAGCCGGTGGCGAGTACATCGCCGGCAAACAGCGCCTGCCGGTCGGAAACCCGGTCGGGAATGACAGTCAGACCCTGATCGGCATACGGCACGCGGACGTACTCCGCCTGACCGCCGTCAATCCGGCAGCCGAGTGCCCAGCCGCCGTTGGGATCGGTGCAGTTGTTGACAAAGCCGTGCTGACAGAAAAAGCAGTGTCCGCAGAACGTCTCCACGTTGACGGCTACACGGTCGCCGGGCTTGACGGTTTTGACTGCCGAACCGACCTGCTCGACCACGCCGACCATCTCATGGCCGACCGTAATACCGGGTACGGCACGCGGCACCGAGCCGTGCTTGATGTGCAGATCGCTCGTGCAGATGCTCGACATGGTAACGCGCACCACCGCGTCTCCTGCATGCGTGAGAACGGGTTCCGGCTTGTTCTGCAGGGCAAACTCACCCTGTTTTCGATAAGTGTAAGCGAGCATAGTTTACGGCTCCGTTTCGTTAAATGTTATATCCATTATACGGGAGGGCGAAAAGAAAGTCAAACTGTGTCGATTTTATAAGGTGCCGAGAGTCGGGAAAAACTGCGCCAGAAAGAAAAACAGCACCGGCAGGAAGATCGCAGGCAGCAGATTGCCTACGCGCAGCTTGCTGTTGAAGATGAGATTCAAGCTGATGGCAAAAATCAGCACGGAGCCGACACACGACATTTGACCAATCAAGACATCGGTCAGCCAGGGACGGATGAATCGTGCCATTAATGTAATGCCGCCTTGATAGAAGAAAATCGGCACAATAGACAGGTATACGCCCTTGCCGAGAGATGCGGCGAAGAGAATCGAGGCAACACCATCCAGAATAGCCTTGGCAATCAGCATGGTTGGGTCACCGCTCAGACCATCGTTTAATGCACCGACAATTGACATTGCACCGACACAAAACAGAAGAGATGCGGTAACGAAGCCTTCAACAAATCGGCTGTCCCCTTTGGCAGCAAAGTGTGATTGACAGAATGCACCGAAATCCTCCAGTCGCTGCTCGATATTCAGCGCTTCGCCGATGACAGCGCCGAGTGCCAGACAGAGTATAAGCAGCATGGTATGCTGGGTGCCGATTTCGCCATCCTGTATGGTCAATACTTCGCTGAGTGTTCCGCCTATACCGATAAAGCAGGTGCTTAGTCCCAGTCCCTGCATGACCGTTTTTTCAAAGCGTTTCGGCAGACCGTTTTTTAACAGTATACCGATAGTAGTGCCTATAAGCACCGTGCCAACATTTACAATGGTTCCAAGACCAATCATAAAATCCCCTCATTTCACTTTACAACGCTAAAGTTTATTGTAAAGCAAAATGAGAGGATTGTCAATTCAGCGCAGACAAAACGGCGTTTTGCAGAAATGTCCGCCGCCGATTCTCCGTTCGGGATCGGGAAGTGCAAGCGCAAACAGATCATCCGCAAACGCGTCGCGGCGCAAAGCGGGCTGCAGAGCGTCGGAAAGCCGTTTTTCCGTTGCCGGCTTGACAATAACGGGCAGGGCAGCCTGCCTGAGCGCCGCCCGTCCGCGCACGCCGAGCGCCAGTACGCGCAGATAAGCCGGGGAGACAGGTGCGTCCGTCTCCACACCGAGCACAGACCGCAGGAGCGCACGGCGCACACGAGCCGCCGGAAACCGCCGCGTTCGAGCCTTTTCTACAGCATCTGAGAACGAATGTGCCGTATAGACCGCCTTGCGGAGCCGCTCGTCAAAGCCGTCTGCCGAGCCGGTCCGCAGTCTGCCCTGATAGAGTGCCGTCCGCAGCAGCGCGAGCAGTGTGTCCTCCGGCAGAGCGACCGGCGCTTTACCGCAATCTGCGGCCTCCTTCCACACGGCGCGAGCCGCAGGCGGTAGGAACGGTGCGCAGAACGCGAAATCGCCGTCTCGCAAATGCGCTCTCAGCAGACTCGCTGAGGCAAAGCCGCTGTGCGGCGCACGCGCATCGTGGGCCGCGCCCTGCCGGAGCACCGCAAGCGGGCGCATCCCGAGCGGGAGCAGGAAGCGGCAGTATTCCACGGCGAGCGTGTTGTTCGGGTTATCCAAAAGAACGGCAGCCTGTTTGTTGACTTTGCTGAGTTCTTCCTGCCGTCTGGCGGCGTAGGACAGGTGCGGAGAGCCGGATTCTCCCTTCATCGGCAGGCTGTTCAGGAGTTCTGCCGCCTGTAAAAGCAAATCCGTATCCGCAGTCTCCGCGCCGAACGACACCGTGCCGCACCCGAGTGCGTGCAGCGTCTGCACCGCACCCTTGGCGAAGCCCTCCGCCGAGGACAGCGCCGCCGCAAGCGGCAGTTCAACCACGAGGTCAGCGCCGCAGCGCACGGCCATTTCGGCACGCGCGTACTTATCCAGCACGGCAAAATCGCCGCGCTGGACGAAATTGCCGCTCATCACGCATACGATCACGGCGTTTTCGCCGAGGCTGCGCCGGGTTTCGGCAATGTGGTGCAGATGCCCTGTGTGAAACGGATTATACTCGGCGGTGATGCCGCATACGGTCATGACGGTGCTCCTTTCAGTGAGATGACAGCGGTCTGCAAGGTAAAAACCTCGAAAAAGGGGTTGTACATTTGCAAAGAATCGTGTAGAATAAAAATATAGCATTATTATATAGGCTTCCGCGGCTTTATGCAAGCCGCCAAATACGGCATAAGGGAGTTTTCGCAAATGAAAGTATTGGTAATCAACGCTGGCAGTTCTTCGCTGAAGTACCAGCTGCTCGACACCGAGTCGGGCGAGGTAATGGCGAAGGGCCTGTGCGAGCGCATCGGCATCGACGGTGTGCTGACCCACACCGGCAACAAGTCCGATGAGAAGTTCAAGTTTGACATCGCAATGCCCACCCACAAGGAAGCGATCCAGTCTGTTATCAACATTCTGCTCGATCCGGAAAAGGGTGTCATCTCCTCTATGAGCGAGATCGACGCAGTAGGTCACCGCGTTGTACACGGCGGCGAGTTCTTCTCGGACAGCGTTATCATCACCGAGAAGGTCCTCAAGGCAATCGAGGACTGCGTACCGCTGGCACCGCTTCACAATCCGCCTAACCTGACCGGCATCCAGGCTTGCCGCGAGGTTATGGGCCCGGACGTTCCGATGGTTGCAGTATTCGATACTGCATTCCACCAGACCATGCCGCAGTCCCACTACATGTACGCAATTCCGTACGAGTACTACGAGAAGTACAAGATCCGTCGTTACGGCTTCCACGGCACCAGCCACAAGTATGTTTCTCAGCAGGCTGCTGAGATGCTCGGCCGTCCGCTCGAGGAGCTGCGCCTGATCACCTGCCACCTCGGCAATGGTTCTTCTATCTGCGCAATCAATGGCGGCAAGAGCTTCGATACTTCCATGGGCTTTACTCCGCTGGACGGTCTGCCGATGGGCACCCGTGCCGGCAACATCGACCCGGCTATCATCGAGTTCCTGGCTGAGCACGAGCACATGGACGCACACGAGGTCATCAATATTCTGAACAAGAAGTCCGGTATGCTGGGTATCTCCGGCGTATCCTCCGACTTCCGTGATCTGGATGCTGCTGTTGCTGACGGCAACGCGCGTGCTGCTCTGGCGAAGGATATGTTCAACCTGTCCGTTAAGAAGATCATCGGTTCCTACGTTGCCGAGATGGGCGGCGTAGACGCTATCATCTTCACCGCAGGCGTAGGCGAGAACGACCGTTCGGTTCGCTGGGATGTCTGCGAGCACCTCGAGTACCTCGGCATCAAGATCGACCCGGAGAAGAACAAGTACCGCGGCAAGCAGATGGATATCTCCATCGACTGGGCACGCGTTCGCGTTCTGGTTATTCCGACCAACGAGGAGCTTATGATCGCCAAGGATACCGAGCGTCTGGTAAACGAGGCCAAGGCTCAGTAAGCCTTTCGTCAATTAGACAAATATGGGGGCGGAGCATAGGCTCCGCCTCTGTTTTTGCCCGGAGAGGAAACTTTTATGGAGCAAATTGATATCCCGCAGGAGCGCCGCTACTGCTCGAAGCTGGGATTTTCCGCGCTGGCGATCATGCTGTGGTCGATCCTCTGGCAGTTCGGCCTGTACTGGCTGGACGGCTGGATTCTGCCGTTCCGCATGCCGGAAACGCTGTATTACCTGCTGCTGCTCGTCGGACATTATGCAGTATCGCTGCCGATCGTGTTCTGTATATGGCGCAAAACACCGCCGATGCCGTTCTGCAGGGAGCGGGCAGGCGCAAAGCGCATGGGCCGCTGGTTTGTCATCGGCTGTGCGCTGATGTGGCTCGGTTCGCTCATCGGCACGAATATCAACGACATGGTCTACGCTCTGACCGGACGCAATCCGGTCGGCATGGTGGACGAGAGCTTTTCGCAGATGCCGATGGCGGCTGTCGTTCTCGGTGCCTGCATCATCGGTCCGCTGTGTGAGGAGCTGGTGTTCCGCGGTCTGCTGGCCGGCCGTCTTGCGCGGTACGGGCAGAAGCCGGGCGCCTTCATTTCTGCACTGCTGTTCGGCCTGTATCACGCCAATCTGGAGCAGTTTTTCTACGCCTTTGCGCTCGGTCTGCTGCTGTCCTACGCGTACTACCGCACCGGACTGCTGCGCACCTCGGTGCTGCTGCACATGCTGTTCAACATCATCGGCTCGGTGGTGCCCATGCTGCTGCCGGATACCATAGCCGCGCAGTCGGCGCTCGGCCTGTTCTGGATGGCGATGCTGGTGATCGGCATGATCCTGCTCGTTCGCGGCAGAAAACAGCAGGTCTGGCTGCACGGACCCTGTGCGCCGTCGCTTAAAGCCGTTTTGCAGAATGCAGGCATGTTTCTGCTGATCGTTGCCTGCTTTGTACAGACCGTGTTCAATTATCTATAAGGAGGAACGTCCATGCGGGTAGACCTGCATATGCACACCGAATATTCGGCTGACGCCCAGTATCCGCAGTCCATCGACGATAAAATTCACGCCTGTGAGCAGGCCGGACTGGATATCATCGGCATTACCGATCATCTGGATTTCCTGCGTTCGGGCGGCACGCGCGACAACCGTGACCCGGAAGCCTGTGCGTGCGAGGTATGGGAAAAGCGCCGTCCGGCAGGGAACGGCGGTATTGAGGTTCTGGCGGGTATGGAGATCGGCCAGCTGCACGCCACACCGGATGCGGACGATTTTGTCCGCACGCATCCGTTCGATATGGTCATCGGCTCGCTGCATGCCATGCCGAACGATCTGGATATCTACTTTCACGACTTTCCCAATATGGACTGCGACAAGTTCCTGCACGAGTATTTCGATCAGCTGCTGCTGCTCGAGGAGCACGGCGGCTTTGATGTGCTGGCGCACATTGACTATCCGTTGCGCGTGATGAAGCACGGCGACTATATCCCGTCGTTTGACAATTATATGGACCGCGTCCAGCAGGTGCTGCGCTCGTGCATCGACCACGGCTATGCGCTTGAGCTGAATGCTGCCGGCATTGCGGGCTGGCAGAAAAAGGTCGGTCCACCGCAGGATATTCTGTACGAATACAAGCGCATGGGCGGCGAGCGCATCTCGATCGGCTCGGATTCGCACACGCTGGATACCGTGGCGCGCGGCGTAGACGACTGCGTGAAGAATGCACTCGACGCAGGCTTTACCCACGTTACCGTGTTCCGTGATCGCAAACCGGTGCAGATCGCACTGAAATAAATGTAGAGGCTGAAACAACATGCTTTTTAGACGAAAACAGGAAATTACACACGCGGATACGACTGTTCGTGCCCGTGCAAAGATCAACTTGACGCTCGACGTCACCGGACGGCGGGAGGACGGCTACCACACGGTGGAGATGGTCATGCAGTCGATCGCGCTGCACGATACCGTGCGCGTTACCACCATTCACGGCGAGAAAAAGCCGCGCGGCATCGTGCTGAGCTGCAGCCTGCCGTTTCTGCCGACCGACGAGCGCAATCTGGCGTACCGTGCGGCGGAGCTGTTCTACAAGGAGACCGGCGCACTGCTCGAAACCTGCGAGATTCACATCGAAAAGCGCATTCCGGTTGCGGCAGGTCTGGCGGGCGGCTCGACGGATGCGGCGGCTGTGCTGCGTGCGCTCAACGCATTGCATACAGCCGGTCTGACCGACGACGAGCTGTGCGAGATGGGACTTAAACTGGGTGCCGATGTGCCGTTCTGCCTGCGCGGCGGCACCATGCTGGCGCAGGGCATCGGCGAGGAGCTGAGCCTGCTGCCCGATATGCCGCACTGCTGGGTCGTACTGTGTAAGCCGCCGTTTGCGGTGCCGACCAAGGAGGTCTATCAGGAGATCGACAGCGTGGATATCCTCGAGCATCCGGACAACAAGGGCATGATGGCCGCGCTCAATCAGGGAGATTACGAGGGCGTGTGCGCATACCTGTCCAACGTGATGGAGACCGTTACGGCGGCAAAACGCCGTCAGATCGGCGAAATCAAGGCGTTTCTCGCAGAAAACGGTGCGGATGGTACGCTGATGAGCGGCTCTGGCCCGACCGTGTACGGCCTGTTCTCGGATGAGAGCCGCGCCAAAACGGCAGCGAAAATGCTGCGCCGCCGTTTCGCGGATACATTCCTGACGGAAACCTGCAATTAAACGGGTATAGAAAGCCGCCTTTCGGGCATACTGGGTACACCGGATGCAGAAAGGCGGTTTTGTTATGCAGAAACAGGATAGAAAGGCTCTCACGGCAGTGCTGACAGCGGTTCTTGTGCTGTTCTGGTCGGCGTTTGCGCCGCAGAGTCCTCGTGCGGCATGGTGGTGTACGGCGTTTTCCATCACCTGCGAGGAGGCGGCAGGTGAGAGCAGAACGGGCAGCGACCGGGTGGAATTTCGGTCACTTCTGGCAGACTTGCTGCTTCACAAAGATAACACTTAACTTTTCAGTCGCTCTATGGTATAATGACACAGTGAAACACGAAATTCATTTGCCAACGGAGGAAATTTATGAAGATCATTAACGAAAAGGGCAAGCTGTTCGGCATCATCAATGTTGTCGATCTGCTGGTGCTGGTCGCTGCGATCGCTGTCGTAGCCGGTGTCGGCTACAAGCTGTTTGCCAAGCAGATCAAGGAGGTTGCGTCTCCGCAGGTCTCCCTGACGATGACCGTCCGCGTACGCGGTGCAACGCCGTTCCTGGTAAACGAGGTGCAGCGCAACAGTCAGGTAGGCAAGTCGCTGGTAAACGGCAACAGCTATGTCAATGCGCAGATCACCGATATGAAGATCGATGATTACAATCAGCAGGTTACCACCGCTGACGGCCGCATTGTAACGGCAACCGATCCGGAGAAGAAGGATCTGGTATTCACCATCACGACCAAGGTTTCCAAGGGCACGCCTGCACCGGCCATCGGTACGCAGGAGGTGCGCGCAGGCCGTACATTCATTGTAAAGACCAACGATTTTGAGACGACCGGCAACATTGATTCGGTCGATATTGCGGATAATTAAAGCCTATGAAAGCGTTATTTGAAAACAGTCTGTTCGTGCGGCTGTTGATGTGTCTGCGCGCATGGTACCACGAGGGCGCTATCGCGGGATTCTTTAACCGTATCCGGCAGGCGTACCCAAGCTCGGTGTTCTGCCGTCTGTGGAATAAATTCTGCGCGGCACCAATATGTACCTCGGCGAACAGCATCTATGCGCGGATTCTGGCAGCGCTGCGCCGGTTTGTCGAAAAACTGGGCGGAATTGCGGCAAACAGCCTGATCTACCGCATCTGCCTTGCTGTCTGGCGGCCGATTGAGCGTGTCGCAGGCGGCGGCCTGATCGGCAGAGCCTGCAGGTTCGTCGGCATGCGCGGTTTGCTGCTCATTTGTCTGGCGATGTATCTGCCGCTCGATTCCGCTGTCCGCTGGGTGTCGGATGCCGGCTATTTGCCGTCGTTTGTGGCGTCCGTGTGGGATGAGTGCCTGATGCTTGCTGCATTTGCGTACATCCTGTGGCACATGGCGATGAAGCGTGCGCCGCTCGGCTCGCGTGCTACGCCGGTGGATGCCTATCTGCTGCTGTTCATCGCGGTCGGCTTTTTCCTGATGTGTGCGGTTTCGCCGAATACGCATATCGCGGTAGCAGGCTACCGTGCGGTTGTGGAGTACCTGTTCTGGTTCTTCCTCGTCACCCGCCTGATTGAAAACGACCGCGATTTCGCGGTATTCTACGGTGCGCTCGTCGTGATGGCACTTTGTATTGCGGCGCACGGCATTTACCAGTATATCGTAGCCGCACCGATCCCGTCGAGCTGGGTCTCTCAGACCGAGGCCAGCGTGCGTACGCGTGTGTACTCGCTCACCGGCAGCCCGAATATCATGGGCAGCCTGCTGGTGCTGTTTGCCCCGATGGTGGCAGGACTTGCATATTACAGCAGTAAAATGTGGGTCAAGGTGCTGGCCATCTGCGCGACCGGTATGATGTGCCTGAGCTGCATTTTCACCTTTTCCAAGGGTGCCTGGGGCGGTCTGGCAGTAGCTGTTGTGATCTTCGCCATCTTTCTGGACCGCCGCCTGATTGCGCTGATGGGCGTGGCCGGTGTCGGTGCACTGCTGGCAATCCCGTCTATTGCGAACCGCATTACCTATCTGTTTACTGCAGATTACCTTGCAGCAAGCCGCCGCGCAGGTCGTGTCATTCGCTGGTCCAAGGGTCTCAAGCTGCTGCAGGAGAGCAATCCGGTGCTCGGCTTCGGCCTCGGCCGCTTCGGCGGCGCGGTTGCCATGCAGAACAAGGTCATCGAGGAGACCAAGGATTTCTCCTACTTCTACATGGATAACTATTATCTGAAAACGCTGGTCGAGATGGGTTATCTCGGTCTGGCGTTCTTTATCCTGCTGCTGTTCGGTCTGGTGCTGTGGAGCCTGCGCTCGATCGGTCGTACCGGCTACACCAAGGGCGACCGTACGCGCGTGCTGGCGGTTTCCATGTTCGCAGGCATGTGCGGCGTGCTGGTGCACTGCTACTTCGAGAATATCTTCGAGGTGCCGTATATGATGGCGTATTTCTGGAGCATGGCGGCAGCGGTTATGTACCTCGGGTACTTCCGAAAACGAAAAACCTGATTTTTTAGAGAACCTTCGTGAGAGGGTTCTCTTTTTTTCTCGGCACTGACTCGGCGGGGCATACGAACTGCGTTAGCGTGTTCGCCTTTAACGGGCGGCTCCTTTTCTGCACCGACCCAGCGGGGTACTTGAACCGCGTGGGCGGTTCACCCTGTCCGGGCGGCAGTCTTTTTTGCTGAACCTCAGCGGAGAGTTGCGCTCTGCGGAGCGCGGGGATTCGCCGCGCCCCGCGGCGGGAGCGTGCCGCGCCCCGCGGCGGGGCAAGAGGGTAGACACCTGCGGTTTCTACCCTCTTAACTCCCGTTTCCCTTTATTTCTTAGTCTGGCGCAGATTGCCGACATGTGACCGCTTCGAAATGGGGAACGGCAGTCGGGTTACTCTTGCGTTTATTTCATGAAATATTCGCAGTCCACAGATAGCGTACTGCTACACATACGGGCTACTCTGCGCAAGCGCGGCATAACCGTGCCGCGCAACTCGTTTGCGCGTTGTGCCGGAAGGCACCTGCGGATTCAGATGTTAGGTACCATTTATCTTCGTAGGTGCCGTCCGGTATAACTCGTTAAAGTGTTGCGCGACACGGTTATGTCGCGCCTGCGCAGATGAAATCACATGTGTAGCAGAACGGTATCTGACACTGCGAACAGGTTGAGAAAGACACGGAAGGAAAAATCCTCTGCCGTTCCCCTTTTCGAAGCGGTCACATATCGGCAATCTGCGCCAGACTAACTAATAAGGGAAAGGTAGGAGTTCAAAGAGGAAGGGAAACCGCAGGTGTCCCTTCCTCTTTGCCCCCGCGGCGGGCGCCGCATCACTCCGCAGAGCGCAACTTTCCGCGATTTCAGTTGACAACTGCCCGCAAAAGTGGCATAATAGATACGCAATACAGAAAATGCGATGAGGAAACGAGTTTTCCATCCGCCGTTCTTCAGAGAGAGGACATTCGCTGCAAGTCCTTGTCCGGTGCGGAAAACAGCCACTTCCGAGCAGTCTGCAACTGAAACAGACCGTCCGATCCCCGATACCGGATTACCGAGATGGATATGGCATACCCATATTCAAATCAAGGTGGTACCGTGGAAGCATGCTTTCGCCCTTGAAGTCCGGGCGGAGGCTTTTTTCATTTTCTGTTTTATTTCCGTAAATTCTTTTTTGGAGGAATCAATTTATATGCAGTACAGAGGACTCAACGAGCTGCGCGAGATGTACCTCAGTTTCTTTGAAACCAAGGGTCATCTCCGCCTGCCGAGCTTTTCGCTCATCCCGCAGAACGACCCGTCGCTTCTGCTCATCAACTCCGGCATGGCGCCGATGAAGCCGTTCTTCACCGGCGAGCAGGAGCCGCCGCGCCACCGCGTTACCACCTGCCAGAAGTGCATCCGCACCGGCGATATCGAGAACGTTGGCAAGACCGCCCGTCACGGCACCTTCTTCGAGATGCTGGGCAACTTCTCCTTCGGCGACTACTTCAAGCGCGAGGCCATTCACTGGAGCTGGGAATTCCTGACCAGTCCGAAATGGGTCGGCATTGACCCGGATCGCCTGTATCCGTCCATCTACGTTGACGATGACGAGGCATTCGAGATCTGGAACAAGGAGATCGGCATTGCACCGGAGCGCATCTTCCGCTTCGGCAAGGAGGACAACTTCTGGGAGCATGGCTCCGGTCCGTGCGGCCCGTGCTCTGAAATCTACTACGACCGCGGCCCCGAGTACGGCTGCGGCAAGCCCGGCTGCACCGTCGGCTGCGACTGTGACCGCTACATGGAGGTATGGAACAACGTATTCTCCCAGTTCGACAACGACGGCCACGGCAACTACTCTGAGCTGAAGCAGAAGAACATCGACACCGGCATGGGTCTGGAGCGTCTGGCGTGCGTGGTTCAGGGCGTTGGCTCCCTGTTCGACGTTGACACCGTGCGCAACATCACCAACAAGGTTTCCGAGATTGCCGGCAAGCACTACGGCGAGAGCGACAAGACCGATGTTTCCCTGCGCGTTATCACCGACCACATTCGCTCCACCGTTATGATGATCTGCGACGGCGTTATTCCGTCCAACGAGGGCCGCGGCTACGTTCTGCGCCGCCTGCTGCGCCGCGCCGTTCGTCACGGCAAGCTGCTCGGCATTGACAAGCCGTTTATGTCCGACGTTGCTTCCACCGTTATCAACGAGTCCGGCGGCGCATATCCGGAGCTGGTTGAGAAGCAGAAATATATCCACAAGGTTATCGAGAACGAGGAAGCCAGCTTCAACAAGACCATCGACAGCGGCCTTGCTATCCTGAACGACAAGATCGCGGCTTCCGACGGCAAGGAGCTGTCCGCTGCGGACGCATTCCAGCTGTACGACACCTACGGCTTCCCGATCGACCTGACCCTTGAGGTACTCGAGGAGCAGGGCATGACCACCAGCCGCGAGGAGTTCGACCGCCTGATGAACGAGCAGCGCGAGCGTGCCCGTGAGGACCGCAAGAAGATGGGCGACCTCGGCTGGCAGAGCGAGGATCTGGGTCTGGACAAGTCCATCAAGACCGCATTTGATGGCTACACCACCCTTGAGGAGTCCGCAAAGATTCTGGCTATCGTAAACGAGGGCGAGGTTTCCGGCGCAGCTGCCAAGGGTGAGAAGATCACCATTGTACTCGACCGCACCCCGTTCTACGCGGAGATGGGCGGTCAGATCGGTGACCACGGCGTTATCACCGGCAAGAACGGCGCAATGACCGTTTCCGATGTTCAGAAGACCAAGGACGGCAAGTATATGCACATCGGCGTTGTCACCGAGGGCGAGCTGTCCGTTGAGGACGAGGTTACGGCTTCTGTTGATGCGGCTTACCGTCAGGCCATCTGCCGTGCACATACCTCCACCCACCTGCTCCAGAAGGCGCTCCGCACCGTGCTCGGCGACCATGTTGAGCAGGCAGGCTCCTACACTGCAAACGATCATATCCGCTTCGACTTCACCCACTTTGCAGCGCTGACCGCTGAGGAGCTGGCTAAGGTCGAGGATATGGTTAACGATGCGATTCTGGCCGGCAGCCCGGTTATCACCGAGGAAATGAGCATCGACGAGGCAAAGAAAAAGGGCGCAATGGCGCTGTTCGGCGAGAAGTACGGCCAGACCGTCCGCGTGGTACAGGCCGGCGACTCCATCGAGCTTTGCGGCGGTACCCACCTCGACAACACCGCCAAGGCCGGTTCGCTCAAGATCATTGGTGAGGCTTCTGTTGCCGCAGGCGTGCGTCGTATCGAGGCTGTTACCGGCAAGGCTGTTCTCAAGCTGATGAACGACCGTCAGGCAGTTCTCAACGAGGCCGCTGCTGCACTCAAGACCAACCCGAACGAGCTGGCTGCCAAGATTGAGCAGCAGGTAAACGATATGCGTGCTCTCAACAAGAAGCTCGAAAAGATGGGCGCAAAGGTCGCTGCAATGCAGATGGTTGACCTGTTCAACGTATCCCGCAACATCAAGGGTGTAGAAGTGGTTGCCACCAAGCTGGATGACGCATCTGCTGACATGCTGCGCACCATGGGTGACGACATCAAGAGCAAAAAGGACAACATGGTTGCTGTTCTCTCCGCAGTCAACGGCGACAAGGTAAGCCTGCTTTGTGTCTGCGGCGCTGAGGCCGTCAAGAAGGGCGCACACGCCGGCAAGATCATCAAGGAAGTTGCCAAGATCGTTGGCGGCGGCGGCGGCGGTCGTCCGGACAGCGCAACCGCAGGCGGCAAGAATCCGGCAAAGCTGGAGGAAGCGCTCGAAGCTGTCAACAACATCGTTGACGCAATGCTGTAAACCGTAAATCAGGGCAAAACCGCGGGAAATCCTCCTGCGGCACACCCATTCAGAAAGGAGCGATCATTCCATGGAAGATTGTCTGTTCTGTAAAATCATCGCGGGCGATATCCCGTCGAGCAAGGTGTACGAGGACGACCTCTGCTACGCCTTCAACGACATTGACCCGCAGGCTCCCACGCATTTTCTCGTGATCCCGAAGCAGCACATCAAGTCTGTGGCCGCCGTTGATGCGTCCAACAGCGCGATTGTAGCGCACTGCTTTGAGGTTATCGCGAAGATTGCCAAGGAGCGCGGCATGGACAGCTTCCGCGTGGTCTCCAACATCGGAGAACAGGCGGGTCAGAGCGTGTTCCATCTGCATTTCCACGTCCTTTCCGGACGGGATATGACCTGGCCACCGGGCTGATACCCTTGCGGACTCTAAGGGGGACGCTGTCCCCCTTAGATACCCACAAAGTTCCGTAGAAACTTTGTGGGATATCCCCCTCTCGTCCGCACAGCAGACGAGACCGTGCAACGGAGCACGGGCAGTAGAGAAAAAGTCCGGCAAAGCTGGACTTTTTCAAGGAATTGAATCGGCGTACTGCGGTACGCCGCTGCCTGCGCTTGCGCGAACGGCAGGAAAAAGGCACACCGTTTGGTGTGCCTTTTTTGTATGCGTTGGTTTACATTTTGCTTTTTCCTTAAATAATGATGCCGTTGCAATGGTCGATTTCATGCTGGATAATCTGTGCGGTCCAGCCGGTGAAGGTTTTCAGTCTCGTCTGGAACTTTTCGTTCTGGTACTGCACCTTGATGGATTGCCAGCGGCGCGTTTTGCGCGTGCCGGTCAGCGACAGACAGCCCTCCTCGGCCTCATAGCCGCCGGACTGCTTGACGATTTGCGGGTTGAACATCACCATATACGTTCCCTCGTTATCGAACGCAATGATGCGCTTGTTCACGCCGATCATGTTCGCCGCCATGCCGACACAGCCGTCCTTGTGCGCTTCGAGCGTTTCCAGCAGGTCGGTTGCGGTTTGGATATCGTCCGGCGTGGCCTGCTCGGCCTTCTGCGCTAAAAATTTCTCGTCTTTGCAGATTTCCTGAATCATATTGTGCTCCTTATTTATGTTTGCGTTCCCAGTCAGCCATGACGGCCAGCTGCTCCGGTGTGTGGAACCAGTGCTCGCCTTGCGGCACGATGATCAGCTCCGCACCGGATTGTGCCGTGTAAGTGCGGATAGTCGCCAAGTCGGTCATGCTGTCATTTTCGCCGTAGAGAATGTACTGCGGGCAGTACCAGTCCTTTGCCGGATGCGCACGCACCCAGCAAAGGTAGTCCCACGAGAGCATATCCCCTTCCCTTGCGGGATACATGCCGCGCTCGCGCAGGATTTGCTCGGTAATGCCTGCCGCGCATATCCTGTCGCAGATCAAGCGCTCCATATCCACGATGGGCGACACGAACAGCGCTTTTTCCGGTGCGACAAACGCCAGCCGCGCAAAATACGCCCCGATGCTGGTCGCGCGCACGTTTGTCGCGCGCCAGTGTGCTCTTGCGTAAGCCATCACGCGGGTGAGTTCGGGTGCGGCTGTCCATGGTGCAAATTCCTCATCCCGGTTTTGGCGTGTGCCGTGATTCGGCAGGTCGATGGACAAAACCTGTGCGTCCGGAGCCACGATTTCGGCAAACGGCAGGGCTTCTTCCTTGCAGCCGAATTGTCCGTGAACGAACAGCCACAGCGTGTCCGACGGCTCGCCGTACAGCACCGCCGGTGTGTTTTCGATGAAGAGTTGTTCGGTTTTCATGCGTTACCCTTGTCTGCCAGCCAGTTCAGCGCGCACCATGTGTGCAGTGCTGCGCCGCGCGGCAGGATATCCTCGTTGAACACAACCCTTTCGTTATGCATCGGCTCACCGAACGCAGGATTTTCCTGCTTGGTACCTGCACCGATGAGCAGGTATGCGCACGGTAAATCGTAGGTGTAGGACGCGAAATCCTCCGAGCCCATGCCGCCCTCGTCCAGCCGATAGACCAGCTTTTCACCGAACAGCGCCCCGGCAAGGTCTGCCATACGATTGGTCAGCGCAGCGTCATTCCTGAGCGGCGGCGCGGACGCGATCTCTTCCGTGACGGCTGTGCCGCGGAACGCCTGTGCAGTACACTGCGCGATTTCCCCGATGCGGGTGAAGATCTGTGCGGACAGGTCGCGGTCAAAGCTGCGGATGGTGCCCTCGAGCACCGCGGTCTGCGGGATGATATTGGGCGCCTCACCGCCGGTCATGCGGCCGATGGTCACGACAGCAGGCGTTTTTGCGCCGATCTCGCGGCTGATGATCTCCTGCAGCGACAGGTAAATGTGGCTTGCGATATTGAGCGGGTCCACGCCCTTTTCCGGCATTGCGCCGTGGCATCCAACGCCGTTTACCGTAATGCGGAACAGCGTGCAGCCCGCCATAAACGTGCCGCGTCCGCACAGAACCAGTCCGGACGGCGTGCCCGAATTGACGTGCAGCGCAAAGCCTGCCTGCGGTGCCGGGTCTTTCAGCACGCCCGCCGAGAGCATGGCCTTCGCGCCGGTAAAGCCCTCCTCGTCCGGCTGAAACACCAGCTTGACCGTGCCGTTCAGCTCACCTTGGTACTCGCGCAGCAGCTTTGCCGCACCGAGCAGCATCGCCGCGTGCATGTCGTGGCCGCAGGCGTGCATGCAGCCGTTCGCGGATGCAAAATCCAGTCCGGTCTGCTCGGTCACACGCAGCGCGTCCATGTCGGCGCGCAGGAGCAGACAGCGTCCGGTCTCGGTGCCGGTTATCTCCGCGACGACGCCGCCTGCCAGCTCGCGCGGCTGATAGCCCATCTCCAGCAGGCGTTTTTTGACGCAGGCTACGGTGTTCGGCAGGTCGATGCCGACCTCGGGTGCAGCGTGCAGCGTCCGCCGGTCGCGGACAATATCCTCTCGGATGCGCTCTGCCGACGCAAGCACCTGCTCCGCCGTTATGGTTAAGGTTTGTGACATAGTTGTGCCTCCCTTATCGGTGTTTCTGTATTGCCTTAAGTATACCATAAATTGCAGAAAAAAACCGCTCTGTTTTTATTTGGCGCAGCCATTTCCCGTATTTGCCTTGACGAAACGCGCTGTAAATTGTATCATATAGGTATATCATTGTGTCCACATGGCAACTTGGCGGCAGCGTGACAGGCTGAGGGGAAATCCGCCGATGTCATCCAGATGCAACGCAAACAAAGGGAGTATGTAGGTATGAAAAAAATTCTAAACAGCCTGCCGTTCAAGCTGCTGCTTGGCGTTGCGGTGGGCATCGTGCTCGGTCTGGTGGCGAACGAGGCCGTGATGAACGTGGTCGTGACGATCAAGCAGGTGCTCGGTCAGATCATCACGTTCTGTGTGCCGCTGATCGTTATCGGCTTTATTGCGCCGTCCATCACCAAGCTGGGCCACAACGCATCCAGAATGCTGGGCATTGCGCTCATTATCGCATATGTGTCGTCGGTCGGCGCGGCGCTGATGAGCACGGCAGCCGGTTACACACTCATTCCGCACCTGTCGATCGTATCGCAGGTTGACGGCCTGCGCGAGCTGCCCGAGGTAATGTTCCAGCTGGAGATCCCGGCGATCATGAACGTGATGAGCGCACTGGCGCTGTCGCTGATGGTCGGTCTGGCCATCACCTGGACCAAATCCAAAATGATGGAGTCCCTGCTTGACGAGGTGCAGAACATTGTCCTCGCCATCGTCACCAAGATCATCATCCCGATTCTGCCGTTCTTTATCGCGTCCACCTTCTGCGGTCTGGCGTATGAGGGCACGATCACCAAGCAGTTTCCGGTGTTCATCAAGGTCATCATCATCGTTATGATCGGTCATTATATCTGGATGGCGCTGCTCTATGGAGTTGCGGGCGCGTACTCGGGCAAGAACCCGATCGAAGTAGTGAAGCACTACGGTCCGGCGTATATCACTGCGGTCGGCACGATGTCCTCCGCGGCGACTTTGGCAGTTGCTCTGCGCTGCGCAAAGAAATCCACGGTGCTGCGCAAGGACATGGTTAATTTCGGTATTCCGCTGTTCGCCAACATCCATCTGTGCGGCTCGGTGCTGACCGAGGTTTTCTTCGTCATGACAATCTCGCAGATTCTGTACGGCAAGATTCCGTCTGTCGGAACCATGATCCTGTTCTGCGTGCTGCTCGGCATTTTTGCCATCGGCGCACCCGGCGTGCCGGGCGGTACGGTTATGGCTTCGCTCGGTCTGATCACCGGCATTCTGCTGTTTGACGGCACCGGCACCGCGCTTATGCTGACCATCTTTGCCCTGCAGGACAGCTTCGGCACCGCCTGCAACGTCACCGGTGACGGCGCGCTGACGCTTATTCTGACCGGCTACGCGAATAAGCATCATATCGCGGAGGAAAAGCGTGAGGTTGAAGCAGCGGAAGTTCAGTAATCAAATGAGAAAAGGAGTCCGCTTCTGCGGGCTTCTTTTTGTACCGAGAGAAATCCGGTGTTCGGATGAGGAAAGCGTATTATGTCGCGTGCGGCTTAGTGTATGAGCTGATGTTTCTGACAGTACCGGCGCACGGAGAGCGTGTTTGCAGCGATTGTGATCGCTGTGCCGACCGGTTTTCTGCTCTCGCGTTGCGTGACACGCACGCCTGCGTTTCGTCCGGTCAAAGATTCGCTGCTGTGGCTGGGTACGGTTCTGGCAGCGCATTTGCTCGCGGATTGGCTGAGTCTGCCGCTGTACATCGCGCGCCTGTGCGATGTGGAGATTCAGGAATCCGGGGCGCTCTCTGCTGCTGACGGATTGCTCGTCTTGATGATAATGGCCGTGTTTGCGATGGGTTCTCTCAGCGTGTATGCGGTTTCGCTGGGGTTGACGGTGCGGCGGCGCTCAAAACAAGCGGCATGACGCAAATTTGCTGCAGAAATTTTCACAAAACACTTGACTTTTCCCTCCGGATTTGGTATCCTATTTAGGCAAGGTTTGATAGACCGTTGCAAATCCGGGTGTAGCGCAGCTGGTAGCGTGCTTGACTGGGGGTCAAGAGGCCGCAGGTTCAAGTCCTGTCACTCGGACCAGATAAAGCCGTTCTTTCGTTGGAAAGAGCGGCTTTTTTGTAACTTATTTGGCGTTTTCAAAATCCTGAAAACTGCATTAAAATCCAAGCTGAAACAAAACGGATGCCTCTCCATGTACAGAGAAGCATCCGTTTTTGCAATTTCAATTATTTAACAGGAAACTATAACCGCAGCACACAGCAAATCACGAAGCGACGATCACACGGATTTTTCCGCCGTTTTCCGCTGTTTTATTGGCGTATACGCGGAAGCTCGTGTAGTTGGATTTCGCCGTCTGCAGCGAAACAAACCGGTTCTGCTCCGAGACATAAACGCCGATGTTCTCTGCCAGCTCGTAATAGCCGTCCTTGGTGCGGACACCGGAGGAACCGTCAAATGCCGACGGCTTTACCGTGTCGATCAATGTCAGCTTGAGCGTATCCAGCGAGGTATTGACGATGCTTTCATCGGTTGAGTACCCTCTGGGGACTGCAATCGGTACACCGCCCAGGCCGCGCGGCAGCGTGAGTACACGGAATGTGCTTTCCTCCTGTTTGGCTCCGTCCCAATGGCGGAGCACAACATATTCCGGAGAATTGCCATCTTCCTCATCCGTCTTATCCCGCTTGCCATAGCCAATACCATAAATCCAGCTTTCCCCGGTCACATCGCCCAGAACAATATTCGTAACCGTACCTGCATTATCCTGCACGGTATACTTAATCTGCGAAGCCGGAACCGAGGTCAGGTCAATATCGCTGACGTTGATCGCGTTCAGCGGTGCGCCGGAGAGCACCTCCTCATACACGCGCACCTTGGAGGAAACAGCGTTACTGCCCAGTTTGCCCTCCGCAACAGACCAGTTTCCGGCGGTCTTTCCGGAGAGCGTGCGGCGAATCAGGTCTGCCCCCTCACCGGACTGGCTGACCGTAACAAGACAACCCATCACATCGGTTTTTACGTCCTTGGCGATTGGAATATCCCGCAGGGTCAGACCGTTTGTCAGCGTGACCGTGGCCTTTTCCGCGTCAATCTTGGTTACAATGCCCTGCATCTCCGCGCTGACGTCCTTTTTCGGGTACGCAGCCGCAACATTGCCGTCCGCGTCAAACAGCAGCGTGATGTAATCGTTCAGCTTCATATCCTTGAACGTTGCCGCCGCCTCGGAGGAAACCTCAAAGTCCTTTCCCAGAATCTTCACCTGAGAGGGATGGCTGTACGTTGTCGAGTCGGTCTGATATTTGCCGCTCAGCTTGGTATCCGAAACGATCGCCTGACGGTTTGCGGCATCGAGCGTCACAACATCGTATTTTTTCAGCTTGCTCGCGTCGATCTTCGCACCGTTTTTGATGATCGTATACTCCGCCGGAATCCGGCGCGAGGTCGCCAGACCGTAAACAAACGAGTGCGCGGCGCCTGCTGTTGTTTTCGGCAGGACTGCCATCAGCTGCAGCACGCCGTACTCGTTGTAGTACAGGGTCAGCGTGTCGCCGGACTGCAGGTTCGCCCATGCATTTTCGTACTCATTCATGACATGGTCGCGGCTGATATACAGCTTGGTCTTACGGTCCGGACGCAGTGTTCCGTTCGTGGTAACGATACGATCTGCTGCCGCATTGACAACCTCATAGGCTTCGGTCTTGTTGCCGTTCGGAATCACACCGACCGCAACCTTGCTGCTGCCCTTGCCGATAACGATCGTGCCGTACACGCCGATCATGCTGCTGTCCAGCGTACCGGCGGTCTTACGGGGAGATTCCGCATCCACAACGCCGTCCTCATAGAACAATGCCGCATCTGCAGCAAGGCCGCTGTGTGTTTTTCCGGTCTCAAGCAGAATGCAGTCCTTGACCGTCGAGGACGCGACCTTGTCAAGCAGTGTGCTGCCCTCTTCTCCCTTTTTATCCGTATTCAGAGCGTTCAGCAGAAGCACCGCCGCATCTCCGCGCTTGACTGCGGCACGCGCATCCGTAATCGTGACACCGTCCGTCAGACCGATGGCCTGTGCCTGCGCGATATAGTCTGCAGGCCAGAACGGACCGACATCCTCCTCTTTATAGCCCAGCATACGCAGCAGCATGGTGCAGACCTCGCCGTAGCTGACAATCTTATCCGGGCCGAAGCTGCCGTCCGCATAGCCGCGGATGATGGACTTTTCCTTCAGCTCCGGATGGCGTACTGCCGCGTTGATATACGGCGCTGCCCAGTGCGAATGCTTAACATCCGGAAAAATCGTGTAGCTGGCATACGGACTTACATCCGTCACACCCATGGCGGTAACCGCCAGCTTGCAGAACTGCGCCCGCGTCAGCGCCTTACCCGGCGCGAAGCTGCCGCCGCCTACGCCCTGCATGATACCCAGTGCATCCAGAACGGCGGCCGTCTGCGATACCCTGCTGTCTGAAATATCGGTAAACACCGCCGAAGCCGGTGCAACCATGATCAAGCCTGCCAGACACAGGCTGACAAATCTTTTTTTCATTTTCCTACCTGTCCTTTCCTTTTACTGCGTCCGCAGCGCATCTACCGGCTGCAGGTTCGAGGCTTTATTGGCGGGATACAGTCCGAAGATGATACCCAGCAGCGCAGAAAACAGAAATGCGCCGATGACCAGTCCCGCAGAGGGCAGTACGGTGAACTGCTCCACGGTCGGCATGTAGCTGTTCTGCGTTTTCGCGAGCAGCAGATTGCCCAGCACCGCCGAAAGAAAGCAGCCGAGCACAATGCCGATCACACCGCCGCAGCACGAGACCACCGAGGCTTCTACCAGAAACTGCCCGATAATATCCCGCTTGCGGGCGCCGATTGCCATACGAATACCGATCTCGCGGGTGCGCTCGGTAACAGACACCAGCATGATATTCATAATGCCGATACCGCCGACGAGCAGCGAGATTCCAGCGACACCGCCGCCGAGCAGTGCAAGCATGTTGTTGGAGGACTCGCTCTGCTCCTGCCACTGGCTGTCCGACGAAGCTGAAAAGTATCCGTTTCCTGCCTCGCAGCGGCCCTGCATAAAGCCCGGCAGAAGCTCGTCTGTCAGCTCGGCAATCACGTCCTTTTCCGCCGCCTTCACGATATACTGGCGGTCTGCCATGCCGTATACACTCATCATCGTGCTCTGCAGCGTGTACGGCATCACAATCATCTGATCGTCTGTATTCAGCTTGCCGTCATACTTACCGGCATACACGCCGATAACCTCAAAGCCCTTGCCGCCGATCTGCAGCTTCTGCCCGATCGGGCTCATCGCCCCGAAGAAATACTTGCGCAATGTTTCTCCGATCACACAGACGCGGGCGCGCGTGCGGCAGTCCGCAGCGGAAATATCCCGTCCGGCGGAAATCGCATGACTTGTCACCTCGCCGTAATGCTCGTTGCCGAAGTACATATAGGTGTAGCCGCTGTTGCTGTCGTTGTTATTCAGCCTTTTGGCCCGGTACTGGATACCACTGTTCTGCCAGTCGTAATACTGGCTCTGCGGCGACCATGCGGCGATTTTGTCGGACAGATCATTCGTCATATAGTCCTCAAACTCCTGCCAGTCGCGGTTTTTCGCACCGTATCCGTAAATGTCGATGCGGTTGACGCCCATCGCCTCATACTGCAGGCGCTGCAGCTTGCTCGTGCCCTGAATCGACGCCACGATAGCGATAACCGATGCCACACCGATGATGATGCCGAGCATGGTCAGAATCGAGCGAACCTTGTTGTTCAGGATGGACTTGAACGCCATACGAACCGTCTGCATCCAATTCATACGGCCCCTCCTTTCATGTCCGAAATGATCCTGCCGTCCTGTATCGTCACGATGCGTTTGGCCATCTGTGCAAGATGGTTGTCATGCGTGATGAGAATGATGGAGGTTCCCTGCTCATTGAGTGCAGTCAGCTTGCGCATAATATCCAGACCGGAGGCAGAATCCAGGTTGCCGGTCGGCTCGTCCGCCATGATGATCGGCGGCTTTGCCGCCACTGCCCGCGCGATCGCAACACGCTGCTGCTGTCCGCCGGACATCTCACCCGGACGGTGATCCATGCGCTTTTCCAGTCCGACCGAGACTAACGCCTCCTGTGACAGACGGCGGCGCTCCTCCCGCGGCATACCGCGGTAGATGAGCGGCAGCTCGACATTTTCGAGCGCCGTCAGCGCCGGAATCAGATTAAAGCCCTGAAAGATAAACCCGATCTCCCGGTTGCGGATACCGGACAGCACAGACGGCTTCATATCGCTGACCGGCTGCCCGTTCAGATGATAGGAGCCGTAGGTCGGAATATCCAGACAGCCGAGAATGTTCATCAGCGTGGACTTGCCCGAACCGGACTGTCCGAGAATGCACAGGAACTCTCCCCAGGATACCTGCAGCGAGATATCGTCCAGTGCACGCACTTCGTTTTCTCTTCCTTCGTTGTAAATCTTGCTCATGCGCTGAACGTCAATCAACAATTCAGCGCGACGCTCCGTGTCAGGAGTCTGCGCCTTTCTTTCCCACATAAGCGCACCCTCCTCAACCGACTGACATGCCGTCATCCGACATATCGGCATACAGATCGCTCGGTCCGGCGAGGAATACCTCGGTGCCTTCCTCCAGACCGCCGAGGATTTCCGTGTTGGTCGAATCGGCAATGCCGGTCTCGACCGGTACAAGCTGATAATCCTCCGGAATACCTTCGGTACCCTCGGGAATCGGCAGGGTCTCTTCAAACGGAATCTCGTTTCCGTTCTCGTCCGTCAGCGGCTTGGCGAATACAGCTGTGCCGCTGTCCGTGTTGACGATAGCCGACGACGGTACCATCAGGCAGCCGTAGGACGAGGCCGTCGTGATTTTATATTCGATAGACATGCCGCTGTAAATTTTCTGTCCCTCCAGCGGATCCACCGAAATGACCGCCTTGAAGGTCGGCATGCTGCCCTGTCCGTCACCGGAGCTCTGTGTCGGCTCCAGCGCTACCGACTGCACCTCGCCGGTCAGCGAAATCTCAGAGCCGTCCGACGCGTACATCGTCATAGTCGCCTGCTGTCCTTGCTGCACCGAGCCGATATCCATCGAGGAGACCTCGGCGTTGACGACAATATCATTCAAATCTGCAACCACAACGAGCGTCTCCGAGCCGGTCGCCTCCTGTCCTTCAACCGCGTTCAGACTAACAACAATGCCGTCCATCGGAGAGGTAACGGTCGAGTTCTGAATCTGCTGCTGCAGTTCGGCAATGTGTGCCCGCTTTTCGTTTGCAGCCGTCTTTGCACTGTCAACCGTGCGGTTTGCCGCCGCAATACCATTCTGCGCGGCTGCAATCTCATCCTGAGAAGCGTCACTCGACAGGGACATGATAAGCGCACCGCCGTTGTAGGTGCTGTAGCTTGTGCCGTTCAGCTTGATGATCTCGCCGCTCATCTGTGCGGTGACGGCTTCCTCACGGCTGTATTCCAGTGTGCCCGCGCTCGCCGGATAGATCGCACCGAGGCGCCCGGCATTGACCGTCGCGGTGGCTGTCATGCCCTTTGTCAGCGAACCGGGGTTATTCACCGTAATGCCGACGCGGATAACACGCACACCCTCACTCGAAATCTGCTGTGCTGCCTCGACCGACGATACCGTACCGCTCACCTCGCTCATCGCAGAAGCGATGGATACCGTGGCCGACTGTCCGGTGCGAATGCTGCGGGCATATTCGGCGCTGAACGCCAGCGTCAGCTTCATCTGGCGGTCATTTACCATGTAGCCGATGACCTGACCCTCGCTCACCTGCTCACCGACACGGAAGGACACATCCTTGTCGTCCGAATCTTTGGCCGGAATCAGTTTGCCGGTAAACGGCGCCGTGATGTGCAGACGGCTCAGTTTTCTCTGCGCCGCGCTCAAGTCGGACTGTGCCTTGGAGACCTCCAGCTGCGCGTCCGAGACACCGCGTTCCGCCTCGGTCAGTTCCTTTTGTGCATCCGCAAGTTCCTTGCGGGTTTCGGTCGGGTCGATCACCAGCAGCGGATCGCCGGTGTGTACCTCGTCGCCCTCGGCGACCAGCACCTGTGTTACCTTGCCCTTAACCTCCCGGCCAAGTTCCTCACGTTTTTTTGCAGCAGTAACGCCGCTTCCCTCTATGTAGGTCTCCAGATCGCCGCAGCTGACCATAGCCGTGGTCTGCGTCACGTCCTCCGTACCCGCATCGCGGGATTTCACCACAGCCCAGATGCCGCCGCCAAGCAGCAGCGCAACTGCCGCCGCCGTAATGCCGATACGCGCACCTTTGCTCAGTCTGCGCTTTTTGCGATTCATTTTATCTGCGTATTTGTTGCGCTTGGGCGGCGCCTCGGCTGCAGGCTCTGCCGTGATTTCATCCTGTACCGCAGGTACCGCCTGCGTCTGCTCTAAAGGCAGTTCTTTCTGTTTCTTGTGTCTGTCGAATAACCTCTTCTCGTTTTGACTCATACTATGATGTCCTTTCTGTTCTCTATCCATTATTGATAAAGCGGCATAGCCGCCTTATTCCCACGTAAATCTGTGCTTGCAAAAGGTTAAGCATCCTAATTTGAGTGAATATGACTTTTTCAGCGGCACCTCCACTGCCGCTTCCGATCGCTGTCAGACTTTCTCGGAATTCGTTCCCGTGTCCGCATATTGTACATTTGTGCATCGGACATATATCACCATCATATTAGCATATTGCACAAATCCTTGCAAGACATGTTTGCTTACAATTTAGTGAAAAACACATCCGGACGGTTGGGTGACGGGCGGAAACGATAAGTTAGAACAAGCTAACCCATCTGCAGTATATACCGTAACTAATAAGGCTGTATCTGTCTGTGCTTTCTTTTATTATATGAGCAGAGCAGGTTTTATGCGCTGTCCAAAAGCAAATTTTCAACGCTTGTTTTCCTGCGCTGGCAAAACGCGTTTGCTTATCATATTTTCTGGCTTCCGTCACAGCATTTGCATCTCATATTTCGACCTTTGGTGCGCAACCTACTATCAGCAAAACCCAACACACTAAACCGAATCGAAAAGGAGCGAACAAACATGACTAACACGAAAAATGGTTCTAATCAGGGCATGGTACCGGAAGCACGCGCGGCAATGGATCGCTTCAAAATGGAGGCAGCTGCCGACCTTGGTGTTTATTCGCCACAAAAACTGCGGTGATTTTTGAGGTCAATAAACGCCAACGGGGGG
>OLNN01000472.1_pt1 | contig 42972 bp, 29 predicted proteins | sample 1672141 | NCBI WGS metagenome assembly OLNN01 (sample SAMEA3136652, study PRJEB25190) | human gut metagenome | biome: human gut; feature: human-associated habitat; material: faeces | place: Austria | collected 2013
GCAAGACCGCTGACATGACCACATAAGCGAACATCGGACAGCGCAGCGGACGGGCATCTCGCCCCGAAGCTGCGCTGTTCTCTTTTCGCTATTCCCGGCAGAACGCCTTCCGGCACATCTGCGCCTCAGCCATCAGCGACTCCCGCGGGAGATCGTTTCCTTCGCCTCCCGCAGTAAGGACGAGTTTGTGAGGCTGGTCATGGACAGTGACCTGCGGCAGCGTGACCGGAATATTGCAAAGCGGAAACGGCAGCTTGCCGATTCCGAAAAGCGGATCACAGAGTTGGATGCTATCTTCAAGCGGCTCTATGAGGACAACATTTCGGGCAAGCTCTCCGATGAACGCTTTCAGAAGCTCTCTGCGGACTATGAGAAGGAAGGACAGGAGCTCAAGGTGCTGACGAATCCCCTTCGGAAAGAAGTGGAGCTAGGGAAAAGCAAATCGGCGGATGTTGATCGTTTTCTCTCCGTTGTGGAGAGGTACACGGATATCCCGGAGCTCACGCCCTGCATCCTCCATGAGTTCGTGGAGAAAATCATCGTCCATGCGGCCAGCGACCTGAAGGGCAAGAACCGGATGCAGGAGATCGATATTTACTACAAGGGTATCGGAGCCTTGGAAATGTCAAAAGTCACGGCATCAATGGAAAAATGAGAAAACGGTACAGCCGAAGCTATACCGTTCTCTCTTTCCTCACGATGTTTTCTTATCGGGAGCTGCCTTGCCGCTCTTTTCGTTTTACTCTATGCTTTCGCTCTGCTCCGACAGATGCAAATCCAAATTTCGACCGCGTGTGCAAACACTGCGAATGTGCACATAGCTGTGGATTTCATCAACCGAATACAAAATCACGTCATTTCGCGTAGCATACTGTCGAATTCCCGCAGAACTCCACGGCTCTACATCATACAGCGGATACTTAGCCGGAAATACAGTCAAATTCTCCTGTATCAAAGTGCAAAGGCGTTGTCCCACCGTTCTGCCAAAGCGGTATCCCGATACTGCTGCATAATGTACATCAGCTTTTCCGTAATATCCCGCTCGGCTGCTGAGGTATAAAATATCTTATATCTTTGCGACACGACTCTGAATCAACTCCTTTACTTGAGCGTCCATATCGCACTGCGCAGAGATGCGTCCGGCAGCAATAAAACCATCTCCTTGCAGTACGATTGTATTACGGTCTTCCGCTAAGAAGCAGGTCGATCTGACAGCGTACCGGTCCTCTCCGTCCGGCGCACGGTTATTCTTAGTGCGGATAAATCTCAAAAATCTCCTTTCCGCTTTTGAGCTGCCCTTATAGCCGCACTTCTGCCAATCGGTTGCAAGGATTCTCCAAATCGCTGAAGCTGCATTTGTCCATGCTATTCAGAATGTACCCTGTCCTTGCTCCTATCCGGACAGAGAAATCGAGCATTCAATAAAGAACGTGCGTTCTCTTTACTGCAAATCATACTGTATTTTCGTATTTTTCGCAAAATCAATTCATCTATCGTGTTGATTTATGCATTCTTTCTCAACGGCAGTTCTCCCGCAAATCTGCGGCTGCACCTGCAGGAGCTCCGCTGTTCCCTGTTCTCCGGTTTGCATTTTTGCCTGTTTCGTGGTATATTTCTAATATATGCCGTATGACTTTGTAAGCGGTTATACGCGTCAATCTGCGAACACATCATACAAAGGTGGGGAGCAAAGATGAACGGACCTACATTACAAGTGCAGATGCTCGGGCAGTTTACCCTTCGATACGGCGACCGCACCATTTCCGACAGCGACGACCGCTCCCGCCGGGTATGGTCACTGTTGGCCTATATGCTGTATAACCACGGCCGCTCGTTCGCACAGGAGAAGCTGATCCATCTATACTGGAGCAACAACGAGAAAAGCGCGGACCCCGGAAATGCGCTCAAATCAATCTTTCACCGCATTCGCACCGCGCTGGACAAGCTACAGCCGGGACTTGGCCGCCTGCTCATCCGCCGCAAAGCAGGACGATACTTCTGGAACAACACTATGCCGCTTTCCCTCGATATTGAGGATTTTGAGGCGCATTTTCATGCCGCCGAAGCCGCCGGAGATGACGATGTCCGTCTGGCGGAATATCAGGCTGCACTGACACTGTATGCCGGCGATCCGCTGCCGCGCATGACCGATGAAATCTGGACTATTCCAATCGTGGCCTACTATCACAGCCTGTACACCCGTGCGGCAGCCGGTGCGATCGAGCTGCTCGAAAAGCAGGAGCGCACAGCCGAAGCCGTTGCGCTGTGCCGTCAGGCGATTCATATTGAGCCGTATCAGGAGGATCTGTATGAGCACCTCATGCGCGGTCTGCTCCGCACCGGCGATATGAAGGGCGCTATGTCGGTCTACGAGGAAATGAGCGAGCTGCTGTTTGCGCATTTCGGCGTTATGCCGTCCGAGACGCTGCGCACACTGTATCGTCAGGCGACACGCACCGTAAACGACCGCACACTGACCATGGACGAGGTTTGCTCTCAGCTTGAGGAGCCCGCGCCGCACAGCGGCGCCATGGTATGCGAATACGACTTTTTCAAGATTCTGTACCGTTCCGAAGCCCGTTCGATCGCGCGAAACGGCCATTCAGCGAATATCTGCCTGCTGTCGGTCTCCGGCAAGGACGGCGAAATGCTTGCACGCCGCAGTCTGGACCCCGCAATGAACAATCTGCAAGTGCTTGTCCAGAACAATCTGCGCCGCGGCGATGCGATCGCTCGATGCAGCATTTCGCAGTATATCATCCTGCTGCCGCAGGCGAATTACGAAAACAGCCGCATGGTTGCCGACCGACTGGTAAGCGCGTTTTACCGTCGGTATCCGCACTCGCCCGCACGGCTCCGCTATACGGTGCAGCCGCTGGCATAATCAGACTTTCAAAACAACTGCGTGCCGTCTATCCCACGCACAATAAAGGAGATAAACATGGGTAAACAAAGCTGGAAGCCCGGCAACATGCTCAATCCCGTTCCGGCGGTGATGGTCAGCGTTGCCGATGAAGCGCACCGTCCCAACATCATCACGGTAGCGTGGGCCGGTACGATCTGCACCAACCCGCCGATGGTGTCGATCTCGGTCCGTCCGTCACGGTATTCTTACGATATTATCGAAAAAACCGGTGAATTTGTCATCAATCTCACCACCGAAAAGCTGGCGCGCGCGTGCGACTACTGCGGCGTTGTCAGCGGCCGTGATGTGGATAAATTTGCGAAAACCGGTCTGACGCCCATGCCTGTTGAGCATGTCAGCGCACCCGCTATCGCGGAAAGCCCGGTCAACATCGCCTGCCGCGTCACCGAGAGCCGCGCACTCGGCAGCCATACCATGTTCATCGCCGAGGTGGTCGGTGTGACGGTTGATGACGAATATCTGGACGAAAACGACCGGTTTCATATCAACGATGCGAACCTGATTATGTACTCCCACGGCGAGTATTTTGCGCTTGGCAAGTATCTCGGCAAGTTCGGATACAGCGTGCAGAAGAAGAAAAAGAGGAAGAAGTAAGGCGTTTTCAACCGCATACTATTGGCTGAAATATCAAATCGGAATTTAAGGAGGTCTTGTATGAAGAAAATAGTATGTACAATGCTATGTATTATGCTTTTATTTGGTTTGAGTGCTTGTGGTGGAGATGTCAGTGAAGTAAAAACTCATAATGTTGAATCTGAGAGCTATTCAGAAGAGGATATTAAAGCCGCTATTGACACAATAAAAAAGGAGTTTAAGAGTGACTGGAAAGGATGCACTCTCACAGAAATTTACTATGCCGGAGATGACTGCACGAAAGATCATAAAGATTGGGCAGACAGAAACAATGCAGATGAAGTCATTGTTTTATTATCTTCATTCGATGTTGATTCATCTGGTGGAGACGGGTCTTTGAATCCAAATAGTACATACAGTGATTGGAAGTGGATTTTAGTTAGAACAGATGGCGGAAAGTGGCAGCATGTTGACCATGGATATTAAGTCAAATTCCAGTTTTCCGCACCATGCAACCCAAAACAACGCAAAACCGGCATCTTCCGATGCCGGTTTCTTTTCATTTCATTTCTTTATCAAATCGCTGTTCAGCCCAGCATTCTGCCGCGCAGCAGAATCGTGTGAATATTCAGCTCCTCATCCAGCAGGAGCACATTCGCCAGCTTGCCCGGCTCGAGCGAGCCGTAATCGTGCTCAACGCCGATAGCGCGCGCTGGATTGGTGGACGCGGAACGAATCGCCTGACCGAGCGGAACACCCATTTTAACAGCCGAGCGCACGCAGTCCATCAAATTGGTTGCGGAACCCGCAATCGTGCCGTCGTGCAGGGTGGCAAGGTTGCCGCGCACGGTAACCGCCTGTCCGCCGAGCGAATACTCGCCGTCGTCGAGTCCGGTCGCCATCATGCTGTCCGAGATCAGGATAACACGGTTCTCAAACAGCCGGAAGGTCGCGCGAACGACCGACGGATGCACATGCACGCCGTCCGCTATGAGTTCAACCGCCACGTTATCGTTGTCAAAGGCCGCACCGATGACGCCCGGTGCCCGATGAGAAAACGGCGGCATGGCGTTGTACAGGTGGGTCACCTGCCGGGCTCCGTGCTTGAAGGCTTCGCAGGCGGTGTCGTAATCCGCTGTCGTGTGCGCAATCGAGATACGCACCTCGCCTGCCAGCTCGTCGATCGTCTCCATCGAACCGGGCAGCTCGGGTGCCAGATCGCACAGCTTGAACAGACCGCCGGCTTTTTCCTGCACCCGGCGGAACATGGCCGCGTCCGGCGCATGCAGATAAGCGCCGTTCTGCGCACCCTTTTTCGCCTCGGAAATGAACGGGCCTTCCATGTTGATGCCCACAAGCGCCGCGTCATTACTCTCCGCCTGATAGGTTGCGGCGGCTTCGGCAATCTGTGTCAGCTTGTCCTCCGGATAGGTCATAGTCGCCGGACAGATGGCGGCCACGCCGATCTGTGCCTGATACTTTGCCAGTGTGGAGATAGCCTCATGCGTGCCGTCGCAGAAATCGCGGCCCATGCAGCCGTGAAAATGCAGATCGACCAGTCCGGGCACGGCGTACAGACCGCCCATATCCACCGCATCCGCGCTCACCTCTGCGGATGCAATCCGGTCGCCCGAGATGGACAGTCCGCCGGTTTTGAACGTGCCGTCCGGCTGATATACCCTCAAATTGCTAAATTCCATAACTTCTCTTCCTTTTTAGAGCAAATCGCCGCACTTAGACAGTGCCGCCTCGTCCGCTACGATGGAAACATCTGTGTGCAGCTGCAGGATGGATGCCGGAACCTGAGGCGTTACCGGGCCGAAGAACGCTTCGCGGACGGTCTCTGCCTTGTTTTCACCGGAAACCACCAGCACGATGCGCCGTGCCAGCATGATAGTCTGCACACCCATGGTGTACGCCTGCCGCGGCACATCATCCGCCGACGCGAAAAAGCGTTTGTTTGCCTCGATGGTGGACTCGGTCAGATTTACACAGTGCGTACCCTTGGAGAAATACTCGTCCGGCTCGTTGAAGCCGATGTGTCCGTTCAGGCCCATGCCGAGCAGCTGCAGGTCAATACCGCCCGCCGCCTTAATGGCTGCATCGTAGCGCTTGCACTCCCGCTCGGCGTCAAGCTGCGCGCCGTCCGGCAGGTTGATGCGCTCCGCCGGGATGTTCACGGCATCAAAAAAGTTCTTGTGCATGAAATAGTGGTAGCTCTGGTCATGATCCGGTGTCAGGCCGCGATATTCGTCCAGATTGAAGGTCGTGCAGCTGCCGAAGTCCACATCACCCTTGTTATACCATTTAATCAGCTGCTCGTAAATGCCAATCGGTGACGAACCGGTCGCCAGACCGAGTACGGAATCCGGTTTGAGAATAACCTGTGCCGAAATGATGTTGGCTGCCTTGCGGCTCATGTCGTTATAATCCTTAGCGCGAATGATTTTCATGGAATACCTCTTTCTTCTGTCTCCGGAAATAGAAAGGGCAGGCAATGTGCCCGCCCTTTCCATTGCGCGGAGCGCAATCGTGATATGCAAACAAGATAGGTTAGTTAGATTGGTTGCGATTTCTTAACCATTCGGTGTTCCCACGCGGCTGTATTTCCAAACCGTGTGCGAGCACTTCAGGCTGCGTTGAATTGCTTTCAGTGTTACTTCAGCATCTTTGCCATTTCGTCGGCTACGAACTGGACCTTGGTGCCAATGATAACCTGAACTGCGGTCTGCGACGGACGCATTACGCCAGCCACGCCTGCAGCCTTGATCTTCTTCTCGTCGACGAGCGTGCCGTCCTTGACTTCCAGACGCAGACGGGTAATGCAGTTATCCAGAGATTCTACATTTTCCTTGCCGCCCAGACCTTCGAGGACTGCCGCTGCAATTGCGGTGAAGTCGTTATTTGCCAGCTTGGCATTCTTGTCAACCTCTGCGAAGTCGGCTTCTTCATCCTCACGGCCCGGGGTCTTGAGGTTGAACTTGGTGATCGCAAAGTAGAATACCAGATAGAATACAACGAATGCTGCGATACCCAGCGGGATGATCATCAGCGTGTTGTTCGCTGCCGGCAGGAAGGACGAGAATACGAGGTCGGTCGCGCCTGCGGAGAAGCAGAAGCCTGCGCGGAAGCCGACATAGTAGGTGATGATGGTGAAAATGCCGTACAGAGCAGCATAAACAACATACAGCGGGAAGCACAGGAACATGAAGCCGAACTCAAACGGCTCGGTAACGCCGCAGATGAATGCACAGATGGCAGCGGACAGGACCAGACCGATAGCAGCCTTCTTGTTCTTCGCAGCCTTGATCATAGCCAGAGCCGCACCGGCAATACCGAACATCATGCAGGGGAAGAAGCCGGACATATACATACCGAGGCTCCAGCCTACGTTTGCGGAGGTGTCGCCGGCCCAGTAGTGGGACAGGTCGCCCAGGCCGATGGTATCGAACCAGAATACGTTGTTCAGCGCGTGGTGCAGGCCGGTCGGGATGAGCAGACGGTTAAGGAATGCATAGATGCCGGCGCCGATGCCGTCCATGCCGATAATGCCTTCGCCAACAGCTACCAGAGCGCTGAAGATGATCGGCCATACGAACAGCAGAACAACGGATACGAGAATGGAGACCAGACCGGTTACGATGGCAACGCAGCGCTTGCCGCTGAAGAATGCCAGCCAGTCCGGAAGTTTCGCGTTTTTGAAGCGGTTATAGCAGCTTGCGCCGATGATACCGGCGATAATTGCGATAAATACGTTCTGGATTTTGTCAAATGCCAGCGTTTTTACCGGATCATCCGCGATTGCGGGCATCAGCGTGGTAACAACGCCGGTGCTCAGCAGGTTGGTCATCATCAGCCAGGATACCAGACCGGCCAGTGCCGAGGTACCCTCGCGGTCGTCGGATAGTCCGACTGCAACACCGATGACAAACAGCCATGCCATATTGTCAATCAGCGCGCCGCCTGCCTTTACCAGCAGGAAGCCAATGTTATACAGTGCACCGCTCGTTGCCGCGCCCGGCACGCCCATAACGCCCGGAGCGATCGCGTAGCCAAGACCCATCAGGATACCGCAGATCGGCAGCGCAGCTACCGGCAGCATCAAAGCCTTGCCCAGCTTTTGCAGTTTTTTCATCATAAGAGTTTCCCCTCCTTATTTTGTGGACCGCCGAAGCGGCCGATTGTGTTGACGGATCGGAGAGCCGAACTCCGTTTCCGTCCCCCTATTTCATCGCCGTTCACACCCGGCGAAATGAAATCCTTACAGATTGCCCTCGAAGAACGCCTGCATTGCGGCTGCGGCGTTGTCCTCGTCCGCGCCCTCAATGGTGAGCTTTATGGTATCGCCGCACTTGACGCCCAGACCCATCACGCCCATGATGCGCTTGGCATCGACTTCCTTTTTCGGAGAGGCGATCATGATTTTCGAGGCAAACTTGCCTGCCTCCTTGACCAGCAGTCCCGCCGGCCGTGCGTGGATGCCCAGTGCATCCTTGATGGTATATTCAATGATTTTCATGGAGAATACTTCCTTTCCGTTACTTTTTCTTCAGTGTCAGCAATGCATCGCCTGCGGCGACCGTGCCGCTCGCGGCGGGCTCCACGGTGAACGCATCCGGGTTGCACACGAGGATGGGCGTTACGATCTGATAGCCCTCAGCCTTGATGGCCGCCGGATTGAACTCGATGAGGACATCGCCTTTTTTGACCTGCTGGCCTGCCTTGCAGCACGCCTTGTAGTGCTTTCCCTCAAGCTGCACCGTGTCGATGCCGACATGGATGAGCAGCTCCGCGCCGTCCGCCGTCGTCATGGAAACGGCGTGGCCGGTCTCAAACATCACATCCACCGTGCCGTCCGCCGGAGCCGTGATGCGGCCTTCGCTCGGCTCGATGGCGATGCCGGGCCCGAGAATGCCCTGCGCGAACGTCGGGTCGGGTACACTTTCGAGCGCCACGACCGTGCCCGCAGTGGGCGCTGCGATGGTGATGCCGGTATCACCGCCGAACAGATTTTTCAGTTTACCAAACATTTTGCTCACAACCTTTTTGATTAGGCAATACCACATGATTGAACAAGAGTGATTTGCGCGTAAATTGTGCGGTGTTGCCTTAAGTATGCCTGTTTTGTCCGAAAACATACAGAAAATAAAAAGAACCAAATCTCAACACAGATATAACTTGCTCTTTGATAGCAAATCCTGTGTGAAATCTGGTTTTGCCCGCACAAAGCGGTAACAATCCATTTCAAACGGATACTGTTTACTTGTTAATTGCAGTATAACAAACTTTTCTCACCTTGGCAAGAGCAACCTGTCGAATTAGTTGCCAAATTTTCGCGTTGTTTTTCTACACTTTGCACAAAAGCCAAGTCCGCACTGCTTGTGCAGTACGGACTCCGTGATTACTTTTTATCATCAATGTGCTCCATCACACGGGCGATGTGAATGGTGAGATACAGCAGCTCATTCTGTCCGGAGTGGAAATTTTTCTCCCTCTGAACGTATACGCGAATCTTGTCCGCACAGGCATACGCCTTCGGGTACTTGAACCGAACCACATCGAGCAGATCGCTGTCCTCATCGCCATAGCCTTCTCCGCTGACGATACGCCGTGCGTAGAACTTGAGGTGCGTGACAAACCGGTAGTAATTGAGCGATTCATCATCCGGACGGAAACCGTATTCATCGTAAACGATGCGGAAAACCGCCTGTAGCAGATAGGTCATGTCGTAAATATCGCGGATTTCACCACCGAGCTGTGCATTGACAAAGTGCAGCGCGATAAACGCTGCCTCATCATCCGTGAACTCCACGCCGGTCTCCTCCTTGACGATCTCATTCGCCTTGAGACCCACGCGAAATTCGTCCTTGTACAGCTGCCGGATGTCCCACAGCAGCGGATTGGGCAGTACAATGCCCTCCTTATAGCGGTTGACGGCCGCCGAGATATGATCGGGCAACGTAACGTAAATGCTGTCCGACAGCTCCTTGCCGAGCGCGATCTTCGCATGGTTGATAATGCGTTCGCTCATCAGGAAATGCGGCAGCGGAATGCTTGTTATCAGCTGCTGGAACCGGTCGGAAAGCTGATCCGAGTGCAGCGTGAACCGCTTTTCCACCTTGTCCGGCGGTGCTTCGTCACCTGCGCGGCGGCCGAAGCCCAGACCGCGCCCCATAAGCACAGTCTCCGCACCGTTTTCATCCAGCGCGACCACAACATTGTTGTTGAGTACCTTTTCTATTTTCACGTCCGCGCCTCCTGACCCGCACCGCAGCACGCATCAAACGCTTCACGCGCCGCACGGACTGCATTTTCGTCGCACTGCCACAAACTGAATTCGCTCAGTCCGGGCAGCCCCATCGGCACATTTTCGCGCCGAAACTGCATTCTGCTGTTTTCCACCCGCTTTGCGGAAAGATGAAAGGCATTCGCGCCTGTTTTCGGCTGCAAATCGCGGATAACATCGGCGTTTACGCCTGCACCGACCAGAATCTGCACGTCCTCTCCTGCTTTTGCAACCAGCGCGCGCAGCAAATCCGCGCCTGCGGTGCAGTCCGCCTGCTGCCCTGAGGTCAAAATGGTATCCACACCCAGCCGCTTTGCGGTTTCCAGTGCCGCAAACGGGTCGCGGCAGACATCGAACGCACGGTGCAGCGTCACACCGCAGCCGCCTGCAAGCGAAATCAGTTTGGCCATACGTTCCTCATCAAGATCGCCCTCCGGCGTGAGCACGCCGATGACAATGCCGTCCGCGCCGAGCGCGGCAAAGCGCTTCACCTGACGGCAGAGCAGCTCAAATTCGCTTTCCGTATACAAAAAATCGCCGCAGCGCGGACGCAGCAGCACACGAACCGGTACGGAAACCCGTTCCCGCACCATGCGGAACAGATCCTCATCCGGTGAAGTACCGCCGATCATTAAATTGGCGCATAACTCCAGCCGCATAGCACCGCCGCGCTCCGCGCTTACCGCAGACTCGACTGAGTGGGTGCAAACCTCCAGAACCGGTTTCATTTCCTGCTCCTCCTTCGAGACAGAATAACGCTTGGCAAATTATGTGATTCAATCCACACTGTTATCGATTAATTATATCACCAAAAACCATATAGGTCAACGCAGGTTTTTTGCAGCATTCTGCACAATAAAATTCAGACGTTTTCATATAAAATAAACCACCTCCCTGCTTCGTATGCAGAGAGGTGATCTACAGCATTTTCTGCATAATGGTGGCTGATCTCGACCATGCTGCGAATACCGTCGATCGGTGTACGGATATCATGGCATTGACGGATATTTGCCGTCCATATTCCCAAAAAATTCTCCGCGTTTTTGGCTGTTTCTTTTCTTCGGCTGAGTTGTCTTGTCAGTTTGTATAAAAATGCAAAGAAGTTTTGCACAAATCGGATAGTTTGCAGGAATTCGAGCATACTTATGCAAATAGGCCGCATATTTTGTTGTTTTTTTAACAATTTTGTGCTATACTGAATATACAGCCCATAAAATGGGTAATGCGCGCCGGAGCAGTTCCGCTGCACCGAGCCGACAGGAGAGGTGTTTTATGAACAGTATTACGACCCGCGTTTGGATCGCGGGAGCAAGCGGCAGACTGGGTTCCGCACTTAGTCATCGTTTCGGCGGCAACACAGCATATAAGCTGGTAACCAGCGACCGTGATGTAGCGGTCGAGGATGTATCCGTTGTCGGTCGTTTTGCCGATATTAACCATCCGGATGTCATCATCAACTGTGCCGGTCTGACCGACGTGCAGGCCTGCGAGGCGAACCCCGAAGAAGCGTATAAGATCAACGCCATCGGCGCCCGCAATCTGGCGACCGCTGCAAGACGCATCGACGCAAAATTCATTCAGATCTCGACCGACGACGTATTCGGCGGCGACGAGGGCAAGGCTTTCTGTGAGTTCGACGATCCCCATCCGACCACAATGTACGGCAAGAGCAAGTACGCCGGTGAAAAGCTCGTGCGTGAGCTGACCGACAAGCATGTTATCGTGCGTTCGTCGTGGCTGTACGGCGTCGGCTCGTACGACTTTGTTGACCGTGTGCTCGATACGGCGGCAAAGGAAGGCGCGGTCCATCTGCCGGAGGATGAGATTTCCTCCCCGACCTCGGCGGAAGCGCTCGCCGGCTTTATCGACTGCCTGATGCACAGCCGCGAGTACGGCCTGTTTCACGCATCGTGCGACGGCTCGTGCTCCCGCGCAGAGTACGCCCGCGAAATTCTGCGTCTCGCCGGCAAGGAAAACGTGCCGGTCACCTCGGCCTCCGAGAACACTGCGCTGCGCCCGCGCTTTACGCTGCTGGACAATATGATGCTGCGCATCACTGGTTTGTATCAAATGCCGGACTGGCATGACGCACTGAGCGAATACATGTCCCACCGACAGACGGGAGTAAATAAATGAATGAAGTAAAAGAGAAAAAGAAAATCGGTCTGACTACAAGGATCTTCATCGCGCTGATCGCCGGTGCGATCGTCGGCATTGCGCTCAACATGTTCGCAGCTGATGTGGATTTTGTGCAGAACGTGCTGGTAAACGGCATTTTTTATGTTGTCGGTCAGGGCTTTATCCGCCTGATGCAGATGCTGGTCGTACCGCTGGTATTCTGCTCGCTGATCTGCGGCGCCACCGCCATCGGCGACAGTAAAACGCTCGGCAAGGTCGGCGTAAAGATCATCGGCTTCTACATTTTCACCACGATGATGGCGGTTGCCGTTGCACTCGGCATCGGTCTTCTGATCAAGCCGGGCATGGGTCTGGATATGTCGCAGATCCAGACCGCCGAAGTCGCCGCTTCTTCGGATTCGGTCAGCTTTGCGGAAACCCTGCTGAACATCATCCCGAAAAACCCGATCGGTGCACTCGCCAACGGCGAAATGCTGCAGGTTATCGTGTTTGCACTGATCGTCGGCGTTATCCTCGCCAAGCTGCAGGATAAGACCCAGCTGGTAACGAACTTCTTCCAGCAGGGCAACGATATTATGATGGAAATGACCATGATGGTCATGGGTCTTGCGCCGATCGGCGTATTCTGCCTGATCTCTAAGACCTTTGCCGGTCTTGGTTTCTCCGCTATGGTGCCAATGTTCAAGTACATGGGCGCGGTGCTGCTGGCGCTGGTCATCCAGTGCTGCGGCGTATACCAGATTCTGCTGGCGCTGCTTACAAGACTCAATCCGCTGCGTTTCCTCAAGAAATTCGCTCCGGTTATGGGCTTTGCGTTCTCGACCGCAACCTCTAACGCCACTATCCCGATGAATATCGACACGCTGGAGGAAAAAATCGGCGTCAACCGCCGTATTTCGTCCTTCACCATCCCGCTCGGCGCGACCATCAATATGGATGGTACGTCCATCATGCAGGGTGTTGCCGTTGTATTCGTTGCACAGGCGTTCGGCATCCAGCTGAGCCCTGCGGATTATCTGACCGTTATTGCAACCGCAACGCTCGCCTCCATCGGTACCGCAGGCGTGCCGTCGGTTGGTCTGGTTACGCTGGCAATGGTATTCGATTCGGTCGGTCTGCCGGTTGCCGGCATCGGCCTGATCATGGGTATCGACCGTATCCTCGATATGGCGCGTACTGCCGTTAATATCACCGGCGACGCTATCTGCACCACGATCGTGGCGCATCAGGACGGCGCACTGGATAAGTCTGTATTTAACAAAAATTAAATCAAACTGACAGGAAAAACCCCGTATTTCGTAAGAAATACGGGGTTTTCTGGTGCCGCCAGCCGGAATCGAACCGGCACGGGTTTAACTCCGGGGGATTTTAAGTCCCCTGCGTCTACCAGTTCCGCCATGGCGGCGTGTAAATATTATACCAGAACGGGCACGGTCTGTCAAACATGTGCGCCGTCGGTTTGAGGATTTTTCAATCCCGCCTCTGCTGCTTTCCTGTTGCGTCCTGCCGGAAAAAGCTATACAATAAATATAACAGTTCTCCTGTGCAGAAACGAGCATACGGTACGCGTTCCATGCCGTTCCGGCTATGCATTTGGCGTACCGGTTCGATGTCCGAAAAAATTTTGAAACAGGCGGAACAAACCATACGGAATAAACGTCTAAGCTGATATATGACAATGACCCCACCGCAGCAGCGGCCGTGCTGTCGATGGCATTCGTTATTGTCATATACAGGATAGAGCGTATAAGCATTAACAGTGAAACGGAGGGAAAATATGAAACGGTTTCAGAAGGCGTTACTCGGTGTTGTGGTGAGCGGTGCATTGCTGTTCTCGGCACAGGCGGCGGAACTGTCCAGTGCGGCACAGGATACGCTGCAATCGGCTATGACTAAGGTACAGCAGGAAGTCAAGGATTACGGTCAGGTGAAAACGTTCGGCTTTACCGGTGAAAACTGCGAGATTATCCTCGCGAACCTCAACGCGAAACAGTATTTGGTTAACCTAACAGCTGACAGCACACACAAGTATGGTATTCTGGACAAAGCAACCGGCAAGCTGGTTGTTCCTGTGGAGTACGATTATTACATTGCGCTTGACGGCACGGAAACACTGGTTAGCCAGTACGACGCTGATCATCACCCCAACTACTGGTTCGCCGATGAAACCGGCAAACTGACGCCGATGAAGCTGCCGTCCGGTTATGAGCTTGCGACGTATGAGCCAAACAGCAATGTGTTCGTGCTCTTCAAAAACGTGAAAAAGCCGGTATATGACCCGTATTCCGGCGATGGTCCAACCACACAGGTTGAGGATGTCACCTTCTTTGCTCTGGCCGACAAAGACATGAACATCATCCTCGATGACATCGACATGGTACCAGATTGGTACGCCGATTTCTTCATCGCAAAGACCGGCAGCACCAAGTGGGAACGTGTTGGCAAGGCAGGCGCGGACGGCAACGGCACCTGCGGTCTGTTTGACCCGAAAACCGAAAAATTTGTCGGCAAGCATGATTTTAACCAGATTTTCTGGTACGATCAGCACTTTATCGGCACACGCAGCAGCGGCACAAAATCTTATCTGCTGGATGGCAAGGGCGGCGAAACCCTGCTGCCCGCAAACGTCAAGGAGTACAGCAGCTGGGCCAAAACCGAAGTAGCTGCCGCAGGAGAGCACGGTCTCACCGAGTCGTTCTCCTATCCCAGGCTGGACATTACCCGCGAAAACTTCACCATGCTGGCGATGAACCTGTACAACAAGATTTATCCCAACAAGGAGATTCCGGCTCTGGAAACCAAGTTCACCGACTGCAGGGACGACCCGAACGTGAACAATGCCGCCGCACTCGGCATTATCACCGGCTACGAGGACGGCACCTTCCGTCCGTACAAGACCATCTCCCGTCAGGAGGCTGCCGCCATGCTTGACCGGCTGTATCAGGTACTCGGCGGCAAGACGGACGTGGTTTCCGAAAAGGCCTTCGCTGACGATGTCAAAATCGGCGACTGGGCGCGCGGCAGCGTTTACGCCATGCGCCAGACCGGCATCATGCAGGGCAAGGAGAACAATCAGTTCTGCCCGACGGACGGCTACACCGCAGAGCAGTCCATTGTGACCATCGAGCGCATGTATCAAATCATCAAGTAACCAGCCATATCAAAAAGGACTTCGTTTTGACGAAGTCCTTTTGCTTACTCATAACGTCCCATGAAAATCTCGGTTACGATGCCGTTTTCGATGGTGACATGCAGCAGGTCCACCATCGTTTCGTCCCGTGCGTCCGGCGAGCCGTACAGATCGAGGAACCGTGCTTCGCTGTCTCCGACACGCAGTCCGCGCACGGTTTTGTGCCGCCAGAACAGCCACCGGCGGGTCAGTGGAATTTCATCCGGTGCCTCGGTGATGATAACGCGGTTGCGGCTCTTATCCCACCGTATCTGCGGAATGTGGCTGTCCCACAGGTACGAAAACGGCGTGTACAGCACGCCATTCCGTTCCACGCCGGAGACAGCGGTCTCAGCACCGTGCAGTGTGTAGGTTGTGCCGTCTGTCGTACCGCCAAGGCGCTCAACGATCTCTTTCAGCGGCACATACGGCTCGTTTTTGTACAGAATGACCGGATTCTCCAGCGTGATCGGCTCTCCGTTCTGCAGGGCTTCCCTGCTGCCGATTTCCATGCTGAGCGACGTGTTCGTCCGCTCCAGATAGCCGATTCGCCAGACCGCCAGTCCAATCGCAAGCACAAGCGCCAGCAGCGGCAGCCAGTATTTTCTCACAATACGCATGATTTTCCTCCCTGATTACGCCTTCTGCGTCATACGCAGCATTGTGATGATCGACTGCTCGCAAGTATAGCCATTCTTCGGATCAAATCGATTCGCTCCTACGCCCTGCATGATACCGGTTTGCCTCATCGCATAGACAGAATCCTTTGCCCATACGCCAATACTCCCGTTGTCGGCATAGAGCGTAGGACTGGCTTCGATCTTTCCATACAGCACGGTATACAGTCGATTCAGAATCACTGCCGCCTCCTGCCGTGAAAGCTCGCGCGCAGGCTGGAAGGTGCCGTCCTCATAACCGGTAACAATACCGAGTGCCGCGATCTGACGTACTATGTCTTCATCGCAGTCGGAGAACGGCTGTGCCGGTTCAGACAGATTTATGTTTGGGTTTACCGTCTGAATGGTTTGCCAAGCCAGTTCGCAGAATTCATCGCGGTGGATATTCAGGCGGTATGGTGTATGATAGGACAGTCGGAGTCCGTCTTTCTCCGCTTGTTCGACTATATTTTCAGCCCAAGTGCTGGGAACATAGCAGTAATTCGCCTGTTCGCGCTCATTTCCGTTGCTGTCCAACAGATACTCGGTCGTACCGTGACAACCAAACCAGCGATCGTTTTCGTTCGATACTTCATCATAGCGCGCGTTGCTGACGATCTTGCCGCTGCGATCGATGAACATATATTTACTGTTGAAATACAGCCGCGGCCACGGTCCGCCGTCCGGCAGATACCAGTCAGTCGCGCCCACGCGAACGGCGACAAGGCCGTTATAAAATAGTTCGCTATCACAAGAGTAATCATACTGACCAACGTTGTAATACTGGTCGATGCCGTCCTGCAGGACGGTAAAATCCGGTCCCAGCAGCGTGTACTGATGGAACGTGTACGGCATTGTGCCGCTATCGGTCCGCACAGTTCTGGTGACCGGGTACTGGCAAAGGACATATCCTTGATCATCGACTGCCAATACATGGCCGGCATGAGGAATGGATATATCGGTCAAACTGCCATTCAAATCGCATAGTTGATAAGTGTCGCTATGCTCTAGCAGCAACTGATCATCTGCGCACTTCCAAATTTGACCATCAAAACCATCAAACAGGGGCGTAACAATCGTTCCGGCGGACAAATCGACCGCGCAGACCCATCGGCTTCTATCGTCACTCGGGGTAAATATCAGCTTCCAGATGTCCTTTTCCTCGATCAGTCGACACGGAAGAACCTCGCAGCTGTCAATTTGCCAACTTTTCCATGCCGTATGTTCCGGATAACTGGTATCCTTTTCCGGTGGGCTTTGTTGAAAATGCGTGATTGCCTGCCGCGTAAGCTGCGTTTGCGATGCGGCATCTGCGGCTCCGGCGCCAATCAGCATACAGCCGCACAGCACGAGTGCAGACAGCAAAACCATTCGTTTTTTCATGTTCCCTATCCCCTTGCCAGATGAATTTTATACCATATATAATATATAACCTAACCATTCTGCACTGTCAACTGTGACATGAAAATAAATTTTTTGAGAGAACTTTGTCGCATTTTTCCTCGTCTAACGGTTATAGCAAGCGAAGGACTTCACAAGCAGGAGGTATTTTTGATGAAACGATGGCGTTATTTATGTGCAGCCGCGCTGATCGCGGGCAGCATGGCGGCGGGAGCCGGTGCGGTATCGATACCGAGCACTGCTTTAACACAGTTGCAGCAGCAGTGGCAGGCCGATACTTCCGCAGATTCTCTTTCCGCGGACAGCGGCCAATCCTGCATAGCAGCGTATGCGCTCGTGCCGGAAAAAAATCTGTACAAAATTTCTGCCGACAGCTTGTACGGTATTGCCGATTTGAAAACCGGAAAAATGATTGTTTCCGCAGAATATACCACAATCGATGTGCTGTCAGACGGCAGATTTCTGCTGACTCGTTATGACAACCAGGCTTCTTCGTTCTATTATGCCGATGCGAGCGGAACGGTCACACCGATTCAGACGCCGGTCAAAGGCACCTATTTCGGCATGGCAGGCGATGACTGTTTCTTCATCGGTGTCTATGCGAAACGTCCGCTGACGGCTGCAGTACAGCAGCCTGCCGAGCAGTATGATATTCCGACACTTGTGCTGCTCGACGAAAACATGAAGGTTATCCGCGATGATATCGACGGCGCTTGCGGTGCTATATCCACGCCGCATTTTACGAATGGCCTGATGCCAATTCAGACCGGCAGTACTCTCTGGATTGGTTCCCGAAAAGGAGCAATCGGCAACGGAACGTACGGTTTGATTGACAAAATCGGCCAGTTTGTCGGCAGGCACGATTTCGACGGGCTCAGCTGGACGGACAGCCGCTACATCGGCAAGCGCAGCACCGCGCTTTACCAGCTGGACGGCAAAGGCGGTGAAATCCGGCTTCCGGCTAACGCTTCGCAGGAAAGCAGCTGGGCCAAGGCGGAACTGGAAGCCGCTCGGGAACATGATATTTCGCTTTCTTTCTATTATCCCATGCTGAATATCACGCGCGTGGATTTCTGCAGGCTGGCGGTTAAGCTGTATCAAAAGGTGCAGCCGAATGCCTCCGCGGCTCCGGCAGAGGCCTTTTCCGACTGCGAGAATGAAAGTGTCTGTCTGGCAGCGGCGCTCGATATTGTAACCGGCTATGATGACGGAACATTCCGACCGTACCAGTCCATCACCCGTCAGGAGGCCGCCCTTATTCCCTATCACACCCCAACCGCAAGCCGCTGTGCGCCGTCCTGACGCCCTTGCGCCCTATCCCCCATCCGCCTGTAAAAGCGCGCAAAAAAGCCGCCCGGAAAACCGGGCGGCTTGCATTTTGGAGAAATTACTTGAGCTGTACGCGCTCACGAATCGAATCGGTTACGGAAAGCTGTACGCTCTGTGCGGAGTAGCCGGTGCACGCCACCTGCGCCACATAGCTGCCGCGCTTGAGGCTGAACGACGCCGTGCCGTCCGTGCCGGTGGTGATGCTCTTGCCGCCGACCGTGACAACCGCACCGGACAGCGGTGCGCCGTACGCGTTGGTGACAACCAGCTGTACATTCTCGAGAATCTCGCCGGTCAGCTTGACCGTGCGGCCTGCAGAGATTTTGACCGTCTGCGTAACCGCCGCAGTAAAGCGCGAATGCGTTGCCGTTACAACGTACGAGCCGCGCTTGACATAAACGGTTGCCGTGCCGTCCGAGCCGGTGGTCAGCGTCTGCGCTGCCGTGCCGCTCTCCGCGTCCGAAGGCGTGAAGGTGACGGACGCGCCCGAAATCGGCAGACCGAGATCATCGACCACGGAAGCCGTCAGCGCGTAAGTGGTAACGTAGTTGACACGCAGCGTCGGGCTTTGACCCTTGCTCATCACAAAAACGAAATCCGCGTAGGATGCGCCGTTCTTGCCGAATTCCGCAACCGCAGACTTGTTGATCGTGACCTTGCTGCCCTTGATCTTGTACTGCCAGTTCTCCTCGAGCGTCTTGCCGTTCGAGCGGATATTCTTGAGTGCTGCGCCGTCTACCATGTTAAGCGTTACCACCAGATCGGCGTAGCCGCCGGACGAGGTGTTCGCGTCAAAATCGACCGTGCCCGGAACCACTTCGTTCACCGGCGCGGTATCTACCACGCTCAGCGAGCAGGTAAAGGACGAACCCTGATTGGGTACGAATGTAACCGTATAAGTGCCCTTGCTCTTCTTGGCAAGCGTCTCCTTGAGCAGACGGATCGTGCCGTTCGTTGCATTATAGGTGTAATCCGTGCCGCGCTCGAGCACCGTACTGCCGATTTTGATGGAATCCAGACGCGTGCCCGCCGGAAGAACGACGTTTACCGTCTGATCGGCATAGTTTGCGGACTGCTCGTACTTATCAAAGGTAATCTGGCTCGGGCTGACTGCGCTCTGCGCCGAGTTGCTGACCGCCAGACCGATGGCTGCCTTGGAGCCGTCCTCAAAGGTCAGTTCTGCGGTGTAGGTGCCCGCCTTGAGCGTGGACAGATAGGTTTTATACACGCGAATGCCGTTCTTGTCGCTCAGCAGGTTGTAATCCGTGCCCTGCTTGAGATTGGTGCCGTTGACCGAAACACGGGTCAAATCGTTCTTGTCCGCGTTGAAGGTGAATTCGTAGGAGAACGCGATCGCGTCCTTGTTGTTTACGTCGATGGACAGCGTGGACGGAGAAACCGAAACGCTGGTGGACGCCGCAACGTCCTTGCCGGCAATCTTCGCGGTGACGCCGCTCGCCAGCTCCACGCTGGTCGGCTGCATGGTCAGCTCACAGCCGTTGGAGTTGAGCACCGCCTTCTGGACCGAGCCGCCGCCGGTGACAGTGGTTCTTCCGTTCGCGGTAAGCGTGCTGATGGAGGTGCTGCCGGTCGTCAGGATGGTGCCAGTCTGCTCATTGGCAACGTCCCAGACAGCTGCATCCAGCGTCAGGCTGACGCTGCTGCCGTTCATTTTAAGATCGGAGAAGCCGCCTGCAGTCGCTGCCAGATTGCTCTCGGTCAGCGTTGCAGAGGTTTTCACCTCGGTGGTGCCGATGTTGGTATTGCCGGTCGCAATAACCTGCGGGGTCAGTCCGGTCGGGTTGGAGACGACCATCTCGAGTGCGGAAACACCGTCCAGCGTTACATTGCCGCCGCTGACGATGATATCGCCCGCAACGGTGACATCCTCAAGCGTTACATTGCCCGCCAGAACGCCCTCGGTGATGTACAGATTGCCCTTGATATCCGCATCGGCCAGCGTGCACGGTACGGAAATCGTAACGTTTTTGGTATCGCTCTTGAGCGTAGCCTGCGAGTACACGTTGCCGTTCTTATTCAGCGAGGTGCCCATATAGCCGTACAGCATTTTGGCGATTTCGCCTCGGCTGAGCGTGCCCTGCGGCTTAAAGGTACCGTTCGTGTAGCCGTTGATATAACCCTGCTTGACCGCTTCCGCAACGTAGGATTTGCTGTAATCGCTCAGCTTGGCCCGATCAGAGAACATATCCAGCGCAGACAGATCAGCCGTCGGCGTGTACTTGTGCAGTCGGCCGAGGATGGTTGCCGCCTGCTCACGGGTCAGCGTGCCCTCCGGCGCCATACGGTTGTTGCCGACACCGTTGATATAACCCTGCTTGACCGCAATCTGCACGGTTTCGTAGAAAACATCGCTCGAATTGACATCCGAGAAGCTGATATCCGCCTTTTCGGTAAAGCCGAACGCGCGGTTGATATAGCGCATGAACTCCCAGCGCGTTACCTTGTCATCCGGGCCGTAGTTGCCCGTGCTGGCAGACGGATTGATAATGCCGTTTTCATGCAGCTCGGTAATGTAGGACTTTGCCCAGTGGCCATCAATATCCGAAGCCGCAAAGGCAGCCGGCACGGTACTGACCAGCAGCGCCGCTGTCAGTACGGCGGAAAGGACTTTTTTCAAAGCTATCACCTCTTATTATAATTTACCTTTATTCTACCATTCTTTTGTTTATTTGTGTACTGTTATTTTTATCTCGAGACAGGGCTTTTGTCTAAATAGATGGTCTGCTGCCGGTTTTGGTTTCGCATTTTCGCAGAATTTTCCGGTATTCTCACAGAACGTACAATTTCTGCTCTGCCGTTTTGTATATCATTACTCCGCTTCATGGAATCTTTTCACAAATTCGCGCAAAACCCCTTGCATTGACAGCCGGATATTGTATAATTTAGATAGTGGCAATCCGTCGGCTGAAAGCGGCGATGCGCCAACTAACACGATGAGGTGATACCAATGGATTATATGTCGGAATACAAGCGTTGGCTGGACTGCTCTGCCCTCTCTGCGGACGAGCATGCCGAGCTGGCTGCTGTTGCAGATAATCAGGAAGAGATCGAAAGCCGTTTCTTTGCGCCGCTGTCGTTCGGCACGGCCGGTCTGCGCGGTGTACTGGGCGTCGGCCTCAACCGCATGAACCGCTTTACCGTCGGTCAGGCTGCACAGGGTCTGGCAAACCTGATCGTATCGAACGGTCAGGCCGCAATGGACCGCGGCGTTGCCATCGCATACGACTCCCGCCATTTCTCGGCCGAGTTCGCCAAGCAGTCTGCGTGCATCATGGCCGCAAACGGCATCCAGTCGCTACTGTTCGATGAGCTGCGTCCGACCCCGGAGCTGTCCTTCGCTGTCCGTCACTACGGCTGCATCGCAGGCATCAACATCACGGCTTCCCACAACCCGAAGGAATACAACGGCTACAAGGTTTACTGGGAGGACGGCGCACAGCTTCCTCCGGCCGAGGCAGACGTGGTTGCCAGCGAAATGGCAAAGACCGATATCTTCACCGGTGTAAAAACTGCAGACTACGATGAGTCCGTCAAAAACGGTCTGATCCGTATTCTGTCTAAGGAGACCGACGAGGCTTACCTCGGCGAAGTCATTAAGGTTGCGGTAAATCCGGACTGCGTAAAGCAGGTTGCCGATGAGTTCAAGCTGGTGTACACGCCGTTCCACGGTGCCGGCTACCGTCTGGTGCCCGAGATCCTGCGCCGTCTGGGCTACAAGCACATTATCTGTGAGCCGGAGCAGATGAAGATCGACGGCGACTTCCCGACCGTTAAGAACCCGAATCCAGAGTACAAGGAAGGCTTTACGCTCGCCATCGAGCTGGCAAAGCAGAACGATGTTGATCTGATCATCGGCACCGACCCGGACTCCGACCGTACCGGCATCGTCCTCAAGGACAAGTCCGGCGAGTATGTCACCCTGTCCGGCAATCAGGTCGGCGTGCTGCTCACCGATTACATCATCACCGCAAAGAAGCTGACGAACACCATGCCTGCACATCCGGCGGTGCTCAAATCCATCGTTACCACCGAAATGGCACGCGCGGCGGCTGAAAAGAACGGCGTTGAGTGCTTCGACACCTTCACCGGCTTCAAGTTCCTTGCCGAGAAGATCAAGCAGTTCGAGCAGGACGGCTCGCACGAGTACATTTTCGCATTCGAGGAATCCTACGGCTACCTGTGCGGCGATTATGCCCGCGACAAGGATGCCGTTACCGCTTCCATGCTGATCGCCGAGATGGCGGCTTACTACCGCACCCAGGGCAAGACCCTGTACGACGCAATGGAAGAGATGTACGAAAAGTACGGCTGCTACTGCGAGCAGACCATTTCGATCGTTATGCCGGGCGTTTCCGGCCTGCAGCGCATGAAGGAGCTCATGCAGGAGCTGCGCGACAAGCCGCTGACCCAGATCGGCACCCACAAGATCGATTACACCCGCGATTACATGCCGGGCACCCGTACCTGCATGGCAGACGGCAAGTCCGAGCCGATGGAGCTTAAGGGTCAGAACGTGATGTACTACGAGCTCGAGGGCGGCACAACCTTTATCATCCGTCCGTCCGGCACCGAGCCGAAGGTCAAGGTTTACATCATGGCCAAGGGCGAGAACAAGGCCGAGGCCGCAGAAAAGGTCGAGGCTCTGACCGCTGCAGCGAAGGAAATCGTAAAGTAACTGAGGCAACACCGCAGTAAAAATCCAGCAACGCTGAATGCAGCCGAATTCCGGTTCGGCTGCATTTTTCCGGAATCACCTTGATTACCGAAATTATTACGCCTTAATTATTTTAGGGGAACAAAAATATGATCAAACGCATTATTTCCTGTATTGTAAGCACGGTCATCGTGCTCGGTGCCACCATCGCGTATGACCGCACGCCTGCATGCCGCATTGCCGTGATGGAGCAGGTGCCGACACAGCTGGCTTCCGTTCTGCCGCGTGCTGCCTCCTATGAACTAGAGCTGCGCACGGAGGAAGGCAGCCGCAGCTACACGGTCAACTGCCATGACAAGGACGGCAGCACCTTCCGCTCCTACACCATGCAGACCGTTGAAGGTCAGGAGGAGCCGCTCAACTTCACCTACACAGACTACACCTACGACGAAAACGGCAACTGCACAGATGCCATCACCACCGACAAGACCAACAACTCCACCTCGGAGTATCGCCGCAGCTATGACGACAAAAACCGCGTTCTGCGCACGGAAAACTACGAGGACGGCGAACTTTCGGCCTCCTCCGAGACGGTTTACACCGAGGTTGACAACGGTCAGTCCTCTGCCGTCAACACGGTTTACGACACAGACGGCAACGAGCTGATGGTCGTCCGCATGGGCATGAACACCAACGGTGACGTGCTGTCCTCCCGCACCTACGAGGGCGAGGACAATATCACCTCCTCCACCGACAACCGCTACGACAGTCAGGGGCGGCTCATCCAGTCGGTCACCGTAGACGAGAGCGGCGTCGTGTTCGAGGTGCTCACTGTGTACTCGGTGGACGGCAAAACGCAGACCACCCGCTCGACCATCGAAGGCGGCACCCTCTCGACCGATACCCGTACCTTTGATGATAACGGCAATCTGGTCTCCATGCACCAGACCGACAGCGACGGCTACGCAAGCGATACCACTTATACACAGTTTAAGTGACCTGTCGCGGAACTTTAATCCGCAGTGAAAACCACCCGTCCGGGTGGTTTTTCCTTTTTTTCGGGCATACTATTATCAGCTATACACCGACCATTTCTCCCTATTTGTCGGTTTTCCGCTAAACTCCTGCAAAATTCCTGTCTGGATATTGCTTTTTCCCGGTCAAACAGCTATAATCGCTATATGCGTATCAAGACTGTGTCAACAGAGCACAGCTATAGAGAAATAGATCGGAGGTGCGCTATGCGCATCATTATTGTAGGCTGCGGCAAAGTCGGCTCGGAGTTGGCAGGACAGCTCAGCGCGGCCGGACACGACCTGACACTGATTGACCTGTCCGAACGCCGTCTGGAGGAACTGTCCAACACACACGACCTTGCTACAGTAAAGGGCAGCGGCACCAGCTATCACGTTCTGCGTGAAGCCGGCGTGCAGGATACCGACCTGCTCATCGCCGTTACCGCCCATGACGAAATCAATCTGCTTTCCTGCCTGATCGCTCGTAAAGCATCCGGCTGCCACGCCATTGCGCGTGTGCGCGATCCGGAATATGTATCCGACCTCGGCTTTATCCGCGATGAGCTGGGTATTTCGATGGTCATCAACCCCGAGCTGTCCACCGCGCGTGTTGTTTCGCGTCTGATCCGATTCCCGTCGGCCATCCGCGTCAGCACGTTTGCCCGCGGACGCATCGAGCTGCTCGACCTCAAAATTCCGCACGAGTCCCGCCTGGACGGTATGGCGGTCTGCGAGGTCAATCCGCTGCTCCGCACGGACGTGCTGCTGTGTATGGTCCGCCGCGACGGCCAGACCTATATTCCCAAGGGCGACTTCATCCTGCGCGAAAACGACAACATCACGGTTATCATTCCGCCGCACGAGCAGAGCGAATTTTTCGAGAAGGTCGGTTTGCCGGTCAAGCGCATTTCCTCCGCGATGCTGGTCGGCGGCGGCAAAATCTCGTACTTTCTTGCGAAAATCCTGCTGAATTCCGGCATTTCAGTCAAGATTATCGAAAACAAACTCGAACGCTGCGAGGCACTGTCCGAAATGCTCCCGCACGCGACCATCATCTACGGCGACGGCACCGACCGCAACCTGCTCGATGAGGAGGGTCTGGCAACCTGTGAGGCCTTCGCGGCTCTCACCGGCATGGACGAGGAGAACATCCTGCTTGCGCTGCACGCCGGCCGTCATTCCCGTGCGAAGCTGTTCACCAAGGTCAACCGTGTGAACTTCGAGGAAGTCATTGCCAGCATGCCGATCGGCAAGGTGATTCGCCCCAAGCAGACCACCGCCGAGCTGATCAGCCAGTACACCCGCGCGATGCAGAACTCGATGGGCTCCAACGTGGAGACCCTGCATCAGCTGGACGGCGCAGAAGCGCTTGAGTTCCGTGTTGCGGCGCACCATCTCACCGGTGTTCCCCTGCAGTATATGCCGATTCGTCCGGATGTTCTGCTGTGCTGCATCAACCGCAGAGGCAAGCGTATCATTCCGCGCGGCCACGATGTGCTGCATGAAGGCGATACGGTTATCGTCGTTTCCACCTTCGAGGGCATGAACGACCTTCAGGATATCTTCCTGCCGACAGCCGGAGGGCGCGAAAAATGAATTTCGCAATCGTCCGCTATCTGATCGGCTGGCTGATGGGCATTGAGTCCCTGTTCCTGCTGCTGCCCGCATTTACCGCGGTCATTTACCGTGAACCCGAGCTGCCTGCCTATATCGCCACCGCACTGATTTGTATGGTCGGCGCAGGCATTCTGTGTGAATACAAGCCGAAAAACACCAAGTTCTACGCACGCGAAGGCTTTGTGGCAGTCGCGCTGTGCTGGCTGGTGCTGGCCGTGACCGGTGCCCTGCCGTTCGTGCTCAGCCGCGAGATTCCGTTCGCAGTAGATGCGATTTTCGAGGCCGCATCCGGCTTCACCACCACCGGCGCTACCATTCTCGGCGATGTGGAGGCGCTTTCGCATGCCTCTATGCTATGGCGCTGCCTGATGCACTGGGTCGGCGGCATGGGCATTCTGGTGTTCATGCTGATCGTCCTGCCGCTGGCAGGCGGTCAGACCATTTATCTGATGCGCGCGGAAAGTCCGGGACCCTCGGTCTCCAAAATATCGCCGCACATGCGCGATACCGCGCTTATCCTGTACGCGATTTACTTTGGACTGACCGTTCTGCAGATTATTCTGCTGCTGTTCGGCGGCATGCCGATGTTCGACGCCATCTGCGTTTCGCTCGGCACGGCAGGCACCGGCGGCTTCGGCAACTGGAATAATTCCATCGCACACTACAACAGCGCCTATCTGCAGAATGTCATCTCGGTCTTTATGATCCTTTTCGGCATCAATTTCAACGCGTATTTTCTGCTTTTGACCCGTAAATTCAAGCAATTATTCAAAATCGAGGAGATTCGCGTGTACCTCGGCGTGATTGCCGTATTTACCACGCTGATCGCCTTCAACGTGCGCGGCTGCTTCGGCTCGCTGCGCGAGAGCTTCCACCATTCCCTGTTTCAGGTTGCGTCTATCATCACGACCACCGGTTTTTCAACCGTGGACTTTAACCAGTGGCCTGCATTCAGCAAGCTGCTGCTTGTGCTGCTGATGTTCATCGGCGCGTGTGCCGGTTCGACCGGCGGCGGCATGAAATGCTCGCGCATCCTGCTGCTGTTCAAGGGCGTAAAGAAGGAAATGATGTCGCTGATTCATCCGCGTCTGGTGCGCGTGCATAAAATGGACGGACAGCGCGTCCAGCATGAGGTCATGCGCTCGGTCAACGCCTTTCTTGTGGCATATCTGATCGTCATTGCCACTTCCATCCTCATTGTCAGCCTGCACTGTGAGGATATGGTAACCAGCTTCACCTCGGTCGTTACCTGCATCAATAACGTCGGTCCGGGACTCAATCAGGTCGGTCCTGCAGCCAACTTCGGTGCACTGCACCCGCTGAGCAAAATCGTGCTGACTTTCGATATGCTCGCCGGTCGTCTGGAGCTGTTCCCCATGCTTCTGCTGTTTGCGCCGGAAACGTGGAGAAGAAACCGATAAAAAAACTGCCGCTAAACGTATACCGTTTAGCGGCTTTTGCGATGTCGAACGACCACGAATCGTTCCGGTGCTCCACCGACACACCCGAATCGCGGTGTTGCCTTAATCTATCGACAGATGCTTTTTCAGTGCCTTCACATAGGAGTCCGCATAGCGGCTGAATACCACGTTTTTCTTGCGGATGAGACCGATGCGCATGCTGCCTTCCATCTCGAGCGGCCGCGCGATAATGCTCGGACTGTTCAGCTTACGGTCGATAATGCCCGAGCTGACCGTAAAGCCGTTCAGTCCGATTACCAGACTGAACAGTGTTGCGCGGTCGCGGACCTGAATGGTTTTCGGCATATCGAGCATGCTGAGCAGTTCCTCGGAAAAATAAAAGGAATTGCGGTCTCCCTGCTCAAAAATCAGATACGGATAGGGCTTCAGTTCATCGAGCGTGATGCACTTCCGGTCTGCGAGCGGATGGTCCTTATTGATGAACACATGCGGTGCGGCAGTGAACAGTTCCTCGAACACGAGCTCACTTTTGCGCAGCAGCTTGGAGAGCACGGTTTCGTTACTCTCGGACAAATACAGCAGACCCAGCTCGCTTTTACCCGACGCCACATCATCAATGATCTCACCGGTCTGTGTTTCCCGCAGGATAAAACCGTACTGGTCCGCGTCGTACTCCTTGACAACCTCGACGAATGCGTTCACCGCGAACGAATAGTGCTGACATGACACGCAGAACTTGGGCACGCGCTTTTTGCCCACGCCGAAGTGCTCCTGCATGATGTCTGCCTGCTCGAGCAGCATGCGCGCAAACGAAAGCAGCTCCTCGCCCTCCTGCGTGACGGTTACGCCCTTGTTTGAGCGCACAAAGGCGGTAACGCCCATCTCCTTCTCTAAATTGTGAATCGCGGCGCTCAAACTCGGCTGCGAGAGAAACAGCCGCTCAGCGGCGTCCGTGATGTTGCCGCATTCGGCCACAGTGACAAGATAGGTCAGCTGCTGCAGGGTCATAGGAAAAACCTCCGGGAAATAATCTGTATTTATTGTAGCATGTCTGTACGGAAATACAATGCGGTTTCTCGATCTATTCCCGCAATTTCATGCTATGATAGAGACAAAGGAGAGCGTAAAAATGAAAAATGTACTGTTTTACGGCGATTCCAACACCTGGGGTTATCAGGGCGACAATCCCATGCACCGTCTGGACGCGGACAAGCGTTATACCGGTGTGGTTGCGGCTCAGTTCCCGGACGTGCACTTTATCGAGGAAGGTCTGTGCGGACGCACCATCTGCAGCACTGACCCGATTGATTACGGCCGAAACGGCATGGCAATGCTGCCTGCCCTGCTGGCAACGCACGATCCGCTCGACGTGATCGTTATCATGCTCGGCACAAACGACAGCAAGGCCATGTACGGCCACTCGCCGTTCACCATCAGCGATGCCATGGACCGCACGATCAAGCTGATGCAAAGTCCGCTTTTATGGTCAAATACCATGCAGAAACCGCAGATCCTTCTGGTTGCACCGCCGAAAATGGGCGAAAACCTTGCAGACAGCGTCTACTACGGCATGTTTGACGAAAGCAGTGCCGCACTCATCCGTGCTCTGCCCGCACGGTTCCGCACGCTGGCAGAAAAGTACGGCTGCGCCTTCGTGGACGGCTCGGCTGTCACGGCGGCAAAGTGCTCGGACCAGATTCATCTGACCGCAGAGGAGCACGCCGTGCTCGGCAGGCTCATTGCGGACAAGCTGCGCAAGCTGCTTTAACCCCCTGCCCGAAAGCATTCGTCATCTTTTCCCCCGGTTTTGTCACCTGACAAAACCGGGGTGTTTTTTGCCGCATTTTATCCACAGCCTGTTGATAATTCCTGTGGATTGTGTGTCATTTTTTGCAGAATTTACGCGTAGTTCACTCTGTTTTTCCTATCGGTGTATTTCGTGTCGAAAATCGGACATTTCGTGTGCCCGACCGCACAGCAGGCTGCAAAGCTGCTATGATAAACGCAGGCAATTTTCAGTCTCTTTTCTGCAGGCGCGGCTTGTTCCACCGCACCGCAGAATTGGAAAAGGAGGAATATACCATGAAATTCAAACGCGGCATAAGCCTTGCTCTGGCACTGGCTCTTATCGCCGGCATAGGCGGCCCGCTTGATATCCGCGCAGCGGCGGCGGATACCGGCAGTTCGGACGCGCTTGCGGCGCTCGGTATTGATTCGAGCAAAGCGCCCGACGGCTTTAATGCCAACGACCCCAGCAACCCATACGGGCGCAATACCATCAAGGTTACGCCGGTGTACGAGCTGTATACCGTTGGTCTGACGAGTGATGTTCTGCCGTCGGATAAAATCGACCTGGACAAGCGTGAAAGCGCAGAGAAATGCGATACAAGCGTTTCCAAGTCCAACCAGAAGGACAATATCCTTCAAAGCACGCTGTACGGCAATGATGATAACACATCTACCAAGGCTCAGCAGTTTTTGACAGCTAAAACCAATTCCAAGGAAATCTCCAAGGGTACTACCACCTCTACCGGCACATACGCACAGTTCCCGGTGGGCAGCAAGGGCAATGACGGCTATGCCACCAAGGGCTATCTGACCGGCATGACCAATGCGTCTACCAAGCTGAAAGATGGCACGGATTACGCCATGGCAGACGTAGCCGCAGGCCATTTCACCTCGAGCAGTGACGCCAAGTCCTCGCAGACGGTCATGGTTTACGCCGGTGACCTGAGCGCAAAAGGCGGTCTGTACCTGCGGTTCGGCAATGCGACAACCGGCAAGTACGGCAAGCCGATCACGCTGCTGGACACCAGCAAGGAAATCGGCAACCCGAATCTGACCGACACCAGCGACGAAGGCAGCACGACCGCCAAAAAGGTCGAAAACTTCGCAGAAAACCCGTATCAGCTGAAAAACTACCTGCAGGTAGCTACCGGCGACTGGGACAACGACGGTAAGGACGAGGTTGCGGTCTATGTGCCGGAGGTCGGCAATTCCCGCATTGAGATTTACGACCTGCAGACTGAAGATTACTCCAATCCCTCTAACTGGAGACAGGCGTGGACGTACTTCTTCCGTGAGGGCAGTGTCGTTTCCAACATGATCTCTCTCGTCAGCGGTGACGTCAACCAGGACGGCGTAGACGATCTCGCCTGCACCTGGGGTTACTACTACGGTCCGCAGCAGAACGCAGGCTCGCGTGCCGTTGTAATGTTCGGCTCCACGAGCGCGCACATGCTGCAGAGTTCGCAGGAATTCCCGCTGACCTACGAGGGCAGCAATCTGGTCCGCGCATCCTTCGCCTTCGGCGATATGACCGGCGGCGGCAAAACGCTGATTCTGGCGGCTCAATCGGATGCTGACCTCAAGGCAAATAAGCAGAACACGCGCTATGTAGGCTTGTACGCATGGAACGGCGTCACCTTCCAGCCGTCTGTTTCGCAGAATTTCGATCTGTTCTCCAAGAACGATAAAGGCGAGTACATCTACGGTGCAATGGCAAAGCACAACGATGTCTTCCGTTCTCTGCCGCTATGCCCGGCCAATACGGCGATTATCTCCCGTCCGACCGCAGGCGAAGTAGATAAGAGCACGAACAAGTCGAATGATAACGGCAAAACCAGCGATCTGCTGTACTTTGACAGCCTTGTTATCTCCTGCGATGAGAATGGTCTGAATATCAAGCAGGCGCTTGACAACACGGACGCTATGCCGAGTGAGGACTACGTTGAGTACGATGCATCCGCAGGCTCTGTGACCACCGCGGTGGATAAAGACAACAACACCGCAGGTTCGGGTACGCTGTTCACACTGACGCAGACCATGTCCAAGGACACGGAGCATAAGTCCGATTCTTACACCGTCAAGGGTCAGGTTCCGAAGTACGAGCGCCGTGCCTACTACAAGAGCTGGTGGCACAAGCTGTTCCGCAGAAAGTCCTACTACCAGGCTTTTGTCGGCTACGAAACCGTAGATCAGGCGGTTCAGACACCGTACACCACCCGCACGCCGGGTACAACCAGACTTTCGACCGTCAACCTGTTTGACGGCTCTCAGCCGGTAAAAACCGATGTCAACAGCTCGTACACGCTCTGTCTCGCCAACACGGACGACGATACCAGCTACATGACCTACACCGGCAAGCACTATTACACCTACTCCGACCCGCAGGTTCTGGCGGTACTGGCTTCACCTCCGTACTTCTCCGATCTGCTCGACCGTGATGACCTTTCGGGCAACTACGCCGAGTCCTCCACCACCTACTCGAGCATGAAGGGCACCGAGAACGGCACCAGCTCCTCCTCTACCATCTCGGTCGGCGCATACGTCTCCTTTGAGCAGGAATTCTCGGTATTCGGCGTTAAGATCGGCAGCGTTGAGGCGGAAGCCGCCTTTACCTCCGGTTTCACCTACGAGACCGAGCACACCTCCTCGCTCGAGCAGTCCATCACCTACGAGACAACTTCCGGCGAGGACAGAGTGGCGTTCTATTCCATCCCGATGGAGATTTACGAGTATACCTCCTACATCCCGGACGGAACAGGCAAATACACTGAAGTAACCTCCACCGTTTCCATCCCGCACGAAGCCTCGATCGGTCTGATCGACCTGTCCGACTACGAAAATATCGCCGAGGATTACAGCGTTCTGCCATCCATTTCGGGCAGCGTGCTGACGCATACGATCGGTGATCCGTCCAGCTATCCGAACGCACCGAGTGCAGGCTCCAAGGCTTATAACGGTGATCCGGCTAAGGTTGACTTCACCGCGGCAGGCGGCGGCTCCGGCATCACGCAGGAGATCAACTTCTCCACCTCGGACAGCAAAAACTACACCAACACCACCTCTATCGAAACCAAGGCCGGTGCAGGCGCAGGCGGTGTAACCGCAGGCGTTGTGGCAGGTTCGGAAAGCTCTGCCGGCAAGGTATCGGTCAATACCGCAGGCGGCTCGTTCTCCGGTTCGCTGCAGAACATGCCGATCGAAGCAAAACCGTACGGCTACGGCATGAACTGGCGTATTTTCTGCTACAACTACCGCAGCGGCAATCAGGCGTTCCCGGTTGTTACCTACGCGGTAACCGAGCCGCAGGCTCCGTCTCCGCTGCCGGAGGATTTTGAGCAGGATGTTGCGGCAACCACCGATGATTCCGTCACCCTGACGTGGACCTACGACAAGATTGTTTCCGGTTTCCAGCTGTACCGCTACTACAACTTCCCGGACGGCTCCGGACGCAAGGAACTCGCATTTGTGCCGTTCACCGATGGTGAGCGTCACGATGACGGCACCTACACCTTCAGCTACACGGATAAGAACCTGTCTCCCTATACCGAGTATGAGTATCAGATTCAGACCCGCAACAACAAGGCTGAGCAGCAGCGCAACAGCATTTACAGCGAACCGCTGACCTGCCGCACCAAAACCACAGCAGGCTATCCCGATATTTCGGTAACGATTGACGGCAAGGAGAATCAGACGGTTCTGCCGATCTATCCGGATTCTTTGGCAACCGCAACGGTTAAGTATAACGGAGACAATAAAAATCCGGACGGCGGCAAGTACAACAGCGTAAGCTATCAGTGGCAAAAGCTGAACAATGGTTCCTGGACCGAGATTGCCGGCAGCGTTTCCGATACGCTGAGCATCGAAAACGCCGGTTCTGCCGACAAGGGCACTTACCGCTGCCGATTGAATGTGCTCTACTTCGACAACACCGCCCAGAAGGAGTTCAGCATTTCCGCTTACTCGCCTGAGATTACCACACAGTACAGCAAACGCACGCCTAAGTGTGAGCTGACGGTTACGGCAGAGAATGTACAAAAAGACAACACTGCTCAGTTTGACCGTACGCTGCACATCAGCGCTAAAATGAGTTCCGCGTCTGCTACCTCCACCATCCCGACCGGCACGCTCAGCTTCCTGATTCGCGGCACGGACTTCTCTACCACAGTTGCGGCTGAGATTGACAAAACCGGCAAGGTTACAAAGGATGTTATCGTGCCCGCAGACGGCGCCTACGCGGTTACCCCGTATTATCCGGGCAGCTATGTATTCAAGGATATGAGCAACGCGGAAGGCCAGATGGTTCTCGTTGGCGATGCAACCGGCTACCAGCTGACGCTCACCAACGGCAAGGATAACAACAGCGTCACCCGCTTCACCTACGGCGATACGGTAACGCCGTCGCTCTCCCGCATGAGTAAAGATACGCATGGTCTGCAGAAGGTCGATAACGCAACCTTCAAGTATGCAGTTTCCGGTTCGGAAACACAGCAGGATTTGACCAATCCGCTGAATGTCGGCACTTACACGCTGTATGCTTATGTAAACGGCGAAACCAAGCCGGTTGCGGAAACCGAGTTTACCGTTGTTCAGCGTGCCGTTACGCTGCGCGTTGTCACCCCGAAGAACGGCGTTGATCAGACTCTGGTCAACCCGAGCACCCAGCTTTCTCTCTCGGCAGACACGAAAAACATGACTGCTGATGAGATTGCTGCTCTGCACCTTGGCTATACCGCAGTCAACACCGCAGGCAACGAGGTAACGCTCGCGCCGAACATTGCGCCCAGCAACTACACGGTTTCCCCGTGCAAGACTACTGCTACCAACGAAACGCTGTACAACAACTACGAATTTACCTTTATCCCCGGCGTTTACACGGTAAACGGCACGACTTACATCCTGACCCTCAAGGCTGAGGACTTCGGCGAAGGCGCAAACAAGCACTCTGTCGGTTCTGCGTCGATCATTACTGCAGGTCTGAATGCCGGCAAGGCGGATGACGGCAGTGCAATCTCCAGCTTTACCGCAGGCACCGATGTTACCCTGACGGCTGTGCCGGATGCAGGTTATGCAGTCGATTACTGGACCTATGACGGCAAGGAAATCGAGGACAGCAAGGAGAAGAGCTCGGTTACCATCAAGACCCTTGCAAAACCGGCATCTGTTTTGGTTTACTTCAAGACCACCGATACCAAACTGAATGCTTCCGTTCAGAATAAGCAGGGCGGTACACTCAAATGCACGAATGAAGATGGCTCCGAAAGCCTCAAGAACTTCCCGGTTTACATTGCCAGCGGTGCAAAGTTCAACTTCACCGCAACGCCGAACACCGGCTGGCACTTCAAGCAGTGGATTCTCGCGAAACGCGGTGCAAACAGTTATCCGTCCGGCACCCCGCACGATAACGGCTCCAACACGCTCTCTGTTGAGGTTGGCGTGCAGGATATTGATCTGGCTGCCGTATTCGAGCGCGACAGCTACACGCTGACGCTGGAAGACGAACTGACCGCAAGCTATCAGACGGTTGATCCGAACGATACCTCCAAGACGCTCACCAAGTCTCTCAAGAGCGGCGAAAGCGTCACCGGCGATACAAAGATTACAGTAGCGCCCAAGGCAGGCTATGCTGCCGCCACGGGCGAGACCTATCAGGTGAACGGCAAGGCTGTTGCAGCAGGAAAGCTCAACGCTGACGGCGGCTATACCTTCCCCATCACCGAGAACACCAAGGTTTCGCTCAAGACCGACCGTGCCGCATTTGCGATTACCACACCGAAAATGGAGCATGGCACGATCATTGCAACCGTAGACGGCGAAGCTGTGGATAATCTGTCCAAAATTCCCGGCGGCAGCAAGGTTGAGCTGCAGGCACGCGCAGACCGCGGCTGGCATTTCAAGAACTGGGTTGTAAACGATACTGCTCAGGATGAAGCTGCGGCAAAGACCAACGGCACTTACACCATCAGCGAACTGGCCGGCGATCTGTCCATCCACGCTGAATTTGCCCAGAGCGCTTCCTACACCGCCAAGGCCACCGCTGCAGCCGGCAACGGCACCGTAAAATACACGCTGTATGATATCTACGGCGAGGAAGTTGAGACCAAGGCTATGCCGACTGATGGCGTAACCATCTATAAAGATGAGGAAATCACCTTCCATGCAGCGCCGAAGACTGGCTATCAGGTTGAACAGTGGGAAGTAAACGGCAAAAAGACTGCCGTAAACTCCAAAACCAATCCGGAAGGCAAAATCCGTGCGGACAAGAATATTACTGCGACCGTATACTTTAAGGTTACGGCAAGCTATCAGCTTACTTTCGGCACCACTGATACGAACGGCCATCTGACCGCCAAGATTGACAACACCGCGATTAACTCTCAGACCAAGCAGCCGAACGGCAGTGTAATCACCTTCACTGCAGCACCAAACACCCAAAAGATGGTCGAAAAGTGGACGGTTACCCAGGGTGACATTACTGCAGCAGAAAACGATGCTGCTGTACAGGTTGATGGTGTAAATCTTGTCGATCCAATTTATATTCACACACTCGATGACAACCAGACCATCCGCGTTTACTTCACCGACCTTGTACAGTACGATGCCAAGATTTCCGGCACAAACGGCACCGGCAAATTCACCTACACCACGCCGATTCAGCCGAACGACACCGGTGCAGTCAACAGCGCATCCGCTCAGGTTCGCAAGAGCGGCACGGTCAAGCTGACGCTCACACCGAGTGCAAACTGTGTCGGCACCGCCGAGGAAATCAAGTCCGAACTCCAGAAGGCGGCTCCGAATGCCGTTGTTTCCGTAACCGAGAAGGACGGCAGCTTTGAAGCCGTTATCCGCAACGTAACGGCAGTTCTGGCGGTCAACACCGACAATCTGTTCCACAAAACTTACGCAATTACGGCCGGCAAGGCCGAAAACGGCAGCGTTTCCGCTTCTGCTGCACGCGCCAAGGCTGGCGACAAGGTAACGCTCACCGCTGCACCCGCAAGCGGCTATCAGCTGAAAACCCTGACGCTGACACCGGAGACCGCGCTCGATAAGACGGTTTCCGCGTCCACCCTGACCTACACCTTCACCATGCCGTCGAATGACGTTGCAGTTACCGCAGCCTTTGCCGTCAAGCCGAGCAGCGGCGGCGCAGGCGGTGGCGGCGGCGGTGGAGCAGGCGGCGGCGCTGTTGCACCGGCTCCGACCGACAGCGGCTCGTCCTCCATTGCCGCACCGGACGGCACCAAGGTTCCCGCAACGGTTGAGGTAAAGAACGGCACCGCAGCGGTTTCCGCCGACAGCTCCAAGCTGACTGCGGTTTCCGGCAAGGATTCGCTGACGCTTGACCTGTCCGCAGATTCCACCGTACGCACGGTATCGCTCACCGGCGATGTGGTAGCTGCTCTCGCCGGTGCAAAGAACGGCGCAGCGCTTACCCTGCCGAACGGCACGGTTGCACTCGACCGTGAGACGCTGACCGCACTCGGCAGCGCCGCACAGGCCGATGGTATGGCAAGTATTTCGATCGCTTCCGCTGACAAGTCCTCCCTGACGGACGCACAGCGCAAATACCTGCCGAAGAACGGCACCATCCTGAACATTTCTGCGCAGGTGCAGCCGAAAAACGGCACTGCAACCCGCATTCATGCGCTGAACGGCACGGCTTCGGTTTCTGTAGCATACAGCCTCAAGAGCGGCGAGAACGCCGCGCATCTGGTTGCATACTATCTTGCTGAGGACGGCTCGTTCGAAAAGCTGCCTGTCATTTATGATGCAGCGACCGGAAAGGCTACCTTTAAGACCACCCACTTCTCTACCTTCGTTATCACCCACGAGTACAGCAGCGACTTCTCCGATGTCAACCTGCGCAAGTGGTTCTACAACGAGGTCAACACTGCACTCGAGAACGGCTGGTTCAAGGGCCTGACCGCAACCAGGTTCGGTCCGGATGACGGCATGACCCGCGCAATGCTGGTTCAGGTGCTCTACCGCATGAGCGGCAGCAAGGCCGCTTCCACCGCACAGTTCACCGATGTGGCGGACGGCAAGTGGTACGCAGAAGCCATCGCATGGGCCTCCGAAAACGGCATTGTCAACGGCTTCACCGACGGCAGATTCCAGCCGGATACGCTGATCACCCGTCAGCAGCTGGCGGCCATCCTGTACCGCTACGATACCTATCGCGGTCATACGCCGCAGGGCAGCGCAGCACTCGATGGCTACGCAGACGCGGCTTCTGTCGAGTCGTGGGCTGCTGAAGCAATGAGCTGGGCGAACGGCAACGGTCTGGTAACCGGCGTTACCCCGACTACGCTCGTGCCGAACGGCACCGCAACCCGTGCTCAGGTAGCGGTTATCCTCAGCCGCTACACCGACCAGTAATCCCATCCGATCCATACCACCCAACGGATATGGTATGAACAACCGCCCTGCAAGGGCAGACAATACCGACAGCGCCTGAAAACGCACACAAGCGACACCAATCGAAATATGGTGTCGCTTGTTTTTTTGCTTCTCACACGGAATACGCTCACGCGAGAACGAATCGAACAGCCGCGGCAGAAATTCCATGCTCATATGTCAGCTTCTCCGGCGTGATATACTCTGCCAACCGAATCGCAAGTATTTTCAGGCTCGCGGCTCATTATATCGTACAGCATGTTCTATATTTGCATAATACTGTGCAAATTCGACTCGTTTTGCTTTACAACGTCGTTGCAGGGTGATATACTGAAATTACCATATAAGATGCGCCGGATTATGCTTTGAGGAGAATGCTATAATGACCATGAATGACCCGCTGCTCCGCACGGACAGCTATGCAAAAATCTTCCTGTATAACACCCATGAAACCGTCGCCTGTGTGCCGCGCCACACCATCCGCATGCGCGATAAAGTGCGCCCGGACAAGCTGCGCGAAGCCGTCGAGCAGGCACTGCTGCGCTTTCCGCACATGATGCTGACCGCTGAGCCGACCGAGACCGCGTTCCGCTACCGCCGCAACGTGCAGCCCGCCGTAGTGCTGCCGTTCGACGGTGTATCCACCCGCTACACCATCGGCTCCAAGGATACGAACGGATACTTATTTCTCGTCGGCTACCACGACAAGACCATCTATATGGAGTATCAGCACTCTATCTCGGATGGACGCGGATTCGAGGAGTTTATCCGCTGTGTACTGTTCCAGTACCTGAAAAACTGCGGTTTCCCGGTTGAGAATGACGGCTCTGTGCGCGGCATGGATACCCGCTGGTCTCCTGAGGAGAGCGCAAACGGCTACGAGCAGCTGGCAGACCGTGAATTTTCGCCGGATGGCATCTGGAAAAAACCGGAGGCTGTTCATGCCCCCGAGGTACAGTGGGGCGCTGACGGCTCCGAGGTCGTCACCGAGGTGACGTTCCCGTTTTCTCAGCTGCACGATTACGCAAAGTCCATCGGCGTCAGTCCGCTGTCTGTACTGGCTCCGCTGATGATGAAAGCGTTTGATGATAAGTTCGGCGGAACGGACAAGCCGGTTATCGCGGAGATTCCGGTCGATCTGCGTCCGCTGCTGCCGACGCTTACCACGCGGTATTTTATTTGCTTTATCGATCTGCCGTATTTTCCAGAGTACCGCAATCTGCCGAATGACGAGGTATTCCGGCGCACGAAGGCATTTTTGAAGGATCAGATGCAGCGCGAACAGCTGCTCTATCGTGCAAAAGCCGCCGCAGACCGCTGTGAATTGCTGCATGAGGCAGACATGCCGCTCGCAGAGAAAATGCAGGCGGCACAGAAGGTCACGACTGATTTTGTGCTCGAGGACAGCTTTCTCATTACCAATGTCGGCCGGTTCGCCCTGCCGGAAAGCTGCCGTCCGTATGTACTCGATTACGGCGCAATCCTGCCGTGTGCTGTGCAGCCGTTTGCGCTGCTGATCTCGTCGTATGGAGATAAAATGAAACTGTCCGTTGCGCAGCGCGACCACGATATGCAGGTTGTCGAGGATTTGTGCGCCGGTCTGCGGCAGCTTGGCATCCAGCCTGAAACACTCAGCTATCCGTTTGTGGTGACACGGTATAACGGACTTGAGTGCGGGATGTAAGTTCAAAACTGTAATTTCAAAAGCGAAACGCTCAGCTACCAAACGATAGCTGAGCGTTTCGCTTTCTTTATCCAAGCCGCGCGACTGTGTAGCCGACATACAGACCGGCACCGGTCACAAGTGCATTCTCGTCCACATCGAAGCCGCCGTTATGGTTGGTGATCATCGTGTGCGGCAAATCCGGATTTCCGGTGCCGAGATACGCATACGCGCCCGGCTTATACAGCTCAAACTCGGCAAAATTATCGCCGCTGAGCGACAGCTCACGGTCTGTGACAACGTGTCCTTCTCCGAGCAGCTCGTCCACGACCCGAGCAGCTTCCTCGCACACCTGCGGGTCATTGACGAGCGCAGCGGCAAAGTCCGTCCACTCGATTTCCGCCGTGCCGCCGTACAGCGCCGCAATGCTCTGCGCGGTCTCACTGACCTGTGCACGGACGCGGTCGCGGCTCTCCTGCGAAATGGTGCGCGTTGTGCCCTCCATTTCAGCAAATGCTGCCACGGCGTTGTAGGTCGTGCCTGCGTTCAGCTTGCCGATACCGATGATGACCGGCTCGGTCGGTGAAGTGCGGCGCGTAACCAGTCCCTGCACTGCCACGACAATCTGGCTGGCGATGTACAGCGCATCTACGCCCAGATGCGGCGTGGAAACATGCGTGGACTTACCGTGCACGCGAATGCGGAAATGATCGACTGCGGCATTGTTGATGCCCGGTTTGAGTCCTACCGTACCTGCCTCCAAATCATACGCGGTGTGCAGACCGAACACGCGCTCGGCACCATCCAGCACACCGGCTGCGACAAACGGCTTTGCACCTTTTCCGATTTCCTCTCCCGGCTGAAACACAAGACGGACCTTTCCGCTGAACGCGTCTCTGTTCTCCGACAGGATTTTCGCGGCACCCAGAAGGCAGGCAGCGTGCGCATCATGGCCGCAGGCGTGCATAACGCCTGCATTCTCCGAGCGATAGACGCACTCGTGCGTCTCCTCAATGGGCAGCGCGTCGATATCCGCACGCAGAACCAGCACTTTTCCGTTGTCCTTTGCGCCCTTCAGCGTGCCGAGCACGCCGGTTTCGCCTACGCGCGTGTGCGGAATGCCGAACTTGTCCAGTTCCTCCTCAATGCGCTGTGCCGTGCGGAATTCCTGCAGGCTCAGCTCCGGGTGCCGGTGAAATTCCCGACGGATGGATACGATGTAGTCCTTCGTTTCCGCTGCGGCTTTCTTTACATCCATGACGGCTTTTCCTCCTGTTTATCGGTGTTTCGGTTTGATCTTATCACGCAGACCTTCCAGACGGTTGAGTGCATCGAGCAGCGTCTCGTCCTTCTTGGCAAAATGCAGGCGAATCAGGTTGTTGACCGGCTCACGGAAGAAGCTCGATCCGGGAACCGCGCCTACGCCGACATAATGCGCCAGATTCTCGCAGAACTCGAGGTCGCTCTCGTAACCGAACTCGGCAATATCCAGCAAAACGTAGTACGCGCCCTGCGGGTCGGTGTGGGCAATCTTCAAATCGTCCAGACCCTTCAGGAACAGGTCCTTTTTGTGCGTGTACTTGGCCTGCAAATCGTCATAGTAGTCCTGACCCATCTTCAGGCCGGTAACGACAGCCTCCTGCAGGGGTGCTGCCGCGCCGACCGTCAGGAAATCATGCACCTTTTTCGCGCGGTCGATAATCTCCGGCGGCGCGATGATGTAGCCCAGCCGCCAGCCGGTGACGGAGTACGTCTTGGAGAGCGACGAGCACGACAGCGTGCGCTCCCACATGCCCGGCAGGGTGGCAAAATAGGTGTGCTTGTTCGGCGCGAATACGATGTGCTCATACACCTCGTCGGTGATAACGTAGGTATCGTACTTCTCCGCGAGAGACGCGATAATCTCCAGCTCCTCGCGGGTGAACACCTTGCCGCACGGATTGGACGGGTTGCACAGGATGATGGCCTTCGGATGCTGACGGAACGCGTCCTCAAGCACATTTGCGTCAAAGTGGAAATCCGGCGGCACGAGCGGCACATAAATCGGCTCTGCGCCGGACAGGATGGTATCCGCACCGTAGTTCTCGTAAAACGGGGAGAAAATGATAACCTTGTCGCCCGGATTGGTGACTGTCATCATCGCAGCCATCATCGCCTCGGTGCTGCCGCAGGTCGTGACGATTTCGGTGTTCGGGTCGATCCTGCGGCCCATGAAATAGGTCTGCTTGGTGGCCAGCGCCTCGCGGAAGTTCTGCGAACCCCAGGTGATGGAATACTGGTGGTAATCCTCGTAGGCCACCTGCGCCAGACGGTCGAGCAGCTCCTTCGGCGGCTCAAAGTCCGGGAAACCCTGCGACAGGTTTACCGCGTCATACTGCATGGAAACGCGCGTCATGCGGCGGATGACCGAGTCGGTAAAGCCGGCGGTGCGCTCAGATAAGCTCTGCATGGTTATTTTCCTCCTACAATGTAAGATTTCTGGTCGTTCAGTGTATGTTTCGGGTCGAGAGCGGTCTTGATGGTGTTCATCACGGCAAGATTGTCCTCCGCAGTTCCCCGCAGGAAGTACGACCGCTTGGAAATGCCGATGCCGTGCTCACCCGAGGCTACGCCGCCGTAGGAATACGCCTTGGCGTAGGCCTGCTCCATGTTGTCGTGCAGTTCACGCTCCCACGTCTGCTGATCACGGCCGTCACGCACCACGCACAGATGCACGTTGCCGTCACCCGCATGACCGAACGCGATCATACGCACGCCTGAGGATGCTTCCAGCTCGTTGATATAGCGAACGAAATCCGCCGTGTGGCTGATCGGCACCACGATGTCCACCGGCTCCTGCTCGGACACGGCCTCGACCGCCATAACGAGCGCACCGCGCACCTTCCAGATGTCGGCAGCCTGCTCAGCGCTGCGCAGCACGATGTAGTCGATGGCACCGTTGTCAAGCGCAAGGCGGCGCACGCGCTCGATATTCGCGTTGACCTCGCTCTCGTGACCATCAAACGTCAGCAGGATGTATGAACCGGCATCCGGACGCGGATACTGCACCTTGCAGAACTCCTCGCCGAGCGCGACCACCTTGCGTTCCATGAACTCGACTGCGGTCGGGTTGGCGTTCGCCTGCAGGATAGTCAGCACGCTGCGGATGCCCGTGCCGAGGTCGGCAAACGGAACGAGCACGCTCACCGTGGTCTCCGGCTTGGGAAGAAGGCGCAGCAGGCACTTGGTGATGACCGCCAGCGTGCCCTCCGAGCCGATGAGCAGGTGCTTGAGCGACAGTCCGCTCGCGTCCTTCACCTGCTTACCGCCGACTTTCAGCACCGTGCCGTCCGCAAGAACGACCTCCAGCCCGCGCACATAATCGCGTGTTACGCCGTACTTGACCGCACGCATGCCGCCCGCATTGGTGCTGATGTTGCCGCCGATGCTCGAGGCCTTTTCGCCCGGGTCGGGCGGGTAAAACAGACCGCGTTCCTCAACATAGGCCTGCAGATCTTTGAGCAGCATACCCGGCTCGACGGTAACCGTCATGGTGTCGCGGTCAAGCTCGAGCACGCGGTTCATGCGGGATACATCCAGAATGATACCACCGAACAGCGGGATTGTCGAGCCTACCAGATTGGTGCCCGCGCCGCGCGGCGTGACCGGGATGGCGTTTTCGTTGGCGTACCGGAGCACGCCGCTTACCTCCTCGGTCGAGCGCGCGAACACGAGCGCGTCTGCCGTGCCGGTGCGGCGGCCGAGTGCATCGCTCAGGTATTCCGCCGGAATATTTTCTGCGAAAAGCAGACGGTCTTCATCCGAAATGATATTCTGCAAAGCCTGTTTGCTTACTTCCATTGCTGTTTCCTCCTGCCAATTCCTGTCGCGAAACTACAGTTTCGCCGACAAGAGGAACGGACCGTGGGCCGTTCCA
>OLNN01000502.1_pt1 | contig 41499 bp, 37 predicted proteins | sample 1672141 | NCBI WGS metagenome assembly OLNN01 (sample SAMEA3136652, study PRJEB25190) | human gut metagenome | biome: human gut; feature: human-associated habitat; material: faeces | place: Austria | collected 2013
GCCATCGTCGGCCTCCAATCTCATGTCATTCGTCCCTCATCGGACTGTCTAATACATTGTAGCCAATCCATCCGTTCTCCAAGCTCGGCACCGACGTCACCGAGTTCAAGGTCGCCGGCTCCAAGGCGTACCTCGCGCCCGTGTACGACATGGCCAGCAAGGAGATCGTGGCCTGGGACGTGAGCCGCAGTCCGGACCTCGGGCAGCAGAAGCGCCTGCTCGCCATGCTCGCGGAGCGCCTGCCCGCCGGCGTGGAGCCGATCCTGCACTCGGACATGGGATGGCAGTACCAGCACCAATGGTGGCGGGGCGAGCTCGAACGCCTCGGCATCCGCCAGTCCATGAGCCGCAAGGGCAACTGCCTGGACAACGCCGCCACCGAGCAGGTGTTCGGCCACTTGAAGGACGAGTTCTACCGAGGCCGGGAGTTCGACTCGTACGAACAGTTCAAACGTGAACTGGACGCCTACATCATCCATTGGAACACCAGGCGGCGCCAGATACGACTCGAGGGACACACCCCGGAGGAGTTCCGGAGCATGTCCCTCGCGGTCTAGGGCTGTATCCTAATTAACAACGTCCAACAAACGGGGCGCAGTTCAGAGACGCGGCTTTTATGCTATTCCGGGCTGATTCGGTGGCTGCTACATTCGACGGCCATCGAATCAGCCCATATAAGACCAGGCTATTCAGCGGTCTGTGTCGACTCTCCGCCGCTACCAGGGTCTGGTGTTGGTGTTGGGTCCGGATTGGGTGTTGGTGTCGGATCTGGGTCTGGTGTTGGTGTTGGGTCCGGATTGGGTGTTGGTGTCGGATCTGGGTCTGGTGTTGGTGTTGGGTCCGGATCCGGAGTTGGGGTCGGTGTGGGCTTCGTTTCTCCGCTATTACCGGAACCATTTCCGGAGCTATTGCTTCCGGACTCATGCTTGTTGTTGGAATTGCCATTGCCGCCGGAGCTGCTGCCGGAGTTGTTGCCGGACTCATTCTTGCTGCTGGAATCGCCACTGATGCCAGTGTTGGTAAGCGCATTCTGCTTCAGTGCCGGGGCGTAGATGCTCGGATTGTAATAGACCCGATTGCTCGAGCTGGAATCCGAATCGTCTTCCGCCGTCTCGTACGCCTTGGAATCCGCATTGTGCTTCGCCACGGAATCGGCGACCGCCTTCATGGCGCTCTCCACGTTCTCACGCGCCTTGGAAAGCGCATTGATGCTTGGACCCTCACCATTCAGCACCTGATTGGCTGCGTCGATGGCCTGCTGCAGGGAGGTGCGCGTCTTCTCGTCCGACACATTGTCCTTGCTGCTGTCCATAAGGCTCTTGGCCTGTTCCAGCGTGGTCTTCAATGACTGCTTGGCGGCTTCCACGCTGGAATCGGCCTTAGCATTGCGGCTCTTGGACAGCGCATCGGAGGCCTTGGTCAGCGTGGTGAGGGACTGCTCCATCGCCTTGGCGTTCTTATTGTTTTGTTTGGCTGCTCGTGTCAGATTCTCGGTGGACAACGAAGCCACGCATTGGGTAGTCGGAATGAAATCATACGCGTTCGACAGCGCGTCCTTCAGCGTGCTGGCGGTCTTGCTATCCGCGAGCTGGTCGGACGGCACGCTCACCAGCAGGTTCGCGTTCTGAATTGCGGCGTCGTAGCGCTTCTTCACTTTGGCATATCGGGTCGCTGACTGCTTGCAGGACGAGAAGGCGTCACGTTGGGCGTTGACCGATGTGACATGCCAAGCCACGGTTCCGCCTACGGCCAGCAAAGCGGCCACGGTCGCGGCACTGGCGATGATGATGATCTTACGCTTCTTGGACTTCTTCTCCGCAGCGGCCGCTTTGTCTCGAATGGAAGTGTCCTCTACGACGACGGGCATCTCATCCTGATCGCTGCTTTCATCGGATTGGACATCATCGGGCAGGTCGTCCGGAGCGATCAACTTCGTATTGGCGGTTTCAACCTCCGTATTGTCTTTGACGACGATGTCCGCGGGCGCCACCGCGTTGTCAAATGAGAGGTCGGGCAGAGGCCAGTCGCCATGGACCACGTCGCCATGGAAATGGGGAGGATTTCCTAGTTGGACCGTTTCCTTGACGCTTTGGACGGCGGGCGTGGTGTTGTAACTGATTGAGCGCAGAATATTGCGGATTGCGTCATTGGTGGCGCGCGCGGCCGACCTGAACGCTTCGAAGTTTTTACGGTAGGGATCCGGAATCGTGGCCGAGGGGGGCAGCATTGGACGTATCTGCATGGATTGGTCAATTACCGATTGCAGGCGTTCTTGGATGGTGACGCCCGTGATCATGTTGTGCTGCGCGCAGTATGCGCACATATTGGAGAAATCGGTGAGCGTGAACGTGTACGGTAGTGCGGTCGGGGCGATGACGACGATATTGTGCCGTTGCTCCGGTTCGAAGCACAGAATCAAATCGGAATTGTCCGCGATGTCCTGTGTCAGCTGCGTGGAACGGAACTGTGAGGAGTTGATTCCGACGGCATCCATCAGTGCCTTACTGGAAGGATCGATGCTGTGGCCGGCTAAACTATGGGTGCCAGCGCTGCCGACCTCGAGGGAAGTGCCCTGCGTGTATGTGCGGAAAAGGAGTTCCCCCATTGGTGACCGGCAGATATTGCCGGTGCAGATGAACAGGACGCGCATGTTTTTGAATCCTTCAACCATCGAAATGCGAAAATAGGCTAGAAACAGTATATATATGGCTCTTGTGTTGTTTTCGTGGGTGTCGTCTCGTCGTTGAGCCGTTGATTATGAGGGTGTGAGGGGCGTTTCCTGTAGGTTTGTTTTTCGACCAAGAAAAAGAACCACAGAAAACGCCTTATGAAGAACATATTCAAACGTTTGCTCAACGTCAAGGGCATGGTCGTCGAGGACGTGTCCATCGACGATTCCCCGCTGCGCGACGTTCCGGTCCTGGTGGCGCGCGTCAGGTGCAGGAAGGCCGCGTTGCGTTGCTCGCGCTGCGGGCGCAAATGCCCGAAATACGACGACGGGGGCGGCGAAAGGCGTTGGCGGCACCAGGACTTCGGCTGCTATCGGGTCGAGATCGTGGGTCCGGCTCCGCGTGTGGAATGCCGTGTGCATGGCGTGGTGGTGTCGCGGGTTCCGTGGGCGGAGCCGGGCAGCCGGTTCACGCGCGACTTCGAGATGGAATGCACGTGGCTGATGACGGTCGCCAACAGGAAGACCGTGAGCGGTTTTCTGCATGTCGCGTGGAGGACCGCGGGCGACATCGCCGGACGGGTCGTCGGCCGGCTGGAATCCGGCATGCCATGCATGTTCGACGGGCTCACGGCGATCGGCGTGGACGAGACCGGCCACAGGAAGGGCCACACGTACGTCACCGTCGTCGTCGACCACGAACGCAAGCGGGTGGTCTGGGCGCACGACGGATACGGCAAACAGGTCCTCGACCTGTTCTTCGAAGAATTGACGCTGGAGCAGCGCGCCTCCATCAGGATCGTCACCGGCGACAGCGCCAGGTGGATCGACTCGTCCGTCGCCGAATACCGCCCGAACGCGGAGCGCGTGCTCGACTCATTCCACATCGTCTCCTGGATGACCGACTGCCTGGACCGGGTCGGGAAACGGTTGTGGAACCAGGCCAGGCGAACGAAGGACAAGACGGCCGCGGAGGCGATGAAGGGCCTGAAATACGCCGTGCTCGGAAACCCCGGCGACTTGACCGAGCGCCAATCCACGGCCCTCGCCACGCTCGCCGGCGTGGATCCCAAGGGCCAGCTCTACCGCTCCTGGCAGCTCAAGGAGCTCCTGCGCACGCTCCTGCACCAGCCCGCCGGCAAGCCGAGGGGGAACTCAAACGATGGATCAACTGGGCCAGCCACTCGCGCATCCCCGAGATCGTCGAACTATGCAGGAAGATCCGCGGGCGCCGGGACGGCATCCTCAGGACCATCCGACTCGGCTACTCCAACGCGCGCCTGGAGGCGTTCAACAACAGGATCAAAGTCACCATACGCATGGCCTACGGCTTCCACCACGTCGACAACCTCATCGCCATGATCAAACTCAGATGCTCCGGCCTACCCATCCGATTGCCGGTCCCCGTCCTCTAACCCACGACAACAGCAGAAGCCTCGTATATATTGCATTGGGCATTCGGGGAGGGGCGCTATCCTCGTAGAGGATTGTAAAGAGGGGACATGAGATATATGGAGCATGGAAACAGCGGTCTGATACGGAACGCGAGCGATGTGTTGCTGGTGATGGCGTTGATCACTTTGCCGGTTGACGGCACGAGGCTTGGCGTCATCATGCCGTACTGGACACCTATCGCCCCCGTGTTCTTCACGCTGTATGTCCTATGCAATCTACGCCTTTTCCTGCGTTCCATGCGCCAGTATCTCGGATTCTTCCTGTTCCTGCCCCTGCTGGTGGCCGTATCATTCTTCGGATGGCTGACCGTCGGATTCCACAGGATGTACGTGTTCCAGACCATGTTCGCGCTGGTCTCAGGCCTTGCATGTCTGGCATCATTGGATATCGCGTTCCGCTTGAAACGACTCGATTGGAACAGGGCGGTGACGATTGTCGTAATCGTGTATTGGATCGCATTCATGGTGGGTGTCCTGCAATGGTTGGACTCCCGATACGGCATCGAACCAGTCACATTCCTGTCCCAACATCTCATGGAACGCAACTACGTGCCGCGCAAGCCCCAATTCCTGTTCGCGGAACCAAGCTACATCGGCATGCACATATTCGGCGTACTATTGCCCCTGTTCTGGCTCACCAGACGCAAGTCATTGGCCCTACTCGTACTCGTGTTCGCCTTCGGCTCGGCATGCATGGGGGTTGGCGTGCGCATCCTAATCGACACGGTGATTGCGCTGCTGCTGTGGGCGGTAATCGAAATCCGGTGGAACCGTGCGCGCAACATCATTGCGGCATTCGTCGGCATCGGAGCGATCAGCATCGGCGGAGCACTGATGTTACTGCGCAACGCGCGCGTGCAAAGCCTGCTGCAGCACGGCCTGATGCAGGGAGACTTCTCCATGCTCGCACGCATTTTCCGCTCGCTGGCGCCAATGCTCGCCGGTCTGCATGCCCCTGCGCACCTTGTATTCGGCTTCGGCATGGGCAACATCAAAAACGCGATGCTGCAAGGATATGACGACGCCCGAAACGTCATCATCGCCCGAGGCGGAGACCCGTCTGGCAATGTCGAGATCAGACTGATAGCGAACACGGACAACAGCACCTACTACTTCACCATGAATGCCTACGTCAGTTTCATTACCGAATTCGGCATAATAATGCTGGCCGCATTCCTGATACTGCTTTTGGCCCACGTGACCTGCAACCATGCCTGGAACAAAACCACAATCTGTTGGCTGATCCTCCTGTGCTACCTCTATATCCAATTCGAAGGCTATGCGTTCTACGCCCTATGGCTCTACATCTGGGCAACCGGCTTCCCCAAACTGGCCGCAATCCAACCCCCGAAATCTGCCAGCTCCGCACAGCCATCGAAAACAGAGTAGACTCAGACAGCGGAAACAACCGAACAGTCCGATTCGCGTCCCGCAACCATGCGAACCAGCGCATGCTGAAACAAGGAGCAGACGATTTTGCCAAGAAGCAAGCATACGAAAAAGCGCACCGCCGTGCATGTGGCACTGGCCATCGTAATCCTCTGCCTCGCGCTCGCAGTTTCCGTTGCAGTGGCCGGACTGCTGTTCTACAAGCAGGCTCAGACCGTGAAAAATGAGGAACAACAGGCGGTTTCCGCCCTCTCTGGGCTGAACGAAGATATCCTCAAGAATGCGGACTCTCTGCAAGCCACCGTATCCCAAGCGCAGCAGCATACCGTGGAAGCCAAACGAATTTCGCATAACCCATTGTGGACGGTCGCATCCATAATGCCGTACATGGGCAACGATGTCACTACAGTGCGCGGCATGACCGAAGTAATGGACGACCTGACCGGCAACACGCTTCCCGGTTTCACGAGCATCGCGCAACAGATCAGTACGACGCAGCTGAACAACGCCAACGGACAGCTCAACCTGCAGGCCATCGCTGACATGCAAGACGAATTCGCCAAAGCTAACCAGCAGCTCCAGCAGCAACGAGAAAAATACGGCAACCTGCCCACGCCAAAAATCAAAATCGTGGCATCCGCATACCAACAGGGACGCGACAAACTCGACGATCTCGCGCAAACCGTGGACGGCATGAACAGTGCGATGCAAATGGTCCCCGAATTGCTCGGCCAAAACGGGGCGAGAACATACCTTCTAGCCATCCAAACTCCCTCCGAACAACGCTCCGGAGGCGGACTGGTCGGATCTCTCGGCACATTCCACGCCGATCAAGGAACAGTGACGGTCGGCGAACTCCACCCCGACGGCACGCTGCTCAACGGTAATAACGGCAATGCCGAGGAAAAAGCGGTCTTCAACGGCCCGCTCGCATTCTCCTTCGACCTGCGCGACACATTCGCCGTGCCTGACATAGCACGCAACGCGGAAATGCTGAACGCTACTTGGCAGCGCTCGCCGTACGCCTGCAATATCGATGGTCTACTGGCGGTCGACCCGGTGTTCATCCAGGAGATGGTTGGTATCAGCGGCGACGTGCGGCTTGAGAATGGTACCGTGCTCAACGGTAGCAACACCGCGCAGTATCTGCTGAACACAATCTACAAGAGCGTGCCGGCGGAACAACAGGACGCCTATTTCAATTACGTGGCGCAGACGGTGCTGAACAACGCCTTCAACAGCATGAGCGTGGAGAAACTGCTGAATATGGGGCAGATTATTGGCTCAATGGCCCAGGAACGTCACTTGTACGCATACACGTTCCATGAGGACGAGGCTGATCACTTCCAAGGTGCCGGAACCGCGAAAAGCGCTCCCGGCAGCGCGGACAAACCACAGGTGGGTATATATCTCAACGAACAGAACTCGTCGAAGCTGGGCTGGTACATCGATCGTAAGGCCATGGTGACGGCGACCGGACGAACCAAGGACGGCGCCCGCACCTATCATGTGCGCTACACGCTGACCAATACGCTGACCGAAGCGGAACAGGCAACCTGCAACTGGTATATTCTCGGCGGAGTGCAAAGCGGAGTCGACGGACAAATCGTGGGCGGCTCCGGCATTTCCGTGCAGCGTATGCTTTTCTATGCTCCGGCGGGAGGAACAATCGGAGACATAACTTCGACCGGCGATGTGAAGGATCAGCGTACAACCACGATGGACGGACAGAACGTCACCACCAACGTCGCGTATCTGGAACCCGGGAAAAGTGTGACGTTCGAATTCGACGTGACCACTTCCACGAAGGCGAAGACCGATCTGACCATCGACCAGTCCCCATCCGGAAAAATGACGAACGATGTGGACTATCATTACTGAACCACCGTTATAGGCCATCATTGCTAAGATATCGAAGGGCATGAGGGTAATGATTCGGGGTGGATTCGTAATCTCGCTTGTTTTCCCCTCATGTATTAGAATGTGTACGAATTAGTAGCGAAGCGGAGAGGAATCAACCGTCATGGACGATCGATCGTCCAGGGTCAGAGAACCAGAAAAGCCCTGAAGAAAACGGTCTGGCATTCCCGTCCATACTTGACAGTTCCGTTTCCGGGCAGGAATCCCATTCGGGCAATTCAAATGCTTCGGGCATTTCAGGTGTTTTGGATGCTGCTCCGAATTCCGATTCTACGAGATGCCAATTAGAATCCCGAGCACGGCGAGCCGCATCGTCGGCGGGTCCGCAGGCGGATGAGCGCCGAGCACATCCGCCGTATCAAGCGTCGACGCCGTAACCCTCGCATCCTGGTTGTCGTGCTCATCGTGCTGCTGGCGTTTGCAGCCGTTGCTGGGGGTGTTCGCTTTCTTGGCGTTGAAAGCGAAGAGTGAACTGCAACAGGCCACTGATGGTGCAAAACATCTGCAGTCCGTCATTGCCGATGCCGACCAGTCGAAGATGGAAAAGCGTGTGGGGGAGCTCTCCGCGCATATTGACAAGGCTTATCCGCAAACATCTTCATCGATATGGTCGGTTGCCACGCGTCTGCCGTAGGCGGGTGGTGATATTTCCGCGGTCCGGGACACGGTCGGAGCTTTGGAAGACATCTCTTCGCAGGCCTTGCCTCAGCTGGTGCAGGCTTCGGGAAGCATCAATCTGAACAAGATTCAGGTAAAGGATGGCACTGTCGGCATTCCCGGTTTGGAGAATGCGCAGAAGAATGCTGCCGATGATGTGATTGATGATGCCGTGCGCGAGATGAAATCCGCGCAGCAGCCGAAAATACGGCAAGTGACCGACGCTATCAATGCAGTCAAAGCCAGTTGCGTGAAGCTCAGTAACACGGTTCATGGTATGAGCACACTGGCGCAGTTGCTGCCCAGCATGTTCGGCACGGACAGCCATGCCATTGACGCTCCGCGCAACTACCTGATTCTGGCGCAGGCCAACGCGGAGGCTCGTCCTTCCGGCGGTTTGACCGGTTTGCTTGGCGTAATCACCGTACAGGGCGGCCATCTGAGCTTGCAGCCGTTCGTCTCGGATATGGAGATCCCAAGTCTGGCGAGCCGGTGGTGGAGCTCACCGCCGAGGAGCGGATGCTGTTCACCGACAAGCTGGGCACGGATATCCGCGACGTGAATTTCACTCCCGACTTCCCGCGTACCGGCGAAATCGTACGTGCAATGTGGGCCATACAATATGGCGTCCAGATGGGATGGCGTGATTGCTATTGACCCGCTGTTTCTGCAGAACATGCTTGCCGTTACCGGCGGTGTGACCATGCCCGACGGTTCCGTATTGGACGGTACGAATACCGCGCAGATGTTGTTGAATATTGTGTATGCGAAGATGACGCCGGAGAAAAAGGACAGGCATTTCGCAGATGCCGCGCAAGCTGCGTTCAACCACATCACCCAGAATGCCGATGATCCAAAAGCCTATATTGGTGCGCTTTCCCGGTCCGTGAAGGGGCATCTGCTGCTGCGGAGCGCGCACGAGGGCGAGCAGGACTTGATTGCCGAATCCGAGATTTTGGGTCGTCCCATTACCGAGGGTGCCAAGCCTCAGATCGGCGTGTACATTTCCGACGAGACGCAGCCGAAGATGGACTGGTATCTGCATCGCGAGGTGACCACCAAATTCCAGAAAGTGGTGGCGAATGGGGCTAACCAGTATACGGTGCATATCAAGCTGAAGAACCTGATAACCGTCGAGGAACTGGCCACGGCTCCGAACTATGTGACCGGTGGCACGAACGAGACCGAGCCCGGAGACATAAGAACGGCCTTGTTCCTATATGCGCCGGCGAATGGCCGTTTGGTGGATTAGAAGTTCCAGAACCAAATGATTACCAGGGCATGACCGTGCATGATGGTTTGACGCTCGCCGTCGGCAAGGTCACGCTGAAACCGGGGGAGGAGTATGAGATCACCCTGCATGTGCAATCCGCTCCGGACGCTGAGGAAGTCCTCACTGTCCGCAGACTCCGCTTATCGAAGGCTGGTGGGCGTGTCGAGCTGAAAGAAAAATCCCCCTTTATATGGATGTGAGAGTAAGCTAAATTATCGCTCCTAACAAGCGGGGGAGGCAAGGGTTTTTAGTTTGGAGAGAAAAATGACCTATAGCGGCAACACTAAGGAGAAGTTGAGCGAGACATCCCGGAAGTATGTGCTCAGCGTCGCCTACTGGCGGTTCTTCGTCAACGCCTTGCTGGTGTTGTGTGATATGACCGCCTTCATCATTGCCTCGGCGATTGTATACGTGGTGCGGAATGCGGGAGACCTGTACTCCACGCGTTTCCACTTCTACCTTGCTTTATGGGTGTATACGCTTGTCGGCTCGCTGATTTGGATATATTGCCTGCACAGTGTGGGCGTGTACCACCGTCATGTGATGGGTGACGGCTACCAGCTCAATGCGTTTTTGGTCAAAGGTGCGATTTTCGCGGGTCTGATGGTTTGCGCGCTGAATTCCATTCTCAACGTGTACGTACCGTTGGTGACCACCGGTTTGGCGCTTCTGTGTGCGTTACTGGTTACCATTGTCGAACGTCTCATCATCCGTCAGTTCGTGCTGTTCAGCCGTGAGAAGGGCGCGTATTCGTACGGCACCGTACTGGTAGGCTCTCCCGAGGGCATTGAACATGCCTTGGAATTCCTGAGCAAGAAAAGCCAGCTAAACTATCATGTCGTTGCGGTGTGCCCGATTGGATTGAACGAGAAGAACGGTCTTGTGTAGGCTGTCGGCGCGCCCGAGGGGTTCAAGCAGCGGATCCATGAGATTAGCGGCAGAAATATCGTGACGTTGCCGTATTGCAAGAATTTCGCCGAACGTGCCGTGGCCGTGGGTGTGCAGACGGTGATGGTCACCGATGTGATGCAGCGTTTTTCCGATAATTTCAACACATTCGTGTTGGATCTGGAATCCATGAATCTGGAGATCGCAGTTGTCACCTCCGCGGTGGATGTGAGTGGCCATGAGACCAATATCCGCGTGCTCCAAGGCACCACGGTGATGACGATCAGCCTGACGCAGTATTCGCCGTGGGCCATGTGCAAGAAGCGCGCGTTCGACATTGTGGTGTCGCTGATTGCGCTGTTGGTTTCCGCGATTGTCAGCGTTCCCGTCGCCATCGCCATCAAGCTCACCGATGGTGGGCCGATTTTTTATATGCAGACCCGTGTGGGCCGCCGTGGCAAGACGTTCAAGATGATCAAGTTCCGTTCCATGGTGGTGAACGCGGACAAGATGAAGGCGGAATTGGCCGAGGAAAATGGACAGAAGGGCCGTTTCATTTTCAAGATGAAGGACGATCCGCGAGTTACCAAGATGGGCAAGTTCATTCGCAAGTTCTCCATTGATGAGCTTCCGCAGTTCCTGAACGTGCTGAAGGGTGATATGAGCGTGGTGGGACCGCGCCCGCCGCTGCCTGAGGAAGTGGCGCAGTACGACCAGACATATGCCACTCGTATGCTGGTCAAGCCCGGCATCACCGGTCCGTGGCAGGTGTCCGGCCGTTCCAATCTGAGCCGGGAGGAGTCTGAATCCTTGGATGTCAGCTATGTGCAGAACTGGTCCATGTTGGGCGACATCGTGCTACTGTTCCGCACCGTCGGCGCCGTTGTAACTCACAAGGGTGCATATTGATAGGTTCTGATGGAGATGAGACATAGCAAGGGATTCCATCAGGGGAACGGCAGTTTCAGGTGCTGGGTAAGCTCGGAAGTACAAGGGAAGCAATACGTGATATGAGTATGGTCGATACGCAATCGCATAATACGAAAACCGGCGTGAATGGTTCGCAAAAGCCGATTCGCGTGGCTCAGATTGTCGGCAAAATGGTTGGCGGCGGTGTTGAATCTGTAGTGATGAACTACTACCGGTATATCGACCGCAGCAAAGTGCAGTTTGATTTCCTTGTCGATGAGGATTCCACGCGCGTTCCTGAAGAGGAAATCACTACTTTGGGTGGTCGTGTATTCCGCATACCGCCGTACCAGCATCCGATTCGTTACCGTCGTGAGCTGATTCGTCTGATGCACGAACAGCAGTGGCCGATTGTGCACAGCAACATCAACACTCTGAGTGTATTCCCATTGTCGGCAGCGAAGAAAATGGGAGTGCCTGCCCGCATCGCGCATTCTCATTCAACCATGGGCAAAGGCGAGTTTGCGAAGAATGCGATGAAGCTTGTATTGAGGCCGTTCGCAAATGTGTACCCGACAGTAAGGTTTGCGTGCGGACATTATGCGGGTGAATGGTTGTTTGGCAAAAACCATGATTTTACTGTAATTCCGAACGCCATTGAGCTGGATAAATTCCGTTTTGATTCTACAGTTCGTCAAAAGGTACGCGAAGAATTCGGTATTGCCGATGACACATTCCTGATAGGGCATGTTGGCCGCTTTATGCCTCAAAAGAACCAGGTTTTCTTGGTTGACATGCTTGCGGATCTGCTGCCTAGTAGGCCTAATACGATGCTTGCCTTTGTGGGAGAAGGACCTGATAAGGCGGATGTTCAACAGCATGCTGAAGAGCTTGGTGTTGTTGATCATGTGATGTTTCTGGGACAGAGATCTGATGTCAATCGTCTATACCAAGCATTTGACGTGTTCTGCCTGCCTAGTCTATATGAGGGACTTTGCTTAGTTGGCGTTGAGGCGCAGCGCGCTGGTCTCCCATGCCTGTTCTCCGACGCAATTACACGAGAAGTTGATGTAACAGGCACATCTAAATTCATGCCCATAGAATCGCATGAAGAATGGAGCTCTTCTATACTGGCATTGGAACCGGGGATACGAATCGATTCCTCCGATAAAGCGTTCTCCGACTATGATATTTCCGAGAATGCCCGGGAACTGACTTCAATTTACTTGAAACTTTTTGAGAAGAAATGAAAAGCAATATGGACCCGCTAGTTTTAGTTGTCATACCTGTATATAATATTGAGCCTTATCTACATGAATGTGTGACAAGTGTGATAAGGGAGCTGCGGACGTTTTCTTGGAGATGATCACGCAGCCATTCCCTGGTTCTGACGGTATTGTACCGGACTCATCCAACCAGGCGATTGTTTGAAGTGGCCTGATTTTATTCCCCTTTTATAGTGAGACGGCTTGTGCCGCTTGGTTTGCATAATACTCGGTTTCGATCTGTTCCGACGTCCTATAGCCCAGCGACTGGTGGAGGCGCTTCGAGTTCCACCACGAGACCCACCGGAACGTCGTCAATTCCAGCTCGGACAGGTCGGCGAATGGCTTGCGCCGCCACATCAGCTCGGTCTTGTACTCGCCGTCGGCGGATTCGGCCATGGCGTTGTCGTACGAGTCGCCGATCGTGCCGGTCGAGGGAAGCATGCCATATTCCCTGACCTGGGTGGTGTGCACCGTGCCGGTGTACTGCGTCCCATGGTCGCTGTGGTGCACGAGACCGTCGGTGCCGCCATGCGATGCGGCCCGCGATATCGCCTGTTCCAGCGCCTGCGGCGGCAGCTCCCTGGTGTCCATGCCAAGAGCATCGATGCTTTCGCCCACCAAACGGCGCTGAACGATGGAGGTCGCACCGTGGCGTTCATCGGCACCGGTATTGACCGGCAGTGTTCGACTGAGAACCGTGGCCTGCAGCAAGAAATCGAAAAACGGGGGCTGGTGTTTTCCCGATTTTGGCCGGGTTTGCAACCGACCAAGCAATCGTTCCCTATGCGTAATGCCCTGATGTCCGGTTATGGCGTCGCTACAATCATTGCTGATGTCGGTGAGCATTCTGGCACGCGGATTCAGGCGCGACAGGCGCAACGGCACGGCCGTCCCATCATTATCAACCACATGGTTCTGGACAAGACCCAGTGGGCACGTGACTTGGCGGGCAGACCCAGCGTATATGTTGTCGACAACGTGAAAGGCGTTGAGCGCGCGCTCGATAGGATTTTCCTTGTCAATGACAACGTGGACAGCCTCATCAAAGCAGTGCTTGCCGAGGAGCCGGCAAAGGTATGAGCGATGAACGACAGATAAGCGTCGACCGCCAATTGGAACTGGCGAAGATCGCGCGCATAGGTAGCTATGCGCGCGGCATCATTTACCACAGTAAATTCGTGCATGTCTGCCCTGTGTGCGCGGTCCCCAAAAAACGGAATACAAACTGTGCATAGCCTACGCAAACGAGGTGCGGCAGGCCTCCGTCCTGGGAACGGATGGTGTTGTTCTTGCCGATAACATCCGGTTCGGCCACTATGCCTACAAGGGCGAGCAGATGTACCGTGTCATGCAAGGCTACAAGAACGCCGATGATCCATCCGTAGGCGAGTATCAGAAAGACATCAAATATATTGCCGCAGACGCACTGGTCGTGCATTACCCATGCATTGCGAAGATCGCTGGCAGCATACCAATTGCATGGGCCACAATCCCATCCACACGTTCAAGCCGCAATTACGGGAAACCCCCATATATTGACCAAGCTGGTTACTTTGTTCATGGCCCGAATGGGAATCCAGCGACTCCAGTTGCAGGCAAAATGCGGAGAAGACGCACAACCATATCAATCCACGGGTTTTCTCCTTGGCAACAGAATCACAACAGCCGGATCTCGCACATGTTCTGCTGATTGAGGATTCATCGACAAGCGGGTGCGACCGTACAATCTGCCGCAGCAATGCTGCATCTACACGGAGCGGCGTATATTACGGTGTACTGCATGTCCTGCATTGTCGACTTGAATTGGATTGAGGGCAATCTTGGTTCGAAGGTGGCCGAAGGATTCCGACGACTGAGCTATAAAGACCAATGCCCTTGGTGTCTCTGCCAGCATCTTGTGTGAAGCCGATATGAATCGTAATACGTGTTGCGAGCTAGCGATGTTTTCTTGAACCCCCTCCCAATGAGAGGAATCCGACCCGGTGTCTATTTAGAAGTGCAACGCCCATGTTGGTCCTGCAATTCTAGCCATTCGCCGGCGAACCGCTAGACCTACAAGCCTGACGAAGGCGTTGCGCTTACAAATGAACAACGGGTGGCATCCATACAGCATGATGAACGAGTAAGGTTGACGGGGAGGGGGAACCACATGAACCAAGCATGCGTACACAACGACACCATCGACGCGGGCAACCATCATGGCCGACCGCAATACCGGCCGTTCCTGCAATTTCTGACAACGCAAGAACGCAACGTTATTTGGCTGCTGCTGGCCATCGCTTTTCTTCCGGTGGACGGCACCACGCTCGGCCTGTACGCGCCGTTCTGGTCGCCAATCAGTCCGGCGCTGTTCGCCGTGTACTGCCTATGCAATTGGCGTCAACTGCGCATCGCAGCCAACCGATACCTGCCAATGTTCCTCCTGCCGGTGGCCTGCATAATCCTGTCCATCCCGGGATGGCTGAAATTCGGCATCCATCTCAACGCCGCGTTCATGAGCATCACCGGATTATTGGGCGTGCTCGCCACTTTAGGTGCGATCGCCATTGCGTTCGGCATCAAATGCATTCCATGGCGTACTCCATTGCGGATTCTCATCGCTTCTTACTGGTTCTCCTTCGGCGTGGGCGTGGTGCAATGGCTAGCCATCCATCTGCATATCAAGCCGTTGACCGACTATTTCGCGCACCTCATGTACCGGCAGTACATCAATGAAAGCTCGGTGTGGGGCGGTGGTCGCCCGCAGTTCCTGTTCGCGGAGCCCAGCTATATCGGCATGCATCTGTTCGGCGTATTGCTGCCGCTTATGTGGCTTATGCGTGGGCGCGACCGTATCTATGCCAAGCGGTTGCGCAACCTCATCGTTGTGTATGCGATTGGCTCTGTGCTGATGCAGGCCGGCACCCGGATCGTTCTTGATTCGGTGGTGGCGTTGCTGGTTGCCATTATTGTGCATAATTCGTGGTGCGACAAGAAACAGCGCGTGCGTGGTATTGCGCAGCTGCTGGGTGCGGTTATGCTTGGTCTGCTGGGCGTGCTTGCCGATTCCCGACTATCTTCGATTGCGGAAAACGGTGCCGAAGGAGACGGATCGTTCTTCGCGCGAATCTACCAGAGCCTTGACCCGCTATGCGGGCTGCTCGCCCATCCGTGGACGGTGCTTACCGGATATGGCTCCGGCAACATCATCAACGCGGTATGGGCCGGCGCGAAGCATGCGGAACGATTGTTGAATGGCCTGGGCATGAATGGAAGTGCTGCGGTGGGATTCGCGACTGGCATGAATGCAGACACCGTATGGACGATGTGTGCGTATACCAGCGTCGTCGCCGAATACGGATTGATCGGCCTGGTTCTGCTGGTCATCGCTTCCATAGTTTCCATGACGCGCGTTTTCGATACGGCAGCTGTCGAGCATGGTGTTTGGAACAAGACTGTTATCTGCTGGCTTGTCCTGATCGTGTACCTGTATATCCAGTGCGAGAACTACGCGTTCGCCGCGCTGCCATTGTTTATCTTCGCGGCAAGCAAGCTGCGCAAGTAACCATATTTGACGGGGTGCGGATGTCTTTTTCTAGATAACTTACGGTTAGAGAAGCCGCTATCGCAAGTATTCTTTAACTTGTCCACAAGGCGGTTGGCATTAGCAATCATTTGGGTAGGTAATGTTCGACTGTTCAGTTTTTGAGCCTTGCCGCTCTGGAGCTGCCATAAGCGAAATGAGACGTGTTTCGTTGCTTAGGGTGCAGTGGTCACGGCCTGTTCGGACCGCAGCTCCTCGATACTTATATGCAAGACGGCAGTCGATGGCCGTCTATGTTGGGTGAAGTGATCTGAAGTGATTTACAAGCTGCGGATTTGCGAGCCGAACGGCCATAGCGCTAATTTGGCCATCTTGAACGATTGAATGCCGAACGGAATACCAATGATGGTGACGCAGTTGAGCAGCCCGGCGCACACATAGCCAATCGCCATCCACACACCGGCCAACACAAACCATACGATATTGGCCAGCACCGATCCCACACCGCCGCCATACACCACGGTTTTGCCGAACGGGGTCAGCGTTAAACCTGCCATTTTGAACGCCTGAATGCCTAGCGGAATGCCCACAATGGTGACGCACAGCACCAGGCCGATAATCGCCCAACTGGCGGCGAGCAGCAGCCCGCCCAAAATCAGCCACAAAATATTGCCAAGAAGTCTCACGAGGCCATCCTAACGAACACTGAGGAATCGTCAACATATTCAGGAAATTCGGCTTCAGGCGGCAGTGCTGGCGGCGCATATTACAAGAATTGCAAAGCTGTCTGGGACGTATTGGGGCATGGCATAACTAGGAACGATTTGGGATACCGTTCCAAACTTGAGGCGGATGGCGACGGCTATGCGTGCGAGTATCCGCCAAACTACTGATGTTAGTGGTTTGGATTGAGTCCGTGCTATTGGCTTGGCGTATGCCGTTGACGGTGCGAGCATTGGTGTGTTTGATTCGTATCGGTGCTTTAGAAGATTAAACGTACATGCGTGTGAAGAAAAGTACATCGAACGGCATAAGAAAAGTTGCACGTGGGTCTTTTGCAGGGCGCGCTATTATGGCAGAAACGTAAGGAGTTATTATGTCAGACATCGGAATGGATGCAGAGAGCGCGGTGAATGACGCTGTGAACAGTGCTGCGAACGCGTCGGATGGGCCGTTTGTGAGGTATGTGCGCAAGGCGCGGCCGAATATGCGAGAAGCGTCGATCCTGCAGGGGGAGCATTGGAGGATCGGCATTCTAACGGAATCGCTGATCCGTTTCGAATGGTCAGATTCCGGCGAATTTGAAGACAATCTCACGCAGATGGTGGTCAACCGCGATTTTGGCGCCGATCCGCAATTCACGGTGACACATCGCGACGGACTGCTCATTGTTGACACCCCCGCACTATATGTGACGTACGATGGCAAGCCGTTCAGCAAAGAAGGCTTAAACGTGGTCGTCAAGGGCGTGGCCGACACCCAGTTCAATACGTGGCATTACGGCGACGAGCCGAAGCATAATCTCAAAGGCACCGCGCGCACGCTCGACGAGGCGAATGGCGAAATTCCTCTGGACGATGGTGTGATTTCGCGAGACGGTTGGGCAGTGCTCGACGATTCCGCCGCAAACGTGATCGTGGAAGCACACGAAGTGGACGGCAAGTCGAATCCGCTGGGGGCTTGGGTGAAACCGCGCGCTCACAAGGAAACCGACTTGTACTTCTTCGGCTACGGCCGCCGCTACACCGAAGCTGTGCAAGACTTCTACAAGCTGACCGGACCAACGCCTCTGCTGCCGCGCTTCGCACTCGGCAACTGGTGGAGCCGCTACTACCGCTACACGCAAGACGAATACCTGCAGCTCATGGACCGGTTCAAGCGCGAAGGCATTCCATTCACCACATCCGTGATCGACATGGACTGGCACCGCGTGGACGATGTCGATCCGAAATACGGTTCCGGTTGGACCGGCTATTCGTGGAACAAGCAGCTGTTCCCCGATCACGAGGCGTTCTTACGCGACTTGCACGAGCGCGGCCTGAAAACCACGTTGAACGTGCATCCGCGAGACGGCGTGCGCGCGTTCGAAGACGACTATGCGGCGGTGGCCAAGCGCGTCGGCATCGATCCTGCAACCGAAGAGGCGGTGGAATTCGACCTGACGAATCCGGATTTCGTGAGCGCTTACTTCGACATGCATCATCGCATGGAAGCTGAAGGTGTTGACTTCTGGTGGCTCGACTGGCAGCAGGGCGGCGTGACCCGTCAGCCGGGACTCGACCCGCTGTGGGTGCTCAACCACTTGCACTACCTGGATTCCGGGCGCGGCGCGACTTCTTCCGAACGCAACGCAGGGGAAAACTGCGAATGCGAAAAGTGCACTGAGCCGGGCGCTCGCGATGAACATGAAATGCATATCGAGCAATCCAAACGTAACGTGAGTTGTGCGGAATGCAATAACCGTTGGCCGCTCACCTTCTCGCGGTATGCCGGTCCGGGTTCGCACCGCTACCCAGTTGGCTTCTCGGGAGACACCATTGTTACGTGGGAATCCTTGCAATTCCAGCCGTATTTCACTGCTACCGCGTCGAATATCGGCTACGGATGGTGGAGTCACGATATTGGCGGTCACATGTGTGGGTACCGCAACGAGCATTTGGAAGCCCGCTGGTATCAGCTTGGCACGTTCAGCCCGATCAATCGCCTGCATTCCAGCAATTCGCAGTTCATGGGCAAGGAACCGTGGAATTTCTCTGCGGAAGTGCGCGATTCCATGGTGAGTTCGCTGCGACTGCGCCATATGATGCTGCCGTACCTGTACACCATGAACTATCGTGCCGCGTTCGAGGGCATGCCATTGGTAGAACCGATGTATTGGGCGGAGCCGAATAATCCGCAGGCGTACGAGGTGCCGGACGAATTCCGTTTCGGCACTGAGCTGCTGGTTGCGCCAATCGTTTCTGACAATGACGATTCTGCGCATCTTGGTAGTACGGAAGTATGGCTGCCACAAGGCGAATGGTATGACTTCTTTGACGGTCGCCGTTACGTTTCGGCAGGGAAGTCCGGTCGTCGTTTGGAAGTGTGGCGTGCGATTGACCGTATGCCGGTGTTTGCCAAGGCTGGTGGTATTGTGCCGTTACAGCAGCTTGGCGAGGGCAATAAGGTGAATGATCTGGGCAATCCGGAGTCCCTGCAGGTGCTGGTGTTCCCCGGTGCGAACGGTTCGTTCACACTCAAGGAAGACGACGGTTCTGTGGCTTCTGCTGCTTCCGGCTCTGCATCTGCCGAGTCTTGCGATGGCCAAACTCATGTTGCCGATACGCACATGAGCTTCGACTGGAAGAATGCGGGCAATGCCACGCAGTTCACCATCAGTCCGGTGGAAGGCTGTGCTGAAGCCATTCCGGCACAGCGTAGCTGGGAGATTGTGTTCCGTGGAGTTGCGCAGACAGACACGCAGAACGTTCGTATCGAAATTGACGGTAAAGCTTGCAATACTACAGAAATTACATACGATCAGCAGACGTTGAGTCTGTCGGTCGTTGTGCGCGACGTGCCGTCTACTGCATGTTTGAACGTTACGATTGCAAATGGATTGCAGATTGCCGAGAATCCAGTCGAACAGGACTCACTCGACGTGCTCTTGCACGCGCAAATGCCATACATTTCCAAAGAGCATGCGATGCAGGCGATTCGTGAGCAAGGAGTGCGCTCGCTCGGTGCTCTGCGCACTTTCGATACTGCGCCCCGCTTCAGCAAAGAACTGTTCGTCACGTCCGGCATGCCTGATTCGGTAATCAGCGCCCTAGAAGAAATCCTCCTCCGCAGCTGATTAGGTGAGTATCTCGCTTATATATGGCAGACGAAGTGGCGAAAGAGTGCGAAAACATGCCCTCTGCTGGGCTTTTTCTGGCAGTAATCTGCCATATATATATAAGCGAGATGTCTCATGTCAAGACACGAAATCTGCCATATATAGGCCAGATATGTAGCCAATATGCGGGCGGGCATGAGAAAGGGGTTATGGGCGAATCATCAAGGTTCACCCATAACCCCTTTTGGTTGAGAAGCCTCAAGGTCAGCTTTTGTGCTTGCTCTTCTTTCGGCTCCTTTGGCTCTTCTTGCCGCCTTCGGGGGAAGCTGGGGGCTACGGGCTCCGCGGTGCGCTGCACCATGGAAAGCTTCATCGGTGACTCTTTGCTGGAAGTGTGCAGCGACTTTTCCACCACATTGCTCAAGGATTCCGCCACGCTGTTAGCAATGTCGGAATCCTGCTTTGCGACGGGGTTCCATCTTCTTTGATTGCGCTTGTGATGCTGTAACCGTGTAGTGTATGTTCTATTTCAATTGGAGTGTAAAAAGTGCCAAGAAATGGCGGAATTTCAATGAAAATCGTTGCTGGGAAAACATTTTAAAAAAGAAACTGATTACAAAAGTGGTTACGTGAGATGGCCTCATTATGTTTTTCGTATTATGTTGTGTTCTTGAAAATACATATATATTCCCTAAGATTCGATTCGTTTTATTGCCGGCAATGAGGTACAGTATTTCACGTAGTTATTTACAATAAAGAAAGGATTTACATGTCCGTTCTTGATGGTTTCAAAGAAGTTGGCGAAAGAACGGGTGGCAAGTTGACCATGACGGTCATGCTTGAATCTGTTCGTTTTTCCAAGGGTGTTTCCGAAGTGCTCGGCCGTCCGGAATTCGTCAAGCTGCTGGTGAATTACGAGCGCGGCAAGTTCGCAATCCAGGTGTGCGACGAGAACGACGATTTCGCGGTTCAGTTCAACAATCCGAACGCTGATCGTCCGGCTTCCGTGACCACTCGCAATCTTGACCTGCTTGTTGCAACGCAGAAGTTCTTCACTTTCCCGGAAGTGCCTGCAGACAAGATCGCCTACTTCGCCTTGGAAGGCGAATATCACAGCGATGAGCGCGTGATCCTCTTCGACGCCAAGAACGGGGTTCGTAGCGGCACCGTCGGCAAGCGCGGTCCGAAGGCCGGACATGGCGGCCGCAAGCGCAGGAAGATTGACGATGTCAAGGAAGCTACGGTGATCGGCGCCAACAACGCCCTGTGAAACTGATAGTATTTTGATGATATCTCGAATCACAATATAGTTTGAGCCCCGTAATATCTTCGAATATTACGGGGCTCAAACTATATGCGGTGAATTACGTAAATTGAATATTAATCACTAATCAACGTAAACATTTCAATACGAACATTGCCATCTGATTGAAATCAAATCAGATGGCAATGCAGATCAGTAGCAGTGATTGGCGAGCCAGTACGAATAGGCTCCCTGGATGGAACCGTAACGTTGCGCGCAATAGCCCCAGAACCACTTGAGCTGGGTCTGATAATTGGTGGCCCAATCAGCACCCTCGCTCACCATTTTGCTGCCAGGCAATGCCTGGGGCAGGCCATAGGCACCCGAACTTGGATTCGTTGCGGTGACGCTCCAGCCGGACTCGTGGGTGATGATGTATACGGTGGCGGTGAAATCGGCTTCGGTGTAGCCGTTCGACAGCAGATAATCGTGCGCCCACTGCTGCATTTCGCCAGCCGGCACAGTGGTGCCGATTGACGTGGAAGCGTTGGAGGACGATGACGAAGTGGAGCCGGTGCCGACGAGAATGACCTTGTCGACCGGAGCCTTCTTCACATACGAGCTGATCATGTTGGAGGAAACCACGGTGTCGCCGGACTTGGTCACGAGGTTCGTGGTTTCCATCACGCCCTCTTCGCCTTCCGTCTCGACCTTCTCCTGGCCTTCCGGCAGGCTTGAGGTTTCCTTCTTGACGACATTGAAGCCAATGGCGGTGTCGGAAACCTCGACGCTCGCGCCGGCACGCTGAATGGTGATCACGGTTTTCTCATCGACCTTGGTGGTGAGCGAGGGGGAGACCGTGTCTTCCGGTTCGAGCGTGATGTCACCCGCGTCAAGCACGGACTTCACGTCGGTGAAATTGGCACCGGGCACCACGCGCGACTTGCCGTTGATCTTCACGGTAACGTACGAGGTGTCTCCATTAAGCAGCTCGCGGGCATTACCACGGGACGCCTCCGCGGAATCCGTGACGGAGAAAGCTGTGGCCTGATTGGTTGTATTCTGCTTCGCGGACGTGTAAAGATTGCGCGACACAATGCCGCCGGTAGCCAACAGGCCCACCGCCGCAACCGTTGCGGCGATCTTCATCAGCGAGGACTTGCTCGGCATGACGAAGGTAGATGATCGGGCGTGCTTGCTGTGGTTAGCCATTCTGCTCCTATACGCGCGTTCAGATCCTCGACGAATTCACGCATGCTCGGCATGCGGCGCGCTGCCACACGGGGCTTCGCCGGAAAGCGCGCATCTAACGAACGAGTTTACCTCACGCCATGGAAACCGGGCGGGCGTATATGTAACAGACGAGCAGAGCAAGCGTAGGCAATAGGCGTGCAAAACAAAGGTGCCGTTGATGTTTCCCATCGAACGACACCTCTGAAATCGTTGTAATTTTTAGCCTACTCCGCTTGCGCCTCAGCCTCTTCGGCAGCGGCCGCGTTGACGTCCAACGCCTTGGCCTGCGCGATCAGATCGTCCAGATCCGACGCACGCAACGCACCGGCCTGCTGGAACACGATCTGCTGGTTCTTGATCACCATCAACGTCGGCACAGCCTGTACCTTGGCCGCGGAAGCGAGATCCGGATTCTGGTCGATATCGACCTTGGCGAAGTAAATGTCGGAATTCGCTTCGCTCGCCTTTTCAAACGTCGGACCGAATGCGCGGCACGGACCGCACCAGGTCGCCCAAAAATCCACGAATACCAGATCGTTGGATTCCACAATCTGATTGAAATCCTTGGAAGTGACTGCATGCGTTGCCATGATTGCTCCTTGCTGTTCGTGCCATCGACGCGCGTGACGGGCTACGCCTTTCGTGTGCGATTGCTTTGGAGTATATAACCGTGCCCCAACCCTACGTATTCCCGGCATGCGCAAGATCCGCTATCAGAGGAATCGTCTTCCAGCGCATGCTTTTCCAGCCAATTCACACAAGATGCGTGATAATGGGACTATGCCAGTGATGAATGATGAAGTGCCCGACGAGGGCGATTTCGATGCAGGCCGCCGTCGCGGAGAATTCGACGACATCACGCCGGAGGATTTCATCCGTGGAATAGGAAACCCTCCAGGATGGCTTGCTTCCGACGAGATCAACCGTATGCGTGGTGAAATGCCGATCCCATACGTGCTCGTGGTGCCGGTGCGTACCGACGATCTGGGACGCGTCTCACAGGTCGGATCGCTGCTGCGTGTGTCTGACGATGGCAGCATCGAACGAACGCTGATCGCCGGCCGCGTGCTCTACCACGAATCGTTGCGTGAGGCCGTGGCACGCAATATCGCCAAGGATTTGGGAGATATCGCGCTGCCGCAGTTGCCAGTGAGCCTGCAGCCGTTCACCGTGGCTGAATTTTTCCCGACGCCCGGACTGTCTGACTATTTCGATTCCCGTCAGCATGCGATCGCATTGTGCTATGTGGTGCCAATTGCAGGCGATTGCAAGCCGCAGGACGAGACGCTCGACGTGGAATGGGTCAATCCGAACAGTGAGATCCTCGACACTTTCGTCAACCAGATGAGCAACGGATATGGCACGATTGTGCGTCAGGCGATCGCTTGGACCGGCAAATAGGCATGCGAATACATGCAACAACAGGGGAGAGCAACGGAGGAGCGCATATGACAATCGAATTGCATAACAATGTGTATTGCGAGGGTGAGGGGATTCCTGTGGTGTTGGTGCACGGGTTCCCCGTGGACCACCGCATGTGGAACGAATGCGCGGATGCGTTGAAAACGACCGCTGCGGAACATGGCATGAAACAGTTCCCGATTTGGGCTCCAGACATGCCCGGCGCGGGAGAAGGGCCGATTCCTTCCGACGAGAACAGTGGAGGCAAAGACACGGACGGCGCTTTCCTCAATGGTTTGGACCGTATGGCCGACGCTTACGTCGACCTGTTGCACGCTGCCGGATACGACAAGGCGATTTGGGTAGGTCTTTCGATGGGCGGCTACCTGATCCTCGACGTTCAGCGTTTGCACCCCGAAGCCGTCGCCGCACTGGCATTATGCGACACGAAGGCCGCAGCTGATTCCGAGAAGATGCGTGCGAAACGCATCGCGATCGCCGAGGAATGCGAATCGACGGGCACGCACGAACCGGTTATGGGATTCGCCGCCGCCACGTCTGAGGATTCAACCATCAAACAGTCGGACGCCTACCGCGAACAGTTCACTGCATGGATCAACGAGCAGCCAGCCGAAGGCATCGCTTGGCGTGAACGCATGGCGGCCGGGCGCCCGGACCTGAACGATGTGCTATCGACGATTACAGCGCCGGTCGCTGTGATCTGCGGCGACAAGGATCCGTCGAGCCCACCGAGCGTGATGGCACCGATCGCCGATGCGATGACGGCTACGAGCACGGATATGACGGTGGTGTTTGATTGCGGTCATTTCAGCGCTTATGAGCATCCGCAGGCGGTCGCCGACGCGCTGCTTGCATTGGTGCGCAGAGTGCAGTAGCCGATATTCCCGCAGCTACCGTCAATAGCGCAATCAGATATACAAAAAATATAAAGAAAATACGATTTATATAGAAAAATATATCTTCCATATATCGTATTCAAGGAAAGAAGCAATCGATGAGCGTGTTCTCGCCACTGGCGCTGACCCAGGCACTGCCGTTCCTGCCACTTGCACAAGGCGACATCGACTATGAGGTTTCAAGACGCGACGAACCCGACCTGTTCGACACGGTGCTGCTGGAACCTGCCACGAAAGTCATTCTCATCAAAGACGGCATGGTGGCGGTGCCACACGGACAAGGTGCCATCGCGGACTACGCCAACGTGCACATGCGTTTGGCACAGCTGCCCGGAGACTACGTGGCGGCGGAACTGCACACGCATCCGACGGCGCTCGCCATATTCCTCGGCTCATATGGCGGCAAGCGTGACGAGCATGTGGTGGCCGTTGACGTGTCTCGTGTGAAGGCTGTAGAACCGGTGGCTGCGAGCAGCGAGCATATGGGCGCGGACGACGCGTTCGGCGAACAGCGCGAGCCGGAAGAGAAAACGTCGAAATCGCTGTTGGAAAACGCGGCGGAACGATTCGACTGGGTTGACCTGCGTGGCTTCGCCCCGCACGCCAGCGCACGCGAAGCAGGCCAGGCCACAACGGCGATCTCGCTGGGCGTATGGCATGCGCGTCAACGCCATTGCCCCACATGCGGCGCCCCGACCGAACCTGCGTTGGGTGGATGGGCGCAGCGGTGCACCAGCGAAGCAGATGGCAAACGGCTGCTGTTCCCCAGAGTGGAACCGGCCGTTATCACGGCGATCGTGGACCATGAGGATCGTCTGCTGCTGCAGCACAACAGTGCATGGCGCAATACCGGTCTGTATTCCGTGTCCGCAGGCTTCGTGGAGGCGGGTGAGAACCTGGAGCACGCATGCCGGCGCGAAGCCAAAGAGGAGGTCGGCATCGACCTCGGCGAACTCAAATATTTGGGATCGCAGCCATGGCCATTCCCAGCCTCGCTCATGATGGCGTTCAAAGGCGTGGCCAATACCACCGACGTGCACGTGGACGGCGATGAGACCCTGCAGGCGCGTTGGATGACCCGAGACGAGTATATGAACGAGCTGGTAGCAGGGCGTATGGAATCCCCCGGAAAGGCCACCATAGCCCGCTACATGATCGAAGAATGGCTCGGCCACGATCTGCCGTAACAAGTTTCGGTCCGGCGCTAAGGGAAATGCACGTGATTAACGTAAAATGAGCTTTCATGAGTGAAGAAAACGAAAACAAGCCGAATCTGGACGTTCCCGAGCATCTCGAATACTCCGACGAGCATGTGTGGGTGGACGCCTCCACCGAACCGGCCATGGTGGGCATCACCGAATATGCGGCCGACCAGCTTGGCGAACTCGTATACATCGATCTGCCGGAAGTCGGCACCGAAGTGCAGGCCGGCGACGAAGTGGCGGAATTGGAATCCTCCAAAGCCGTTACGCCGTTGGTCACTCCAGTGGCTGGCGTAATCCGCTATGTGAACAGCGAAGCGGCCGACGATCCGGGCATCGTTACCGGCGATCCGTATGGCGAAGGCTGGATTTTTAAAATCGAGCTTGAGGATGACGAACCGGGACTGCTTTCCTCCGAAGAATACGCCAACATCGTGGCGGAATAAACGGCTTGGCAAAACGTCTCGAAACATCTAGAAACAGGGAACCGCATGCGAAATCAGGTATGAAATCGTTACCGTTCCCTGAATAATCCCGGATTTTCACGGCTGGGGCACCAGGGAGTTCGGCAATCGCCTTTATAGTGGGGATATGACTGAACCACAGCCGCTGCCCCAGCGTGAACCGGATGCCATATCCGAAGATGACATGCCGACCGTGCCCATTCCCGCACGCAAGGTGGTCACCACCTTCGACGCCGCCTCGAAACATGAGCGCATCGAAGTCAAGCCTCCGCTGACACAGCTGTTCCGCCGTACCATCACCAAAGCGTTCAACGGATGGGTGACGGTCTCGACAAACATGGTACGCAATCTCAACTGGTATCCGCGCGTGGAACCGTATGTCGGCTATGGCACCGAACATTACTCGCGCCTAATCTGCCGAACCGTGTACGGCCCATTCAAACGACAGGCGGGCCGTCTGACCCGAGGCATACGTGCCATGCTCACCATCCCCTCGCCGCATACGAAGGTGCGCATTGCCATCGACGGCATGCCCCTGGAAACCGTGCAGGTGGGGATGTCGGAAGTGTATGACGAAGTGGATGCGCAGCGCAATGTTTCCAGCGAATTCGTCGCATCCGATTCAGCAGGCTATCTCGATCTCGTGGCCGAGCATTCGCTCGAACCGGGCGTGCACGACGTGTCATACAAGGTGCGCAGCCGCAAGCCGGTCAAAGCCAACCTGTTCACCATTCCCAGTGGTACGAAAGTCGGTGTGATCTCCGACGTGGACGACACCGTCATGGTCACGCAGGCGCCAAGCCTGATGAAAGCGGCCTACAATCTGCTGCTGCTCGATCCGAAGAAGAAAATGCCGGTTGCGGGCATGAACCTGCTGTTCAACCGCATTGCGGACATGTTTCCGGACGCCCCGTTCTTTTACCTGTCGACGTCGCCGTGGAACGTGGAAAGCTCGATTAGGCATTTCATCGCCGACCATGGGTTCCCGGAAGGACCGCTGCTGCTGCGTGACCTCGATCCCCGCCCGAAAACGTTCATTCCTACCGGAGTGCAGCACAAACTCGAGTATGCCGAACAATTGATGGCTGATTTTCCTGATATGAAGTTCATTCTGATCGGCGATGATGGGCAGAAGGATCCGACCACGTACGCCACGATCGCGCGTCGGTATCCGGGTCGTGTGCTTGCGATCGGCATTCGGCAGCTGTCTCCACGTGAGGCCGCCGGTAATCTCGGCACCGTTGCGGGGCGTGCGGCCACGCAGCCGATTCCAGTCACCGACGTTCCTGTATTCACGGGAACGACCGGATCGAATCTGATGAGAACCATGCTGCCGTTCCTGAAACAACAGCTGGGCGTCTGACGTTTTTCTTTCAACTTGCAGCAAGGGGGATGCGCGTTGCGCTGGATTGGGACCGCGATGCCGGTATAATCGCCTGCATGACTGATTTTCGGGGTGAACAGGGCGCAACGGGCGCGCAGGAAAGCGGCAAGAGCCGTCAGGGCCGTCTGGACGAATGCGGGATGCCGATCGCGAAACGCGTGCCAACGGAGCGCGTGTTCCACGGCGACACCTTCATCGACGAGTACGAATGGCTGCGCGACAAGGAATCGCAGGACGTGCAGGATTACGTCGCCGCACAGAACCGGTATTGCGAACAGCGCATGGAAGCGTTGAAAAACCTACGTACCACATTGTTCGACGAGTTCAAATCGCACGTACAGGAAACTGACATGTCCGTGCCGACGCGCATGGACGGCTACTGGTATTTCACACGCACCAAGGAAGGCCAGCAGTATGCGGTGCAATGCCGTGTGCCGATTCGAGGCGCAGACGATTGGGATCCGCCGACCATTGAGATCGGCGTGCCCATGGATGGTGAGCAAGTGGTGTTCGATACGAATGCCGAAGCGCAAGACCACGATTTCTTCCGCGTCGGCGGCATGGATATTTCCAAAGATGGACGTTGGATGCTGTACGGCACTGATACCAGCGGCGACGAACGTTACGATTTCCGTATTCGCAACATCGAAACCGGCGATGAGCTGCCGGAAGTGTTCGAAGGCATCGGCGGCGCCTGCTTCACACCGGACGCGCAATGGGTGTTCTATGTGCTGCTCGACGACGCATGGCGTCCATATGCGGTGATGCGTCACCGCGTTGGCACTCCCATCACCGACGATGTGGAGGTGTATCGCGAACAAGACGAACGATTCTGGGTGGGCATCGGCCTGTCGTTCGACGAACGCAATCTGGTGATCGGCACCGGTTCGAAAACCACCACCGAAGTGCTGCTGCTTTCCACCGACGATCCGGAAGGTGAATTCCGTGCGTTCATTCCGCGCGAGCCGGATGTGGAATACGATGTGAGCTTCAGCCGTTTTGAAGGTGCCGGCGAGCACGGCGAGGACATCCCGCTCGCTGTGGTCTACCATAATGCGTTGAACCCGAATTTCGAAATCGATGTGATCGACATGCGTTCGCATGAGCCTCCATACCGTTTGGGCGAGGGTGTGCGTGTGGCCGTTGGGTCGCCGTACGGATGCGAGCATGGTGACGATGTCGAACCGGGCGCTTCTTCGATGCCGATTGGCACACCGTATTCGAATCCTTGCAATCCCGCCATTTTGCAAGGTGCGCACGGTCTTGGCATCGAGGGAATTTCGATTCACCGGCATTATGTGGCGTTGCAGTACCGTGCGGAAAGCCTGGCGCATATCGCGGTGATGACGAAGGATGCGGCCGCGGAGGATTTTCTTGCAGGGCGACCGTGGCGGTTCACCGAGTTGGTTCCGCACGCGTTGGAAGGCGATTGGGATGTTGACGAGTCGGTGGACGAGATCAACGTGGAGCGTGCCGAAGTGTGGGGCGCGCTCGACCAGTTGGCCGCTGCGCAAGGCGAAGGGTCGGCCGTGCATGGGATTTCCCGCAAGGCGATGACCTCGTCGGATGGCGCGACCGCCGATGCGATGCCGGGGGAGACCCGGCGCTTGTATTCGATCGGTCTGGGAGGTAATCCTTCATATGATGCGCCCCGTATACGCTACTCGTTCGCCAGTTACACGCGTCCCGGTGAGCTGCATGATATCGATCCGGCAACCGGCGAGGATCGCCTGTTGAAGCGTGCCACCGTGCTTGGTGGATTTGAGCCGCGCGAATATATGGAGCGCCGAGTGTGGGTTACCGCCCGCGATGGCGAGCGCATTCCCGTTTCCTTGGTGTGGCGTCGTGACGTGCCTGCTTGTGATTCGGCGATGTTCGTTACTGGTTATGGCGCGTATGAGATCAGTTCGGATCCGGGATTCTCGGTGTCTCGTATCAGTATGCTTGATCGTGGTGTGCTTTATGCGGTGCCGCACATTCGCGGCGGCGGTGAGATGGGTCGTGCCTGGTATGAGCAGGGGCATTTGCTCAATAAGAAGCATTCGTTTGAGGATTTCGTTGATGCCGTGCGTGCATTGCAGCGTGCCGGTTTGGCGTCGCCTGTTCGCACGGTGGCCGATGGCGGTTCCGCCGGTGGCTTGTTGATGGGTGCTGTGGCGAATATGGCTCCTGAATGTTTTGCCGGTATTGAGGCGGATGTGCCTTTTGTGGATGCGTTGACGTCGATTCTTGACCCGTCGTTGCCGTTGACGGTTACGGAGTGGGATGAATGGGGCGATCCGTTGCATAATGCGGACGTGTACAGGTATATGAAGGGATATACGCCGTATGAGAATGCGCCGGCTGATGCGAATGATGCTCGAGTTGCGGTTTTCCCGAAGATTTTCATCACCACGTCGATGAATGACACGCGTGTGCTGTATGTGGAGCCGATGAAATGGTTGGCTCGCCTGCAGCGTGCTGGTGTGGATGCTGTGGCGAAGATTGAGGTCGAGGCCGGTCATGGGGGTACGTCCGGAAGGTACAAGCAGTGGGAGGAGATCTCCTATGAGAATGCCTGGTGCCTTGGCGTGATGGGTATTACCAGCTGATTAGGTTGTGCGATTTGTGAGATTCGTATGATTCATGCTTTTCGTGTGTTTCGTACAGGAAAGCGGCATGGAGTGTCCATTAGTTGAGCGTTATGCGTCCACGTGCTGATTCGTTGACTAGAGTCGCGTGCTATGAGTGATTCTGCAAAGAAGTACACCATCGCCGTCATTCCGGGCGATGGCATTGGCAAGGAAGTGACTCCGTGGGCTCAGAAGGCTCTGGAGAAGGCGGCCGAGGGCGTCGCCGAATTCGATTACGAGAATTTCGATCTTGGTGCTGAGCGTTATCTGCGTGACGGTGCAATTCTTCCGGAAGAGGAAGAGGAGCGCATCAAGAAGACCGACGCGATTCTGCTGGGTGCCGTCGGCGATCCGCGTATCAAGGCCGGCATTTTGGAGCGTGGCCTGCTGCTCAAGCTCCGCTTCGATCTCGACCAGTACGTCAACCTGCGTCCTTCCAAGCTGTACAAGGGCGTGACCTCCCCGCTCGCCAATCCGGGCGACATCGACTTCGTTGTGGTGCGTGAAGGCACCGAAGGCCTGTACTGCGGTGCCGGCGGAGCGGTGCGTCGCGGTACTCCGAACGAGGTGGCCACCGAAGTCTCCATCAACACCGCCTACGGTGTGGAGCGCGTGGTACGTTACGCCTTCCAGCTGGCCATGAAGCGCAGGAAGCATGTGACTCTCGTGCACAAGAAGAACGTGCTCGTCAATGCGGGCGACATGTGGCAGCGCATCGTAGACAAGGTTGCCGAGGAATATCCGGAAGTCTCCCACGATTATCTGCACATCGACGCGACTACCATCTTCATGGTGTCCAATCCGTCTCGCTTCGATGTGATCCTCACCGACAACCTGTTCGGCGACATCATCACCGACGAGGCCGGTGCCGTGGTCGGTGGCGTTGGCTATTCCGCTTCCGGATGCATCAACGCTTCCGACGAATACCCGTCCATGTTCGAGCCGATCCACGGTTCCGCACCGGATATCGCAGGCCAGAACAAGGCCAATCCAACCGCCGCGATCCTTTCCGCAGCCATGCTGCTGCGCCACCTCGGTTTCGACGAAGCCGCAGCCAAGATTGATGCGGCCGTCGAAGCCGACATTGAGGAACTGGGATCCACCACTCGCTCCACCGATGAGGTCGGACGCGACATTCTGGCCCGTATGTGACGGTCATGATCCGGATTATATGATTTTGCCGGATCTGTTTGCCTGTTGAGACGCCCGTCGAATCGAGTTTCACGCTCGATTCGACGGGCGTCACGCATATTCAGGGAGATTTCAGGGATTGCTTTCAGGGTGGATGAAGGAAATAAGGCAAATTATGGGATAATGTTGGAACCATGAGTGACAACAATGCCGGCTACAACGATTCCGACCAAGACAACTATTACGCTTCGAATAATTCGGCCCAAGCTGATTTCGGACAATTCCAGGATGGCCGCAATCAGCCTGTAGCGCAACCGTACAATCCCAACCCGTATGCATCGCAGCAGCCTGCGCAACCTGCACAGCCCTTCTACGGACAGCCGACGTACGGACAGCCGGATTACACACAATCGGCGCAGCCCCCCTATTATCAGCAGCAGGCGCAGCCCCGATACGAGCAGCCCTCATACAATCAGCCACCAATCTACGCGCAGCAGACCTACTATCAGGCGGCCCAACAGCAGCCCGGCTACGGTTACGCGCAGAAGTCGAAGATCGTCGCCGGCTTGCTCGGCCTGTTCCTCGGTGGCCTCGGCGTGCATAACTTCTATCTGGGATACACCGGCAAGGCCGTGGCTCAGCTGTTGCTGACCCTGATCGGATGGATCATCCTTATCGGACCGATCATTTCCGGAATCTGGGCTCTGATCGAATCCGTCCTCATCCTGTGCTCCAGTTACGGGTCTAACTGGCATCGCGATGGGCGCGGCCAAGAGCTCCAAGATTGATGAGCAGAGGCCTGTACAAGCAGCCGGGCGGAAAACTCGTAGGGGTTTCCGTCCGGCTTTCTGATGCCGTTCCAGCATATTCCCGCGAATGCGCAAGTTCCACCCAATCCGTGGAACAATGCCGGATCGACGGCGATTTCTTTCTTGACGGCGATGACAAGGATTCCCGCCGACTATTGCAGGATTTGGAAAATTTGCTGCAAAGCCAGCAAAGCGCGTCCGCACGCGACATTACGCGACGATTGCAAGCGATTACCGCGAACTATCCGAACGTGCGATTGGTGGGTATGACGGAAGAAGGCATCGCCATCGCTTTCCTCCGCGCAGTCACAGGCAGCGAATCGCGCAATGCGGAAGATGCAACGAACAACGGAAATATCGCGCGGTCTACGAAACAATATTCCGGGAAACAACCGGAAATGCATAATGCGCTGACACAAGAGGAATATCTGGAACGCTGGCGGGCCCTGAAACCGACCGTCATCCACGACAAACCGCGAAATCCAAACGAACAAATGGAAACCGACATCGCATGGGCGCGCGAAGTGGCGGCAGACAAACGCGAACCCACGCTGCGGATCTGGGAATGGGCCGCTCCGGCGGTGGTCATCGGCAAATTCCAGTCGATCGAAGACGAAGTCAACATGGCGGTCGCACAGAAGGAAGGATTCACCGTGGTCCGACGTTGTACTGGCGGCGGGGCGATGTTCATCGAACCGGGTAACACCATTACCTACTCGCTATATGCGCCGCTCGATTTCGCCCAAGGCATAAGCATCGAGGAATCATACCGGCTCTGCGATTTCTGGCTGGTGCGCGCGCTTAAGGAACTCGGGCTCGACGTACGATTCGCCGGTCTCAACGACATCGCCACGCAATACGGCAAACTCGGCGGAGCCGCGCAACGTCGCTTCACGCCAGCAGAGGGAGGGCCTGGCGCCATACTGCACCACGTGACCCTCGCCTACGATATCGACGCGGAAAAAATGGGGCGGGTGTTGAACACCTCACGCGAGAAAATGTCGGACAAAGCAGTGAAATCAGCAGTAAAACGAGTCGATCCAATGCGCTCGCAGACGGGCATGAGCCGTGAAGACGTGGTTGAACGGCTGCTCGACGCCGCCAGGCGAGTTACAATGTAGCCCGATGGTCGAAGCCGCCCTGATGTCAAGGGCGATGAGAACGTTACGAAAGCTTGGTGTTCCGTGAGGGCATGTGGAATCGTAGTAAGCTTTCGAAGCCGCGGCAGCGCGCCTGGCAACACGCCTGTCGGCGTGCCCAGAGGATGTGCCTATGAACGGAGGTGCGACAAATGGCTACGCCAAACGAGACCAATAGTGGACCCAGTGGCGAAAGCGCGACGTTGCTGCACACCGCGTTGTTCAAGCAGGTTTCTTCCGAAGAGGCGGAGGAACTGCTGCCGCATCTGCAGCATGCCGAATATAACAAGGGCGACTATATTTTCCGCGAAGGCGACACCGATCATCGCATGTATCTGCTGGAACGCGGGCGAGTCAAACTGATCCGGCAATCGTCCGACAGACGTGTGCAGTTGTTGAGCATTCATGCGTACGGCGAAGTGTTGGGTGAGATTCCGGTGTTCGATCCGCACGGTGGGCCGCGCACCGCGTCCGCCGTGGCCATGACCAATGACACGAAAGTCGTGTGGCTTGAGCATGACGCCCTGTTCGCATGGCTTGACGAGCATCCGCGCGTGGCCGTCGACATGCTTCAGGTGCTCGCGCATCGCATGCGTGACAACAACGAGCGCATTTCGGAACTTGTGTTCATGGACGTACCGGGACGTTTGGCAAAAACGCTGCTGAATCTGGCATCACGTTTCGGTGAGCCGGTCGAGGCGGGGCTGAAGGTGCCGCATAATCTGACGCAGGAAGAAATGGCGCAGCTGGTCGGCTCGTCACGCGAGACGGTGAACAAGGCGCTGATGGATTTCGCCAACCGCGGATGGATTGCGCGTGAGGGCCGTTCCATCATCATCTATCAGCCGGGTATGCTTATTCGGCGATCGAGACGATAATTTTCGACTATTTTCCAGCGTTTTTCAAGTTTTACGGTTGTTTGTGAGAAACCCGTGACACCTGCTGACGAGCGGTTGATTAGTAGACCCACCACTTTAGAATGGGCACCATGCCCGAAAAGAAGACTTTGACCGTTCAACGTGTGCTCGCACTCGTGATTGCCTACATCACGCTGAGTGTGGGTGGCGGCGTGGCCGCCAGTTTGTTCCTCCTACCGGCGGTTTTCGGCGCGAACAGCGTCGCCAAGGCGGTTATTCCGTCGCTGTCGGTCGAAGGTATTGATTTTGATGTGACCAGCCTGCCGCAGAAGTCGACCATGTACGCTTCCGATGGCACCACGAAAATCACTGAATTCTGGGATCAGAATCGTGAAGTCGTGCCGTTGAAGAAGATTTCCAAATACATGCAGCAGGCCGTGGTCTCGCGTGAAGACAGACGATTCTTCACTCACGGCGGCGTTGATGTACAGGGTGTGTTCCGTGCGTTCGTCCAAACATACATGAAGGGCGACCATCAGGGCGGTTCCTCCCTTACCCAGCAGTATGTCAAAAACGTGCTGATCCTGCAGGCGCAGCAGGATAACGATCCGATTGCGCAATACCATGCGTCGGAAGATACCATCGCACGAAAATTGAGGGAAATGCTGATTTCCGTGCAAATGGAGAAGCAGTATTCCAAGCCTGAAATTTTGCAGGGATATCTCAATATCGCACAGTTCGGCGGCAATAGCCTCTATGGCGTGCAGGCGGCTGCGAAGCGGTATTTCAACACCACCGCAGACCAACTGAACATCGTGCAGTCCGCCACCATCGCGGCAATCACCAAGAATCCGAACGCGTACGATCCTTCCGTCGAATCGAACCAGCCGGAATCCGAGAAACAACGCAATATCGTGCTGCAGCTAATGAACGAGCAGGGCTATATTTCGGATGCGGAATATCAGGAGGCGGTCAATACTCCACTCGCGGATACACTTGATGTCCAGCCTATTTCCACCGGTTGCATAGCCGCGGATTATGATGCGGGCTATTTCTGCGATTATGTGGTGCATAAGATTTTGAATTCCAAGGAATTCGGCAAGACCAGCGAGGATAGGGAAAGGTTGCTGAAAGAGGGCGGTCTGAAGATCGTCACCACGTTGGATATCGATGCCAACACCTTGTTGAACGAAACCGCGCGCAACACCATTCCACCGGAAGATTCCTCCGGCATGGAAATCGTGATGGCGTCCGTCAAACCGGGCACCGGAGAAGTGTTGGGCTTCGGTCTGAATCGAACGTATGATGCCACCGAAGCGGCGCAGAACGACCAGACCAGGGATTCCATGAACTATGCCGTGGACCGAGAAGACGGCGGCGGCATGGGCTTCTCCATCGGCTCGTCGTGGAAGCCTATCAATCTGGTGGCATGGATGGAAGCGGGACATTCCGTCAACGAGAACCTGCAGACGACCACGAGGTATTCGACCTCGTTGTTCGCATGCGATCGTTATACCGGCGGCACTGATTCGTGGAACGTCACCAACGCAATAACCAATGGAACGGTGAATCCGGAAACGCCGGCATTGGCTTTGGCAAGGTCTCATAACACCACGCAGGCTTCCATGGGATCCATCATCGGCTTGTGCAAGATTGCCGATACCGCAACTGAACTTGGCTATCATGATGCGAATACCGGTGAGACGCTCGACAAGACCTCATCGTTCGTGCCTGCCATGATGGTCGGCAACGTCAACGTGTCCCCGCTGACGATGGCAAGCATCTTCGCTGTATATGCGTCCAATGGCGTGCAGTGCAATCCGATTGCGCTGAAGCAGGTGACTGATGTGGACGGCAATGATATCAAGGTGCCTTCTGCGAACTGCCATCAGGCGGTTGATCCGGAAATCATTCAAACGCTTGCTTGGGCCATGAATCAAGGCGTTGTTCGTCCTGACGGCGCAGGCGGTGTGGCACAGCTGGCCAATGGACGTAAGACCTTCGCCAAGACCGGTACCCACGAGGATCAGCTAGTTACGACAGGTGGTTTCATTCCGAACCAGATCGCTACATTCGTGCTCGTCGGTGACGTGCAGAACCCGGTTGGACACCCGATTGCGAATATCGCTATCAACGGCCAATACCACAGCTATTGGGATGGTTCTACCATCGCGGCCCCGGCATGGCGTGACTTTATGAATGCTTATGCTGAACGCAAACAGCTGCCGATTGACAATGATTATGGGCAGCCTGCGGCCAAGTATTCCGCAACATCCAGCACGGTCACCAGGATCGGCGGTGGAAGGCAGAATGCCACGCAGCAGCAAAGCACAATCATTCAGCAGCAGAACCAGTCGCTTCAGCAGCAAAGCCAGCAGAACGACCAGCAGGATGATTAGGATCAGCAGCAGACTGAAGATGAGTGACGCTTCCGCAATTCAGTGAATGGAAGTGAACAATCAATGAACGCCCGCCATGTTCGGCGGGCGTTCTGCGTAGAATGCAGATAGTGCCGGTTCTATGGCACGAGATTCCCAGAGAAGCACAAGGGAAATACAAGAAGAAGGTTCAGCTGATCGGCATGAAGCCAGTAGACGCGACCGGAGGGGAGCTACTACGATGAGCGAAGACGAAAAGAAAGCGAAGCAGTCGAAGAAGGCCAAAACCAGTGGTACGGTTGGCCTGTTCGATCCTATGACCTTGCGTGGCGTGACCGTGCGCAACCGCATCTGGCTGCCGCCGATGGACACGTATTCCGCGTTGGCCCAGGATGGCCTGCCCACGCCATTCCACTATCAGCATTATGTGTCGCGTGCCATGGGCGGTTTCGGCATGATTATCGTGGAAGCCACCGCAGTGGCGCCGGAGGGTCGTATTTCGCCGTGCGACTTGGGATTGTGGGCCGACGAGCAGATGGATGCATGGCGTTGGATCGTTGCCGATACGAAGGCCGCCGGTGCCACCATGGCGGTGCAGCTCAACCATGCCGGACGCAAGGCCTCCACCGGCTGCTTCTCCATTGGTTTCGAGCATGAGAGCGTGCCGGAGGAGCAGGGCGGTTGGAAGACCGTGGGGCCAAGCGCCAACGCGTTTGGCTCGCTGACTAAGCCTCGCGCGTTGACCGTTGACGAGATCCATGCCATTGTCGACCAGTTCCGCGATGCCGCTTGGCGTGCTTATGATATCGGCTTTGACGCGGTGGAAATTCATGCGGCCCACGGCTATCTGCTGTCTCAGTTCCTCGATCCACTGATCAACGAGCGTGAGGATGAGTATGGCGGATCGTTCAAAAACCGCATTCGCATGCTGGTCGAGGTCGTGGACGCCGTGCGTTCCGTCGTGCCCGACACCATGCCGGTGCTGGTGCGCGTTTCCGCAACCGACTGGGCCGCCGGCGGTTGGGATCTCGACCAGACCGTCGACCTTGCCAAAGTGTTGAAGGAGCATGGCGTCGATCTGGTGGATGTTTCCACCGGAGGCATGATTCCGGGTGTGGCCATTCCGGTCAAGCCCGGCTATCAGGTTCCGTTCTCGGAGCAGGTGCGTTCGCGAGCTGGAATCCCAACCACGGCGGTCGGTCTGATCACCAAGCCGAAGCGGGCCAAGAAGATCCTCAAATCCGGCGCCGCCGATGCCATCGAAATCGGACGTGCGGCATTGCGTGATCCGAACTGGCCGTTGCGTGCCGCAGCCAAGCTTGATATTCCAACCGAAAATGCGCCCTATCAGCCGCAATACGTGCGAGGCGCGTATTAATGGAGCCAATAGATTGGATTATCGTCAGATAAATATCAGATAAAAATAGGCAGTATCGGCAATCGCAATAAAATAATGCGCCCCGTACCAGGGTATTGGTTGCGGGGCGCATTATTTTGCTGCTTTCGTTTATCGGGAATCCGGCTGAAATCAGGCGTCGATGCCGACGGCCTGGCTGACGTGGTCGAAACCGTCGCGCTTGAGCAGTTCGGCGAGACCACGCTTCAACACGGTGATCTGCTGCGGGCCTCGGTACATCAGCGAGCTGATGAACATCACCAACGACGAGCCGGAACGGATCTTTTCATAGGCCTGCTGCGGAGTGAACACGCCGCCGATGCCTGCGATCGTGAAACGGTCGCCGTACTCGCGGTACACCTGCTTGATGCGTTCGTTGCTGGCCGCATAGCAAGGCGAGCCCGACAATCCGCCTTCCCAATCACGCGGGATGCTCATGCCGGTACGATCCTTCTGCAGGTTCGCGATCGACAGGCCCTGCACGTTGTGCCCGGCAAGCACGTCAAGCAGTTCCTTGAACTCTTCCCAGCTCTTGTTCAACGGCAGTTTCACCAGTGTGGGCTGTGGGCGTTCGATCTTGTCGAGTTCGGTGAATAGTTTGTCGAGCGCCTCCGGGCTTTCGTTGAACGGTTCGCCGGCCATGGTGTTCGGGCAGGAGATGTTCACTTCGACCATGGCGGTGCGGCCGGTGGCGCGGCGCATCGAAGTGCAGTAATCCTCGATGCCTTCTTCCAAATCGCCGGTTTTGTTGTCGTTCGTGCGGGCGATGGACACGGAAATCTGCATGTCGCGAGCTTTTGTCCAAGCCTGCTCCGCACGAGGAACCACGATTTCCGATCCCTCATTGGCAAGACCGACGTGCACCATCATCGAATCGTATTCAGGCAGGCGATGGAACCATGGCCTCGGATTGCCGGGGCAGGGGCGAGACGTGGTGGAGCCGACTGTTTCGAAGCCGAAACCGGCATTGTCGAGCAAGACCGGCATCTCGCAGTTCTTGTCAAGACCGGCGGAAAGACCGAACGGATTGACGAAGTCGATGCCCATCACATTGGTTTCCAGCACCGGGTCGGAATAGTTGAGCATTTCACGGCACGCCCACATCAGCGGAGGAATGTTCTTGGTGATCTTGCAGAACTGGATCATCTGGTCATGCGCCACGTCGGGCGTTTGATTGAAGATGAAATACGGCTTGATGATGTGTTTGTAGCCGAAGGTGAAGAGATCGGTGGTGGCTTTGTTCACCGCATCGTGCCAAAAATTCTCAGAAACGTACGTCATGGTTCACCATTCTCGCACCGTTTGCCGCAAGAAAGCAACATGGTGATTGGTTGCGTTGACGGAACGTCGACGTTCGTTTTTGTGCGATTCGGAAGATTGTGGGATATTCAAGTACATTTTTTGCAAGTAAAACACGCGAAGCGATCATCTCAGTTTTTATTTTGAGTGAACATGTGCGATAATGTTCGAATGATATCGTCACAACGTCAACATTTGATTTTGAGCAGGTTGCGTACCCGCGGTGCGGTGCGTATCACCGCATTGTCCAAGGAATTGGGCGTTTCCGCCATGACTATCCGCCGCGATATCGCCGATCTGGCCGACAAGGGTCTGCTGAAACGAGTGCACGGCGGTGCCGTCACTACCAGCACGCTGCTGAGCGAGCCGCTGTTCTCTGTAAAGTCGCAGATGGACATCGGCCTCAAAGACGCCATCGCGCAGGAAGCCATCAAATATGTGGCGCCCGGCGACGTGATCGCCGTCGGCGGCGGCACCACGGCATACGTATTCGCGCAACATCTGCTTGAATCGCAGCAGTCATCGGGCATCACCATTCTCACCAACTCCATTCCGGTGGCGGAACTGGTGCAGGCGCTGGAATCGAAAGACGTGGAAGTCATCGTGACCGGCGGCGTGACCACCCGATCCAACTCGCTCGTAGGGCCGATCGCTGACAAGGTGGTGGCTTCTCTGCGCGTCAACACGGTCTTCCTGGGCACGCATTCCGTGTCCATTCCGCGCGGCTTCCTCATGCCGAACTCGCTTGAGGCCGCGACCGATATGGCAATGATGGACATTGCCGATCGAACTATAATTTTGACCGATCACACAAAGTGGAGCTGCACATCATTGTCGCTTTTCGCACGCTTCGACCAAGTGGACACGGTCATTACCGATGATGGACTAGACCCCGATTCGGTTGGGAAAACAAGGGATTTGGTTAAAGAGCTCGTGCTGGCGCACCAGACCGAGCCTATTCAGGAAGGTGAATAACCATAATGAGTGAATTCGCAAACTACACTCTGGGAGAGTACGCGAAGGAACACATTCGCATCACGCCGACCACGCTCGCCGATGGCCGTGCGTTCTTCTACCTCGACGATGATCCGGAATATGTTTCCGGCGCGAAGACGCGCGAACTGAACGATCCTCGTCAGCTGGCATACCGCTTCTCCAACCAGCTCAACGCAGCCGGTGAGGAGGTGCCGTACGCCGCTCCGGAAATGCGTCGCGATCCACTGACCGGCGACTGGATTCCGATGGCGACCGCACGCATGAACCGCCCGATCACCGCAGGACCGGGTGCCACCGCCAAGGGCAACCCGCTGGCCGCACGCAAGCCGGGCGACCCGTACCAGGACGGCGAAGTACCGGACACCGACTACAACGTGGTCGTGTTCGAAAACCGCTTCCCATCGATGGTTCGCGTGCCGGGCCGTTCCGAAGCCGTGGAATACGTCAACGGCAACCCGCTGTGGGAGAAGAAGCTCGCCGCAGGTCGCTGCGAAGTGATCTGCTTCGACCCGGACGAAGACGGCCTGCCGGCGGACCTGCCGGTCTCCCGCCTGCGTACCGTCGTGGAAGCATGGGCGTTCCGCACCGCCGAAATCTCCAAGATGGAAGGCATCGAACAGATCTTCCCGTTCGAAAACCACGGACAGGAAATCGGCGTCTCCCTGGCGCACCCTCACGGACAGGTCTACTGCTACCCGTTCATCGCGCCGAAGATGGAAGCCGAACTCAAGCAGACCGAAGCCTACCATGAGAAGACCGGCGGCAACCTGCTCAAGGATCTCATGAACTCCGAAATCGAAGCCGGGGAGCGCATCGTCATGCGCAACCACAGCTGGGTGGCCTACGTGCCAGCCGCAGCCCGCTGGCCTCTCGAGGTGCATGTGGCTCCGGTACGCGACGTGCTCACCCTTGACGAGCTCAACGACCAGGAACGTTGGGATTTGGCCGTCATGTACTCCACCCTGCTCAAGCGCGGCAACGCGTTCTTCGACAAGGGCGACGGCAAGGGCATGGACCTGCCATACATCGCAGCATGGCACCAGGCTCCGATCCACGACGCACGCCGTGAAAACTACCGCCTGAATCTGCAGTTCTTCTCGTTCCGCCGCGCAGCCAACAAGATCAAGTATCTGGCCGGATCCGAATCCGGCATGGCCGCATGGGTTTCCGACACCACGCCGGAACTCATCGCCAAGCGCTTCCACGAGCTCGGACCAATCGATATCGAAGGCTGAAAGCCAATAAAACCCAAAGGACAAAACACCAATGACT
>OLNN01000536.1_pt1 | contig 39652 bp, 36 predicted proteins | sample 1672141 | NCBI WGS metagenome assembly OLNN01 (sample SAMEA3136652, study PRJEB25190) | human gut metagenome | biome: human gut; feature: human-associated habitat; material: faeces | place: Austria | collected 2013
ACCATCTTCTAAAAAAAGGCGGCGAAGCCGCCACGAGAGCCCTGAACCCTGAACCTTGAACCAAATGAAAGCAAAAAAGGGGGCTGAGAAGAAATGAGGATTCATTTCTTCTCAGCCCCCTTTGTGTGCCAAAAGTGATGAGCTCAGTCCAGTAAAAACTGTTCAAATACAAAATTCCCGAGAGCGGCGCCGTGGTAGGTCAGAAAGAGATGACCGGTCTCTTCTTTGAGAAGCTTTTTCTCTTTCAGCATCTTGACGGCGTCTCCATACCAGTGCGTGATGCCCTCTCCATATCTTTTCCGGAAACCATCCAGCGGGATGCCTTCTTTCATGCGAAGGTGGAGGAAGCAGTATTCTTCCATTTCGTCAGTAGCAGAGAGCGTTTCCACTTCCTGCTGCGGCGGATGGCCGGTGAGGAGTTCTTTTTCGTAGAGGCGCACGCCGGGGGTGTTCTCCGTGCGTGTGCGTCCGATGCGGGAGCAGGCGGCGGGGCCGAGGCCGAGGTAGTCAGAAAGCTCCCAGTATTTTTGATTATGCCGCGAGCGATAGCCTTTCCTGGCAAAGCTGGAGATCTCATAGCGCTCAAAGCCATAGACGGGGAGAATGCGGCACATGGCCTGATACATGGCCCAGCTTTCTTCTTCGCTGGGGCGAGCGAGCTGGCCCCTCTCAGCGAGCTGCGCCATACGCGTACCGTTTTCAAGAATGAGACTATAGATGGACATGTGATTCACGGGAAGATGGACAGCCCAGCGAAGGCTCGCTTCGAAGTCTTTGACGGTCTGACCGGGAAGCTCGTACATGAGGTCGAGGCTGAGATTATGAAAGCCCATCCGATACGCACGCTTCACGGCTGTTTCTGCTTCTTTGGCGGTGTGCCGGCGGCCGATGGCGGAAAGCAGGTGATCGTGCTTTTCCTGGACGCCGATGGAAATGCGGTTCACACCGGCGCGCATGGCATTCTTGAGATAGTCCTCACTCATATCGCAGGGATTCATCTCCATGGTGATCTCTGCCGTGTCAGAAATGCGGAAATGCTGAGAGAGTGTCTTCATCAGTCTTGAGAGCTGCGCTTCGGAGAGCGAAGAGGGGGTACCGCCACCCAGATAGACGGTATCGCAGAGGCGATCCTCAAAGTCCGGGCTTTTGAGATCCATTTCCATGGTAAGTGCATCAATGTAGCGGTCGGTGGGCTTTCGTCCAATCGAATAGAAGCCGCAGTAATCACAGCGGCTTCTGCAAAAAGGAATATGGATATAGAGTCCTAGACTAGTCATCTTTCAATACCGCCATGAAGGCTTCCTGCGGGATCTCTACGCTGCCGACCTGCTTCATGCGCTTCTTGCCTTCCTTCTGCTTTTCGAGCAGTTTTTTCTTACGGGAGACGTCGCCGCCATAGCACTTAGCAAGGACGTCCTTCTTATAGGCTTTGATGGTCTCTCGGGCGATGATCTTGCTCCCGACAGCCGCCTGGATCGGCACCTCGAACTGCTGGCGCGGGATGATGTCTTTCAGTTTCTGCGCGAGAGTGCGGCCGCGGGCTGCGGCATTGCTTCGGTGGACGATGATGGAGAGGGCATCGATGAGGTCGCCATTCAGAAGGATGTCGAGCTTCACGGCGTCGGTCTTCTGGTAGCCGGAGAGCTGGTAGTCGAGGGAGGCATAGCCCTTGGTGGAGGATTTCAGCTTATCGAAGAAGTCGAAAATGATCTCCGAGAGTGGGATGGTATAGGAAAGGTCGACACGTGTCTCATCGAGGTAGGTCATCGTCTGGAAGACGCCGCGGCGGTTCTGCACAAGCTCCATGACATTCCCTACCATATCGGAGGGGACGAGGATCTCTACCTTGGCGACAGGCTCTTCGATATGCTCGATCTTGGTCATCGGAGGGAGCTCCGCCGGATTGTCCACAGGTACCATCGTGCCGTCGGTCTTGTAGACATGATAAATGACCGAAGGTGCGGTGGTGATGAGCTTCAGGTGGTACTCACGCTCGAGGCGTTCCTGCACGACGTCCATGTGAAGCAGTCCCAGGAAGCCGCAGCGGAAGCCGAAGCCCAGTGCTTGAGAGGTTTCCGGCACGTATTCGAGCGCCGCATCATTCAGCTGCAGCTTTTCAAGAGCCACTTTCAGGTTGTCATAGTCCTTGCTCTCGATCGGGTAGAGGCCGCAGAAAACCATCGGGAGTGCCTTGCGGTAGCCCGGCAGTGCTTCGCCGGCGCCGCCCTCTTCGGTCGTGATGGTATCCCCTACCTCGCAGTCGGAGACATTCTTGATGCTGGCTGCCACGTAGCCGACCGAGCCGCAGGTGAGGACGTCGCAGGGCTTCGGGAAGGGCGAGAAATAACCGACTTCCGTCACGGTGTAGACCTTGCCGGAGGCCATCATGCGGATATTCATCCCCGCACGGATCTCCCCATCCTTCACACGAACATAGGCGATCGCACCCTTGTAGGAGTCGAAAATGGAGTCGAAAATGAGGCAGCGAAGCGGCGCTTTCGAATGGTCTTCCGGCGGCGGCACCTGCTCGACGATACGCTTCAAGACTTCTTCGACATTCTGCCCGGTCTTGGCGGAGACAGGGATCGCCTCAGACATGTCAAGGCCGATGACGTTCTCGACTTCCGTCTTTACGCGCTCCACGTCTGCGCTCGGGAGGTCGACTTTGTTGATGACAGGAATGATCTCCAGATCATGGTCGAGCGCAAGATATACATTGGCAAGCGTCTGCGCCTGTACGCCCTGCGTCGCATCAATGATAAGGATCGCGCCTTCGCAGGCAGAAAGGGAACGCGAGACTTCATAGTTGAAATCGACATGCCCTGGGGTATCGATGAGGTTCAGCTCGTAGGTTTCGCCGTCCTCATACGTGTAGTTCAGGCGCACCGACTGTTCTTTGATGGTGATGCCGCGCTCACGCTCCAGCTCCATCGTGTCTAAGATCTGCGCCTCCATGTCGCGCTTCTGCACTGTCCCGGTGATCTCGATCAGGCGGTCCGCCAGTGTGGACTTGCCGTGGTCAATGTGGGCGATGATGGAAAAATTTCTGATGTGCTCTGTATCCATGGGTTCTCCTTAGTTTTTTGAATGTTGGCAGCAGACAACAGGCGCCAGGCCGAGCCTGCCATACAGACTTAAAATTGTCGCAGTTATCGGTATTATTATAACATATGAGGGAAGCGCACCCTACCGGGAATTTTGTGTTCCCCGTCACTTGTAAGCACGTATACACGTGCTATAATATAAATAGAGGAAAAAGGTGCCGCTATGCCGACCATGAAGCCAAAAGATCTGATTCGATTACTTGAGAAAGATGGCTGGGAATATGTGCCGTCCAATGGCGGTAGCCACCAAAAATATAAAAAGGGCACTCAAACGATTACCATCCCGTACCACAATAAAGATTTGCCAACAGGACTTTTCATGAAAATCATGAAGGTCACAGGTCTAAAAAAGTGAAGGAGCTGATAGCCATGAAACTGACCTATCCTATGATTATCCACAATGATTCGGACGGTATATGGGCGGAATTCCCCGACCTCCCGGGTTGCTTCACCGATGGAGATAATTTGACGGAACTTATGGAGAATGCTTCTGACGCAATCCGCTGCCATCTGACCGATTACGTGAAAGAAGAAATCAAAATTCCTGCTGCGTCCCGCTTAGAGAATGTCCATCTTACAGAGCCAAACACGTGTCTCGCTTTGGCAACGGCAGACTTTGACCCGAACCAGTTCAGCCGCTCCGTCAAGAAGACACTCACCATCCCCGCATGGCTAAACGATAAGGCTTTGACCGCCCATGTGAATTTCAGTCAGGTATTGCAAGACGCACTGATGAGAAAGCTGAATATCATCTGACACCATCAAAAAAGAGCGCTTAGGCGCTCTTTTTTCATTGCGTACTGCGAAGGCAATCTCTGCCTTTCGGACCCCTCCTTCCTAAAGAGAGACGTGTTGGATTACTTTAGGAAAACGCTGATTCTGCGATTGAATCAGCGTTTTCCCCAGATCCTTCGGCTCAGTTCTCACTGTTCCACCTTTATATTTTTAAACATCCGACATTTCACTCCGCTCAGGATGACGCGCGAACGCCAGTTCCTTATTTTTAATTTCTAGTCACCAGTCCGCCAGCCACACTACAATCCCAGCTTCACACGTCCATAGATAACGAAAGCGGTAAGGAGAACAGTCAGTGCCATGACAGCAAAGTCTTTTCCTTTCGGTGCGACGCTTTCCATGAAGGTACGTTTCGAGCCGCCGAAGCCGCGGAGCTCGAGTGAGAGTGCCATGGTCTCGCTGCGTCCGAGCGAACGGAGCATGAGCGGGCGGACGATGGACATGTAGCGTTTCACCTGCTTGAAAAAATTCCCTTTCACTGCCAGACCGCGGCAGGCCTGTGCTTCGGAGACCGCTTTGTTTTCTTCGATAAAATCCGGAATGAAGCGAAGCCCCGCCGTAAACATGAAAGCGTATTCGTATGGCACTTTCAGCTGGCGCACCATGGAAGCGGTGAGATCCTGCAGCTTCACTGTCCCAAGAAGGTAGATGAAAATGATCGTCATCCCCAGCATACGCAGGGCCGCGACATTACAATCCTTCACACTCCCGCCGCCGATATACTCGATCACGCCCAGCATGGCCGCAAAGATGACAAGAGCAAGGAGGGCTTTCAGATTCTTGATGAGTTCGCCGGATACGAGGAGGATCAGAAGCTCAAGGGCGCAGAGGGCGGCAAGGCTCGTCGGCTCGGAGAGGACGATCGCCCAGATGGCCGTCCCGAAGGTGAGAAGGATTTTGGTCAAGGGTACCAGATTTCTCATTCGATTTTTCCTCCTTTCAGTTCATAAAATGCACGGCAGAACGCATTCATATCCTTGCAGTAGGGACTGCCGGGGAGCTTGCGCCCCAGACGGACGGCCGGCGGATAGGCAAGTCCCCAGTCTTCCGGACGGTTCTCCGCAGAGAAAAGCTCAGAGGGATGACCGTCGAAAGCGATCTCATGCTCTGCGATGACGATGACGCGGGTGCAGTCTTTCGCGACGATATCCATGTCATGGGTGACAAGGATGATGGTGATGCCCTTCTCCTGCAGACTTTCCATGAGCTTCATCAGGCGCTGTTTTTCTCGTCCGTCCTGTCCGCTCGTCGGTTCATCGAGCACGAGATATTCGGTATCCATCGCAAGTGCCGAGGCAATGGCGACTCGCTGCTGGTCGCCGCGAGACAGGATGCGTGGATACTCCTCAGCAAGGGCTTCGGTGTCGGTATCCTGCATGGCGCGCGCTACAGCCTCCTCGAGCTCCACACCGCGTTTCCCCTGCTGATAGGGGCCGAAGGCGATCTCCTCTCGGACCGTCGGCATGAACATCTGCCGATCCGGCTGCTGGAAAACATAGCCGATGAAGCGGCTGCGCTCAGATGGTTCTTCGCGAGTCACATCTTTCCCATGATAGAGGATCTGCCCCGAGGCTGCTTTCTCAAGTCCCGTCAGGAGGCGGGTCACAGTCGTCTTGCCGCAGCCGTTTCGCCCTGTGATGGCGACGAATTCTCCCTTGTCAAAGGAGAGGGAAATGTCTTTCAATACGTCCGGCAGCCCCTCCGCATAGCGGAAGGTCACATGAGACAGCTCAAGCATCTTTCTCTCCTCCTTTCGCAAAGGAATGAATGACCGAGGTTTCTGCATCGGCCAGATTCAGGAATGGCTTCTCGAAGGTCATCCCCACCAGCTCGAGTTCGAGCTGTGCCTTGTACATATCCGGGATGGCTTCTTCATAAATATGTTCGGTATACATGCGGCGCATCACTTCTTCCGGCGTGCCACTTACGATAATTTCGCCATGATTCATGAGAACGAATTTCTTAGCATAGGGGAGCGCGGCTTCGAGATGGTGCTCTGCCACGATGACCGTGAGGCCTTCCTTCTCGTTCAGCTCGCCGACCATTTCATAGAATTCGCGGATGCCTTCCGGATCAAGGGCCGATGTCGGTTCATCAAAGACCAGTACGTCCGGCTCTTCGGCAAGAACGGCTGCAACGACGAGGCGCTGGCACTGACCGCCGGAGAGAGTCGTCACCTTGCGATCCTCAAGACCTTCGAGATGGACTTTCGCAAGTGCTTCTTTCGAGCGGCGGCGGATCTCTTCCGGTGGGAAACCATGGTTTTCAAGCGTAAATGCCATTTCTTCCCCCACAGTCAGCGTGACGATCTGCGCCTTGTAGTCGGAAAGGATGACACCGATGGAGGATGCAAGGTCTGCGATATTGTGCTGTGTCACGGCTTTGCCGTCCGTGAAGACCATGCCTTGCATCGTACCGCCGTAGTAATGCGGGATCGCCCCCGCCATCGACATGAGGAGCGTGGTCTTTCCTGCCCCGTTCGGCCCCGTCACGATGACGAAGTCCCCCTTGCGCACCGCAAGAGACACATCTTTCAATGCTGGCTCTTTGGCAAAAGGATAGGTATAGGTCAGATGCTCTACGCTGATGACGCCTTCTTCCGACTGCCGGAGAGACAGACCGGAATGGTCACTGTCTACGGTATCTGACTCAGCCATGTAGTGCATGGACTTGAAGAGACGCAGTGCCGGGAAGTAGAGGAATGGCGTGATGATCCCATTGCCTACGCCGACCAGGGCCACCATCGGGAGCATTCCGTAGAGATATACCTTCATCGGGATCCCCATGACGAGCGTCAGGATGGAAACAAAGGTGAAGCCGGAGACGATCGTCGTCACAAAGCCTGCGATGGCAGGACGGAGGGAAAATTTCCCGATCCGGATCGGCGGTACGCTGTGTGCGAAGAAACCTGCCACATAGGCACCGAAGAATTCCGAAGCAAAGTCGCCATACGGAAAAGCCGACTTACTGGTGAAGACTTCCATCAGCGCTGCGACCATGCAGATGCCGAGGCACTGCTTGTATGTCGGCTTCGTCAGAAGGATCGCTACCACATAGGTCGCGATCATCCAGTTCGGCGTGAAGCCTGCCACCGATGGCGAGACTAAGTGCAGCAACATCCCGATCGCCAGCATCAGTGTGGAAATCGTCAGCCAGCGGAAACGCCCGCCCCGCGCCTTGACAAAGACAAGCTTCGATACATCTTTCACTTGTTCCATTTCATATCCCCCTTTACAGGATCGTATTCATCCAATAAAAAATCCTTTCATTCCTCTGCTTTCCAGCAAAGGGACGAAAGGATCACATTCCGCGGTACCACCCTACTTGACACAAGGTCCAGCTCATCATCGGTAACGGCGATCTCCGGCAGCTCCTACCCCTTTCGGCTCAGGCTACGCCTCCCAGGCCCATTCACATAGCTGTCGCACCGGACTTGCACTCTCCGCCGGCTCCCTGAAGCGCCATCACTATCCTACTCTTCCTGTTCCAAGGCTTTCTTTGTTTCACTTACTATAGCACGAGGACGTGGCAGTGTCAAATCGTTTTTTGGAAATGGGGAGAGTGGACTGGTGACTTGTGATTTGTGACTGGTAGCTAGGGATGGGTGGCTAGGGATTAGGGGTGCGATACGAGAAAACCGCTGGTTTCAAACCTCCGCGGCGCTTCTATATTTTTATGCGCCGCACCAGCCCCTTTGAACCTCTTGAACCTATAGAACCCGCTGAACCTCTTTCATTCGCAATCAAAGGGGCAGCACGCCCCGAGAGGCTAATCCTTAGCCCATTTTCCCAAAGGAGCATTCATGAAAAATATCATCCTGATCGGCATGCCCGGCTGCGGGAAATCCACACTGGGGCGGCGACTGGCCGAAGCCCTGCACCGCTCCTTTGTAGATGCCGACACCTATTTGGAAGAAAAAGAAGGAAAGAGCATCCCCGAGCTCTTCGCCGTGAGCGAAGACTGCTTCCGTGATGCCGAAGAACGCACCATCGAAGCCCTCGCAAAGAGGGAAAGCCTCGTCATTGCGACCGGCGGCGGCGTCGTGAAGCGCGCTGTCAATATCGAGCGACTGAAAAAGACCGGCACCATTTACTTCATCGACCGCCGCCCCGAAGACATCGCAGGCGATGTAGAGGTCAGCACCCGCCCCCTCCTTGCCGAAGGCAGTGCGAAAGTCTACACGCTTTACCATGAGCGCATTACTCTCTATCGCAAGGCGGCAGACGAGATCGTGGTGAATGAGGGTTCGCTGGAAAGCGTACTCGAAAAATTGACGAAACTGGCGATCAGGGGACAGGGGATCATCTGACGCGGATAACGGGCTTGTAAGAAGAAAGATGACGAAGCGGTGCATGAAAATACAGGCAAGATCGGTTTCTGCGATGAAATATGTCTTTTCCCAAGCACGTATTGATATAGCATAGACACTTTTTCCCGTTCCCGTGCGATCACCGATAAACAAAGAACCTTAGGCAGAGGAGGGGCTCCTTTTTATGGGGCTTTTTTCTTTGTGAGGCGGTATAGAGGGTCTCGTTTTCTTTCGATATGAGAAGACCCGAAAGAGGGGGCTTTCCTGCGGTGCATGAACCGAGCTTTTAGCCATGGCGGCGCGTTCCTCATTAGTGGCATGAGGGGCGGCGTTTGTGGACAGACCTTTTATCCTCGAGGCTGTCTGCGATGGATCTCAAAGATCCATCGCCCGAAAGGGCGATGGGGGAGAGCCTCCAACCCTGCCCCTTGCATTCTTCTCCTGTTTCGAGTACGATAAAGAGTAAGAATCGTCGAAAAAATCGGTGGGTGCTGCCCGTGAGACAGGCCGCCTCCCGATTTCGTAACGAACAAAGGAGACAACTATGCTGAGCGATATATGGGTATATACGAGGACCGCGAAGCTCATGATCGGCCTCCTGCTCCTGGCTGCACTGCTGCTTGCCACGCAGAATTGGCCGCTGGGGCTGCTCTTCTTTATCATCGTGGCTGGGGTCATCGTCTACGTGAAACGCTCCGACTACGGACAGGAGAAGAAACTCCTGCGCTATCTGGATGACCTGTCCTCGGGCGTTTCGGCCGGTACGGTGTATGCGGTGAAGAACCTCCCTGTCGGCATCGCGATGATGGATGAGAAGAAAGAGCTGGTCTGGGCGAACAATGTCTTCCGTGGCTGGCTCGGCGAGGGAGCTGAGGTCGGAGTCCGTTTTCAGGATCTCATCACCGGGCAGAAGATCTCCAAGATCTGGGGCAAGACCGGATGGTTCGAGTGCCATGCGGGCGAGTCCTTCTTCCGTGTTTTCTACAAATTTCTGGACACTGGAGAGAAGAACGATACGCACTTCATGGTATTCTACTTCATGGACCGCACGGATGTCGAAAAAGCGGTGAAGGCGTGCGATGACGCGCGGCCGGTCTTCTGCCTCATCCGTATCGACAATGTGCCGGAGGTCACCGCAGACCTCACCGATGTCGAGCGCTCGGCCCTGCTCTCGGATGTCACGGAGAAGGTCCTCTCCTCCTTCAATGCGAAAGAGGGTTTCATCAAGCAGTACTCGACGAATGATTTCGTGGCGTGCATTTCACACAAGGCACTTGCGGAAATGATGGAGAGCAATTTCGAGATTCTCGATGCAGTCCGCGCGATCCATACGGTGAACCGCATCCCGGTCACGCTCTCTATCGGCATCGTCCAGAGCAGCGATTCCTTCATGAAACAGTTCGAAGAGGCGCAAGTCTCCCTTGACCTCGCCCTTGGACGCGGCGGGGATCAGGTCATCGTCCGCCTCGGGAAGGAAGTGAAGGCCTTCGGCGGGAAATCGCCGACGTCCGTCTCCTCCACCCGTGTGCGCGTCCGCGTCGTCGCACAGGCGCTGAAGGAGATCATCGAAGACGCAGATATGGTGCTCGTCATGGGGCATAATCATGAAGACTTCGATGCCTTGGGATCGGCAGTCGGCGTCGCCCACCTCGCGCGCGCCTCCCATGTCGAGGCGCATGTCGTCCTCTCGAAGGAGCGTGACACCTGCCGCAAGATGGTCGATGCCATCGAGAAGAGCGGTGCCGCCGAAGGGCTCCTCATCGATGAGAGCGAGGCAAAGGGACTCATGACGGATAAGACCGTCGTCATCATCACCGACACGCACATCCCCGAGCTCGTCGCAGCCCCGGAAGTCCTCAAAAAAGCTGTGAAAAAGGTCGTCATCGATCATCACCGCCGTGCGGCCTCCATCATCCGACAGCCGCTTCTGACATACATGGAGCCATCCGCCTCATCGGCGTCCGAGCTTGTGACCGAGCTCGTCCAGTACTACGGTGGGGATGAAGAAATGAATGAGATCGAGGCATCCTGCCTCTATGCAGGCATCGTCGTCGATACGAAGAACTTCGCCGTCCAGACCAGCGTCCGTACCTTCGATGCGGCAAGCTTCCTGCGCCGCTGCGGGGCAGATACGAAGCTCGTCCACCGGCTTTTTGCGGAGGACATCCACTTCATCAAGACCAAGGCAGAGATCCTGGCCCATATGAAGCTCATCGATAACTATATCGCGATCGCCGAGTGCCCGGAGGGGACAGAAGACTCCCAGGTACTTGCCGGACAGATCGCAGACTACCTTGTGACCGTGAAGGAGATCCGGACCAGTTTCCTTTTCTATCACACAGACAATGGACTCTGTCTCTCTGCCCGCTCCGACGGCTCGATCAATGTACAGGTCGTCATGGAAGCCTTGGGCGGCGGCGGTCATCTCACCGTGGCAGGCTGCCAGCTGGGCAAAGATGGAAATAAAGAAGCAGCGGAAAAGGTCATCTTGACCCAAGTCCGTAAACAAGTAGAGGAGGAAAAAGAATGAAAGTCGTATTACTGCAAGACGTAAAGAAAATGGGAAAAAAGGGCGACGTCATCGAAGTCGCTGATGCGTATGGCCGCAACGTGCTCATCCGCAAGGGCCTCGGCGTAGAAGGCACCAAGGCAAACCTCAATACCGCCTCCCAGCGTCAGGAAGCGAAAGAATTCAAGAGCAAGGTCGCAGCAGACGAAGCCGTCATCATGGCCTCCCAGCTCAAGGCTGTCAAGGTCGTCATCAAAGTCCAGAGTGGGGAAGACGGCCGCATCTTCGGCTCCGTCACCGGCAAGGACATCAGCGAAGCTCTCGAGAAGCAGTACAAATTCAAGCTCGAAAAGAAAAATATTCGTCTCAAAGCGCCGATCAAGACTGTCGGTGAATATGACGTAGAGGTCTGGGTCCACCAGCAGGTCACCAGCACCGTCCACGTCTCCGTCGTCACAGAATAAGAATGACAAGAATTCCCCGAGATTTATTCCCGGGGAATTTTTCTTTGTATGCGATCAGTGACTGGCGACTAGAGAGCGCTATGCTTCTCTCCCGTAAATGCTTCTTTGATAGAGGAAACCCCGAGAGTGTATAACATCTTTTCCAATTATGAGATCGCTGCCTGCGCTATTTTCCGTGTATTCTCATCGAAGGGAACCTTCAAATGTGATAAAATAAAGCCAATAGAGAGTCCCTTAGAATGATAGGGCGTTTATGCCCTATCATTCTAAGGGCAGCTCGGTTATATGATGGAATTTGAGGAACTTATGGACAAGAAGGAACTTTATAGCTTTGTCGCCACGCGCACATCCCAGTGCCGGATCCTTGTCGCAGGTGACGTGATGCTCGATAAATACTACTACAGCGAAGTGACCCGCATTTCTCCGGAAGCCCCCGTGCCGATCGCGCACGTGCGATCGGAAATGGAGACGCTGGGAGGCGCAGCAAACGTGGCGCACAATCTGACGCGCCTTGCCTGTCAGGTCAGCATTGCAGGCTTTGTGGGAAAGGACTATCACGGAAAGAGCCTGCTTGAAAAACTGCGCGCCAGAGGGATCGACGGAGTCGGCCTTATTCCGACCGATCGTCCGACCACGACGAAGCTGCGCGTGATCGGCGGTCATCAGCAGATGCTGCGTCTCGACTTTGAAGAGTCCGCCGCTGTGACGGGAAAAGAGGCAGAGCATTTCCTTGCCGGCATCTACAAGAAACTGGATAAGGGGCTGGACTGTCTCATCATTTCCGACTACGGCAAAGGGGCATGCACCGAAGAAAACTGCCAGAAAATCATCGCTGCCTGTAAGGCGCACCACGTGCCGGTCATCGTGGATCCGAAAGGGACGAACTGGATGAAGTACGCCGGCGCTGATTACATCACGCCGAACCTCAAGGAGATCAATGCGGTTCTCCCCGATCCCATCCGCAATGAAGATCAGCCTGTCGAAACGGCTGCCCGCAGTGTGATGAAGAAATACCAGCTTGGGAGCCTGATCGTCACCCGTTCTGAGGCCGGTCTTTCTCTTATTTGCGAGGGAGAGATCAAGCATATCCCGACCAAGGCACAGGAGGTATTCGATGTCTCCGGCGCAGGGGATACCGTCATCGCCGTCTTCGCCATGGGTATCGCCGGTGGTATCGCACCTGTGGCCAGTGCTTACCTTGCAAATCTCGCTGCCGGTGTCGTAGTCGCCAAGCTCGGTACCTATGCCGTCAGCCGCGAAGAGCTTTTGAAAGCACTTGAAAAAGAAAAATAGAGGCAATGGGTTCCATGGACTTAGGGAAAACGTAGCGAGAAACATAGTGCTTGCCGTGTCTGTCTCATTTGGTATTGCATGATACAAGGTCCCTTAGAGAAGGGACGCGCCAAAGGCGTAGGATGGATTTAGACAGCAAGAAAGCCTATGTAGAGATTCATTATAGCCAATAGAAAGGAGCCGGCATTATACATGGTTTCCATAACTCCTTTTAACCGCATATCAGCTGTGTGAATACCGGACTTCTCATATTCTCTTTACGAACTGTGATACAATAAAAGTAAAGGAGGGCCGCGTATGGAGACACTCGAAGACCTCTATCTGGCGGGGCGCAATCCGGAGTACGATGCCAATGCGAAGAAACTGCTTGCCAGCCGAAAAATCCTGGCATGGATCTTGAAGTACTGTGTGCCGGAATTTGAGGACAGCACCATCGAAGACATCCGAGACATCTACATCCAAGGGACGCCAGAAGTGGCGAGTGTACCCGTCATGCCAGACAAGACCAATGCTCGCCCGCTTCCCCGCATTCTCGGAGAAAATACAGAAGACAAGACGCTGACCGAGGGGACCGTTACCTTTGACATTCGCTTCCGAGCCAGCACCCCGGATGGCAGCGCCCTTGGACTCATCATCAATGTAGAAGCCCAGCACAGTGCCAGCGTTTCCTATCCACTCGTTACATGCGCGCTCTACTATGTGAGCCGCCTGATTTCCGCGCAGCACGATGTGGACTTCGACAAATCACACTATGAAAAGATCAGAAAAGTTTACAGCATCTGGCTCTGCATGGATCCTCCTGGCGACGAAAGCGGTATCACGCAGTATCGCGTGCAGGAGAATCTCAAGTATGGCATGATCGGGGAAGAAGAAAAACACTACGACCTTGCGCAGGCTGTCATGGTCTATATCAGCAGCAAAAAGCGAGATCCAGGGAATCGCCTCCTGCGCCTTCTCTATGAACTTTTCAAATCCGATGACAACGCAGCAGGGAAAATGAAGACCCTGGAAAATGACTATCAGATCAAACTCAATGAATCAGAAGAAGGGATGATGGACATCATGTGCAATCTCAGCGTAGGTATCGCGAAAGCCGGCGTAGACAAAGGATATCTTCTTGGCAGACAGGATGGGAGAAAGGAAGGTGTACGAGATGGTGTGCGGCTTGGGAAAGCGGAAAATCAGCGCGAAATCACGGTGCGCATGCTGGAAAATCATATGCCGTTGGAAATCATTGTGAGAATCACCGGTCAGTCAGAGGATGATATCAAGAGAATCGCAGAAGAAGAGTCGCTTCCCTGCTAATGGACTGGTTCTGCAGAAGAAGGGATGGTGGACATCATGTGCAATCTCAGCGTAGGTATCGCGAAAGCCGGCGTAGACAAAGGATATCTTCTTGGCAGACAGGATGGAAGAATAGAAGGCAGACAGGAAGGCGTACGAGATGGTGTGCGGCTTGGGAAAGCGGAAAATCAACGCGAAATCACGGTGCGCATGCTGGAAAATCATATGCCGTTGGAAATCATCGTGAGAATCACCGGGCAGTCCGAGGATGATATCAAGAGAATCGCAGAAGAGGAGTCGCTTCCCTGCTAGCGGCTATAGCTAGGGAACGCCGATTAAATCTGACAACGATTTCATCAGTGTTTCCCTAGCAAAGGACGCGGAATACATCCGCGTCCTTTTTAGTGGAATTTTCATCGAAGCAGCTGCTGAAATGTGATAAAATAAACATATATTTTATCATTCCGATCCGCCAAAGCACCCAAGATACGGCGAGCTGAGCCGGATCCAAGGACATCCATCATGCCAAAGACGTATAAAAATATCCTGATCATAAAAATGAGCTCCTTAGGAGACATCATTCACGCGCTCCCCTCCCTCTACGCCTTGCGTAAAGCCTATCCCGATGCCAGGATCACCTGGGCCGTACACCCTGCCTTTGCGGGGATCCTTCCCGGCAAACCGTGGATCGATGAAGTCTACCTCGTCGACCGGAAGCGCATCAAGCAGCTCTCCTACTGGAGAGAGATCTGCAAAGACCTGCATGCGCATCACTTCGACCTCGTCATCGACCTGCAGATGATCGCCAAGAGCGGGCTCATCTCCTTTCTCTCCGGCGGCAAGAAAAAGATCGGCTACCACGATGGCAGAGAAGGCAGCTTCCTCTTCAGCAAACCGATCTCCGGACCTCACAAGCACGGACACATCATCGAGCAGCTCTTAGACGTCATGCGCTATCTGGGCTGCCCCGCAGACAAGATCGAATTTCCCCTTCCTGATCTGACAAAAGAAATGGAAACCGTCACTACGCTTCTCCGGACAAACGGCGTCAAAGAAAGCTACGTCCTTCTCGTCCCAGGCACCCGAGGTGACTATAAGAAATGGCCCATCGAGTACTGGGGAGAGCTTGCAAGGAAACTCGCCGAGGACAAGATCACCACCGTCATCGCAGGCTCAAAAGGTGAGATGCCCATGGGCGAAGCCATCCGGAAAATCTCTCCTTCCCCGTATACCGTGAACCTTATGGGACAGACGAATCTCTTAGAACTCGCCGCTCTTGAAAAAATGGCGGCGCTCCACATTTCCAGCGACACCGGTCCCCTCCACATCGCAAACGCCGTCCACACGCCCATCATTGCCCTCTTTGGCCCGACACTTCCGGACAGAAGCGGCCCCTATGGGAATGACAACAGCCACGTCCTTCTGGCAGAGAATCCGGGAACGAAAGGATGTAAGATGTCGAGCATTCCAGTGGAGAAAGTGTATCGGATGATACGGGACATTTTGAGGAAATGAGTGCGCTGATCTTTAGAATCTGAAAAAGATGGAGCTTGCTTTGAGAGTATAAACAAAAATTGTGGTTATAATCTGCGCGGTGTGATAAAATGACACATAGGGAGGAAGGACTCTATGAGCACGCTAAAAATACTTCGCATTCAATTTCATGGCATCCCTCTATACAAAGATGAGGAAGTAAAGGTCAATTTTATCGCGACGGATCGAGTGAGTGATATTGACCAGGTCTATGCGATCAAGAAGTCACTTTATACGCAGAAACTAATTGCTTTCGGTGGGATCAATGCCTCTGGCAAGACCACGGCATTGAAACTGTTGTATTTAGCATTTGCTGTAGTTTTGGGGAATATCAGCTTGAATACCCCAGGACTGATGGGAACGTCTTTTCTGGGAGAAAAAAACCGAATGACGGTAGACTTTTTCTATAAAGAGCGTATTTATGAATTGTGCTCTGAGATACAGCAGATAAAAGGACGCCACGTTTATACAGAAGAGACGTTGAAATGGAAACCAGCCAAAACTATTCCTTCAAAGAAAAGTATTTTTGAATTTCCAGAAGAGTCTCAATATATCAGAAGAAGTACACTCTCCGCTGAAACTTTGTCGGTTCTGCATGATGATGACAGTATTGCCATTATGGAAACTCGGGATAATGATACTTTATTTGCACAGGCCATTTCATTGACCAATCTGAATCTTTGCACTACCTTAGGGACATCACCTATGGTGGTGCTGAATGCATTTGATCCCAACTTGGAGACATTGGCTTCAGAAAACCATGATGGAGAGATCTTCTATCGAGTCAAGTTCAAAAATCAAGACCACAGCTATCAGATACACAATCTGACAACTCTCAGCGATATGATATCCTCAGGGACAATCAAAGGCCAAAACTTGATATGTATGATACAAAATGTTTTAGAAAAAGGCGGCTATTTGCTTATTGATGAGTTGGAAAATCACATGAACAAAGCTCTGGTGCAAATGATACTGGACATTTTCAAAGATCCGCGTATCAATAAAAAAGGAGCCTGCCTGCTTTTTAGTACACATTATACGGAGATTCTTGATTTTATTGATAGGAAAGATGATATCTATATTACACGCCGCGCAAAGGATTCGACAAGACATCTGGAAATCCTCAACTATGCAGAGGTTGTGAAACGAAATGACGTCAAGAAGAGCGAAGTTTTCATTTCCAACTATATCGGAGGTACGGCACCTTCCTATGAATACATTCAGGCATTGAAGGAGGCTTTATGTCATCTGGACGACTAAATCCTCAAGATTTAAAAAATAGCTACGTGCTTTGTATCTGTGAAGGAACTGCAGAAGAAGTAATTTTGAATCGATTGCTCGATGAGAATTGCTTGATTTTTAACCGGAATCAAGTCATTGATAAGGCACCGACACGGATCAGGCAGGCGCGTAAAATCGAAAGCTCCTTTCTGAATAGAGATTTCGCGAAAGAGGTTGTCATTTTGCGTATTATTGATTCTCGAAGAGAAAAATTCAATTTGGGGAAGCTGTATAGAGAGCGATTCTCCGTGTACGATATACTGACGACGCCTGAAATAGAAATGCTCATGGTCTGGGGAGAAAATCTGTATGAGGAATTCAAAAAGTCCAGAAAGAAACCCAGTGACTTTATGGCGGCTGTTCACGCTAGAGAAGAAATCAAAAGCAGGCCATATCTGGAAAGGTACTATGCGGATGTAAATTATTTGCTGACAGCCATTGAAAACTATGCTCGAGATGCATCGCATCGTGATGAACTTGGGCTCTATCAATTGACCAAACGCGCTTACGGGATCAAATAGGGAAAAGAGCATTGCCAGTGATGGCGATGCTCTTTCCTTTTTTAGGAGGCATGGATATGATCGTTATCAGATCTGATCCTGTGATTTAATCAATGTTTTCCTAGAATATTTTCATCAAAAAAGCCTTATAGGTATGGTACAATAAAAGAAAAACTTTAGGGACGCAGGCGAGCTTTTTTGCTGATTTCTACCGGCGTCTGGGGTAAAAATATATCGTACAGGGAGAGAGATCCATGAAAGTCATGCTGGCAGATTTTCATAAATTCATAGGCTACAGCGGCGGCATCGAGAACGTCTTCGCTAAGATGGCGAGCGCCCTTTCTGAAAGAGGCTATGACGTCATCGCAGTCTTTGCCGACGAGAAAAGAGAAGGAGAGCCCTTCTTCACCGTGCCCGAGAGCGTAAAGCTCCTGAACCTGTACCATCTGCCGGGGGAGAAAGCAGTAAAACCGAGCGGACTTACGAAAGCACTCCGCGAAGTCATCCGCCCCTTCTCCAGAGCGGCAGCCAGAAATCAGAATTACCGCCTGCTCTATCAGGCGAAAGCACAGCTGTCACGGCTTCTCGAAAAAGAAAAGCCGGACGTGATCGTCTCCTTCCGTGAACCCACCGGACGGTTGCTTTTGGATGGTGTGGGGACGAAGATCCCTGTGATTTCCATGCTGCATTCCAGCCCAGATGAGATATTCTATGGTATGCCGGAAGCTGAAAAATGCGCTTTGGCTAAGAGCGCGAGAATTCAGGTGCTCATGCCGTCTTTTGTAGAAAGTGCAAAGAAGTATATTGAATACAATCGGTTTGCTGTTATTCCGAATGCCGTTAATCTACCTAAAGTAACGGCTGATGTGGGGGCCGACAAGGAAACGCATATCATTACTTGCGTAGGCAGATTGACAGGTAGAACTAAACGCCAGCATCTTTTAATTGAGGCATTCAGCAAACTGGCGAAGGATTTCCCTGACTGGCAAGTGGAACTCTGGGGTGATATGTATGATAAGCCTTATGTGGCAGCGTTAAAAGCTCAGGTAAAAAAAGAGCATTTGGAGGATTGCGTTCATTTGTGTGGAACAACTAAAGATTTGACACCAGTGTGGGAGAAAACCGATATTTTTGCTTTTCCCAGCCATCATGAGGGGTTTGGTATTGCTTTGGTGGAAGCCATGGGTGCGGGGATTCCTGCGATTGGATATAAATCTTGTGATGCGGTAAATGAACTGATTCAGGATGGAAAGAATGGTATTTTAGTGGAAGATGGTGCTGCTGCTTTGGCGGAAGGCCTGAGAAATCTTATGCTTAGTCCAAAATTACGCTTAGAATATGGAAAAGTAGCCCAAAATCAATCACAATTATATGAAGCAAAGACTGTTTGGGAAAAATGGCAGAGATTATTTAATGAAACAGCGTTGAATTGACACGAAATAATTTATTGCAGGTAGTTGCTAATGGATATTTGACTTGAGAAATCATTTGGATACAAGGAAATAGGTGGGGTTAATAAATGACCAATAATAAAAAAGTGGGGGGGGAAAAATGATAATGCAGCGTTACCTCCGCTTATATCGGTAATAGTGCCGGTCTATAAAGTGGAACAATTTTTAAGCAGATGTATCAATAGTATCCGAGGCCAGACCTACAAACATTGGGAATTAATACTCATTGATGATGGCTCACCGGATAACTCCGGTAAAATCTGTGATACTTATGCGGACAGGGATCAACGTATTTTGGTGATTCACCAAAATAATCAAGGCGTTAGTGTTGCACGAAATGCTGGTCTTGAACGTGTCAAAGGAAAGTATTTATATTTTGTGGATTCGGATGACTATCTTGAGAGTACTGCTTTTGAAACGCTAGTTGGAGTGGCAAAGAAGCAACACCTGGATATGGTTATGCATGGGCATTATCGAGTGGAAAGCGATGGTGTATTGAGGGATGCTACTGATTGGGAATTCTCTGAATGTACTGCGGATATTAAGAGGGCTTTCTTGATAGATAAAATCCCCAACTTTGTTTGGGGAAAATTGTTTCGGACAGACTTATGGGATGGAGTAAGATTTCCTGTTGGACAGGTTATGGAAGATATGTATGTTATGGCGATGCTGGTTGTTCGAGCAAAGCATATGAAGTTGATTACGCATCCTTTATATTATTATAGCCATGAAAATGGTGAGAGTATTATGATTGGCGTGAATCTTAAGGCGTATGTTAGGGTGAGATATGGGAAATTTTTGGCGTGGAAAGAACATGCAAGAGTGGCGGCTCTGTATAGCAATCAGTGCGAGGCTGAATGCGTTTTACAGGCCTTGCATAGTGCAGTTAGAGCTTATTTCTTGAATGGTGATTGCGGCTATTTGTCTGATGAGGAGCTCAGCTCGATTGAGATTTATCTTGAACAGCATAAAAACTACAAGGCTCCAAAGGGAATTCGATTTGGAATGAAGTGTATTATTCAGCGTTGGCCGATTTCTTTATTGGGTAAGTGTCAGCAAAGAATTGTTTTGTGGCAGCAACGACGAAGACAAAAGAAAAGAAGACAACAAAGGTGATAGGAGTATTTTGATGGGAAAATATATGTATAGCATAGTAGCAGCCGTTATTGTTTGGGGGGCAACGGCTGGGCATTATATTAATACAGGGATGTCCATTGCGATGATTGTATTTGCTTTATTTGCCGGGAGTACTATCTATAAAAAAACATATCCTAGAGGTTTTCGTGTAGACAAGAATATTTTCGTTGCATTGTTGAGTGTGTATACCCTTTTGTTGCTTAGTACTTTATTTCATTTGGATAATATAAAAAACTTATATGGTGGAGAGTATAATTGGACGGCGTTTGTTCTTTATACTATGCCCTTTTGGATGATTTTGTATGTTGGGTGGGATCGGGATATATCGAGAAGCATCATTGCAACGTTTTCCACAATTGTTTTAGCTATGTGCGTATACGGAATCTATGAGCATTATGCAAAGCACATAGATAGAATTAGTAGTTTTTATACTTCCCCAACGTATGTAGGGCTTTTGTTGGATTTATTTATCCCTTTTACTGTGGCTACTACTTGGTTTTATAAAAGAAATAAGGTTCTGCTCGGTGGGATGACTTGTTTGTTGTTTCTTGAGGTATGGACATTGGTCTTAACAAAAACAAGAGGGTCGTTCTTGGCACTTAGTGCAGCGGCTTTGGCGGTACTTTTTGTTGCACTTGTAAGATATAGTAATAAAATTTCCTGTATTAAAAAATGTATTTTGATATTCGTTACTAGTCTCTTTATTGTAGCAGGTGGTTTGTTTAGTTATCATATCGGCTCCGGTAGCATGTATAGAATGATGGGAGAGGAAAGACCCATCATGTGGCAGGGATCTTATCAAATGTGGCAAGACCATAAGTTGGTTGGTATTGGCTTAAGCGAGTGGGAAGCAGCCTGGTTTGGTAAGTATCGCCCCGCAGAAGCGACCGAAACTGGAAATGTTATGCCTCATAATATGCCTCTTTATTTTTTATCCACTAGTGGGATTGTCGGAACGATTGGATATGTGCTTTTCAATGTGTTCATGTTGATTTACTTTTGGAAGAATCTTGGTATACATGGGAACAATCCATTTGCATGGGGGATGTTTGCAATTTTTATTGCGTACACGATTCATGGTATGGTAGATGCCACTTTTATTTCAAAACCGGTTTCGCGAGTTTTCTATATGCTCTTTGGTGCAAGTATTTTATTTGAAAAATGGGGAAAAGTGAAATATTAGAATTGCGGTATCTTGTTGTATAATCTTAGAAAATGATCGGAATGGCATAAACGACCCATTTTCAAGTTATTTTTTGAGGCAGGAGTGGATGCTATGAGAATAATGCTTGCCTATCTGGAAAGTTTTGTTGATATGAGCGGTGGAATTGAGCGCGTTTGTTGTAACATGGCAAATGAGTTTTGTGCACGTGGTAATGACGTGGCTATTGTATATTGTGGACAGTGTGATAAGCAACCATTTTACCCATTGGATGAACATGTTCAATTGTATAATTTGATGAATCTTCAGCCATCAAAATGGAAAGGGAGAAGTTTTCAGCAATGCGTGAGTGGTGGAAATAAACTCATCAGAGAAGTTATACGCATGTTTAATGCCAATAAAGCAAGAGATTGGAATGAGAAGGTCAAAGGGATGATGATTGTCTCCGATATTGAGTGCGCTGTAAGTGATTTAAAGCCGGATATCATTGTATCTTTTCGCTATGAGACAAGTAATTATTTGATTAATTATGCACATGTGGATAAGCCTGTTGTTACAATGTTTCATACAGATCCGGCGGTTATTCTTCCGGTAAGTCCCAAGGGGGAAATAGCTGCGGTACAGAAAAGTACAGAAGTACAAGTTTTGCTAAAGAAAGATGTTGCCATTGTAGAGAAATACTGTCCAGGAGCTAAGGTGTGCTGGATTCCTAATGGGGTTCCACAGTACGAAGAACAAGTTGACCTGAAAAATAAAAAAAGCGGTAAATATACTATTATAAATGTGGCGAGATTGGATAAATGGCCTAAAAGGCAGTATTTGATAGTAGAAGCCTTTGCTGAAATCGCTAAGCAATTTCCTGAATGGCAAGTGGAACTGTGGGGGGGGAGGACACGGTAAAAAACGAGAATATGAAAAAGAATTGCATTCATTGATTTGTAAATATCATTTGGAGAATCAAGTGTTTTTGAAAGGCGAAAGCAGATGTATTATTGAACACTATTTAAGTAGCGATATATTTTGTTTTCCTTCGGCTTATGAAGGGTTTCCTTTAGCAATGACTGAAGCAATGAGTGCTGGATTGCCTGTGGTTGCCTATAAGTCTTGTGACGCAGTGAGTGAACTTGTAGAAGATGGCAAGGATGGTTTATTGGCAGAAGATGGAGTGCTGCCTTTAGCTACTGCCCTGCAAAAATTAATGTCTAATCAGGCTATGCGCATAGAAATGGGGATCAATGCTCGCAGGAAAATGATTCAATTTTCTCCAAGTAAGATATGGGATCAGTGGGAAGAATTGATGAGGCGGACCGTTCGAGAATATCATGAGTAAAGAGAGAGTAAAAACAGTTTTAGTGGTTGTTCCGCATGAGGATGATGAAATCAATGTTGCTGGAACGACGATATATCGTTCTCGGCAGGCGGGAGAACGTGTTATTTGCGTGTTTGTTACTAATGGTGACTGGTTATATCCTGCAAAAGTGCGAATGAAGGAAGCAATAGCTTCTTTGAAAGAATTAGGTGTACCATCGGAAGATGTTCTTTTTTTGGGCTATCCTGATGGTGGGGTTTATGCGGAAAAATCCTTGTTTATGCATGGAAGAAAAGAGTGTATGACTATTGATGGTCGGACGCATACGTATGGGACTGATTTAAAAAGGGATTTTTCTTCACTGGAGTACGGACATCCACAACCATACAAATGGGACTGCTTATTAGAAGATCTGATGAATGTCATTTTGAAATATAAACCTAATACAATCATTGGAACTGATTTTGATAATCATCCCGACCACAGAATGTGTTCTATTGCTCTTGATTTAGTTATGGGGGAAATCTTAAATAGTAACGGAAATGATTATTTTCCGTTATATCTAAAAGGATTCGCTTATAGTGTTGCATTTGAAGGGAAAAATGATTTATTTTCAAACCATTTATTATCTGCGAGAATCAATGGAAAAGCATTGTCCTATTCAGAATATGGAGTAGATAATCCAACTTTTTCATGGGAGAAAAGGATCCGAATTCCCGTATCCAAGGCCTGTCGCGCGATGACATTAAAAAATAATGTGATTTATCGCGCGCTTTCATCCTATATCTCCCAACGAATCTTTGTCAGAGTGGGGCGAATTGTGAATGGAGACCAGATCTTTTGGCAAAGACGAACAGATAATTTGGCACATCAAGGCAAAATGACAGTTTCTTCTGGGAATAGTGCGTTTTTGCATGATTTTTTGACGATGTACGCAGATGATATTTCTGCTAAAAAGCCATGCTTTAATAATTATTATTGGAGGCCTGATGATGAGGATAAAGAACCCTGGTGTCGGTGTACTTTTTCGAAACCGCGGCATATTGAGCAGGTGTCTTTATGGGGGATTATTGAAAATTGCGACCAAGTAGTATCTGGAGAGCTTATTTTCAGCAACGGATATCGGAGTCAGGTAAAATCTATAAAAGGGCTTGGCCGCGAAACTGAAATTTCCATTGAGCCACAGGATCAAATAAGTTGGATAGAATTTCGCATATTAGGAGAAATGGGCGTTGGAATTGCAGAATGGGGGATTTATGAAAGAAAAGACTGTTCATTACCGATGATTCATATTTTATGCAATGGGGAGTTCGCGTATGACTGGAGTATTTGGCCCGGAGAAAAGATTCCCCAAATAACTGCATACGCACATCATATTTATCGGCCATTGCGGTGGATATTGAACGGAAATACCGTTTCTTCATTGGAAGAGCTTCAAGCCCAATGCAACCAGATAAAGATGTCGGCATTGATACGGGTGGAAGTGGAAGGGCAACCGGAACTCTATCATGAAATACAGATTACGAGAAGAACGTTTGCGGATTTATTCCTTTTCAGGGCTCATCAGCTACGAGAATGCTTTAGAATTCATTGGATGAGACTTTGTCGAGAACCGAGGCATCACGCAATGAAAAGAGAAGCGAAAAGGCTGAAGAAATAAAAGATACCGCATGCGTTCTCTTGCAGAGGGAAGCATGCGGCGTTCTTCAGTTTGGGCATTCAAAAGGGGAAGGCACTGGAAACATTTTCTTATACCATTTACGTGCATATCTTTTTTCTTTTGATGTTGAGTGTTCGGCGCTGTTTATGCAAAATAATTTTGGATGAATATACTGAACCATAAGCAAATGTTTGGGCTTGTCGTCTTTTACCATGCCATCAATCGAACATGGAACAAGTGTAGCAACATATTGTTTCCATGGAGATAAGTTGGGAAGAATTTTAATGATGCTGGCTCCACTGTATACGGCATCTAAATCGAAAATGATACGTTCGATGTCGTTTGAGTTTCGAAAAGCAGAATCCGAATTCAGCAATTTGTTTTCAAAGCGATGCCATGTTCTTTGAAATCCCGTCTTAGTATATGCATCTATATTGTGATAGGGAACAAACGGATGAAATTGGTGATGAAAGTCATATAATACCTTCCATGAATTGATGATAGAATTTAACCATAGGCCATTGTCTTGATGAGATATTTGATTAAAATCGATATGGTTATATCTTTCCTTTTTGTATACGCGGGTAATTGCTTGACCCGAATGGGTAAAGAAAAAGTCTGGTGATAACAAATCGCCAAAGAACGTATCGTCGTTTCCATATAAAAAATGCTCTGCCAAATGAGGGATACGGTAGATATATTTCTCGATAGTAGAGGAATTAAAGCAAGGGATCAAATGGGGGGGGAGAATCTCTGAATGATCTACAATAGTCAATCGGGAATTCTCTCTTAGCCAATGTGGACGTTGACGGTCGGTAACGATAAAAATGTGGTGAATCCAAGGTGCATTTTTCTCTAGAGAACGCAGGGAAAAACGGAGTTCTTCATTATCTATAAATCGAATATCTCCACTGGACTCGTTGTTATAGGAAATATTACTACAACCTAATAAATCTTGCTTTCTTTGCTTGAATGCAGGATCGTTTCCATTGCACCAAAGGTAAACCATATCGATAGGGAAATTCATGTTAGGCCCTCCTTTTCTCTGGATTTTTTATTATATCATATTTATTGTAATTTTGAGTGAGACGCAAGGTAAAGTGACCATGCGTATAGAGGTAATTGATTTGGGGGAAAAAATGAAATATGTCACAGGTGTTCATGCAGACTTAAAAAATAAAAATATCGTACTGCTTTACTTTTGCTACTTTGGGGATATGGTATCTATCACCCCGTTTTTGGAGGTTCTACGGCGGGCAGCGGTTGACTCTAAGATTTATCTTGTTGTAGATAGTCGATTTAAAGAGGCTGTTCAGTATAATCCGAATATAGATGAAATAATTCCTGTTGATCGCAAAAATATGGGCTTGGTCAAGACCTGGAAAGTGGGCGCAAAATTAAGGAAATTGAATCCGGATATTCTGATGATGCTCCATGGTACAACTCGCACAACAATTATGGGGATGGCGATGAATCCTAAAATTTGGGCAGGTGAGCCTGGTACGCGTATAGATGCCTGCTTTATGGATTGGCCACTTCTGATTGAAAGAAAAGAGTATCATGTGACGGATAAGTTTATTCACGTTCTGACAGATATTGGCGTAACAGATACCAAGTATGAAGGAATGCAAATCTATACTTGTGATGCTTGGGAGGCGAAAGCAAAGGATTTCTTTATCTCTAAAGGTATAAAAAAAGGAGATAAACTTGCAGGTTTTTCTGTGGGGAGCTCGACGCCGGAGAAAAATTGGCCTGCAGAAAAATATGGCGAAGTGGCAGATCATTTCGCAGATCTTGGCTATTGTCCGGTTTTCTTTGGCGTTCCCCGCGAGATGCCGCTCGTAGAGAAGGCTTTAGCACATATGAAACGCAGAGATGAGGCCATCGTGGCAGCAGGCAAGCTTTCTATGGGAGAGTTTATCGCCGCAGCTTCCTGGTGCTCAGTAGCCTTTACGAATGACAGTGGGCCGATGTATGTCTTTGATAGCCGCAAGGTGCCGGTGATTGCTATGTTTGGGCCGAGTAATGCGAAACTCTATCATCCGCTGGGTGAGAAGTCCTGCGCGCTGGCGACGACGGATATGCCGCGCACGCAGGATCATGTGAATCACACGATCCGCGACAAGTCTTATACGCCGATAGATGCCATTTCTGTGAGCGAGGCCATCCGCGCGGGTGAGTGGGCGCTGGAAAGGATAAACGATGAACGATATGAAGGGCATCTCGTATTGGTGCAGGAGAAATGAGAATGCGTAATATGTTACGAAGCCTGAAGGGGTGCATATGAATCAGATCACAATCGTAGTGCCTTGCTTTAATGAAGAGGAGGTACTCAAAGAATTCCATCAAAGAGTGAACGAAGTGCTTTCCGCTATAGAGGATTGCTCATTTCGGATTCTTTTTATCAATGATGGCAGTCGGGATAGGACGTTGCCGATGATTCAGCAAATCGCAGAATAGGAACGATATTGATATGAGGGAGTTGACAGGAAATCAAAAATGGCAGCTGTATAGTCTGGAAAGATTCCTGAATATTTTTGAATAAGTGAAATAGTATATAATTATAGTTGGCTCCATTAGATTGGGGCTTGATTGAAAATACTTCCTGCATAGAAAGGCGTGGAATTGATGAATGAAGATCGAAGACAACATTTGCAGTTTGTTCAAAATGCGATAGCACAAATGGATAATAAATCTGCACAAGTAAAAACGTGGACAGTGACTCTTTTTGCGGCTGTTTTGGCATTTTCGGCAAGTAGTAAAAATCTCAAGTATGCGCTTATAGCGGTTATTCCTATTTTTATATTTTGGCTTCTTGATTCCCACTATTTGCAACAGTCCTGTAAGTATCGGAGATTGTATGATGATATTGTGGCAGGAAAGGCGCCTTCTTTTACCATGGCAGTAGAGAAATATAAAGATGGTACATGCTGCTTTGGTCAAGCAATTTTTGATCCAACAACCTTATTGGTTTATTCGCTTTTGATTGCTTGTGCTTTCATTATCGGGTAGCTTAGGCACTTTGGCTTAGTCGATGAATTTGATGCAAAAGGAGATTCTTTCATTGAAGAGAAATATAATGGGTCCAAAGATTCAGACCAGCCCCTTGGATTTTAAGCGCGGATCTGTGGCATTATTATATTAAATAGGAGGTCACCATCATGCCAAAGAAAAAGAACGACCAGATGCTTAAAACTATCGGACGGCTTACACTGGAACGTGATTTTCTTCAGGGGGATTTTCGCCAAATTAGAGAAGCAGCTCCAAGCCTCACAGACTGTGATCCTAAAGGACGGTAAGCTCTCTGTTAAACGGCAGTGAGAGTTATTGGGCGTAAACCGTTCAGGGCGTTACTACCTGCCGATTCCGCCTGATGAAGAGCGTATCGCGCAGCAGGAGGAATTGATGCATCGTATTGATCACTGGCATGTAAAATTCCCGTATTTAGGCTCTAGGGAAATAACAGTAAAGCTCCGTGAGGATGGCTACAAGGTGGGGCGTAAAACTGTCAGGTGCTTGATGCAATTATAGGCCATTATCTTTCTGACACACTCGATATAGAGTCCGTTATTCAACCTATAAAAGAAGCGGTAACAATGCATGGAATTCCGGCTATCCTGAACTCCGATCAGGGGTGTCAGTTTACCAGCGCAGAGTACAAGGTTCTTCTGAAAGGCCTCCAGTATTGTGGTTCACTTTTTCATTGACATTTACAACTTTCAAAGGAAATCAAATTTTTATGGATGGATATAGAAAGCAGATAGAAATCGAATTAACCATAAATTCAGATGTAGAAAAGCAGGATGATAAAAGCAGAGTTACATTATTAGAAAAATTGAGTTACATGGTTTTTACTTTAAATGTAGGTACATGTACTTTGTTTTCTACCTTAAGTAATGAGAAAATTGATTTCAAGAATATTTCCATAAACAGCAATTTGACATCAAGCATAAGTGTTTTATTATGGGGAGCATTGCTAATAATTTTTTCATTTTTTTTAGGTTACATGTCAAGTGCATGCAAAGCTAAGTATTTTTCAAAGCTTTGTAAATATGAGAAATGTCAATTGAAGAATGTCTTGATGTTTGAAGACTATGTTTTGGGAAAGAGGTATTGCGATATGTTTTCTCCATACACTGAGGAACAGATGTATGATAGTAATTTAAAATTGTTACAAAAAAATTTAGTGTTCTATGAACAACTAAAAAAAGTAAACAAGTACAACTTAAGGGTTTCAAAATGTTTAGAGAAAGCATCTGCGGCATATTGTTTCTTATCCCTGCTCTTTTTTTTAGAAGGAATTCTAGTGTTCCAAAATCAATCTCTTTACATAGGGGGATCTTTTGCGACTTCTTTTTGGAACTTTTTTAACAGTGATTATATGCATTTAACAATACTGATTTTCTCATTCATCTATGTAATATATCAATCTTTTGCTAAACCATTTTTTTATTATAATCAAAAAAAGAAATTGAGTAAAAAGATTTGCCAAAAATCAGAAGGCAGTGGGAGACTATAATGGCGGTATGAGGAGCATCTCGTACTGATAAGGGGAAATGAGAATGCGTAATATGTTACGAAGTCCCAAGAGGTATATATGAATCAGATCACAATCGTAGTACCTTGCTTTAATGAAGAGGAGGTACTCAGACAATTCCATCAAAGAGTGAACGAAGTGCTTTCCGCTATAGAGGATTGCTCATTTCGGCTTCTTTTTATCAATGATGGCAGTCGGGATAGCACGCTGTCGATGATTCAGCAAATGGCAGAAGAGGATCCGAAGGTATCCTATATCAGTTTTTCCAGAAATTTTGGAAAAGAGTCGGCTATGCTGGCAGGGCTGGATTATGCAGATGGGGATGCTGTCATTATCATGGATGCTGATCTGCAGCACCCGCCGGAGTTAATTCCTGAAATGCTGAGGTATTGGCGAGAGGGTTATGAGGATGTTTGCGCCAAGCGAACGGATCGGAAGGATGAGGGATATGTCAAGGGGAAGCTGACGAATCTCTTTTATTATCTTTTGCAGAAATCGAGTCGGACGGAGATTCAGCGTAATGTGGGGGATTTCCGGTTGCTGGATATGCGCTGTGTGGCGGCGCTTCGTCTGATGCGAGAGAGGGAGCGTTATACCAAGGGGCTTTTTACCTGGGTAGGCTTCAAGAAGAAAGAGATCCCTTTTCATGTGGAGCCGCGCGCAGCGGGGAAAACTACATGGAATTACTGGTCTCTCATGAATCTGGCACTGGAAGGGATCACTTCTTTTACTACGGCACCGCTTCGTCTGGCATCTATGATGGGCGTGGTGGTTTCTATATTGGCTATTTTGTATATGATCTATGTCTTGGCTAATGCATTGATCTATGGGGATCCGGTGGCCGGATACCCTACGCTGATCACGGTCATGCTCTTCTTGGGTGGCGTACAGCTTTTGGCATTGGGGATCATAGGCGAGTATCTGGGGCGTGTTTTCAATGAAAGCAAAAATCGGCCTTCATATCTGATCGATGAGATGAATGGTCACAAGATGATCTACAGGGGGGCTGTATCATTGGAAGAACGGGTCACACAAAGAGATTCGGATACATATGATCGGGAAGACGGATCAAAAGAATAGGGGCTGTTTTCCGGCAAGATTTGGGTGGTAAGGAACATACTATGGAAAAGAAAAATGAGATGCGCTCATGGGCGATTTTGGCGGCAGTGTTTTTGTTTATGTTATTGTTGAATGTTCTCATGCCGATCCATCGAGATGACTATGATTATTCTTTGGTGTGGGGGACGATGCAGCATGTCAATTCATTCTCTGATGTGATGCAGTCTATGTGGAATCATTATCTGACTCATGGCGGACGCATGGTGACGGTATTTGGTCTGGATCTGTTCTTATGGTTGGGAAAGATCTGGTTCGATATAGCGAATGCGTTTGTTTTTACAGCGTTTACTGCACTTTTGTATTTTCATGCGATACGAAAGGTGTCCATCGGCCGATCCTTTGGGCTTTTGGGACTGACTGCATTTTTGCTGTGGCTGGTTTTGCCTCATTTTGGAGAAGTGGCTGTGTGGAAGAGTGGGTCCACGGTTTACTTGTGGTCAGGGCTTTGCGTTGCTGCGTTTTTATTGCCATATAATTTGTATTTGGCAGGGCAGCTTCATTGGAAGCGTGGTATCGCTGCCGTTATGTTTTTTATGGGCATTTTGGCCGGATGGTCAGTGGAAAATCTGGCGGTGACGGTGGTTACGCTGACTTTTTTGATCACAGCGTATTGCTGGAAGAAAAAGATGTTAAAGGCTTGGATGCCGATCGGTATGGTTGCCTCGTTCTTGGGGTTTGTAGGAATATTAGCAGCTCCCGGAAACTATGTGCGTTATGGGGAACAGGGGTCCGGTAAGGGTATCCTGATCCATATCGGAAATCAGTTCGCCGGTAACGGAGAGATGATCCTTTATATACTGCCGGTACTCCTGTTGCTTTATCTGGTATGGACGGCATTGAAGCTGCAGCTTTCGGAAGAAAAAGGAGAGACGTTCGAGAGGACCTCCGTGCATATCAGTGTAGGTCAGATCGTTATTTTGGGGCTGATCGCACTGATGCTGATTTCTTATTTTTCTGGCGGGTGGCTGGCTTCTTCCTTGACGGAATTCCTGATCGCTCATGTACTGACACCGCTTCATGTGACACGTGCAAAGACGGTGGCGCAGTTTGCACATACGATGTCCGGCTTGGAAGAAATGGTGATATACCTTGGCGGAGTGTGCCTGGTCTTCTGCTTGGCAAAGCAGTCGATGGGGATTCCTGGGCGAGTATTGAAGAGCGTAAAGGCCAAAGAGGTATGTATGGCGTATCCGGCAGTGCGGTTTGCCGCAGCTTGCTTTTTGCTAGCTGCTTTTAATAATTTTGTCATGATCGCAGCACCTACTTTTCCTGCGCGTGCCACTTTCAGCTCGGTGTGCTTTATTCTTGTAGGGACACTGGCCATTTTGCATATGCCTGAAGTGAAGATTGCATTTTCTGGTACGACTGGGCGCATATTGAAAACGGGAGGTGTCGTGCTGGGGGGATTTTTGGCGGTTTCGGCGGTCATGGTATCTCTGGCGATGACACAGGCGCAGGCTGAGCGAATTCAGTATATTGAGAGAAAAGCAGGCTCTATGGAGGTGGTGGAGCTTCCACCGATCGAAATGAAAAATAGAGCGCTGCGCCATGTCTTCTTTGTTGATTTTGATAATGGGGTGACAAAGGGGGGACTTTGTCATTATTATGGTATCAAGGATATCAAGGTGGTCAAAGGTATATCGTTGGATACATGAAGGCCATGTACAGGGTAGGCCCATGCCCTTTGGCGGGTAAGTCAATAAAAAAATCCTTCAGCATAGAGCTGAAGGATTTTTTTATTGCCATTTATTTCACTTCCTGGATGATGGTCAAAATCATCGGGCGGCGCTTGGTGCGGTCGAAGAAGTATTTGCCGAGGGCGTCTCTCACCTGGGTCTTGATGGCGTTCCATTCGGAGACGTTGCCGGCTTCGCAGCGGTCAAGGACGGACTCGATGCGTTCTCTGGCTTCGGTCAGGAGGGCTTCGCTGTCTCTCACGTAGACGAAGCCGCGGGAGACGATGTCGGGGCCGGCTAAGACTTGGTTGCTGCCTTTTTCGAGGGCGATGACGATGATGACGACGCCGTCTTGGGCGAGCTGCTGGCGGTCGCGGATGACGATGTTTCCTACGTCGCCTACGCCGAGGCCGTCGACGAAGACGGGGCCGGCCTGGACGCGCTGCGGATTGATCTTGCCGCCGCGGCTGGTGAATTCGAAGAGGGTGCCGTTTTCGCCGATCAGGATGTTTTTCTTTTCGACGCCGAGGCTTTCTGCGAGTTCTGCGTGGCTGACGAGCATGCGGTGTTCGCCGTGGACGGGGATGAAGTATTTCGGCTTGACGAGGGAGAGCATGGTCTTCAGGTCTTCCTGAGAGCCGTGGCCGGATACGTGGACGCGGGTGGTGGTGCTGGTGACGACGTGGGCGCCGAGGCGCATCAGGCTGTCGATGGTGCGGCCGACGCTGGTCTCATTGCCCGGGATCGGGGAGGCGGAGATGATGACGGTGTCGCCTGCGTGGATCTGGACCTGGCGGTGGGAGCCGTCGGCCATGCGGGAGAGGCCGGCCATCGGTTCGCCTTGGCTGCCGGTGGTCAGGATGCAGAGGCGGTCGTCTCTGTAGTGACCAAGCTCTTCCGGCTCGATGAAGGTGCCTTCCGGGGCTTTGAGGTAGCCGAGCTCTTGGGCGATGCCGACGACGTTCACCATGGAGCGGCCGAAGACGCAGACTTTTCTTTTGTTAGCGACTGCTGCGTCGACGGCCATCTGGATGCGGGAGACGTTCGATGCGAAGGTGGCAAGGATGATGCGGCCTTTGGCATCGGCGTAAGCGCTCATGAGGGACTTGGATACGATGGCTTCGGAAGGGGTGTAGCCAGGATTCTGTGCGTTCGTGGAGTCGGCGAGAAGGCAGAGGACGCCTCTGTGGCCGAGCTCGGCGAGCTTGTACATGTCGGTGAGTTCGCCGTCGACCGGAGAGTGGTCGAATTTGAAGTCGCCGGTATGGACGATGGTGCCGACCGGGGTGCGCAGGTAGATGCCGCAGGAGTCCGGTATGGAGTGGCAGACGTGGAAGAAGCCGAATTTGAAAAGGCCTGTTTTGAATTCGTCACCGGGTTTGACGGTGTGCAGGTCGTAGTTTGTGATGTGTGCTTCTTTGAGTTTGCCTTCGATGAGGCCGCAGGTGAGGCGTGTGGCGTAGACCGGGGCGTTCACTTCGCGAAGCAGGTAGGAAAGGGACCCGATGTGATCTTCGTGTCCGTGGGTGATGAGGATGGCTTTGATCTCGTCTTTGTGTTCGATGAGGTAGGAAAAGTCCGGGATGACGATGTCGATCCCGAGCATGTCTTCTTCTGGGAATGCCATGCCTGCATCGATTACGATAATTTCGTCGCCGTAACGGAATACAGTCATGTTCTTCCCGATTTCTCCAAGACCTCCTAATGGAATGATCTGTAATCTTGCTTTTGCCAAAATGGATAGAACCTCCTATTCAGTTGTCGGAGCCGGCAGTCGCCGGCCCTAAAAAATATTTTTGCATTGATTGTATGTCAAAAATAAAAGCCGTTCATAGTCGCTTTTCCTATTATATCACATGGGGGAAGGAAATAGGGGATGCGAATGGAGAAAATAGTAAGGAGGAGAGAAGCATGATCGGCGGGCTTGGGGCTTTGCGCGATAAAAAGCGGCGATGCGCTTGGCGAGGAGGAAGCCTTTTCCTATTCTTTCTTCAAGTATGATAGAATATGGGTATAAAAAGGCGATATACATTTATATTTCTGGAAGGAGTAGTTATGAATCAGTTCAAAGCGGGCGACACGAATGCGGTCGTCCTGGCAGGGATGTGTACGGCGCTGGCCGTGGTGCTTTCTATGGTGGGCTTCTATGTGCCGGGGATCTCTCTTTTGGCGCTGCTTTCGCTGCCGCTGCCGATCGCGTACATGGGGATCCGCGAGGGTGTGAAGTGGGCGGTGATCGCGACGTCGGGGATCATGATCCTGGACTCGGCGTTCTTCGGGATCACGACGGCGTTCTTTTTGGTGGTGATGTTCGGCTTTGCCGGGATCGCGATGGCGTATTGCTATCAGAAGCGCGCATCGGCGCTCCGCACCTTTGGGACAATCGTGGTCGTGATGTTTTTCGCGATGCTTTTGAATCTTCTGGGTACGGTGGTCATGATGGGGATGCCCTGGGATCAGGTATATGGAAGTACGCTGGATCAGATGCAGGGGATGGCGAAGGAAATGTCAGGTCTCATGGCGTCTGGGGATCAGCTGGATCAGGTGAATCAGCAGACGGAGGAAATGATCAAAACGATCCGAAAGATGATCCCGGCGGCGATGGTGATGGCACCGATGGTGCTTGCTTGGGCGGTGATGCAGATCGAGAAGGTGGTTTTCCGCCGTCTGGGGCTGACGGATTTTCCGCAGTTTCCTCCGCTGGAGCGCTGGCATTTCCCGCGCTGGGTACTGCTGCTCCTTCTTCTGTCTGTAGGGACGCAGTACATGCCGCTCACCGAGCAGGTGAAGGATCTTGCGTACAATGTGGGCGCGGTGTGCTACTTCGTGCTGTGGATCCAGGGGATCGCGACGCTCTGGTGGCTGCCGCATATCTATCCGGTGGTGAAGCGGCTGCGTCTGCTCATTGTCATCATTTCGATCTGGATCCCTCTCCTGCAGCTTTTCACGGTGTATCTCGGAGTGGCAGATATGGCGCTGAATTATCGGAAGAAGAGAGGGTATGAGTGAAATTAGGAATGAGGGTTAGCCCACAGGGCGGGTCGTCCTTTGATTGCGAATAAAAGCCTCGCTTGAATGAGAAATTAGAAATGAGAAATGCGAAATGGTGGTGCGGCTTCGCCGAGATCGATGACGAGGTCGCAGCTGTTCTGGCATTCGTTATCTCACATACGACGCTTCTCGCCGCTCAGGATGACGAAACGGGGCGATGCCCGAAGGTCTGCGGAGAGCAGGATTCCCGTTTCGAGCTTTCCAAACATCGACCGCTGGGCCGCGAATGACAAAGATTTCTCGCTTGCGCTCGAAATGACGACACGAGAGAGTCCGATGTCTCCTAGTCTTTTGGCCTTCTAGTTTCCTAATCCCTAGCTACTAGTCACTAAACATCGAAAGGAGCTCCCTATGCGAATGTTAGACCTTCTGACGAGCGGCGTGATCTTTGCGGGGCGGCGGGGATGGGGCGTCGTGGCGGCGCTGGGACTTAGCTTTGGCGTGATACTTGCGCTGGGAGGCGCGTGGGCGAGATGGGGTTATTTCCTTTTCCTGCTCTTTCCGGCGCTGGAGGATGCGCGGACGGGGTATGTGTCGGATGGCTGGCCGCTCGTTCTTTCGGTGTGCGGCGCTTTGCTGATGATCTCCCGAGGGGCGTTTCTTCTCTGTCTTCTGACGGGCGCGGGGATGGGGGCGCTCTATGGACTGCTGTATCTGATTTCTAAAAAATCTCTGGGGCTTGCGGATGTATTTCTGGCCGCGGCCTCTTCGCTTTGGCTGCTGCCGATGTATGGCCTTCTTTCTCTATGGCTGACATCGCTGGCGGCCCTTTTATGGTGTGCGTTTTTGCTTCTGCGGGGACGGCTGGGGCGAAGGACGGAGATCCGCTTCGTGCCCTTCCTGGCGATCGGAGGTGCTTTGGCGTATGGGGTGCAGGAAACGGTGGGAATGGCTTTCCTTCTCGCATCGCTCGGGCTTTCTTCTCTTTGAGATGCTGCTCATCCTTTTCCTCTTTGCGCTCGCCTCTCTCGCAGCGGTGCCGATGCTCTGGGACTGGCAGGAGGAGAGGGAGCTCGATCTTGCATCGGAGGAGGTGGCTTCGGCGATCCGCGAAGCACAGATGCTGGTGAAAAGCGGTCATGAGGATATAACCATGGCGGCGATGTCTGTCACCTTCTACTGCGACGAGGAGGCGGGGCGTGTGTCGTACCTCACCAAGCGCGGGGTGAAATTCATCCAGCCGCGGGGGACGCTGTCTGCCAATATCCGTGCAGGGGGAAGGCTCTATGTCGTCTTCCGCAAGGATGGCTTCGCGGGCTCGGAAGGAAATGGGAAGTATACCATGCGGCTCCGGACGAAGGATGGGAAGCATGAGAAGGAGATCACAGTCGCTATGTACACGGGGCGTGTCAGGGTGACGAGGATCAAATGAGGAATGGGGTTAGCTCGCGGGGCGTGCTGCCACTTAATTGTGAATGAAAGCTTCGCTTGAATGAGAAATTAGAAATGAGAAATGCGAAATGCGAAATGATGGTGCGGCGCAAAAATAATGAAGCGCCGCAGAATTTTGATAGCGCTTCGCGCTGTCGTCATCTCGAGCATAGTCGAGAGATCCTCCTTGCAGAACGCTCATTGCTACATGTGAGGCAGCACCTGGCCATCGGTTTTTCTCAGTGCATACGTGCTGATTATCGCAGTGCAGTAGAGATCCCTCGGCTACGCTCGGGATGACGTTACGGGGGATCCCAGTCACTAGTCACTTGAGATTTCTAATCCCTAATTTCTGGCTACTAGTCACTAGTCATGAGTCACCACTCACACTTGTTCGCTTGTTCCTTCACTAGGGAAACCGTATAATAAAGCCAATATTGATGCAAAGGAGAACACCATGGCAGAGAACGAGAGCAAGTCGAAGGGAAATTGGAAGAAAGAGGGCTGGGGAAAGAAGCCGGACACGGATACGATGATCGTGACGCGCATTCCGCCGCAGAATATAGACGCGGAAAAGTCCGTCCTGGGGGCGATGCTGCTCGACAAGGACGCGATCATGACGGCCGAGGACAAGCTGACAGCCGCGGATTTCTACCGCGAAGCGAATGCGATCGTATTTCAGGCGATCCTGAATCTGGCGCACAAGGGCGAGCCGGCGGATATCCTGACGGTGACGGAAGAGCTGAAGCGCATGGGGCGTCTGGATGATGTGGGGGGCGTCCTCTATGTCAATGATCTGCCGGCGAATGTGGCCACAACGAAGATGGTGGACCGCCACGCTGACATCGTCGCAAACAAGGCGAAGCTCCGGCGGCTGATCGATGCAGCCGGCGTTATCACGGATGAGGCGTACTCGGAGCGTGATGATGTCGAGGATATCACGGACAATGCGGAGAAAACGATCCTTGCGGTGACGCGGGATGATCGCCGCTCAGATTTCACCTCGATCGGCGAGGCGGTGCAGAATGAGCTGCAGGAGATCACGCGGAAATTCAAGAACAAAGAGTCCATCACGGGGCTTGCCAGCGGATTCCCTTCCCTGGATGCGCTGACGAGCGGCTTCCAGAAGGGCGACTTCATCATCGTGGCGGCGCGTCCATCCATGGGCAAGACGGCGTTTGTGCTGAATATCGCGAAGAACATGAGTATTTCCTCGGCGCACAAGCACGTCGCCTTCTTCTCGCTGGAAATGTCGCGCGAGCAGCTCGTGCAAAGACTGCTCTGCTCGACCGCGCTCGTCGACAGCGCGAAGCTCCGCACCGGGCGGATCTCCACGCAGAAGGAGTGGGACCAGCTCGCCTCTGCGGCCAGCGTCCTCATGGATGCGCCGCTTTTCATCGATGATACGCCGGGCGTCTCCGTCTCGGAGATCCGCTCCAAGTGTCGCCGCCTCAAGGCGGAGCAGGGGCTCGACATCATCATGATCGACTATCTTCAGCTCATGCAGGCGAAGAATACGCTCCGAAACGGAGATAACCGCCAGCAGGAGATCTCCGAGATCTCCCGATCGCTGAAGAGTCTGGCGCGTGAGCTGAATGTCCCGGTCATCGCTCTTTCGCAGCTGTCCCGAAGCGTCGAGGCCCGTCAGGACCACCGCCCGCTCCTTTCTGATCTGCGAGAATCCGGCTCTCTGGAGCAGGATGCGGACATGGTGTCCTTCCTCTTCCGTCCCGCGTACTACGACCGCGACATGGAGGATGACAATCCGCAGAAGAATGAGACGGAGATCATCCTCGCCAAGAACCGCAACGGCCCCGTCGATACGGTGAAGCTCCTCTTCGCCGGCCAGTTCACGCTCTTCTATGAACTCACCAATCAGGAACCGCCGCCGGATATGATGTAGGAAGGGGATCAGGGGCAGGGTTAGCCAGTGGGGCGTGCCGCCCTTTGATTACGTTTGAAAGCCTCGTTTGAATGAGAAATTAGAAATGAGAAATGCGAAATGGTGGTGCGGCGCCAGATCCTTCGACTCAGTTCTCACTGTTCCGCCTTTACATGATCGAACATCCGACATTTCACTCCGCTCAGGATGACGAAATGCGCCGCGGAGTATAAATCATGATGGTGTCCGAAGGTTGTATTTAGTCACCAGTCACTAGTCACCAGTCACTCCTAATCCCTAATCCCTGGCTGCTTTCCCTAAGGAGGCAAAATGAAAACACATCGCGGCTTCCTCATGGTCTGGGCACTCGCAGGGATCACGGTCATCCTGATCCTTGCCGGCAGCGTCGCGCTGACGCTTTCGCAGGCGATGCGCCGGGAGGTCAGGATGGAGATCGCGACCGATGAAGCGCTCATTGTACAGGAAGCGCTGGAGCAGGGGAAGGCGGCGGTGCGCTTTGGTACACCGCTTTCGATTCCGGGAGACATAGAAAGAAATGGGAGAACGTACCGCGTAGATTTCCATCAGGAAGAGACCGCAGTAGAGGGAGCCGCCGTCATCCGTCTCTCCTGCGAAGTCACACATGAAAGCGGGGAGACCTACCGGGCCGAGACGCTGGTGGATCGGTGACTGATAGTTGGGGACTAGTGACTAGTAGCTAGTGACTGGGGATTGGGTTTCAAAGAACTCCTCCCAGCTGAGCAGCCCCTTGAAGAAGGGGCGCGTCGAAGGCGGAGGATAGAGTGCCTCGCAGAGGCACCATTCATCATAGCCGCATCCCTTCCTCTGCGTCAGACGTTTTACCTGCTATCCCCTATATCCGCTGACCGTTCTGCGGAATTCTGCCCCTTCGGGGCAGTCCATCCCGGCCTTTGGCAGCCCCCTTCTCCAAGGGGGAACGCATGAAAGAGTATCCCCATTCCTCTTTCATCCCCTCGCGAGGTAACGATACGAGGACACCGCTTTCTCATGGCCTGCGGGTAAATCTTGAACCCTCTGCTAAACATGTTATAATAAAGAGAAATCAATGCAAAGGTGGGATTTCTTTGTTGAAAAAAATACTCATGACCATGGCGCTCTGCGCCGCCAGTGCCATGCCTTTGGTTTCCGATGCGAAGGACAATGCGGGCGTCCAGCTCCCTGCTCAGGCGGAAGCGAGGCAGGGAAAAGCGGAAGACACGCTGAAGAGACCGGCTTTCGAGGACAAGCGGATCGAGATCAATCTGGCGAGCCGCCTTCTCACCCTGTATCAGGGGGACGTCGGCATCCGCATGTATCCTGTCGCACCGGGCAAGCCGGATTCTCCGACACCGACCGGGCGGCGCAAGGTGGTCGATATGGAGATCAATCCGACCTGGGTCGATCCGGATGATCCGAAGACCGAGGTGCCGTCGGGGCCGGACTGTCCGCTCGGCTATCGCTGGATCGGGATCGGCGGTAATTATGGGATCCATGGGACGAATGTGCCGTCCTCCATCGGCGGCTACGCATCCCACGGCTGTGTTCGCATGTACGAGAAGGATGTCGAAGACCTCTTCGATCACATCGTGAAGGGGATCCCTGTCGACATCAAGTATGAACGTGTCGTGGCAGAGATGGATCCGGACAAAACCGTCGTTTACTACGTATACCCTGACGGCTATGGGCGAGAGCCGCTCGAGATCTCTGATGTCAGAAAGAAGCTGGCGGAGCTGGGGGCGGGCGGTCTTGCCGATGATGCGAGCATCCAGCAGGCGATCGACAGCTCGGACGGACAGCCTCGCTATGTGGCAAAGGTCTATGACCTGTATCTCAAAGGAGAGCTGCTCGATGTCCACGCCTATGGCAAGGACGGACACGTGTATCTTCCCGTGATGGCCGTCGCGAAGGCCGCCGGTATCCGCACGGAGTGGTCGCCGAACTGGAACCGCTTCACCACCGCCTTCGGAAAGGCGCCCGGTCTCAAGAGAGGGAAATATATCTATATCGATGCGAGTGATGCGCCAGCGCTTTTCCGCCTCACGGGGCATCTGGATGAGAAGCACAATTTCATACTGGAATGAGAAGGAGTTGTGAAGAAATGAATCTTCATTTCTTCACAACTCCTTCTTTTGTGTCCTTTTTCACTTCAGGTAGTAAAAAACAAGAGGAAAAGGGCATACTTCCCCCTTTCCCCCAAAAATCAG
>OLNN01000538.1_pt1 | contig 39609 bp, 35 predicted proteins | sample 1672141 | NCBI WGS metagenome assembly OLNN01 (sample SAMEA3136652, study PRJEB25190) | human gut metagenome | biome: human gut; feature: human-associated habitat; material: faeces | place: Austria | collected 2013
TTGAGTGAGGGCGCATGTGTGCATATGGCGGCAGTGCAATAAAGATCCCTCGGCTGCGCTCGGGATGACGGTGTTTGGGGAGCGGATAGGTTCACAAGGGTGATGTGCCGCCTTTTTAGAGGATGGGATTCTCGCATCGCAGCCTTCCCCTTTAGGAGAAGGTGTCCAGCAGGGGCGGATTGGGCAGAGATGGATGCGGAATTGGTATAGATATATCGAAATTTGACAATATAACCGGGGGGGGGTACACTGTCGGTAGGAGTATCTAATGGTTGTGATAGAGAGTTGTCATCTATTTCTTTTTATTTTTCTGAGAGAGGAGAATATAATATGAAGAAACAAACGAAGAAACTCATTGCGGCTGGGATTTTGATGTTGGTTAGTACTGGTACTTTTATTACAGCGTCAGGCGGGTATGCAGTGGGAGATAGTTCGAGTGATGATATTAACATTGATGGCTCTTACGATGTGGGAATCTATAATGCATGGAATAAAACTCAGACATTCGATGGTAAGACTATAATCATAAATACAACGCCAGGCGATAGTTGGGGATCTGGTAATGTTGGTGTATGGGCTTCAGCTTCTTCTGCAGGTAGATCAATTATCAATCTTGGGGGTTCTAGTACTGACACAATCAAAATTAATGTAGTGGATCCCACGAATAAAAAAGATAGTGCAATAGGGATTTGGGCTCTTGGACCAACTACGCCCAATGCTAGTGGAAATGGTGGCTTAATAAAAATTGAAGGTAAAAATTTATCGGTAACAGGGAATAGTGAAACCGGTACAATTTATGGTATTTGTGCACAAAATAATAGTACTGTTGCTGGTGGTGAAAAAGCGAAGATTGATATCAATACCGATAATACATATATTAATGTTACGGCCAATGGTAAAGACAATGCGCATGGAATAGTTGCCATGTCACAAGGCATTATCAATATAAAGAGCAATTTGGAAGTGCATGCCGAAAATGTAATTACCGCCCGTGGCAATGCGACTGTCAATATAAATACAGAGGGAAATCATACTACGAAGTTATATGGTGATTTAAACTTTAACTATGATGAGAAGACATCTGGTACAGTAGTGAATGCAGATGTGGATATCAGACTGAATGGTGCGGAATCCGTATGGGAAGGAAATACCAAAGTCACATACGATCTTGATAAAAAGTCGTATAACGATATTGTCCATGATGGGAAATTAACGGTAAATAGTGTAAAGCTGTCACTGTCTAATGGTGCTGTATGGACGCCAACCGCGATTGAAAACTCGGATATTAATGAAAAATCAGGCACCCAGTATACCAATCTGAATAAGTTGTCTTTGGAGAATGGTGTGATTAACCTTGATAGCAGCAAGTTGAAGGAAAATTTTATCCCTCAAATTGACAAAGTTGAAGGTGCTGGTACAATCGCTACTAACAGTCTCGATAACAAAGTCAAGGTTAAAGACGCAACTGGCTCCGATATCACGGTCAAAGGGACCGGCAATATCGCTGACTTGATCGCAAGCGATAGCACGAACGCGCAGAAACTCGCGGATACCGCGGTGGGGGCAAACAATAAAACCATTGCGAAGAAGATCAAAGCGAATGCGGCTACGATCGCAGGGGAGTATTCTGCACAGGTGGATGAAAACGGCAATGTCGTCAATGAAGTGAAATCCCAGAACCAGACGAACCTTTCCATCAGCAAGCTCGGTGCACTTTCTCTCATGACCTGGCGTCAGGAAAACAATGATATGAACAAGCGTCTTGGCGAGATCCGTGACAGCCAGGGCGAGCAGGGCATCTGGGCACGCATGAGCCGCGGCGAAGCAAAGTACGGCGCGACGGGCGTGAAGAACCAGTACAATTACTATCAGCTGGGCTATGATCACAAGATCGCGGATGACTGGATCCTAGGCGGCGCCTTCACCTATACCGATGGCGAAAACAATCTGGTCGGCGGTAGCGGTACGAATAAGAATACGGGCTTTGCTGTGTATGGCAGCAACCTGCGCGATGATGGTAGCTTCATCGATCTCATCGCCAAGTATGCTCACATGAAGAATGATTTCGATACCATCGGTGGCGTCGGTATCGGCGAGTACAGCACGAATGGGTATGCGCTGTCTGCGGAATATGGCAAGCGTTTCCAGCAGGATGGCTTCTGGATCGAACCGCAGGCTGAGCTGACTTACGGCAAGGTCTCTTCGGCAGATTTTACCACCTCGGAAGGGGCGAAGGTTCATCAGGACAGTCTGGACAGCCTTGTCGGCCGTCTCGGATTCTCGCTGGGCAAGGATGTCAAAGCGGGCAATGTCTATGTCCGCGCGTCCTACCTCTATGATTTCAAGGGCGATGTGGCTATGCGCATGAGCAATGGCGTGGCTTCTGATACCTATGATCAGGATCTCGGCGGCAGCTGGTGGGAATTCGGTGTCGGTACGAATCTGAATTTCGGTAAGGATATGCATTTCTACTTCGATGTGGAAAGAACGGAAGGCGGAAAGGTCGATACCCCGTGGCAGTGGAATGCGGGTGTCCGTCTCTCTTTCTAATGAAATAGGTGATGGCATGGAGGTCTCTCCATCCAAGCCTTGTATGTGATCATGATCTTTCTAAAAAAGCATCAGCCTTTATGGCTGGTGCTTTTTCTGTGATTGGGGCGATGCCCTCCCGTTTCGTTCTTGCCGTGGGATTTCATCCGTGTTTCTCTAGCTTTTTCATCCATTGTTGTATACAATAAAAGCAGTGAATGCCACTACTTTTTCTGGCGCGGTATTTTGATTTTATGATAAAAAGTCCGATCGTAGGAGTGATAGTATGACAAACAGGCACTGGCTGAAGCGCGAGGTGCCCGCATGGGTGAAAGAGAAGCTCATCAGTGAAGAAGAGGGGAAGGCGCTGCTGGCCCGGTACCGGAAGGGGAAACCGGGACCGTACAAGGAGGCCTTTTTTGTGATGACGCTGGTCTGCCTTTTGGGCGGACTGGGATTTCTGGGAGCAGGGCTGTGGAATGGGCTCACGCAGGATGAGCGGTTTCTGCTGGCACTCGTTCCTTTGCTGGTCTCGCTTCTCTTCGTGGTCACCGTGGTGCTGCTGGATCGGAGGATCCCGGATGCTCCGGTCGCAGTGAAAGGGGCAGCGATGCCCTTTGGCGCATCGGGGGTGCTCGATGAGGTGTCAGACTCGGCAGGGAGTCTGGAAAGGGCGCAGCGCATCGGCAAAAAGGCGCAGCTCTGGGGAGTGCTCATGGAGGAGGAGCATTTGGTGCCGGCGAAGACGTGGCATCATCGTATGCCTGTCTTCCTGCGCGAGTCGGCTGCTGCATTCCACGGTGTGAGCATTCTCGCTGCTTTCTGGATGGTGGCGGATTCCTTCAAGCTGACGGATGATCTCTACGTGGGTCTTTCGCTTTGCGGTTTGCTGCTTTTGGTGCTGACGCTCGTGACAAGCTCGGCAGCGTCCGGCATCTTGTATATGATCGTGTCCGTGGGTATCTTCTATACGGCACCGGTGCGTGGCTGGCCGGAGTTCCTTTCGTGGTTTTACATGCTGACGGCGCTGGGGATGCTGGCGCATCTGCTGCGGGAGCGTCGTGACCGCGCTGTCGTGTGCTTCTCCTGGGTCTGGGCGGTCGGTATCCTCCTCTTGATCTTCTGGTCAGCAGGAAATATGCTCTGGCAGACGCTTTTCTTCTCACTGGCAGCGTCGCTCACATGGATGGCAGGAGGAGCTTTCCGCTCATATGGCGTGGGCGCGGCAGCGCTCCGCTTCTTCGGTGGGATCGCGGTCTTTGCGGTGCTGCTCGAAGGCTCGTATGGGGCAGTCTGGGCAGATGTGTCGGGGAGCTACGCACTGTGGATCCTTTTCCTGCTCTTCCTTGCTGCGGATGCGGTGCTTATCGTGCGTATGGCGGTCAAGAAGGAGTGGCTCTCGATCCTTGCGGGGCTTACGCCTTTCATCATGGCGGTCTCGGCGATGATTGCGATCTTTGGATCCTCCGGGGCGCTCTCTGCGACGGTGGTCTCTATTTTCTGCGCGATCCTTTCGGTCGCCGTCATTGTCCGCGGTGTGCAGATGGATCGTCCGATGCAGCGCTGGGGCGGTGTCGCGCTTCTGGCAGCGGACGGCGTGATCCGTGTGATGGATTCCGCGCTTTCGCTCTCTGAGCGCGGGCTTTTTTTCCTGATGGTCGGATTGCTCTCCGGCGCAGTCTGCTTCCTGCTGTACCTGCCGGCGAAGAGGAAACGAAAGGTGGTTCCCACAGAGGAAGAAAAGGAGGACGACCATGCTGAATAAGAAGCTGTCTCTCATTCTCCTTGCGGCGGCGGCAGTCGTAGAGCTTACGAGCCTTGTCTGGATCCGCGGCGAATATCGCAGTACGATGATCGATGGGGCAGAGTATCAGGTCCCTGCGGCGATCGATTTCAAGGGGGATTTCTATGAAAGAAATTATCTTCCCGTGACAGTGCCTCTCAACGAAGCTCCATGGCACGGGGCGAAAGCACCGGAGAAGGGAGAGGAGATCTACCTCACGCTCACCAGAAATGCCGATGGTATGATGGAGATCACCGGGGCGCAGGATACCCGTCCCGGTGGGGACTACCTCATCACTCGCGCGATGTCGTACATCGACGGCATGGTGCATTTCCATTTCCCTGCCGACAGGATGTACATGTCGCCTGAGCAGCTCGCCAAGCTCTCGATCGTCGAGCTTTCCGAACGCGTACAGGTGAAGAATGAGCAAAAGAAGACCACGGAGACTCATAGGAAAAATGAGCTCTCGGCACTGATCCATATCAAGGATGGCCGCGCAGTCATTGCGAAGGTCCTCGCCAATGGTTCGCCCGTCGAGCAGACCTTCACCACGATCGGGAAAAATATCAATGTGACCTATGCGAAAAGCGCTAAAGAACGAGATCAGTATAGTACGAGAATCAATAAAGAAGAGAAACCGGAGTGAGACTAAGAGACTGAGAGACTAGGAGGCATCAGATATCAGACTTTAGACTTTAGATGCATGCTTTCGGACTTGGCGGGCGCTCGGTCTACCGTCTTCTCGTCTTGGAGTCTCATTTATGATCATTACCAAGGAGGTCATCTATGTACATCATCCTTATGCGTCACGGCGAAGCAGAGCCGGAGACAGAAGATATCGCCAATAAAAATCGTTCCCTGACGCCGAAGGGCATGCGTCAGGCACGAAAAAGTGCGCGCATTCTCAGCAAATTTCTGAAGGACAATCCCATCCGTATCTTTACAAGCCCCTACCAGCGCACGCGCCAGACGGCGGGTATCCTCGCCGAAGAGTGCTTTGCCGAGGAGATTCATACCGCCGAAGAGCTTCTCTCCTCGAACTGGCAGATGGTGCTGAATCATCTGATCTCTGACGGCAGTCCCATCGCGCTCGTATCCCACCATCCCTTCCTGCAGTCCTACCTGCTCTCCTCCTGCAGCGCAGCAGTGAAATTTGATCTCGCCGGTATCGCTGTCATCGATTACGACCTCCGCTGGCGGCAGGGAAAACTCGTCGGCTACTTTACACCGTCGCTGAAACTGATGAAGAAAGAATAATTGGGGATCAGAATATCTATTCTCATCCTCGTGGCGGCATGAAAGCCAAGACAATGCGCGGCTATCCTCTCCCGCGTGTCATTTCGAGCGAAAGCGAGAAATCTTTTTCGTTCACGGTGAAATGCTGTATGCGTGCGAACGAAAGCGGGAAGCCTGATATGCCAAGAATGTGGGATACGGTGTTTCATGCAAACGGATCAGCAGAGCTGGTGAGGAAGAGGATTGCAACAAAGATCCCTCGGCTACGCTCGGGATGACGATACGGGGGAGGGATAGCCTCACCAAGGCGCAGGATGGAGTGCCTCGAAGAGGCACAATTCGTCGCAACGGCATGAAAGCCCATGTGAGATAATCCCCTCGAGTAGGCCCTTCTCCAAGGGCGAACGCGTCTGACGGTAGTCGCATATCGTAGGGAGCGGCATGAAAACGATGTGAGCTGATCCACTGACTGCTGATCGCCCACTGTAAGCAGCACACTATTTCCAAGGAGGTACTTATGAAAAAACTACTCACCATCGCAGGCTCCGACTCCTCCGGCGGAGCCGGTATCCAGGCAGACCTGAAGACCTTTGCTGCCCTTGGCACCTACGGCATGAGCTGCATCTGCGCTCTGACAGCGCAGAATACGAAGGGGGTCAGCATGGTCGTGAATACTCCGATCTCCTTGGTCAAAGCCCAGCTCGAAGCCATCTACGACGACGTAGCACCTGACGCCGTCAAGACAGGCATGCTCGGGACAGCTGCCATCGTGGATACAGTTTCCGATTTCCTTGGAAATCATCGAAGCGCACCTCTCATCGTCGACCCTGTCATGGTCGCCACCAGCGGAGACAAACTGCTCGAGGACGATGCCATCGCACTCTATAAAGAAAAGCTCATCCCCCTTTCGGCACTCATCACGCCGAACATCCCCGAAGCCGAGGTCCTCTCCGGCATATCCATCACGAGCGAGCCGGACCGCCGAAAAGCCGCCGAAATACTTATGACCTTCGGGTGCGAAGCCGTCCTCATCAAGGGCGGACATCACATTATGGACGCCGATGACCTTCTCTATGACGGCAAAGACTTCATCGCCTACCCCGGAGAGCGCATCGACACGAAAAATACCCACGGTACAGGCTGCACACTTTCAAGCGCCATCGCGGCAAGCCTTGCCAAAGGTCTTCCTCTCGAAGGCGCAATAGAGGCCGCCAAGGACTACCTCACCGGCGCCATCGCGCGTGCGAAGACAGACTCCGTCGGTCACGGCCATGGGCCCGTCCATCATTTCTGGTTCTATGGAGATACATGGGGGAGGATGAAATGAGCTATCCCTTCTTTGCCTACATGTCGCGCCTGAAATACATCGCCCGCTGGGGTCTCATGCGCAGCACCATCCCCGAGAATGACGCCGAGCACACTCTCCAGACTGCCATGATCGCCCACGCCCTCGCCCTCATCCGGCAAGACATCTTCCATGAGCAGACAGATCCCGAGCACTGCGCCATGCTCGCCCTCTACCACGATGCAAGCGAAGTCTTCACCGGCGACCTCCCGACACCTGTGAAATACTTCACCCCCGGTCTCCACGAAAAGTATGAGGAGATCGAGACAGAAGCCAGGAAGAAACTCCTCGCGACACTCCCCGAAGAACTGCAGGAAAGCTACGCATCCTATCTCGTCCCCCTTGAGCAGGATCCCCTCTGGCCCCTTGCCAAAGCCGCCGATACCCTCTCCGCCTTCCTGAAATGCGCCGAAGAAGTCCGCGATGGAAATCCGGAATTTCAAGAAGCCTATCGCACGACACGAAAAAAACTCGAAGACCTTCATATGAAAGAAGTCGACTGGTTTCTCGCTCGTTTCGCCAAGAGTTTCGAGAAGACGCTGGATCAACTGAATCAGAATCAGTAAGAGCAGCCCCTTGCGGGCGGCTCTTTTTGGTTGTATGTTGTTAGGGAAATGCTGATTAAATCACAGGGGCAAATCTGACAACGATTTAATCAGTGTTTCCTTAGTTCTTTGGGCTCTGATAATAAACAACAAGCAATAAAACCTACGTTGAAGTGGTAAACTAAAATTGGACACAGAGGGGGTAATCTTTAGACATACAGTGTACACTGCATAGGCAGTGCCAAAGGCGCAGGATGGATCCGCGAAGCGGTGTGAAAGCCAATGTTAGCCGCCAATCGCTAACTGATAATCAGAATCATGGACACTCTTTGTCCCATGTAATGTGTTATACTAAAATTAGAAATGCCATTAGAAAAAACGCGCAAAGAGAGTGTCAAAAAAGTACGCCAGAAAACAGAACAGAAGTTCCGTTTTCTGGGGGGGGGTAAATGGTTAACAATATAGATTTCGACGAATCAAATTGTGATTCGCCCCAAATAAAGGAATTCTATAATTTGCTGTGTTTTAAATTGAAACGTCCTTGTACGGATGCTATAATTAACATGTAATATTTCATTTTTTTATTAACGATGTCCTATGGCGATTCCGTAAAAAACAAGGAGTAATTCTATGATAGATATCCATTCACATATCCTCTACGACATCGAAGGAGATGACGGATCCCGTTCATTGGACATGTCGCTCGGGATGCTTCGGCAGGCAGCGGCTTCCGGTGTGGCCGACATGTTTGCGACGCCGCACATGCATCGGCGTGGCGTCGTGCCCTCCTGGGCCTCCATTGTCGAAAGGGCAGAGCAGCTGCAGGAAGAAGCGGACAAAGCGGGCATCCCTGTCCGTATCCATACCGGCGCGGAAGTCAGCTTCGATGCTGATACAATGAACTATCTTCCCGACGGCGGTACTGACTACTGCCTTGCAGGTACACACTACATCCTGATTGAGCTCCTGCCCTCGAGCGCGCCGGAGAGCACTGGGCGGCTCATCTATGAACTGCAGCTGCGCGGCTACCAGCCAATTCTCGCTCATCCTGAGCGCTATCCGCACATCATGGAGAAGCCTGACCATCTTCTGCACTGGATCGAGAAAGGCCTTCTCACCCAGTCGAATATCGGCAGCTTCTCCGGCCAATTCAAGGAAAAAACAGCTGCCTATGCGAAGTGGCTCTACGACCACAGGGCCGTCCATTTCCTTGGATCTGATGCCCATCGGACTGACTGGCGCAATGCAGACACTCGCGATTTTCAGGAAAAGCTCGATGCTTACACAGGGAATCATGATTTCATAGCAGCCTGCGATGCACATGCTGCTATGATCTTAAAAAATAGAATTTACTACGCAGATCCACCTTTGCCGAACAAGCCGCATAAGAAAGGCTTGTTGGCAAGACTCTTCGGGGAATGATGCGTATGTATTGATAGGAGGAACTATGAAGAAGAAACTCATCGCCCTGACGCTTGCGATGACAGCCCTCACGATGGCAGCGGGGGCCGAAGACTACACCCTGCGCGCCGGTGACCAGCTGAACATCATCGTCACTCAGGATACAGATATCAGCTCGAGCACACAGAGCGCGACCCAGTCACCCTACCTCGTGCGTCCGGATGGGAAAGTCTCTTTTCCCCTTGTCGGAGAAATCGACGCGAAAGGCATGACTGTCGCCGAATTCACTGCCACACTCGAAAAAGGGCTCTCTCGCTACTATGTCGATCCTGACGTCGCTGTCAATATCGTGAAGCTCGGCACCGTCCGCGTCTTCGTCTTCGGGGAAGTGAAGAAACCGGGCGCTTACGAGCTCACCAAAGGTCACAGCGTCATTGATGCGATCGGCGCCGCCGGAGGCTTCACATGGGACACTGCGAAGAAGAAAATTTTCCTCATCCATCAAGACAATACGGACAAAGCCATCCCCATCAATCTCAATCGCCTCTTGAAGACGGGCAGTATGAAAGAAAATTACGAGCTGAGAGAAGGGGACATCCTCTACCTCACCAAGAACAGCCGCATCAGCTTCTCCAGAGACATCGCTCCGCTCATCAGTGCAGGCTACTACGTATCCGAGATTAAGAAGGATTGATGAAAAAGGTTTGAAGGTTTACCGTTTGAGGTTTGCGATATGAGAATGGCGTAGATGCTATACCGTTGTTAGGGAATGTGATACCAATGAGTACTTTTATGGACCTCAATGCATGGAAAGAAAGTTATGTACTGTATCAAGCCGTGTATAAAGCAGCTTCCTGTGACCGAAACATACGTATATCTCCCAGACACGACGGGCTGCCATCTCGATTTCATAGAATATAGCGGAAGGACTACATCCATTTCCTCTTCATTGCCAGAGGGGCAGCTTATGAAGCCGAAGCGCAACTGATTGCCTGCGCCGATTTAGAACTGATCGATAGAAATACACTTAAATCACTTTATTCGCAAACTGCAAAAGTCATTCATTTGTTCAATGCTCTCATCAAAGCACTGAAAAAAGGTGATCCCAATACCTTGTCAGAAAGAATTGATCGCTATGGAGAGGATGACATGCCAGATGCTGACTGGGAAGAATGGGAAGAGTATCCCCAAACCCCAAATCTTAAACCTGTTTTACCTACCAATGTTTGACAGTAATTCATATAAAAAGGAGCTTCTCCCTTGAACGAACAAGAAATCGACTTACTCGAGTTATGGCAAGTCCTGAATAACAACAAGAGAAAAATTGCCTACATCACCGGCGGATTCATAGCTCTTTCCTGCGCGTACCTTATGATCGTACCGCCGACCTACCAGTCCACCTCACTCCTGCGCATTAAGCAGGATAAAGGCCTTTCTGACTCCATATTGAGCCAAATGCCGCTTGGCAATACCCAAATGGCCCAGCAGAAGATGAATACGAATGCGGAAATTCTGAAAAGCCGCAACGTTGTCATCCCCGTCATCAAAGCCACCGAAGGGCTGAAAGACGGCAAATACCCTGACTACGACGCCTACGTGAAGTCACACATCACCACCAAGCCATTCAAGGATACAGAAATCCTCCAGCTCGACGTCACCGGCGGCACTCCGGAAAAAGCACAGGAAGCGAACCGGCTCCTCGTCAGAGGATTCCTTGCCCGTCTCGCTGATCTTTCCCATGAAGAATCCGGCAATACCAGGAAATTCCTCGAAAACCGTGTCGTTTCCGCCAAAACCGAACTTGGTCAGGCCGAAGACAAACTAAAAGCCTACCAGGTAGCCCACAAGATTTACTCCACCGACGACCAGATGAAAGGCCTCGCAGACCAGATTTCCACCTTGGATAAGGCGAAAGCCCAGAACCAGCTCGACCTCGAGACCGCCCAGGCCGCCCTTTCCAGCATCAATGGACAACTTGCCGGCGCCGGCGCGGCCATCGCAGACAGCCCCGCCATCCAGCAGTACAAGACCAGCCTCGTTCAGCTCGAGTCTACCAAGGCAGGATACACCGGGAAATATACCGATCAGCATCCGAAGATGCAGGAAATCAACAAGCAGATCGCTGAAACCAAGTCGAACTTGGAAAAAGAAATCGCAGCCATCATCGCCCAGCAGGCGCCATCCAGCAACACCGTCCAGCAGAAACTTCTTGCCGACAAATTTGCCAACGAAGCCGCTGTCGCCGTAGCGAACGGAAAGAATAACGCCATTGCCAGCCTCGAGTCTAAGAACGACGAAGCCATTTCTCGCCTGCCGGAAGCCCAGCAGGGCTACATCCGCGTCAAGAGAGACGCCGACGTCGCGCAGGAGATCTATGTCATGCTCTTCAAGAGACTCGAAGAAGCCAAAGTCGCCGAAGTCATGGTGCCGAACGAAGTCCAGGTCATCGACGAAGCCACACTTCCGGAGCGTCCTATCGCGCCAAGAAAAGCGCGGACCCTTGCCCTCGCTGCCATCTTGGGCCTTCTCGCCGGCAGCGGCTTCGTCCTTGCTCGTGAACTCCTCGACCGTAAGATCCGCACAGCGAGCGACGTAGAAGAACAGCTCGCCCTCCCAGTCCTCGGCGTCGTCCCCGATGCCGACGGACAGAAAGAAGAAAAAGACAAACCCACAGACTTCTGGAGTAAAATCAAACGCGCGTTTAAAACGGGGGGTAAAATCGGTTAGGCGGCAGTATTGAAGGTATTATAAAATTGTTGCAAATGAGTTTAAGGTTTGAGAGTTGAAAACATTTTCAAACCTCAACCCCTAAACCATCAAACCTCCCATGTTAAATGCCTATTGCACATAAAGGGAACAATAAACTATGGACGACATCAAACTTATCGTACAAAATAATCCGAAATCACCGATCTCGGAAACCTACCGCGCCATCCGCACGAACATTCAGTTCGCCGGCGCGGGCAAACAGTTGAAATACATCGCCTTCACCTCCAGCGTTCCTGGAGAAGGCAAATCCACCACCATCTCGAACCTCGCCCTCACCATGGCGCAGGACGGAAAGAAAGTCCTCCTGATCGACAACGACCTTCGAAAGCCTCGGCAGCATAAAGTCTTCGGTCTCCTCAATAAAGGGCTAACCAACATCATCGCTATGGGCCTCACCTTTGACGAAGTCGTCAACAAAGACGTATTTCCAAATCTTGATGTCTTGACCAGTGGTCCGATCCCGCCGAACCCATCCGAAATCCTTGGTTCCGAGAAGATGAGCGACATCCTGAAAGAAGTTGGAGAGAAGTACGACTACATCCTCTTGGACCTCCCACCCATCCTCGCCGTCACCGACGCAGCCATCGTAGGCCACATGGCTGATGGTATTGTCTTAGTCGTCCGCTCCGGCATCACTGCCCCAGAGGAAGCCAAGGAAGCAAAGAAACGTCTTGAAGCTGGCCACGCTAATATTTTAGGCGTCGTCCTGAATGGCGTCCCCACCGAAAAGAAAGGCTATGGTTACGGCTATTACTACTATGACTATTACGATGAAAACAACGAGAAACACCATGAAAAGCATAAAAGAACCCACAGCCGGAAAGCCGATACCCTTATCAGCAAAGTCACCAGCCTCTTCGACAGAGCATAAAAATGGCAATGTTGGATAGTCTCCAGCGAGTAGGCCCTTAGAGAAGGGCAGCGCCAAAGGTGCAGGATGGATTCCCTGCAGCGGCAAGAACGCCTGTGTTGGACAGTGTCAGGCACGTCACCGCTACCGCTTATCATACAAACAAAGGAGTAAAAAAGCACATGAAAATACTTGTTACCGGCGGAGCCGGATTCATCGGTTCCCACTTGATGCGGACACTCGAAGCAGCAGGCCACGAAGCCATCGCGCTGGACAATCTCTCCACCGGTCTTCGCGAGAACCTGCTCCCGCATATGAAACTCATCGTCATGGATGTCCATGACAAAGCTGTCGAAGACGTTTTCAAAAAGGAACACTTCGATGCCGTCGTGCATCTCGCGGCGCAGACCCTCGTCTCCGACTCCATGACTGATCCCGAGCACGACATGCATGAGAACATCGCCGGCACGGTCCGTATCCTCGAGTGCTGCCGGAAATACAGCGTCAAGCGCATCATCTTCTCCTCCTCCGCAGCGACCTATGGGGATGTGGCCGATAGCGCTCTCCCGATTTCCGAGACTTTGCCGCAGCAGCCCCTCTCCTTCTACGGCCTCACCAAAAAGACAGCCGAGAATTATCTCGAGCTCTACCGCCTCGCTTACGGCATAGACTATGTCATTCTCCGCTTTGCCAATGTCTACGGTGAACGCCAAGGTGACGGCGGAGAAGGCGGCGTCATCAGCATCTTTGCGAAACGCATCGCCGAAGGGAAGGGCATCACCATTTTCGGTGATGGAGATCAGACCCGCGACTTCGTTTACGCCGGTGATATCGCAGACGGTATCCTTGATGCGCTCACGATCGAAGCGGCCAATACCGCCTACAACCTCAGTACTTCCGGGGAGACCAGCCTGAAAGAATTGGTCGCTATCCTCTCTAAAGTCTCCGGCAAAGAGATCGCCCCCGCCTATGATAAACCCAGAGAGGGTGACATCTACCGCTCCTCCCTGAACAATGCCAAAGCCAAATGCAACCTTCACTGGGAGCCTAAAATCTCCCTTGAGGAAGGCCTCCGGCGCACCTACGAAGACTTTGCGAAAAGAGAAGGCAAATAGTAAGCCGTCGGCGGTATGAAAGCAAATGTCAGACAGTTTCAGCGAGTAGGCCCTTGGAGAAGGGGCGCGCCGAAGGCGGAGGATGGATCCCCGCAGTAGAAAGAAAGTCAATGTAGGACAGTCCTTCGCGAAGACAAAAACGCAAACTCTCGACAACCATTAAAGCAAAAAACAGCCACCATTTTTACAAAAATAAAGGAGCGTATCAAAACCCCATGGATCAAAATGTATTCCATAAACTGCAGCTCGAAATTCTGAATGCGATCGATTTGCTATTACTGACAATGACATATGGAATCTGCTGGTACGCCTACTACGGAGACGAGATATCTACTCCTTTCTATGATATGGGGAACGAGATCATGGTGGCACTCTTTGCAATCCTCTACTACTTCATCTCGCATCTCTACCATGGCTACCGGATTTCTATCAGCCGCATCTCAGACCTTGTTTACAGCCAGACACTGGCAGTCTTCTTTGCCGATGCCATGATGTACGTTATCACTGTCCTCCTCAACCGTCACCTCATCAATCCCATTCCTCTTGGTCTAGTTTTCCTCGTCCAGTTTGCCCTTATCATTGGCTGGTGCACCTTCGCGCACCACTGGTATTTCCGACAATTCCCGCCGAAAAAGACCGTCATTATTTTGGGCGAAGGACGTGAGGTGAACCCTCTCATCAAGCGCTACGGCATGGACATCCATTTCGAAGTCATCCGCACCCTCACCTCTGAAGAATGCCTTAGCAACTTGGACGAAGCACTTCAGGACGCCGAATCCATCTTCCTCTGCGGCATCCACAGCCATGAGAGAAATATCATCGTGAAATACTGCGTCGCCCGCGGTATCGACTCCTTCGTCTTGCCTCGCGTCGGCGACGTCATCATGAGCAGCGCCGAGAAGATCCACCTTTTTCACCTGCCGATCCTGCGCGTCCGTCGATACTCCCCATCACCTGAGTACCTCTTCGGGAAGCGCGTCATCGACATCATTCTCTCCCTCGCAGCCCTCATCGTCTTCGCCATCCCCATGCTCATCATCGGCCTCCTTATCAAAAGAGACGGCGGCACCGCCTTTTACAAGCAGAACCGTCTCACCAAAGACGGGAAGGTATTCCCTGTCTACAAATTCCGCAGTATGCGCATGGATGCCGAAAAGGACGGCGTGGCGAGACTCTCCACCGGTGATAACGATCCCCGCATCACCCCCATCGGCCGCTTCATCCGCGCTGTCCGCCTCGATGAACTCCCGCAGCTCCTGAACATCCTGAAAGGCGACATGTCCATCGTAGGCCCCCGCCCCGAGCGCCCCGAGATCTCCGCCCAGTACGAAAAAGAATTCCCCGAGTGGAACCTCCGCCTCCAGGCCAAGTGCGGACTCACCGGCTATGCCCAGGTCTATGGCCAGTACAATACGACGCCCTACGACAAGCTCCTGATGGATCTGATGTATATCTCCGAGCCCAGCCTCTTCGAAGACTTCAAGATCATGTTCGCGACCGTGAAGATCCTCTTTATGAAGGAGAGCACGGAGGGAGTAGCGGAAGGGCAGGTCACAGCGAAAAAATGAAAAAAATAGTTATACTAATTAACGATACGACCTATGCGTATAATTTACGTGGTGCCATCATTCAAAGGCTTATTGAAGCTAATTATGATGTGGTTATTGTAGGACAGCTTCTGGAACATCAAGAGAAACTAAAAAAAATGGGTGCGAGATTAATAGGTGTTCACACTGGACGGCATGGGAAGAATCCATTCGCGGACTTGAGCCTTCTTTTGCAGTATCGCAGAATTTTAAAAAATGAAAATCCAGATGTCGTACTCACGTATAACATCAAGCCAAATGTATATGGAGGCATGGCCTGTCAAAATTTACACATTCATTATCTGCCAAACGTGACTGGCTTGGGAACGCCTGTTGAGATACCTGGTCTTATGCAGAAGCTTACTATCCGTTTATACAAAATAGGTGTAGCTGGAGCCGATTGTGTGTTTTTTCAAAATACAGATAACTTGAAATTTTTCAAAAAGCATGGAATGCTCAAGCAGGAGGCTCGTACTAGAGTTTTACCGGGGTCAGGCGTTGATTTAGAGAAATACAAGTTACTTCCGTGGCATGATGGGAAAGTACATTTCCTTTTCGTTGCACGAGTGATGAAAGAAAAGGGAATTGACTTGTTTCTGGCTGCTGCGCATCAGTTTGCTTCCAATGATGTGATTTTTGATATCTGCGGTGCTTGTGATGATCCGAAATACCTACAAATATTAAAGAATGATACGAAGGTTGTTTATCATGGCCCACAGAAAGATTTGCGCTCTTACTACGAAAAATGCTCCTGTTTCCTTTATCCTTCTTATTATCCAGAGGGGATGAGCAACGTTCTTTTGGAAGCTGCTGCGTCTGGGAGGCCGGTCATTGCTGCGAATCGACCTGGATGCAGAGAAACACTGGATGATGGCATTACAGGCTTTTTGATACCCATCAAGGATGAAAACGCCGTTATCCAGGCAGTGAAAAAATTTTTATTTTTGAATTCGGAACAACAGGAAAAGATGGGGCTTTTCGGTAGAGAAAAGATAGTACGTGAGTTTGATAGAAAAATTATTGTTGAAGCTTATATGGATGAAATAGCAAAAGCTGATTCAGGAGAAAATCGTGAATAAATATTTCAAAGCACTATTCTGTGTTCCCCTGGCGGGGCTCAAATATATCATGCTGAAAGCGACTAATGGCAGCCATTTCAAAGGCAAATTTCCCGCCCTCACATCGCCGCTGACGGAGATTACCTGCGAACGCGGCTCGACACTTCACATTGGAAAAATCTTGAAAATGCACAATGGCGCCAAAATCCGAGTTCGAAAAGGTGGGACACTGACCATAGGAAGCCACTTCGGCATGAGCAATGGATGCGTTGTCACAGCTTACGATTCGATTGCGATAGGAAATCATGTGATGCTCGGACCGAATGTATTAATATACGACCAAGATCATGATTATACAAAAATAGGGGGGGTAAGTGCCATGAAATTCAAGACCAGCCCCATTACCATTGGCAGTAACGTTTGGATTGGGGCGAATACCCTGATTCTGCGTGGTACACACATAGGAGATAACTGTGTCGTGGCAGGGGGAGCGGTGATTCGAGGCAGCTACCCGTCCAATACCGTAATTATACAGAAACGAAAAACCGAGGTCATATATCAGCATGGAGAAACCAGTTAGAGTCCTGCACATGATAAACAGCCTGCATTTTGGCGGTTCGCAGGCATTCATTATGAGCGTATATCGAAATATAGACCGTACCCGATTGCAATTTGATTTCGTGGTTACGCCGGAAGAAGAAAAAGACTTATACGAAGAAGTCAGAAAGATGGGAGGAAGAATCTTTGTCTGCCCCAAGTATACCTTTATCAATCATTTCACTTATTTGAAATGGTGGGAACACTTTTTCACGGGACACCCGGAGTTTAAAATCATACATGGCCATGTCAGAAGTACATCGGCCATCTACCTCTCGATAGCCAAGAAACATGGATTGACGACCATTGCACATAGCCATAGCACATCCAACGGGAAAGGCCTTTTGGGGCTGGTCAAGACCATTATGCAGCACCCCACGCGGTATATCGCAGACTACCTCTTTTCCTGCTCAGACTTGGCAGGGAAGTGGATGTATGGAGAGAAAGTGACGAAGCAGGACAATTATCAGATGATACCCAATGGTATCGACATCCATCGCTTCACTTATAGTGAAGCAAAGAGGAAAACCGTTAGACAATCGCTTGGAATCTTGGAGGATGAATTTGTCATCGGACATATCGGACGATTTACAAAGCCTAAAAATCATATTTTTTTACTACAGACATTTTCAGCCTATTTAAAAAAGCACCCGCATAGCCGGCTGCTGCTGGTGGGAGACGGGACGCTGCTGCAGCCTATGAAAAAGACCTGCGGACAGATGAATATAATGAACCATGTGATTTTTACCGGTGCGAGGTCCAATACAGAAGACTACTATCAGGTAATGGATGTATTTGCCTTTCCGTCCCTGTGGGAAGGCCTTCCCGTTTCTGTTGTAGAAGCACAAGCAAGCGGGCTGCCGTGCCTGATTTCAGATAACATCACGAGAAACGTACAGCTTACGTCTCTTCCGAAGTATCTTCCTGTGACGGATATGACTGCCTGGCTCAATGCTTTCGAAATAGAAAGCCAGAAGAAGAGAACCGGCTGCAGCGAAGAAAATCAGAGAAAACTGCGGGCATTTGATGCCAAAGAAGTGGCGAGAAAACTATCTGCTTTTTATTTGAAATTATATGGAGAGAATGGTGTCGAATGACCAAGTATATTATGCGTCTTGATGATGCTTCTGAGTATATGGATGTACCGAAATGGAAACGAATGGAAGATTTGCTGGATGCATACCATATCAAACCACTCGTGGGGATTATTCCCGACAATAAAGATCCATCTTTGGTGAATGCATATCCTCGAGATGTGAATTTCTGGGAAACGGTAGATAGATGGGGGAAAAAAGGCTGGGAACTGGCCTTACATGGTTGTTACCATAAGTATACGACCCAGGAAGGGGGATTGAACCCAATCAATCCCCGGAGTGAATTTGCAGGCGTCCCACTTTCCCATCAGTGTGAAATGATTCAGCATGGATTGCAGATACTTCATGCTCATGATGTATTCCCGAAAGTTTTTTTCGCTCCATCGCATACTTTTGATGAAAATACATTATTAGCGCTGAAGAAGGAATCTGATATAAGGGTTATTAGTGACACCATTGCAAACGATGTATATTTCCAAAATGATTTTTATTTTGTACCGCAGCAGTCTGGGCATGTCAGAAAATTGCCTTTCTGTGTAGTTACATTCTGCTACCATCCCAATATGATGAATGTTGATACATTTGATTATTTGGAAAAATTCTTAGTTTCGAATGCTAATGATTTTACTAAAATGCAAAACATACCACTACGAAAACGGTCAAAGTCTGTACTGGATATATTTCTTGAAAAACTGTATTTTATCAAAAGGCGATAATAAAGTATGAAAAAGATTATGTTTTATATCAATGCCATTCATGATGGTGGTGCGGAAAGAGTTATGATTAATTTAGCAGATTACTTTTCACGTCAGGGATATAAAACCATTCTTGTAACTTCTTTTCGAGATACTTGGGAATATACAGTTCCGAATGCTGTGAAAAGAATCACGCTGGAAGAGCATGAGATTAAGCAATCCAAGCTAAAAAGAAATATTACGCGTATTAAAAGATTGAGAAAGTTTTGCAGAGATGAAAAGCCCGATATTTTAGTCTCTTTTATGGCAGAACCCAATTTCCGTGCAATACTGGCGACATGGGGACTGCCTGTGAAAAACCTGATTTCTGTACGAAATGATCCGAACAAGGAGTATGCTGGGCGTGTGGGGCATATTGTGGGGAAGTACCTATTGCCTTTTGCAGATGGCTGTGTATTTCAGACGAAAGAGGCAAAGAACTGGTTTCCGAAAAGACTGCAGAAGAAGTCCCGTATCATTTATAATGCAGTGAAAGAGGATTTTTATCACGTGGAGAGACATCCGGTTCCAGGAGAAATCGTGACCTGTGGACGTTTGGAAGAGCAGAAAAATCATGCTCTTTTAATCGCGGCTTTTTCGAAAGTGGTCGAGCGGTATCCTGAGGCCTGTTTGAAAATTTATGGAGCAGGTTCTCTGTGTGGAAAACTGCAAAAGCAGATCGATGCGCTTGGTCTTCACGAGAAAGCCTTTTTGATGGGGGCAACGAATCGTGTGGAGAAAGTATTAGAGACAGCCGATGTGTTTGTCCTTTCTTCGGACTTTGAGGGAATGCCGAATGCACTGATGGAAGCAATGGCAGCGGGAGTGCCTTGTATATCGACAGATTGCCCATGCGGCGGGCCGAGAGAGCTGTTTGGTGATGAGATGGCGGTATATTTAACTTCGATAAATAATTCTTCTGAACTTGCCAAACGGCTTAATGCATTTTATTGCTTAAATGAAAGTGAGAGAGCGCAAGTAGAGAAGAAAATAAAGAAGCGGTCAAAACTGTTTATGCCTGATTTAGTTAATCTAGCATGGTTTGAATATGTTGAGAACTTAACTGATTTATGAATATGATATGTTAAGGGAATGTTGGCTAAATTGGGCTGTGTAATTTTATAGGCGTTTCTTTAGAAATAACCTGCTACAGAAAACCATATTTATGAGGAGACAAAGATTATTAAGCGATTAGAGATTCTATGGAAATTGTATATTAAAAGGCATTACTATTAAAAGATTTTCAATGTTTACATAGACGTATAGATTGGAGAAACTATATGTACATTTTACTTTTAGAATGTATAATTTGCACTGCTATATATACACTGATTACGGTTCGAGAATTAATAAAGCAAAGAGAGTTTTCAGGCTTTTTTGTTGCTATCGCAATGTATGACCTGGTGTTTGGAATTTTTCCAACAGTGGTTGTTTCGGAACTTTTATGGGATGGTCAAGAGTCTCGTTTTTTGCAAAGCTTGATAGATGTCAGCGATAGTGGCATTGATGCACTGATTTATTACTATTTATTGGCATTGATTGGCTTTATTGGGGTGTTTTTGTCTTATCACGGAAAAATTTGTTTGATAACCAGAAAGGAATCAAATTCAAGCACCTTAAGGGGCGGCAACAATGAGGAGCCGCATTTTGGCAGGTTTATATTAACTGCTTGGGGATGCTTGTTGGTTGGACTTATATCCTTGTATTTATGGTCGAACGCATATGGTTCTATTTTTAACTTGATTTTGGAAGCAAATGCAGTCAGATCAGGAATGGGGAGTGTAGTTAACGGATTGGCATTTTTTAAGCATCCAGCTAGACTTGTTTTGCTTTGCAGCCTTTTGTTTATAGCACTTTTCTTTAAATCGCAAGGCATATTAAAAAAGAGATTATATAAATTTTTTAGTTTTATAGGTCTAATTGTGTCGTTAATAGCATCCTATTTGTTTTTGTTGGCAGATGACGGTAGATTATCCATTGTATTGTTTTTATTGGCTGCGTTTTGGCTTTTGCTCGCTGGGAAGACATTTGAACATATTGGCAAAGTAATTATAGGTGGGATGATGATTGTATTCTTTTCTCTGTTTTTGTTAAATGAAATGGATAGTATTACTCACTTTATTCGGATGGGAGAATGGGGTGAACCTGAAAATTTACTAATTTCATCGATGATACATGAACTTACTTTTCTTCCGGTAGGCGGTCAGGTGAGCGTTTTAGCATCATGGAATAATGAAGTGCATTTAACTCTCTTCGATGATTTAGTAACTGGATTGTTTGCTTGGTTTCCTTACAGTTTAAAACCAAGTGGTTTTGAAGATGTTTGGAATATAAACACCATATTGATTTTTGGAAATATTAACATATCTCATGGACAATGGCCATGCTCCTTTATTACCCAGGCAAATTATGATTTGAGATTTTTCGGAGTTTTGATATATAGTTTGATTGCAGGAAGAATATTGAAGGGAATAGATAAGTGGCAGTTAGACGATAATTCATTGTTTAAAATAGCCATAAAAGCTAGCTTTATGGAATTTATATTTCGTGGAGTGGCCTATTTTTCCTTTTATGATATAATGCTTGGTCTATTTCCGATTGTGATTGCAATTATCATTAAATGTGGTGTAGACATCTTGCTATCTGTTAGACAGTGAAGATTTGAGAACAATTTTGGATTCAATGGTTGGAAAAGGTGAATTGGGGTATGATAGACTTTTATTTTCAGGTTCCTCTCTTGTGTACACGGTATTCGTTTAAATGTGAAAGTCCATTAATAACACGAGAAATTGAACTAAAAATTGAAAAACCAATTAAACTTGCTTTTCTATATTCTTATCAGAATCAAGAGAAGAAGGCGGATGTCGAAATCATTGGAGGAATCCGTGAAGGTATTTTTGCTAATTTTAAATCAATTATCTCTGATTCTGAAGAAAATGCATTGCACATTGTAAGGGGAATCCTACAGGATGTATGTATTCAATTATCAATTATGGCTCAAATGCAAATGGGGGAATCCTGGGATTTCCATAGCTATTTCTACTGGGAAGATAGAAATGTGACGATAAAAATAAACGTGCAGGGAGACAGTTATCAACGAAAAGAAGAGGGTCATAATGTTTATTTAAATTTAAGTGATCGTCTTTGTTTGCAAGAAAAAATAACTTTGAAATCAACCAAGGTTGTTGCCCTGCATGATTTAGACTTAGCGAAAGAACAAATGGATAGAAATTCAATTTTTAGATTTATGGCTAATTCATTTTATGCTGCTTTAGGAAATAAAGACATTGTCAGTCAGTATTATAGATTGTTTACTATTATCGAGTGCTTAGAACAGAATTTCACAAGTGATTATTCGGAGTGTACAAAACCACTCATTCCAGAGAAACAGAAAGAGAGATTCTGGATTGATATTAACAACACGCTAAAAAACTATGGTTTAGAAAATACCCGAAAGGAGCAAATAAGTAACCGTCTTAAAAATGCAGTTAATAAGGCAACAGAGAAATCTCGTAAAGAAAAACTCCAGTATATATTAAAGCAAAGATATAATATTATATATAGAGATGACAATAATGAGTCTTCTAATGCTAATCTTTTAAAGGAGTTTATTGATATGAGAAATCGTTTATTCCATGCTGACACAAAAGGAGGCGTAGCAAATGAGCGATTGTCTGATTTGACTAGTGAATTATTTGATTTATGCCGAAATATTATTTTTAAAGAAATGAAAAATGGTAAGAATTAAGAGGTATCGCTATATACGTTTAATTGATTTGATAAACGAAAGGCTATGATAAGTAAATGAGAAATTACCTAAAGTTACTATTGAAGGCATTGTCAAATAAAGAAATCTTTTTTGCCTATCTATGTGAAATGGGATTGCTTAATTTTCTTGATGATAAAGCATATTTAAAATTAATGTACAAGATACATATGGGGAAGTCGTTAAATCTTGATCATCCTCAGACATTCAATGAAAAGTTACAATGGCTGAAAATTCATGATCGGAATCCCCTTTATACTACCTTAGTAGACAAATACGAAGTCAAGAAGTACGTAGCGGATAAGATTGGGGAACAATATATCATCCCGACACTAGGGGTATGGAATCACTTTGATGACATTGATTTCGATAGTTTGCCAGATCAGTTCGTTTTGAAGTGTACACATGATAGTGGAGGGCTGGTGATTTGTCGGGACAAAAGCAAATTGAATAAAAGAGCAGCTAAAGAAAAGCTGGAGAAGTGTCTGAAGCGTAATTACTATTGGTCCGGGCGTGAGTGGCCGTATAAGAATGTGAAACCAAGGATTATTGCCGAAAAGTATATGGAAGATTCCGAAACAAGTGAATTGAGCGATTACAAATTTTATTCGTTCCAAGGCGTGATAAAAGCTATGTTTATTGCTTCCGGACGTCAAAAAGGACAAACGAAAGCGGACTATTTTGATATGAAATTCAAACCATTGCCATTCACGTGGGGCTATCCGAATGCCAATGTTTTGCCGAAAAAGCCGAAGAACTTTGATGAGATGGTGAAAATTGCCCGAATATTGACGAAGGATATCCCAGAAGCAAGGGCAGACTTTTATGAAGTCAATGGCAAGACGTATTTTGGGGAAATTACCTTTTTCGATGGAAGCGGAATGGAACGCTTTAATCCAGAGTCTTGGGATAAAACTTTTGGAGAATGGTTAAAGCTTCCTGAGAAACTGGGGGGGGTACGGACTGATTCACAATCGAATGATTCTTTGGGTACACCAAAGTGATGAGAAGGTGCTGACGGATTATAAATTTTTCTGTTTTGGCGGAGAAGCCAAAATGATGTATATATCCAAAGATAAAGGGGAACATCCGGGAACGGATTTCTTTGATATGAGTTTTAACAAACTGGATATGCGGATGAGAGATTCTAATTCTATCAATACGCCATCCAAGCCAGAATGCTTTGAAACAATGAGAAAAGTAGCAGAAGTGCTATCAAAAGGGATTCCTTGCCTAAGAGTAGATTTTTATGTGATTCATGGACGGCCTTATATCGGCGAATTGACTTTTTTTCATATGAGTGGATTTACACATATTCATCCAGCCATTTGGGAAAAGACTCTTGGGGATTGGATTCATTTGCCAAAGCAAGTGAGACAATGACAATAGTTGAGGTAATGAAATGAGTAAATTTTTATGCACTGGTTCAAAATAAAGGCACGTGATTTTGCAGATGCTGGAATTACTAAACTCCAACACCGTTCTGAGATCCGGAAATTCCAGGATTCCCGGCGGAAAGAAATTTACGAGAAAGTGCAGCTTACAGATTCGCAAAAGAATCAGATTAATGAATTGTTTGAGAAAAATTATGGGGGGGGGTATACCCGATACCTGGCACAGACACTATACGGCATTCACCGGGCAGTTTGATGTGAATTATTTTCCGGAATTGTTGTATATTCCGGAGTTTGAGCATTTTATGAATTATCAGACGGAGTATGCGCATGTATTCGAGAACAAGAATGTCTTGCCTCTGATTGCGAAAGCAGTGGGGGTCAGAATGCCGGAGCGGCTGTATCAATGTGTGAGTGGGTATGGGACGAATCCGGGAAATGAGCATGAGCCTATCGAAGCGGCGGCAGAGCGGCTGCATGATGCGGGTGATTTGTTTTTAAAACCTTCTGTTGGGACATCGAGTGGTGTAGGCTGCCGCCTAGTGCATGCAGAGGATGGCGTGGATACTTTGACCGGAGAGGTGCTGGCGGATATTTTTCGCGGCATGGGAAGGGACTTTGTGGTGCAGCGCAGGGTGCGGTGCCATGAGAGTCTTCGGAGAATTTACGCGGAAGCGGTGAATACGTTCCGCATCATGACGTATTTCTGGAAGGGGAAAGTCTTGCATGCGCCGGTGATCATGCGAATCGGTCAGGGGGGACGTCATTTGGATAATGCGCATGCGGGCGGTATGTTTATCGCGCTGGATGAGGATGGTTCTTTGCATACTGCGGCGTTTACAGAATTCAAAGAGCAGTATGAGGAACATCCGGATACGCATATTCGTTTTGATGAATGTAAGGTGGCACTTTTGCCACGTGTGATAGAGACGGCGGAGCGGATGCATCGCGGCATTCCTCAGCTGGGCGTTGTGAACTGGGATTTTACTTTGGATGAAGATGGGACTCCGCTTCTCATCGAGGCGAATGTCTTGGGCGGGAGCATCTGGCTTTTTGAAATAGCGCATGGAAAGAGTGCATTTGGAAGCTTGACACCTGAGATCTTGCGCTGGCTTCGTCAGATGAAACGGATGAGCTATACGGAAAGAGAGGCCTGGTTCGCAAGAAATGTCAAAGAATGAGGTCATATGGAAGTAAATGAAAAGGTCCGCCGATCGTTTAAGTGGACATTTGCGACTGAGTTTTTGAGTAAGCTGATTGTTCCTGTCACAGGAATGGTGCTGGCGAGGATTTTATCGCCTTCTGTATTTGGTGTCGTGGCTTCTATTCTGGTGGCGACGTCTTTTGCGGAGATATTTGCTGATGCAGGATTTCAGAAATATTTTGTGCAGCATGATTTCCAGTCGGAAGAGAGCAAGAAGCGCTGCTTTATCACGGCGCTGATTACGTGTTGTACGGTAGCGCTTTTTTGCTGGCTTTTGATTTGCTTTTTTGCGAAACCGATTGCGGCGCTTCTTGGGGTGCCGGACATATACCGGGGGCTGCAGGTGGCTTCGCTTGGAATCTTGCTGAATTCGTTCAATGGGATGCAGGGGGCAATTTTTCGCAGGGAGTTTCAGTTTCAGCTGCTGTTCAAAGTCAGGGTGATTGCTCTCTTGACGCCGATTTTTGTTTCCATCCCTTTGGCGCTTCTCGGATTTGATTACTGGGCTTTGATTATCGGCACTTTGGTGCAGCAGCTCGCAACATGTATTTTTCAGGCCAGGTATGTGGCAATCCCGGTGTCTTTTCGGTTTGATTTTGCTAGTCTGAAGGAAATGTTATCGTTCTCCCTGTGGACGCTTTTTGAGTCGATTACGATATGGCTTTCGACGTGGGGGGATCTTTTTATTGTAGGTACGCTTCTAAGCAGTTATTACCTGGGGCTTTTCCGCGGGAGTTCGACGTTGACGAATGCTGCGTTCTCCCTGATAACAGGGGCGATTATACCTGTTCTCTTTTCCGGGCTCTCTCGTGTGCAGTCTGATATGCATGCTTTTCATAGTATGTATTATGACATTGAAAAGAAATCCATTTTATTTGTGGCACCTATTGGGGTTGGTATTTTTGTTTTTCGGGATATCGCGGTTTCTATCCTTTTGGGGGAGCAGTGGCATGAAGCAGATTTCCTTGTTGGCCTTAGAGGGCTGATTGGTTGCTTTTCCGTAGTCATCAATTCGATGGGAAGTGAAGCGTTGCGGGCGAAGGGGATGCCTCGTTTATCGGCTCTTTCGCAAATCTTCTATTTCCCTGTCATGTTTGCAGTGTTGTATGTCACGGCGCCATTGGGATTTGACATTTTGGCGATAGGTACTTGTTTGTGCTCTTTGGAATTAGACTGTGTTAAATTGGTTATTTTGAATAAGTGTCTGGGATTTTCTTTGCGCAAGCTCATTGGAAGTATTTGCCCGGCCATGGGAAGTGCGGTACTGGCAGGCGGAATGGTGCATCTATTCCGGAGTTTCTTGGGAACAGACAGCATAATGGTTTCTATCAATTCGATGCTGCTTTTTGGTGTGCTATATCTGGGCATTGTATGTTTGAGCCGAGAAAATAGGGATTTCTTGTTAGCAATATTCAAAAAAGTGAAGGCACGAGTTGGTTAAGGGGACGTTGATTAAATCGAACAACGTTTTAATCAGTGTTTCCTTAAGCATGTGGTTCTCTAATGTTGTTTTCGGCTGTTTCATATGTATTTCAGTATGAGTATTATACTGAAGTAACATATTTATTGTTTTTCTTGACTATAGGTTTGTCATATGAAAAGAGGATTTTATGAAATCGAAATTGAGTTGAAAGGGAAAGTCATTTTCGTTACAGGTGCGGCTGGATTTATTGGCGCCAATTTGGTTAAGTGCTTGTTGCAGTGTGAAGAGCCGTGCCAGGTCATCCTGGATGATGTAAAGGGAAAAGTATATACCAGGGACCTGTTTGAAAGAGATTGAGGAAAAGTTATATGAACTGCCATGAAGATTTATATACATTAGATAAGAAACGCTACGGAACTGACAAAATGTCCGGATTTCAAAAATATTGGAGGTTGACAAATGCGGGGGGGTACTGCGTCCATGGTATGGAGTACTTTTTCTGCTGGAGCGTTATTTCAGAAATATAGACTGGGGGCTGAAGCTTGATATCGGCCCTGGTCTCTATATGGGGCATGTACACGGCATTACACTGAATCCGAAGGTGAAAATAGGAAAGAACTGCAACATTCATAAAGGTGTCACCATCGGTCAGGAGAATCGGGGAAAGCGTAAGGGTGTTCCTGTGATTGGTGATGAGGTATGGATTGGTATAAATGCTACCATTGTTGGAAATGTTCACATTGGAAATGATGTCCTCATTGCACCGGGGGCTTATATTAATTTTGATGTGCCGGATCACTCCATTGTTGTCGGAAATCCGGGCGTGATACGACATGCAGTTCATGCAACTGATGGGTACATTAATAGAAAAGTTTAGGGTCCTATCATTTCAAAGAAAGGAAGTCATGATTTTGAAAACGAGTATAGATTTGAAGAAGAAAACTATCCTGGTTACCGGTTCTGCCGGCTTCATCGGAGCAAATCTGGTGAAAAGGCTTTTGCAGGTCCCGGGGGCCTGCATTGTGGGCATTGATAATCTGAACGATTACTACGACGTTACGCTGAAAGAGTACAGGCTGGCTCAGCTGGAAAAAGAAGCAGAGGCCTGCACTTCTTCAAAGTATCATTTCATTAAAGGCAATATTGCGGACCGTCGTGTTATCCAGAATATCTTTAGAACCTATCATCCGGACATTGTAGTGAACCTGGCTGCGCAGGCAGGGGTGAGATATTCGATTACGAATCCGGATGTCTATATCGAATCGAATCTGCTTGGCTTCTATAATATTCTGGAGGCGTGCCGCCATTCGTATGATGGTGGTGCACCAGGGGTGGAGCACTTGGTATATGCGTCTTCTTCGTCTGTCTATGGGGGGAACACGAAGGTGCCGTTCAGCACGGATGACAAGGTGGATCATCCGGTGTCTCTCTATGCAGCAACGAAGAAGTCGAACGAACTTCTGGCGCATTGCTATGCGAAGCTGTACAACATCCCTTGCACGGGACTGCGTTTCTTTACGGTTTACGGCCCTGCTGGCCGTCCGGATATGGCGTACTTTGGGTTCACAAATAAACTCCTGGCAGGAAAAACGATTCAGATCTTCAATCATGGACATTGTGAAAGGGATTTCACGTATGTAGATGATATCGTCGAAGGCGTCGTCCGTGTCATGCAGGGGGCGCCAGAGAGAAAAAATGGAGCGGATGGACTTCCGATTCCGCCATATGCGGTGTATAACATCGGTGGTGGTCATCCGGTGAATTTACTGGATTTTGTAGATATCTTGCAGCAGGAGCTGGTACGGGCTGGTGTGCTTCCCTCGGATTATGATTTCGAGGCACATAAGAAGCTCGTCCCGATGCAGCCCGGAGATGTACCTGTGACGTATGCGGATACGGAAGCACTGCAGAGGGATTATGGCTACTGCCCTACGACGACTTTGCGTGAAGGTCTTCGCAAGTTTGCTGAATGGTATAAGGCTTACTACATCAAATAAGATGTTGTACATAATTGGTAGACTTATTTCTAATAGAAAGGATTTGATTAAATGAATATTGCAGTAGCAGGTACAGGGTATGTAGGTTTGTCTTTGGCAACGCTTCTTGCGCAGCATAATCATGTGATGGCGGTGGATATCATTCCGGAAAAGGTGGATATGGTGAATCACAGAAAGTCGCCAATCCAGGATGATTACATTGAAAAGTACTTGGCGGAAAAAGATCTGGATCTCACGGCAACGATGGATGCGGAGGCGGCGTATAAGGATGCCGATTTCGTCATTATCGCGACGCCGACCAATTATGATTCCAAGAAGAATTTCTTCGATACCAGCTCGGTGGAAGCAGTCATCAAGCTGGTGATGCAGTACAATCCGGATGCCATCATGGTCATTAAGTCGACGATTCCCGTCGGCTATACGAAGAGCATCCGTGAGAAGTTTGGCACGAAGAATATCATCTTTAGCCCGGAATTTCTGCGTGAGAGCAAGGCACTCTATGATAATCTCTACCCGAGCCGTATCATCGTAGGGACGGATCCGACGGATGAAAAACTGGTGAAGGCGGCACATACTTTTGCAGGTCTGCTGCAGGAAGGAGCGATCAAGCAGGACATCCCGACAAGATTCATGGGTTTCACCGAAGCAGAAGCGGTGAAGCTTTTCGCAAATACGTATCTTGCGATGCGTGTGTCGTATTTCAATGAACTCGATACCTATGCGGAGACGAAAGGTCTTAGCACGGCGGAGATCATCGATGGCATCTGCCTGGATCCAAGAATCGGTGAATTTTACAACAATCCGTCCTTTGGTTATGGAGGTTATTGTCTTCCCAAAGATACAAAGCAGCTTTTGGCTAATTATGAGGATGTGCCTGAGAATCTGATCGAGGCTATCGTGAAGTCGAATCGGACGAGAAAGGATTATATCGCTGATAAGGTGTTGGAAATCGCGGGTTACTACCACGACAACAGTGAGTATGATCCGCGCAGGGAAGAGTCGATGACGATCGGCGTGTATCGCCTGACGATGAAGTCGAATTCGGATAATTTCCGCCAGAGCAGCATCCAAGGCGTCATGAAACGCATCAAGGCGAAGGGCGCGCAGGTCATCATCTATGAACCGACGCTGGAAGATGGTTCAACTTTCTTCGGTAGTATCGTGGTGAATGATCTGGCAAGGTTCAAAGCGCAGAGCCATGGCATCATTGCTAATCGCTATGATCACTCGCTGGATGATGTGAGAGGGAAGGTGTATACCAGAGATCTGTTTGAGCGGGATTGAGTTGGTTAACGGTAGATAGTTGCTGGTAGCGTAAGAAAAAATGGGAACACCCGAACGCTATTATTCTGTATGCGAGGATTACAAGACTGGTCGCGTTTCCGGTAAGAATCTGAAGAACAAGCAGAAAGCGATGTTCCTTGATCGGGACGGCACTATCAATAAATATGTAGGTTTCCTTCGGAACATAGACGAGTTTGAACTGATGGACGGCGTTGCAGATGCAATCAAAAAAATCAATGCTTCTGGTTATTTGACAATCGTTGTTACGAATCAGCCTGTGATTGCCCGTGGTGAAGTGTCCTTTGAAGAACTCGAAGAGATTCACAACAAAATGGAGACACTTCTAGGCAAAGAAGGCGCATATCTGGAGGCTATCTACTTCTGCCCACGCCATCCGCATAAGGGATATGAAGGGGAGCGCCCAGAACTGAAGTTTGACTGTGATTGCCGCAAACCGAAACCTGGAATGCTGCTGAATGCAGCACGGGATTTTAACATTGATCTGTCGCAGTCTTGGATGATTGGCGATGGGGAAAATGATATCAAGGCGGGTCAGAATGCCGGATGTCAGACTGCTTTGATTGGCTCTGAGTCCTGCGGACAAACTGTGACGGTATCGTCTTTGAAGGACTTTGTGGAACAGTACCTGAAATAAGAGGGGGAGTACTACTATGCGTGAACTTGATAACCGACTGATGAGACATATCGACTTGTTGGTAGAACGATACCCTTCTTTAGAATCGGCGAAGAATGATATTGTTGCCGCATACCTTTTGCTGGAGGAGTCCTATGAGAACGGTGGAAAGCTTCTTGTGGCAGGCAACGGTGGTTCTGCAGCAGATACGGAGCATATCGTTGGTGAACTGATGAAGGGCTTCAAGCTGCCCCGTAAGCCTGAAACTGATTTCGCTGAAAAGCTGGTTGCGGAAAATCAGGAACTCGGTGCTGTCCTGGCAGAAAACCTGCAGGGGGCACTTCCTGCTATTGCGCTGGATGGGTATCCTGCCCTGTCCACAGCTTATATGAATGACTGCGAACCGCTGCTTTGCTTTGCACAGCAGGTCAATGGATACGGTAAATCCGGGGATGTATTCCTTGGCATTTCCACCAGCGGCAATAGCAAAAATGTGCTGTTTGCGGCGACAACCGCACACGTTAAGGGAATGAAGGTCATTGGACTGACGGGGGCAAAGGATAGCAAACTGAAGGATATGAGCGATGTGTGCATCAAAGCCCCGCAGACGGAGACTTACATGATTCAGGAGCTACATTTGCTCATCTATCATTGCCTATGCCTGATGCTGGAAGATAAGTTCTTTGCATAAGTGAAAAAGGGGAGCCGAAGGATACCAAAGGGCGAACGGAAAGCCCTTTGGTCAAAAAAATAGCCATGCGAAGGCGTGACTCCGCCGTTTAAAAATGCTGCATCTACGTGGAGAATGGCAGGCAACGGAGCAAATGAAAAATATTCTCTGGCTAGAACGATATGACATTGTGATGTAAAGCATAAGGAGCCTACATATGGGGAAAAAATATGCGGATTTTATGGATGAGATTTCAGCGGATGACTTATATAAAGGTTTACTAGCGTTTGGGCTGTTCTCGAACAAGATTCCACCTGTATTCAGCAGCACTTCTTTTTTTGATTACTGTGAAAAAAAACATCCGACATTTTCCAATAGTGATCATGACTATGTCCGTTATAAGACACTCCGCAACATTAATGTACCCAGACAATTAGGAATTCCTGTACCAATGGCATATGAAAAAATGTGTTCTGTGCTAAAAAGCAATTGGAGTGATATCCAATCGCATTTTCACACCTATACAGACTCGCAAACACACGTTATCAGTAGAATTCATATTCAAAAGAGAAAGAATAAAGATGAACTCTTTGAAATGAATTACGATGACTGGAGAAATGCTGGTTCACCGAAGGACGACCTGTTGATTGGGAAGCGGTTTGTTGTAAAAGCAGATATTTCAACTTTTTTTCCTAGTATTTATACGCATTCAATTCCGTGGGCATTGGTGGGAAAAGCAGTCGCGAAGCAGAATCGAAGCAAATCCAAGTGGTTTAATAAAATTGACAAAAGGTGTCAAGGCGTAAAATATGGCGAGACACATGGACTTTTAATTGGACCTCATGCGTCAAACCTTATATCTGAAATGATACTCACAGTAGTGGATCAAAAATTATACGATAAAGGTTGGAAATTCGTTCGCAATATTGATGATTACACCTGCTATGTGGAAACAAGAGATCGGGCGAATTCCTTTATAGTAGACCTTGGTGTTGCGTTAGAAGAATTTGACTTACAATTGAATAACAAAAAGACGAAAATAGAGGAACTTCCAGATACGGCGCTTGAGGACTGGGTTAGGAAGCTAAATGGATTCAGTTTACTAACCTCATATGGGAAGGTGGACTATAAACAGGCAAGAGCCTACTTCGATTTAGCAATTGAACTTATGAAAATAAGCGGTGGAAATGCTTCGGTACTAAATTACGCAATCAAGGTTTTATCAAAACAGAACCTTACGGACAATGCAAAGGGATATAGTTGGAAGATGAGTATGCATCTTTGTATACTATATCCGTATTTGCTATCCATAATGGATGAGTATGTTTTTAAAGCCTTTGGTGCTCCAAAAGATGAGATTCAAAAGTTTATTGATTTGGCTTATGAGGACGGATTAGAAAAGCAAAACTATGAAGAATGTAGCTATGCTATCTATTTTGCACTGAAGTATGATATGGAAGTAAAGTGCATCGAATCGTTTAAAGTGGCAGCAACAAATGATTGCGTTTATAAATCATTGTCTTTTCTTTATTTTAAGAAGAATGGGGATTCTTCCAGCATTATTTGCCTACAGAATGATGCTAAGAGTCTAGCGCAAACTGACATGGATAGGAACTGGTTATTCATATATGAGGCCTTAGACCAGCGAAATTTAGTTGGAGATTGGGTTGCTATGAAAAATCAAGGGGTATCATTTTTGAAAAGTGAATTCAGATATTAAGGATGAAATTAAGAGCAAAAGTCCAACTGATTTTGAGGAACATACATTTGAGTTGATATGAAAACTTGGCCATACTCAAAACATGGCTACGCCATCCAGATATGTTGTCTCTACGTGGCGGATGGCAGGCAACGAGATTCTCTCTCGGCTAAAGCATATATTCGTCACTTCAATCTTTGGATGAGGAAAAACTATAATGGGAAAGTATTTGGGGACTGATGACTTCCGTGGTGAGGCTGGAATAACTCTGACCGCTGACCACGCCTACAAGATTGGTCGTTTTCTGGGTTGGTATTGCAACGTACTGGCGTGAGCGCAACGGCAACAACGAGCCTGCACACATTGTAATCGGCAAGGACACCCGCCGCAGCTCTTATATGTTCGAGTATAGTCTGGTTGCCGGTCTGACCGCCTCCGGCGCAGATGCCTACCTGCTGCACGTCACTACTACGCCTTCTGCTGCTTACATCGCCCGGGTGGATGATTTCGATTGCGGCATCATGATTTCTGCCAGCCATAATCCCTACTACGATAACGGCATCAAGCTGATCGACTGCTATGGCGAAAAGATGCCCGAAAAAATCCTGCTGCTAGTTGAGGACTACATCGATGGCAAGCTGCACGTGTTCGATAAGGACTGGCCGGAGCTGCGCCCGAACAGAGGCGGATTTGGAGGAGGTAGACAAACAGCAGAGCTATCTGGAAAGAAATGCTCCCTATATCCCAAGCCTGAGCCAGCGAGGCATCCATACAGAAATCCACTTGGGTACTGCAGAAACGAATCACCGGTTCTACAGCTATCGCATGAAACGGCAGGGGCGGAGCTGGTCCAGCGAAGGAATGGAGTACATGGTCTGGGTACTGACCGCCCGGAAGAATAAGACGCTTACGCAAGCCCTCTTGTACCATGCTAATGGGAAGAGCTACAAAAAGATGGATAGAGTCATGCACAAAGCCGTGGTGCAGGCAGAGCGCAGAATGAGAAACTATAGGCCAGGGTGCCTGGAAGGGCGTATAGGCGTTTATGGAACTTCTTCTTCCCTCATGGGAAGACTTGCAAGAGCGATACAGAAATACTGATTAAACCGAAGCCACGGAGATAGTAATTATCGACAGTCAAATAAATTACCGAGGAAAACTTGACACTTACCCACAATGGCAGGGGGATGGATTTCCTGAGCGTTTTATGCTAAAATAAGAGCAGAAAATATTAACTATCAGTTGGGCAGGAGGTATTTGATATGGACGATGGTATTATTATAAATGGGAATCTTAATGGCAATCCGATTGAAGAAATTCAGGTAAGCGTTTCTCAACAAGGCGAAAATATTGGGGTGAGCGAAATTACAAATGTCCATATCATAGCGCCAGGTGTGCATGAGGATTTATGTCAAAAAGCTTCTGATGCTCTTCGTAATAAACTTTGTGGAATCCCCTTCTTTGGAGAAGGACTTGCTGACATAGTTCCAGGTGTACAATCTTATCTCAATGAAGCTACCGGGGTATCTATAGATGCCATTTTAGTAGACTGGGAATAATATTGACACAATATCCAAAAAATCCCGCTCAAGCAGAGCGGGATTTTTTGGTACATTAAGTGGCGTTAACGATGGTGATAGCGGGGGGGCAAAATTCGCTAAGTAGAGTCGAGAGTTGGGGGAAAATCGTCATTTGGAGGCGGGGGGAATTCAGCCAATGCTGGGCGAAGAACAAGGCCTATGAATATGACGCTGCTTCAAGAACCACCTAATACATGGGTGAAAGCCATAGAACACGAGGTAGGGAGCCGGACGATTCAACCTCTTTTAAAAGTTGATTAATTTTCATAGCGAATACCTCATAAATAATGCATTTATAATGATATTTTATTATTCGATTATAGTAAAAATGAATTTAGGTTAAATGGATATCTTCTTCTGATTGTTCGTAGATTTTTACGTGGGTATCTACGTCTACCTGGTTTATGATCCAGCCGTAGGCTTGGCATAATTTGATGAAGTCATCGTATCGATTTTGGCCGTTCATTTCTTTTAGTGTGACAACCAGACCGAAGGGGAGGGGGGTTCTTTCTTTGATGTAGGTTCTTTCTTTTGTCACCAAACGGATACCCCAGAGCGAATTAGCGTAGGCTTTTCGTGCACGGCTCTTTTTCTTTATGGTATCACTGATATGCTTGATATTATCCCATTTTCTGTATTGTTCTCTTGCCTCACGTTCATAGATGGCATGAATTCCCGGATTGGCTTGTTCATTGCCTTTGATATCGTGGATAACTGTTTTTCCATTTTTTTCTTCAACCCTGCCAAAGTGTATATCCAATTCGGTGCCAGTATAGTCGACGCCTTGTTCCCGATTGCAACGTGGAAAGTATGCCAATGTCGCTCGGGCAAAGAAGGGATACGTTTCATTTTTCTTAGGGATGGGAAGACTGTAATTGTAGGTTTCATATTCTGAAGTGCTCCCTGTGATAACAAAACGTATTTCATCGTCTTTTGTTTTAAGAATTTCATTTATATCCACGGGAATAATCCCATAACCTATTTTATTGGAAATTTCTTTATCGGGATTCCACTTCACTGCTGCATCGACCAATAATGCTTTGGCCGCTTCTTTTGAAAAGCCCATAATGTAAATGAGATAGGCAAGTTTGCGTGTTATCCATGGAGCCGCAAATGAAGTTCCACATTTATAAAAGGCGCCTAAATTATCATGACAAACAGCGATTTTTTCACTTATAGTATAGCCATCACCTCCATAATAGCTGAAGTCAGGTTTACGGAAGAATGAGAGTACAGGCCCGATTCGTGTATAGCTGGCAGGATTGTTTTGCTTAGTTACGGAATTTACTACGATAGCGTTCAGTGAGTCAGCAGGAGCCCCGATTCTCTTTTCTGTTTTATCATCAGGCATTTTATTTGTCCCAGCTACGACGAAAATGACATCATAGTCACTTTGTATCCGGTCGAGCTCTGCTGCTTCTGGTGATATAAAGTTTGCATTACTCTCTTGTGCTGATCCGAGAGAGAGATTCCATACTTTTATTTCTGTATTGGCAGCTACAATTTTTCTTATGAGTCGTAAAATTTGGAATGAACTAAACTGATTGGCTGTTGATACCCCAAAGTGTTTTACCCGGAAATGTCCACAATGATCTTCTAAATCGGGATTTCCTCGCGGACCATCTACAATGATTGATGTTATTTCAGTGCCATGTATATAATCTTGTTTATTTAGAGGAATTGAATTATTGAGCATATTTTTGTATTCAACCCAGTCATGAAAATATATTTTTTCATTAAATTGGGTATCAATTACGCCGACAATAGGTTCATTCTGGGGTTGGGGGAAAGGAATAGATATGTTTTGGACAAGCTTGTCAGCCGGTTGCGCTTCTGGTGGAATATCGTTCATATCTACGACACTCATAGAAATCAAATAAGGCGCTTTTTCTATAAGTGTATTTATCTGTTCGGGATTCAATAGAAGTGTGTAATCATCAATCATCTTGTCAGCTGTGATAGTAATACCATATTGGGCAAGTAATTTTTCTGTGGTAATACCTGTACGATAAATCGTGACGATGTTATTTTGATTTGATGATTTTTTAAAGAGGTCTAGGGCAAAATATTCTACATAATAGCTGTCGACAATGATGTTAATGAATTTGCTTTTACTCATGGTAGGGCAGGGCAACCCTTTTCTTTTTATATCTGTTAGTATTTCAGCCGTTATTACGCCTTTGAAGGATTGGGAGAGAATAGTAGCTACCGTCCGAAGATCAGCAGCACTTTTTGCCAGTGCCTTTTGTGAGACAAAATGGGTAAAAATGTGGTTTTGAATGGTGCCTTGATTATCTCTTCCAAATTTTGCGCCTCGAATTGATTGGTTAGGTAAAATCTTCCCATCTTTCAAGAGTTGTTGGATTCGATTGCTTTTGGCGATAACTTGACGGTAATGTACACTAATGATAGCGCCTTCGATGATAGGATGTTTTTCCCAATATTCATGGATTTTGGATAGTTGATCGGCTAGTTTTAGCAGATGAGTGGCTGATACCGTTTGATGGGGAGAAAGGTTCCTGAAAATAGGGGGATTTTTTTTTGCTTTTTGGGAAATGAAAGCCCCTTTTAGACGAAGGATATTATGCATGTGTCGAGACCTCCTCTTTTAGTTTTCTGTCAATATTGCTTTTGGATTCGTTTAAAAGAATTCCGATTTCTCTTACTGTAAAACCTTGTTTTTTTAAATCCATTGGATTTTTTGGCTGATACCCGGTGATTGCAGGATAAAGACGGCGTAAATAGTCAAGCCCAATTTCAGGATTGCTAAAAGCTAAAGAGGTTCTTATCATGTTCTTTAAGATGCCTGGCGTAAGAAGTGGGTTAGCTAACTTTAAAATTTTTCGGAATAAGCGTATATCTTTGCTTTCTATTTTCATTTGGGCCATGTAAGAAGAAAGCATTTTTTCACCAATTTCTTGAATATCTTGTTTTGTATAGCTGTCAAAATGAATGACTGCATCAAATCGGCGGAGGATAGCTTTATCAAAGTGAGAATATAAATTAGTAGTTGCAATGATGATGACATTAGGATTTACATGCTCCATTAATTTTAAGAGTTCAGAAGCTGCTCTGCCCATTTCGCGAAGGTCATTTGCGTCAATACGATCCAGCGCAATGGTATCAAATTCGTCAAAGAGTATGATATATCGATTTAATGTGGCCAACTGATTTATTTCTTTAAAGAGCTCGACTAGATTTTTTTGTGTTTGACCAAGTTTGCTGTCAATAATAGTGGAGAATGTAACTGAATAAAGCTGCCGGTTTAATACTCTGGCAATGTGTTTCGCTGCTTCTGTTTTTCCTGTTCCAGGACTTCCTTCAAAAAGAAACTTGTTGATTCCTAAATTTCTTTCTACTGCATGGACGGCGCCCATTAAATCATCGACTAATGAAGAAGGGAGAAAAAGGGGCGTTCCTTTTGTTGAAATGTTTGCGAGATAGTGAAAAGTGAAATCAGTGACTTGTTCTTGAGGGATAAAAGTGTTGGCGTTAGAAAGTAGAGACATGATATAAGCGGCTAATTGAGTGTCTCCGGACTGGTCGAATTCATTGGCTATTTTATATGCTTGAGAACGAAAACCGGCTTCATTTTTTTCAGCATGGCAACGGATGAGGTTTAAGATATCTTTCTTTTTCATGGTAGTTGCTCCTTTCAATAATTCAATTATATATTAAATAAGGGACAAAAATCAATATATAGGGACAAAAATAAAAAACTATAAAATTATAACCGCGAATAAACCTGCCGTCTTCTTTTTTGTTGTCAGTGCTTCCTATATCGGATTAGATTACTTTCACTTAGAACTATGGGGCCTCATCCTGATTCCTTTAGCCGTCCAGTTCATCTACAATAACTGGAAATGGAACCAAGTCGTCAATCGCTATCTGCATACCACGGAAATCAGATTGATGAGGCAGGGAACGGCTGACCTTATGCGGATAATTGAAAACAAAATGTTTAAAACGAAATCATAAAAATAATCCGGCTGCGGTGAAATCACTGGGCCGGATTGTTTTATTAGAGTATCTTAGTGTAAAATTTTACTTGGTAGGGGAATTTTCCAGAAACAATAAAAGAGGAAAGCCTCCCCTTGAGTGGAAATGTTATAATTTCCGTGCACAAATAGAACAAAGAAAGGGCTTTCCTCATGGATATTATAACAAAAACTGGAGAAATTTGGAGTGAAAATGCAATAGGAGCAGTCATTTCTATCATTAAGGAATCTGATGATTCTATTGAGTTTGAAAGGAAGCTAACTCATTGGCGCGAAGAAATGGACTGTCAGCTTATAGCTATGGCCCTGGGGCGTATTGATGCCGAGCTGTATCAGATTTACAGGTCACAGGGGTGGCGTGTGGCGCGCCGGGACTCCCGGATGATTTACTGCCGCTATGGAGAGCTGACCTATGCCCGAAGACTGTTGCAGAAGGACGGGAAGAGCTTCTATTCCCTGAATCGCAAAATGGGCTTTGAACCCAGAAAGCACTACAGCCTGGGAATGATTGAGCGGATTGTCGAGGCTGTCGCAATTACGACATCTCGCAGTTCCAGCAAGCTTCTGCAAAGCCTGGCAGGAATTACCATCTCCCATCAGTCCGTTATCTCACTCAAGAACTATGCCGGCGAGAAAGCGAAGACTTATGAAAAAGCACTGGTAGAAGAAGAAAAAGATGAAAGACCGACACAGCCGGAAATTATAGCGATTGAAGGAGATGGAATTGTACTCAAGAACAAGAAAAAAGGTGCCGTTTCAGAGGTGCACCGTCTCCAGGTATATGAAGGAATCAGAAAAAATGGCAACAGGACAGAACTGGTAGGACTTCGCTGCTTTGCGTTTACTAGCAGGAATGGACTTTTTGCACTGGTAGCAAGATATCTTCATGGCCGCTATGACCTGTCCCGAATCACGGTGCTGTTGAATGGGGATGGAGGGTCCGGGTACCAGTTTCAGGACTTTGAGCGAATGGTAGAAGGCTGCCGGGATAATCAGTATTTCCTCGACTGCTACCATGTGCATGAAAAGATCCGGACCCGGCTCAGCTTCTGCAAGAGGGAACTGGTAGACCGTATTATCCGAGAGCTTTACCAGACCGATGATATTATGAAACGGATTCCCGTATGGATGGACACTGCCCGGAGCTGCGCCCGAACAGAGGCGGATTTGGAGGAGGTAGACAAACTGCAGAGCTATCTGGAAAGAAATGCTCCCTATATCCCAAGCTTGAGCCAGCGCGGCATCCATACAGAAATCCACTTAGGTACTGCAGAAACGAATCACCGGTTCTACAGCTATCGCATGAAACGGCAGGGGC
>OLNN01000540.1_pt1 | contig 39429 bp, 30 predicted proteins | sample 1672141 | NCBI WGS metagenome assembly OLNN01 (sample SAMEA3136652, study PRJEB25190) | human gut metagenome | biome: human gut; feature: human-associated habitat; material: faeces | place: Austria | collected 2013
GGCCCCCGTCAATTCCTTTGAGTTTCAACCTTGCGGTCGTACTCCCCAGGTGGATTACTTATTGTGTTAACTGCGGCACTGAAGGGGTCAATCCTCCAACACCTAGTAATCATCGTTTACGGCATGGACTACCAGGGTATCTAATCCTGTTTGCTACCCATGCTTTCGAGCCTCAGCGTCAGTTGGTGCCCAGTAGGCCGCCTTCGCCACTGGTGTTCCTCCCGATATCTACGCATTCCACCGCTACACCGGGAATTCCACCTACCTCTGCACTACTCAAGGCCAGCAGTTTTGAAAGCAATTTATGGGTTGAGCCCATAGTTTTCACTTCCAACTTGCCGGTCCGCCTGCGCTCCCTTTACACCCAGTAATTCCGGACAACGCTTGCACCCTACGTTTTACCGCGGCTGCTGGCACGTAGTTAGCCGGTGCTTTCTTGTTAGGTACCGTCATTATCGTCCCTAACGACAGGAGTTTACAATCCGAAAACCTTCTTCCTCCACGCGGCGTCGCTGCATCAGGGTTTCCCCCATTGTGCAATATCCCCCACTGCTGCCTCCCGTAGGAGTCTGGGCCGTGTCTCAGTCCCAATGTGGCCGTTCAACCTCTCAGTCCGGCTACCAATCGTCGCCTTGGTGGGCCGTTACCTCACCAACTAGCTAATTGGACGCGAGTCCATCCTGAAGCGAATAAATCCTTTTCCCTCAATACCATGCGGTATCGTGGGCTTATGCGGTATTAGCAGTCGTTTCCAACTGTTGTCCCCCACTCCAGGGCAGGTTACTCACGCGTTACTCACCCGTTCGCCACTAAACAATTTTCTTCACTCCCAACTCTCTGCCTTTTTGGTTAGTCTTACTAAATTAGCCTAAATCGACGCTTCGCGTCGATTGCGCTTCTTTAAGACTTGGCAAAGGGCTCGGAGTGAAAAAAATTGTTCCGTTCGACTTGCATGTGTTAGGCGCGCCGCCAGCGTTCGTCCTGAGCCAGGATCAAACTCTTTATAAAATGGTATTAAATCACTTTATAAGTGTTTAACCTTTGTAATCTCAGACACAATCGCTTGCGTCCTGTGAATTACTTGTTTTTTGGAATTGATTAACGTGTTTTTCCAAACACGGTAAGGTTCCACAAGTTTCAGGTTTGTTCAATTTTCAAGGTCCTGCTGGGCGCCGCCCCTTGCGGGACAGCTTATTTATTATATCTCATCGAGCACCTTTTGTCAAGCACTTTTTTGAGATTTTTTTGCCCGCCGCCTTCCGGCGGCGCTGCCTCGCGGGACAGCTTGATTAGTTTACCACCACGACCCGCCTTTGTCAACACTTTTTTGAAAAAAGTTTGAAAAAAGCAGTTCAAGAACCCGTAAGTTCTCCGGCGGTAGAATTATCATACCATATTATTGTCAGTGCCGTCAATATTCAATCTTCGCTGTAGCGAAGATTTGTCGCTTTGCTGTGTTTGGAGCGTCCGCTCTGTTCAATTTGCCGAAAATTCTATTCCCCTGTCAATTCCCGCCGCATCCATTGCAGGATCTTGCGCTCTCTGCGTGAGATCTGTACCTGTGTGGTGTGCAGCACGCGCGCCGTTTCACTCTGGGTCTTGCCGCCAAAAAAGCGTAAGCGGATCAAGAGCCTGTCCTGCGGCGGCAGGCGGTCAATGACCTCCCGCAGGCTGATTCGCTCCGACAGTTTTTCCTCTGGAGACTCGACCGGGACATCCCACTCTTTGTTTCCGTCCTCGTTTTCCGCGGGCGTGAGCGATACGACCGGCATGGCTGCCTGGATCGCCATGGCCACCTGCTCCGGCGTACTGCCCAGCGCCTGGGCCAGCTGGTTCACGCTGGGCTCCACACCGCTCTGCTTGAGGCGTCGTTCCCGCTCCGCGTTGATTTTGAGCCCCAGCTCCTTGATCGAACGGCTGACTTTGACCGCTCCGCCGTCGCGGAACAGTTTTTTGATCTCCCCGAGGATGACCGGCACCGCATAGGTCGAAAAGCAGACGCCGCGGGCCGGGTCGAAGCCGTCGCACGCCTTGACCAGCCCCAGACACCCCGCCGCATACAGATCTTCATAGTCGATACCGCGGCCGGTGAACCGCCCCGCGCAGGTACGCGCAAGGCCAAGGTTGCGCTGGATGAACTCCTCGCGCGGCAGCTGTTCATATAGCGCGGTGGTGTTGCTGGCGCCGGGCAGCTGTACAGATGCAGACGATGCAGACACAAAGACCCCTCCCTTACCGTATATGTAAAGGGGTCACTGCTTTTCCTCCAGACGTTTGGACATGGTCACGCGCGTACCGCGCCCGGGGGTGGAACTGACCTTGACCTTGTCCATAAAGCTCTGCATAACGGCAAAACCAAGCCCGGCGCGTTCATCCGGATCACCGGAGGTGTACATCGGTTCCATGGCTTTGGCAATGTCTTCAATCCCGACGCCGCGGTCGCTGACCGTGATACGCACAAGTCCTTTTTCGTAGAGCGCCGCCGTGAGCGTGATCTGCCCGACCTGCTGCGGGTATGCATGTACGATACAGTTGGTGACAGCCTCCGAGACCGCCGTTTTGATATCGGCCAGCTGCGGGACCGTCGGGTCCGCCTGTGCCAGAAACGCCGCCAGCGCCGCGCGCGCGAAGCTCTCGTTGACGCTGCGGCTCATAAAGGTGAACTTGACCTGATTGACCATCTTCATGGTATTTCCCCCTTCAAACGTAAGCGATGCGCGCCAGGTCCAGCATCCGCCGCACCGAGGCAGGCGGGTTCTGCACGGTCAGCCTGCCGCCCAGCGAGCTCATATAACGGCCGCGCCCCAGGATCAGGCCCACGCCGGAGGAATCCATGAAGGTCACGCCGGAAAAATCCAGCGTCAGGAGTTCCGGCATGCGCGCATCGACCTGGGCGTCGATCTCGCGCCGCAGGCCCTGCGCCGCATGATGGTCGATCTCCCCGGAAAGATAGGCCGCCAGCGTGCCGCCGGCCGGCACAAAACAGATTTTCGCCACGCTTGTCCACCTCGATCACTGAAAACAAAAAGCCCTGTAAACCGGCTTTACAGCCAGTATACAGGACTTTGGGTAAAAACTATGACGAAATGCGGCGGCAGCGTTTATCGTTTACTTTTCCGCTTCCTTGAGCAGGATCGGGCGGGCCTCGGCGGCCAGGTAGAGGCTGCCGCAGACCACGACGCCGGGCAGGTTATGGTCGTCTGCATAGCGGATCGCTTTCTGGATGGCCTGGCGCACCGTACCGCCAACTTCGGCATCCATATGGAAGCGCGCTTCTTGCTGGAGTTCCTCGGCCGCCATGGCGCGCGGACAATCCGGCGTGACGGTGTATACCTTTTCAAAGCAGGGGGACAGCGCTTTCAGCATCTCCTCGTGGCGCTTGTCGGCCAGCAGGCCGAGCACACCGACGAGGCTGCCCTCATACCCGGCTTCCGTCAAGGTCGCCGCCAGCGCGGCGGCGCCGTCCGGGTTGTGGCAGCCGTCAAGCAAAAGCAGCGGACGGCGGCGCAAAATCTCGATGCGGGCGGGCATCTTTGCTTCCCGCAGGCCCGCTTCGATCGCTTCGTCGGCGATTTCATAGCCATAGCGCCGCCAGAGAAGCAGCGCAATTTCGATCGCCATGGCCGCGTGGTTGGCCTGGTGGCGGCCCGGGAAGGGCAGCATCACGCGATAACCGCCATAGTCGATGTAGTTCTGCAGCGGGCGGCTTTTGAGGGTCTGGATATCCCGCAGCTCCGGCGTCTCGATGGCTGTGTGCGCTTCGGCCGCCGCAGCCAGCAGCGGGCCCATCGCTTCCGGGGGCTGGTCCGGATAGCAGACGACCGCGCAGCCCTCCTTGATGATGCCTGCTTTTTCGGCGGCGATCTTCTCAAGGGTATCCCCCAGCAACTCGGTGTGGTCAAGCCCTATTTTTGTAATGGCCGCCACCAGCGGTGCAGGGATGGCGTTCGTGGCGTCGTACCGCCCGCCCAGGCCGGTCTCGAGCACGACAAGGTCGCATTTCTCCGCAGCGAACCAGAGCAGGGCAATGGCCGTGACCGCCTCGAACTCCACCGGGCAGGGCAGGCCTTTTTCCTGCAGGCGTTCGCAGGCGGCCAGCACCTTGCCGGTCAGCGCGGCCAGTGTGCGCGGCGGGATCATTTCACCGTTGATCTGAAAGCGCTCGCGGAAATGCAAAACATAGGGGCTGATGGTCAGCCCTGTTTTGTAGCCCGCATGGGTCAGGATGGACGCCGTCATGGCTGCCAGCGTCCCTTTGCCGTTTGTGCCCGCAATGTGGATGCACTTGAGGTCTTTTTCCGGGTTGCCCAGCTCTGCCAGCAGCGCCCGCATGCGTTCCAGCGTTGGAGCGCCCTGCAGGCGCGGCAGCGCATGGATGGCCTCGATGGCTTGCTTCTCTGTCACAGCAGTTCCCTCCTGTCGGGTTGTTCGTTGCGCAGCGGGGCCGCGTCGAGACGGTCAGCCTCCTGCTGGCGCAAAAGCTCGGCTTTTTCGGCGCGCAGGCGGCGGTTCTCTTTCTTGACGCGGTGGAAAGCGACCAGCCCGCGCACGATCAGCAGCAGAATCAGCGAGATGAGCGCCCCGCTCACAACACCGGCCATATCGATCCAGACATCCGTGACCTGGGACGACCGGCCGGGTATGAAGCGCTGGATCGTCTCATCCAGCAGTGCCGTGGTCATACCGCCCAGCAGCGGCCAGCTGATATGCCGCACAAAATGCGCGGTATACACACGCAGGCAGAGCATCAGGAGGAAGCCCTCGAGCGTAAACTCGGCAAAATGCGCGAGCTTGCGCACGGTGTGCTCCGACAACGGGCCAAGGTTGAGATGCGCGAGGAAGGCGTTGATCCGCGCCATGATGGCCTGGCTGCGGGCCGAGGAGAGCGCGCCCGCTTCCAGCGAATTTTTGAAGATAAAGGCAATGCAGGCGATGAGGGCGATCGTGAAGATGATACGGAAAGCGATCAGCCAGGGGCTTGTTTTTTCAGTTTGCATGGTTCGCAGTCCCCTTTATTCTATCAAAATGTAATGTGGTCAAAAGCGGAATTTCCTCTGAATTATACCACCCGCGGGCAATTCGGGCAAGGCAGGTCAAAAAAATGTCACAAAAAGCGGTCCGCGCCGCTTGGGCGGGACCGCTGCATCGTGTCGAGTTCCTCGACACGATGCAAAGGGGGCAACAGCCGCGCACGGCAATCGCCTAACGCGGCTATTTCCCCCTTTGGAGTCCCCTTCGACAAAATGTCACGGCAAATCGCGCACTCGTCGCTAACGCTCCTCGCACACAATTTGCCGTGACATTTCCCTGTCGGTGTCGCCGTCGTCGGCGCATGTCCGCCGACGGCGACGTTTTTGAATTTGAATGACAGTCTGAAGCAGCCCACACCGACCAGCCCAGACTGCTCTCAATCACTTTGCGATTGAAAAATTCGGGGTTGCTTTACTGGATAAAGGCGTCGTGGATGGCGGCAACGGCACGGTCGGCGTCCGCCTTGTCGATGATGACGCTGATCTTGATCTCGCTGGTGGAGATCATGTGGATGTTGATGTTCTGGCTGCCGATGGCCTCGAACATGCGGGAAGCCACGCCCGGGTGGCTCTGCATGCCTGCGCCGACAACGCTGACCTTCGCGCAGTTCTTGTCGACCTTGATCTCGCCGCCGCCAAAACGGCCCTTGTGCTCCTGCAAAAGCGAGAGCGCGCTTTCGGCGTCGTCGAGCGGGACGGTGAAGATCAGGTCCTTGGCGCCGTCGGTGCCGGAGCTCTGCAGGATGATATCCACGTTGATGTTGCGCTGCGCGAGCAGGCTGAACACCTTGAAGGACATGCCGGGCACATCCGGCACCCCCAGGATCGAGATGACTGCGACGTTGTCGTCCTTGGCGACGCCTTTGATGAGCATACCTTCCACTTTCGTTTCCTCCTTCACGATGGTTCCCGGGATCGGGTTGATGCTGGAGAGGACCTCCAGCTCGACGCCGTATTTTTTGGCCAGCTCCACGCTGCGGTTGTTGAGCACCTGCGCGCCGAGCGAGGCGAGTTCAAGCATTTCGTCAAACGTGATCTCCTTGAGGCGGGTGGCCTTGGGGATCTTGCGCGGGTCTGCCGTAAAGACGCCCTCGACATCGGTATAGATCTGGCAGCGGTCGGCGTGCAGCGCCGCGGCCAGCGCCACGGCCGAAGTATCGCTGCCGCCGCGGCCGAGCGTGGTGATATCGTCCGAACGGTTGAGGCCCTGGAACCCGGCCACAACAACCACGCGGTTGCGGGCGAGCTCGCTTTCAACGCGCTCGGTGTCCAGGCGCTTGATGCGCGCGCGGGAATAGGCGCGGTCGGTGACAAAGCCGGCCTGCCAGCCGGTCAGACTGATGGCCGAGACGCCGATCTCCTGCAGGGCCATGGCCAGCAGGGCGATGGAGATCTGCTCGCCGGTGGCCAGCAGCATATCCATCTCGCGGCTGGACGGGCTGTTCGTGATCTCCTGCGCTTTGGCGATGAGGTCGTCGGTGGTATCGCCCTGCGCCGAGACCACGACGACGACGTCGTTGCCCGCGTTGCGGGTGTTGGCCACGATGCGGGCCACGTTGAAGATGCGGCTGCGGTCCTTGACCGAGGTACCGCCGAATTTCTGTACGATCAATGCCATTGGTTACTTTCCTCCCCTTTGCTTCATTCTTGAACCGTCGCGCCGGTGTTGTCCGCCAGCAGACGGTAGAGCGTGAAGTGGCGCAGCTTTTCGTTCTGCGGCAGCGCCTGCCGGGCGCGCTCGAAAAAGTCATCGTCCTCCTTGTGGACGACGGCGATGATGGTCGGGCCCGCGCCCGAGATGTACACCGCCTGGGCGCAAAGGTCCTGCGCCAGCTCAAAGACCTCCTCGCCGCCTTCGATCAGCGGCAGGCGGTAGCGCTGGTGCAGCGCATCCTTGGTTGCTACGCCGAGCAGGCCGTAGTCGCCGTCGCAGAAAGCAGCCGTCGCCAGCGCCGCGCGGGAGAGGTTGTAGACCGCATCCTTGTGCGAGACCATCTCGGGCAGCGCCGCGCGCGCCTTGGATGTCAGCAGGCGGAAATCCGGCACGAAGGCCGCAAAGGCCAGGTCCGGATCGATGTCCTTTTTGACGGTGTAGACGAGTCCCTCGTCATAAACGCTGGACACAAAGCCGCCGAGCATGGCCGGGGCCACGTTGTCGGGGTGGCCTTCGATGGCGGTGGCCAGGGTCAGCATCTGGCGCTGGGTCAGCGGGCGGCCCAGCAGAGCGTTTGCCCCGAGCAGCCCCGCCACGATGCAGGCGGAGCTGGAACCAAGGCCGCGGGCCATGGGGATATCGTTGCGCTGGGTAATGCGCAGGCCCTTGAGCGGCACGCCGAGCTGGTCGTAGACCGCGCGGGCGCTGCGGTAGACGAGGTTGTTCGGCCCGCCCGGGACGTGGGTGTCGTCCACCGAGGTGATGTGGATGCGGTCGGCCTGCTCGAACGTGAAGACGTTGTGCATCGAAAGCGCCAGGCCCAAAGCGTCAAACCCGGCGCCAACGTTGGCGCTGGTGGCCGGTACGGTGACTGTTACCATTGTATGCGTTCCCCCTGTGCGGTGTCAATCGGCCAGCTGCTTGAGCAGCAGCGCGGGCTCGCCGCCCAGCAGGCGGATCTTTTCGCAAAGCGCCTGCATCTGTGCGGCCGTGGCCGAACGGACCAGGCAGGCCGCGCCCTGCGCGGTTTCGGCGAGCGGTTCGCCCGCCCCGGCCAGTTCGGCCAGCACCGCCAGGCGCACACCGGCCGCGCGCAGGTACCAGGTGTAGCACCCGGGGTCCGCAAGCTGGCCCTCCTGTTTTTCGGCCGGCAGCCAGAACAGGCTGTCATGGATATGCGCGCCCTCTTTCAGCGCGTCGATCACATCGGCGACCACCGCGCTGGCGGTGGGCAGTTTGCCCGCGCCCTTGCCGTAAAAGACGACGTCGCCGAGCATGTCGCCCCGCATGAGCACGGCGTTGAAAACATCGTCCACCCCGGCGAGCTGGTTTTCGTGCGGGATGAGCATCGGCTCAACCCCGGCGGCCACGCCGCCCCCGGGCAGCTCGCGGTACCAGGCGATGAGCTTGACCGCGCAGTCCAGGCGTTCGGCGGCCTGGATATCGGCGACCGTGATCGCGCGGATGCCGCGCGTGGGGATATTGTCCGGGTAGACGGCATGGCCGCAGGCCAGCGAAGCGAGGATCGCGATTTTGCGGCAGGCGTCGCGCCCGTCGACATCGTCGCCCGGGTCCTTGGTTTCGGCGTAGCCGAGCTGCTGGGCGATCTTGAGGGCGTCGGCAAACTCCATGTTTTCACGCTTCATTTTGGTCAGCATGAAATTGGTGGTGCCGTTGACAATGCCCTCGATGCGGCTGATGTGGTTGGCCGCAAGGCACTGGTGCATCGGCGTGATGATCGGCGTACCGCCGCCGACGCTGGCTTCAAACAGGAAGGCCGCGCCGTGTTCGCGCGCCAGGGCCAGCAGCTCGGCGCCATACGTCGCCACCATCTCCTTGTTGGAGGTGCAGACGCTGCGCCCGCTTTCCAGACAGCGGCGCACATACGGGTACGCAAACCGCGTGCCGCCGATCGTCTCGACCACGACCCGGACCTCCGGGTCCGCCAGAATGACATCCAGATCTTTGACAAAGAGGGCGGCATCCGGCGATGCGGAAAAATCGCGGACATCCAGGATATACTTGACTTCGACCGGTTCCCCGGCGCGGCGGGCGACCGACGCGGCGTTGCGGCGGCAAACCTCCAGCACGCCGCTGCCGACCGTGCCGAACCCCAGGATCGCTATTTTGGCCATATTCTTTCTCCTCCCCTGTTATGCCCCTCAGGCGCCGCGGTGCACGTCCACCACAAAGGGCTGGCGCGCCAGGCGCAGCAGCATCTCCTCGACCGTCATCTGCATCATGCCGGTGCGCACCGTGACCTCCACCTGGGCCGTGCCGTTTTCCGGCCGCGACTGGGTGATGGTGACAATGGACGCCCCGGCCGCCGAAATACCGGACAAAAGCCCCTGCAGCGCGCCGGTCTTGTCCAGCAGCGTGGCAATGACCGTAATGGTCTCGCGGCCGCTCTCGGCGTCAAAAACATAATCTTTGTATTTATAGAACGCGCTGCGGGAGATCCCGGCCTGGCGGGCCGCCAGCGAAATGTTGCTGACCGTACCGGAGGCCAGCAGCTGCTTGGCCTCCAGCACCTTCAGAAACACATCGGGCAGCACTTCGGAGTCCACCAGCAGGAAACGTCGCTCCGCCATCGTTGTATCCCTCCCAAAAACATTTGTGTTTGCAACAAGGATTATGATAGCACAGGGCCGCCGTTGTTGCAAGTCTTGCACAGAGTTTTTTCTTGTTTTTGGTCGTTTTGCACAGGCGTTCCCAGGTCTGCTCCGCCCTCATTCGGCTGAATCACGGAAAGGGCGGGGTGTTTTTGTCCGTCAAACATGTACGCCCCCGGGCGACACTGTGCCCGGGGGCGGAACTTTTGCTTTATACTGGCTGCTGCGGCCTTCCCGCTCAGGCAGCCGGGTCGACAGCGTTCTGCTGCGCGAGCTGGTTGGCTTCCTGCGCCTGCTGGGCATACGGGTCGTTCGCGTCGCTCAAAAGCGCGCCGGTGCGCTCGTCCGGCATGTTGTCGGCCGTGTAGTAACCGGTCATGCCGCCGGAGGAGATGATGGAACCCGTAGAGGTGTTGAACTGGGCCTGGATGACATTGTCGTTCGTGTAGAACTCCTTGGCGGGCAGCCCGGCCTGCACTTCCTCCATCAGATACTTGAAGGCGCGCTGGGTCGGTTTGCCGTCCACGTTGTACTTGACCGTGCTCATGTCATACGGGCGGTCATAGCCCCACCAGACAGCGACCGAATAGTACGGCGTGAGACCGGCGAACGTGAAGTCCTTATAGTCGGAGGTCGTACCGGTCTTGCCGACGGCGTCGATGCCCTCGGTCTCCGGCTTCATGCCGTTGGCCGTGCCGGGGCTTCTCCAGACGTTGGACAGCAGGCGGTTCATGATCACGCCGGTTTCGGGTTCGATGGCCTGGGTGTTGGAGACAATCTTGGTCATATCCAGCACCGGGTTGCCGTTCATATCCTCCACGCGGGTGTAGAAGTGCGCGGTCGAATAGTTGCCGTCCGTGAACATCGTGTAGGCGTTGGCCAGCTCGACGACGGTCAGGCCCTGGTACTGCGCGCCGAGGACCAGCGGGGCGAGATCGGCGTCGCTTTCGTCGATATAGCGCAGGCCGAGCGTCTCTGTGACAAAGTCGTACATGGCATCGGCGCCGACCATTGCGCCGACCTTGACCGCGATCGTGTTGAAGGACTGGCGGATGGCGTCATACACGAGCATGATATCGCCGTCGCCGCCCATGCCGGCATAGTTTGTCGGCCAGTCACGCCAGACATCGCTGCGCGCCTGGTTGAGCGGGCTGTACGGGTCAAGCGGCAGGCCGAGCGCCCGCACACGGTCTTCGTCCAGCATCTTTTTGCTCTCCTTGGAATACAGCGGTCCGTCCTCCAGCGGGGAGGAGAAGTTGATCCAGCCTTCGTCGATGCCGAGGCAGTAAGCCGCGATCGGCTTCATCGAAGAACCGGTCTGGTGCGGCAGCATCGCGCGGTTGGTGCCGCGGTCGACCGTCTTTTCGCCCAGGCCGCCGCCCACGGCGATGACCTCGCCCTTGTGTTCAAGGTCGCTGCTGACGACGGCGATGGCCGCCTGCGTGCGCACGTTGCGGTAGAAGGTCATATACTCGCCGGTCACGTTGCCGTTTTCGTCGGTCTTCTGGTAGGTGCCGGTCTTGAGCGTGCCGTCGTTATTATAGATCGGGATGTCCTCGTCAAGGAACACGGCTCTTGCGTTGCCGTTTTCATCGGCCGGGTTCAGCGGCAGGCCGTTTTCATCGGTCGTATATTCCGAACCGGCGGGGATGCTTGTTTCCAGTTCTTCCTCGTGCCACAGCGCCGGGAACAGCTCGTTGCCGTACTCGTCCGGCTCGTTGAGCATCAGGTTTTCGACCGCGCTCTGCACGGCGGGGTCCACGGTGGTATACACGCGCAGGCCGGCGGTGAAGATATAATTCTGGGCTTCGGCATCCGATTCATAGCCGTAAGCCGCGCGGATGTCGCGCGTGAGCTCTTCGATGACCGCTTCGGTGAAATAGGAATAGTTGGAGCTGACCGCCACGTCCTCGGTCGCGGCCGGGTTTTCGACCAGCGTCACCGTCTCGGCGGTGGCGGCGTCATACTCCTCCTGGGTGATATAGCCCTGGTCCAGCATCTCCCACAGCACATGGTTGCGGCGGGTGAGGAGGTTTTCCGGGTTGGTGGCCGGGTTGTAACCGGTCGGGTTTTTGGAGATGGAGGCCAGCGTGGCGCACTCGGCCAAAGTCAGTTCTTCGACGCTCTTGCCGAAATAGGTACGTGCGCCCGCTTCCACGCCCTCGATCACGCCGGTCAGCGGCACGGTGTTGAGGTAGGCTTCCAGGATGGTTTCCTTGCTGTAGCGGTTGCTCATACCGATGGCGCGGAAGATCTCGCGGAACTTACGGCCATAGTCGACCGCATCGTCCTCCGTCAGGTTCTTGACCAGCTGCTGTTCCAGCGTGGAAGCGCCCTGCTGCGAACCGAGCAGGCGCTGGCCGGTCAGCTCGTTGAGGGCCGCGGCGATCGTGCGCTTGAAGTTAACGCCGATCTCGTTATAGAATTCCTTATCCTCGATGGCGATGACCGCATGCTGCAGGTCTTCCGGGATATCCGTCAGCGCCCGCCAGATCGAGCTGCTGTTGCCGGAGGTAAGGGTATCGTATTCATTGCCGTTGCGGTCGAAGAGGATCGTCGACTGCGCCGTGCGGCGGCTTTCGATATCCAGCAGGCCTTCGGGGTCGGCCGTGACCTGCACGACATACATCGAGAGCAGCACCGCCGCCACGCTGCAGGCCATGATCCCCAGGCAGAACACACAGCCGATAAAGCGGATGATATAGCCAAAAATGCTGCGGCGTTTTTTTCTGGGTTTGCCGGCGCCTTTGCCTTTACGGCCGGTCTCGGGCGCTTTTGCGTCCTGGGTGGTCAGGTGCCGTTGCTTTTTGGGGTCTATGGGGACCGCCTCCTTTTGGGGTCTTAACTTCTATGAACGGGTGCGGCGCCGGCGGCGTCACACAGGATATGACAATACCATAGATTGAATTATAACACAAACCGCAGCCAAAAGTACAGACGGCAAATGTAAAATTCACAAGTTTTTGATTTTTGGGCGCGCCGGGCGGCCATACTTGTTTTAGCATCGTATGATTTTTTGCGCTGTTTTACCGTTTTGTCACAAAAAACCGGGAAAGGAGGCGGTATTGTGGAAACCAAACTGCCAAAATGGGCGCGGCGTTACCTGACGCTGCTGGGGGCGCTGGCGGTGCTGGGCATCGCGGCGGCATGCGTCTGGTTTGCCCAGGCGGCGCTGGAAAACGCGCAGCGGCCGCAGCCCCGCTACCTGCTCAAGGATACCGGCGGGTATGTATCGCTGTACACGGCCGACGGCCGCGGGCCGCTGGCCCAGTACGACCTGCTGACGCGGCTGCTGCCGGAACAGGACGTGCTGGCGCTGCAGCAGGGCGTGCCGGTACAGGACGAAGCCGAACTGCAGCAGCGGCTGGAAGATTACGGGCTGTGAAGCCTTGCGGCGGGGCGCGTTTTGTGGTATGATGCAGTTGTAAACCTTATGCATAAAGGAGCGACCCACCATGACCGAGCAAGCGATCCTGGACGCCGTGCAGGAGATCTTCCGCGATAATTTTGACGACGACACCCTCGTGATCACCCGCAGCACCTGCGCCGACGATATCGAGGACTGGGACAGCCTGGAGCAGATCAACCTGCTGACGGCGATCGAGAAAAAGTTTGCGATCAAGTTCAAGCTCGCCGACGTCCGCGATTTAAAGGATGTGGGCGACCTGCTGGACCTGGTCGCGCGTATGACCGCGTAAAGCCGCGCACAGCATCCCGCCGGGCGGCCGCTGCCTTGTTGCCAAGTGCGGCGGCGCCCGTTTTTTATTGTATCTGACCGCACAGGAGGCTGCCATGAACCATTACACGCTGGCGGAAATGACGCCGGGGCTGACCGAAAGCTTTACCGTGACCGTAACCGAGGAGATGATGCAGGCGTTTGAGCGCCTGACCGGGGACTGCTCCCCCATCCATGTGGATGAAACCTACGCCAAAGCCCGCGGCTACGGCGGCCGGGTCGTGTACGGCATGCTGGGGGCGAGTTTTTTCTCCACGCTGGCCGGCGTCTACCTGCCCGGCGAGCACTGCCTGCTGCACGGCGTTGAATGTAAATTTGCCCGGCCGGTCTTCATCGGCGATACGCTGACCGTGACCGGCACCGTGGTAAACGTCAGCGAGGCGGTGGCCGAAGCCGAGATCAAGGCGGTCATCACAAACCAGGACGGCAAAAAGGTGACGCGCGGCGTCATCAAAGCCGGGCTGGCAAAATAAGGAGGGCACCCCATGGCCTATACATATCTCATCTCCGGCGCGACCAGCGATGTCGGCCGCGCGCTGATCGAGCGGCTGCTGGCCGCCGATGCAGATGCGCTGGTCCTTGCGCAGGGCTGCGGCGACCTGGACAAGCTCGCGCCGCTGGTCGCGGCCCATCCGGGCCGCATCCGCCCGTTTGACGTCGATCTGTCCGACCCGTACAAGGTCGACACTTTCTGCCAGCTGCTGGCCGGGCAGCCCGCGCCCACACACTTTGTGCACCTGCCCGCGCTGCCGGTCGTCAACACCCGGTTCAAGGGCTTTGACGAAGCGCGCTTCGCCAAGGACTGGGAAATCCAGGTACACAGCGCCGTCAAGCTGTGCAAGGCGGTGCTGCCCGCCATGAGCAAAGCGCGCTTCGGCCGCGTGCTGTTCATCCAGACCAGCTACACGCTGGGCGCCCCGCCCAAAAACACGGCCGCCTATGTGATGGCCAAGGGCGCGCTGGGCCAGCTGTGCAAGAGCCTGGCTGTCGAGTACGCGCGGTTTGGCATCACGGTCAACTGCGTGGCGCCGAGCATGATGGAAACGAACTTTTTGAAGGACACGCCCGATTTGATCGTGCAGGCCGCGGCGGCGGACAACCCGATGGGCCGCAACGCCACCCCGGCCGACGTCGTGCCCGCCATGGCGTTTCTGCTTTCGGAGGAAGCGCGTTTCATCACCGGCGTGACGCTGCCTGTCACAGGGGGGTCCGCCATTGTCTGAGCCGGTCTTCCGCCTGGCGCGCCCCGGCGAGGGGCCTGCCATCACGGCGTTCATCAACGAACATTTTGACATGCGCCTGCCGCTTTTGAACCGGCCGGAGCTGTATGAATATTATTTTGCCGGGCACGGCGGCGCGCCGCACTTTGCGGTGGCCGAAGCGGACGGCCGCCTGCTGAGCGCAGCCGGGTATATCCCCGCCGCGAAAGCCCCCGGCGCGGACGTCTGGGTGTCCATCTGGGTGGCCGCCAAGGGGCACAACGGCGTCGGCCTTGAACTGATGGACGCGCTGCCCGGGCTGCTGGGCGCGCAGGTGCTGGCCTGCAACAACATCCGCGAAAACACCTGCAAGCTGTACCATTTCCTGGGCTGGCAGGCCGAGCGCCTGCGCCACTATTACCGCCTGGGCCGCCCCGGCGCGGGCGGCTGGACGCTGGCGCAGCCGGGGGCGGCCGAACCGCTGCCGGTGGGCGGCGACCTGACGCTGGAACCCGTGCCCGGCGCCGAAGCCCTTGCCGCGCTGGGGCTGCCGCCCAGCCCGCACACGCCGCGCAAAGACCTGTGGTACCTGCAGCGGCGGTATTTTGCTTTCCCATATTTCCGCTACGACGTCTGGGCCGCGCGCGAGCAGGGCCGCCTGCTGGCCTATGCCGTGACCCGCACGGTCAGCGCCGCCGACACCGGCTGCGCGCCGGTGCTGCGGCTGGTGGATTTTATCGGCGCGGACGAAGTGCTGCCGCGCCTGGGAAAGGCGCTGGATGCGCTTTTGCAGCGCAGCGGGGCCGAATATCTCGACTGCTACAACGCCGGGATCGCCCCTGCTGTCTGGCAGGCCGCCGGGCTGCGCGAACGCCTGCCCGGCGACGGCGTCGTCATCCCCAACTATCTGACGCCGCCGCTGCATGCCAACACCGAATATTTCTATTTTACGAACCGCCCCGAAAATTTCGTCCTGTTCAAAGCCGACGGCGACCAGGACCGGCCGAACCTGGGGTGAACTCCCCCCAAAAAACCAAAAGCGCCGCTTTCAAGCCGGACACACCCGGCCGAAATCGGCGCTTTTTCTTTTTGGTGGAACGTTTTTTCAAAAGCGGTAGATCGCGACGTCTTCATTCTCGTAGGATGGGGTCATGCCTGCGGGCGGTGCGCCGGGCCAATCTTTGGCCAGCACCAGCCAGGCGACGCCTTCCTGCGCGGCCAGCTCACGGGCTTCGGCCGCCGGGAGCGTTCCGCCGGTGAGCTGGTCGTTGATCCACCACTGCCGGGCGAGCGTATCCGGGTCGACGCCCATATTGGTCATGGCGTAGGTCCAGCCTTCGAGATAAGCCTGCCGCCCGCTGAAAGCCGTGTAGACGTTGCTGATCGCGTCGATCATTTCCGGTGTGCCGGAGGTGCGGTTGGTGGCGAATACATCGTCCGGCGCGCTGTTGTCCGCCAGCCAGCGCATGGCTTCCTCGTCGGCCGCGGTGACAAGCGTACCCGAACCGCTCACACCGGCAGGCGGCGCAGCCAGCCCCAGGCAGGCGCCAAGCGGCGCGGCCGCCTGCACGGCAACGCTGACCGCCAGGCAGAGGGTCGTCAGCGCCGCGGCCGCGCCGGCCAGGATGGCAGGGATACGCCCCGGCAGGCAGGGCGGCAGATAATCCAGCGCCCCCGCTGCCAGCAGCGAAAGGCAGAGCATCGCCAACAGTGCAAAATAGATCTGGCTCGAGCTTGTGTGGCTGAAAAGATGGTAAGCCAGCATGCCGCCGCCCGCGAGCGCCGCGGCCAGCAGCCGGGCCGGGTCCGGCCGAAGCAGCCCGCGCAGGGCCGCAGGCAGCGCGTACAGGCAAAGAACGCACTGAAACGGCAGCATGCAAAATACATTGCATACGCCGATGGCTGTCAGCCAGAAATATCCGCTACCGGGCAGCAGCGAGCAGAGCCGGTCAGTCAGCGGGCTGAGCAGGCGGTAGACAACCGTCTCCTGCATGGCAAAGATGGAAAACTCCATACTGCCGACCCCGGCCGCGTACAAAAAGCGATAGAGCGCCGCGAAGGTCGCGCCCATCCCCGCCAGGCAGCCAAGCGCGGGCAGGAACCGCACACGGCGCAGCAAAACCAGCAGCGCCAGCGCCGCCGCCACGCCGCACAAGAGCAGCGCGGCCTGCGGCCCCTTGGCGACGCAAAGCAACGCAAAGGAGACAAACAGCGCCCACCACCACCGCCAGCCGCACCGGCCTTTGCCGCGCATGAGCGCGGCGAAGGCGCAGAACGTCCCGGCCAAAAACGGCAGCGCCGTCGCCTGCGCGTTGACATTGGTGACAAGATGCGCAAGCAGCGTATTGCCGAACAGGCTTTGCCCGTCCCACAGCACTTTCCACATCGACGCGCAGGAAAAGCCGAACACAAGTGCCAGCACACGGCGTTCCGCCCTGCGGTTCCCCGGCCAGCAGCAGCGGGCCAGCGCATGCAGGGCCAGCAGTTCCCCAAAAAGGAAAACCGGCCCGGCGAACACAAAATAGACATCGTACAGCGGCGCGGCGCTGACCCGGGCCAGCGCCGCAGACAGCAGTTCGGTCAGATAGTGGTACGCCAGCCACACGCCGGAAAACCGCATATCCTCTGCCGGAAAATGGCGGGACAGCGCCGCCGCATTGCCAATGTTCCACAAAAAGTCGCGGTCCAGCACCGCCGCCCCGGCCTGCTGCGGGTGCGGGTTGACAGCGCTGCACCCCAGCACATACGCCAGGCACAGCCCGGCCCACAGCATCACGCGCGGGTGGCCGAGCCAGAATACCAGACGCCGCCGCGCCTGACGCCAGGGCAGCGGACGCCGCACACAGCCAGCCAACCCAACCACAAGCGGCAGCAAAAACAGCAGCCAGTAAGCCCCCAACCGGGCCGAAACGCACTGTACCGCCGCAAGCAGCCCGCAGCCATACACCGCCGCATACACACCGCGCGGCGCATGGCGCGGGGCCAGCGCCGCCGCCAGTGTTCGCCCCGGCAGGCACAGCCAGAACACCGCCGCCAGGAAAAAACGCGGCATGGCCAAGAGGTCCGCGCCGCAGATCGCCGCAACGGCAAGATACCCGGCAAGCAGCAGGATTGTGCAGCCCGGAGCCCACTGCCCCCGCCTGCCCCTTGCGCACACCGGGCGTACAGTACAAATTGCCGCCGTATTCATCTGTTTCCTCCTTGCTGCTCCCCGCATCCCGCAGGAAAGCGGCGCTTTGCTACGAAGGATAACAGGTTTTTGTATCCGGGGCGCATCCGAGCCGTATCCAAGATGTATCCGTACTGCATCCAAATTGTATCCGGTCTGCCTGCACGCAAAAAGCTGCCGGACCCCTACTTGGGAACGGCAGCTTTTGTGTATAGTGTTTTTGCTTTACAGGTGTGCCTTCTATGGCGGGCAGTTCAGTTATACCACCCCTCCGGCTGGGTGAGCGGGCGGCCGGGGATCGTTTCGTCAAGCAGACCGGCGCGGGATATGATCTCGTATTCTTCGGGATAGACGGTCGCCGTGTAAAAATCCCATTCGGTCATGCCGCGGCGCAGTTCCTCGCGGATCGTGCGGTCGCGGACGACAAGATACTCCCCCGCCCCGGCCGGGCAAACCACGTCAATGCAGCTGTCCTCCCCCTTGCGCAGGCAGCGCAGCGGGCTGGGGGCCAGCGTACCGGCCGCGCGGTCGTAGACATAGAGCGTGTCCTTCCCTTCCGGCGCGCCGAAAAGGAAGATGTCTTGCGCATAAACGGCGCTGAGGCTGACAGGCACATCCAACGCCTTCTCCCCGGCCGTGTCCGCGCCAAGGGCACGCCACTGCAGGGCGGCGCCGCCGTCGTGCTGCGGAACCGTGCGGTACAGCGTGTCCGCAAACAGCTGCCAGGACAGGGTCGGAACCTCCCCTTCCTCACGCAGCAGCTCGGCCGTTTCGCCGGTTTGGGGGTCAAGCGCATAGAGGACGGTCGCCAGCCACGGCGCAAGCTCCTGCGTGTTTTCGACTTTATAATACCCGATTTCCGGCTCAACCGGGCAGTTTTCGGCCAGCACGCGGCGGGTATACAGCAGCTTGCCCCGCTGCTGCCAGACACCGTACAGACGGCCGCGGAACGGTCCTTCCCAGTCTGTCAGCGTTGTCAGCTCGCGGGCGGCGAGATCAAAGCGCGCAAGCTGGACCGGGTCAACGGCGTGTGGGTCGGAAGAGACGGTACAATAGCCAAAATAGAGGGCCTGGCCATCGGAGGCGACCGGGTCCTGCGCGTCAATGTAATTTCCTTCGGGCAGCGCGAGCAGGCAGTCCCATCCGGCAGTATCGGGGTCGCCGCGGTAGACGGCGGCCCCGGCCATCGCCCCGCCCATATAAAAGGCGTAGAGGTCCTCTCCGTCTGCCAGCACGACCGGGTATTCATTCGCCCGCGGCAGCGGCAGGACCGAGACAGCGGCGGATGCGAAATCATACCGGTGCAGCACCCACTTGTCCTGCTCCATGTCGATTTTTTCCACATACCAGGCACGGCTGTTGTACGGCTGCAGCACCCGCAGCGCCAGCGGCGCCGGGGACGGCGTCGCTGCCGGGGGCGGCGTTCCGGCTGCGGCGCCGGCCGCTTCCGGCTTTTTTCCGCAGCCCGCCAGCAGCAAGGCGGCCGCCAGCACGGCGGTCAGGCACAAAACGGCAAGATGTTTTTTCATCCGGCTCGCCTCCCTGTCGTCTTTTCCGCCAGTATGCCATACGAATGTCAACGAAATGTGTCCGCCCCCTGCGCCTTACAGCAGCACCGGTTTCTGCGTGCAGGCCAGGCCCATCGGCTGCGGCGTTTCCCGGCAAAGCGCAGAGAAATCGACAAACGCCTGATACAGGCGGAAAACTTCGCCTTGGTCCGGCAGCGCGCGCTCGAGCCTGGCCAGCGAGGTCGACGCAGGCAGCCGGGCCTGCTGCAGACGCCCCAGCGCGGCGCGGCGCGCCCCCAGCACATGCAAGAATGGCGGCAGCGGCGGCAGCGCCCCGGCCCGCACGCCAAGCGCAGCGTCCAGCGCCAGGCGGCGCAGGCGGGCATGGGGGTAACGCTTGGTTTTCATCTGCCCATAAAGCGTTTCGGCGCTGTCTGCGGTGCGGATGGCTACGCGCAGGCGGTTCTCGATCCCCTCGCTGCAGCCACGCACGGCGGCCAATTCTTCGGCGCGGCGGCTGCGCAGCAGCGCCAGCAGCGCCGTGCTGAACCGCTGCGGCGAGAGCAGCAGGCCGTGCGCCGCCGCGTCCCTGTAAAGCTCTTTCGCTTCACAGGGCACATAGGCTTCCATACCGGCCATGCCGTTTTTCTGCACCGCAGCGCGCAGGAAACTGGCCGAAGCGATCTGTATCTGCCCGGCCCGGCCGGGTGCCTGCGCCCCATGCCCCGCCCCCAGCCGCGGCAGCGGGCAGGGCTGCATATTGCTTTTTTGGCGCAGCAGCGCTTTGCAGTACTCAATCCCCAGGATGTTGTTGGGGCTGCGCAGCAGTTCCCCGCCCCCCGGCAGCACTGCCTGCAGGGCGGCCGCCCGGGCCGCCGCAAAAGTCTGGCCCTGCGCCAGACGGCGGCGCAGTTCCGGCTGCAGCGCCGCCTGGTCCAGCAGGCGGGCAGCTTCCAGCAGGCGGGCAGCGTCGGGCGTCTCGGCGCCGAACGCCAGCGTATCGCAGCCAAGCGCGCCGAGAAGATGTACCCCGGCCGCGGCGAAATCCTCCGCCCCGGCGCTGGCATACGGCCCGGGCAGCGCCACAACCAGGTCTGCCCCGGCCTGCAGCGCCGCCTGCACCCGCACGGGCTCTGGCAGCAGCGGCACACCGCCGCGCTGCACCGCCCCGCTGCTCATGCACACGGCGATGGTCTGCGCCCCGCGGGCGCGCAGCATGGCCAGCTGGGCCGCGTGGCCGTTGTGGAAGGGGTCATATTCCGTAATGATGCCGACAAAGTTCATAAACTGCCTTTCTGTAACTGCTGATGTTCCCAATCTTCTTTTATTGTACCACAGCCGCACAAGAGGGCCGCACAGCAAAGTTAACAAAACAGGACGCCTGTTTTTATCAAGTCCCACAACGGCGGGGAACGCCTGCCCTTTCCGCCGCGGAAAAAGGCGCAAAACAGCGGCTTTGGCGCGCATACAGGCGCTTGAAAAAACGCCGCACCCATACTATAATAATCTTAATGAGAGTTATGGGGCCACGCGCCCCGACAAAAACAGCCGAAGGAGAATGCACATGAAAGTTCTGGTTATCAACTGTGGCTCCTCGAGCCTGAAATATCAATTGATCGATATGGAAGGCGAGCATGTCCTGTGCAAAGGTCTGTGCGAGCGCATCGGCATGGAGAGCAGCATGATCACGCACGAGGCCAACGGCCATAAGGCCACCACCCCCGCCATCTTCCCCACCCATACCGAGGCGTTTTTGGAAGTCATCAAGAAGATGACCACCGGCGAAGGCAAAGTCATTGACAACCCTTCCGAGATCGACGCGATCGGCCACCGTATCGTCCACGGCGGCGAAAAGTTCAAGGCCAGCTGCCTGATCACCCCCGAAGTCATCGCCGCCATCCGCGAGCTGAGCCCGCTGGCGCCGCTGCACAACCCGGCCGGTATCCTGGGCATTGAGGCCGCGCGCAAAGTGTTCGGCGACATCCCCAATGTCGCGGTGTTCGACACCTCGTTCCACAGCACGATGCCGCCCAAGGCTTACATGTACGCGATCCCCTACGAATACTATGAAAAATACGGCGTTCGCCGCTACGGTTTCCACGGCACGAGCCACAAATATGTCAGCCACCGCGCGGCCGAGTTCCTGGACGAACCGATCGAGCGCCTGAAGCTGATCACCTGCCACCTGGGCAACGGCTCCTCCATCGCCGCTGTCGACCAGGGCCGCGTGGTGGATACCTCAATGGGCATGACCCCGCTGGCCGGCCTGATGATGGGCACCCGCTGCGGCGACCTGGACCCCTCTGTGGTTAACTACCTCAAATACACGCTGAACATCACCGGCCACCAGCTGGACGAGATCCTCAACAAAAAGTCCGGCCTGCTGGGCATTTCCGGCGTTTCCAGCGACAAGCGCGATGTGGAGAAGGCCGCCAAGGAAGGCAACCCGCGCGCCCAGCTGGCCAGCGATATGCTGAACTACCAGATCAAAAAGACGATCGGCAGCTACATTGCCGCGATGGGCGGCGTGGACGCCATCATCTTTACCGGCGGCATCGGCGAGCATGACGCCGATTCCCGCGCCAAGATCTGCCACCATATGGACTGGCTCGGCATCCGCATCGACACCGACAAGAACCGCGACGCCCACAACCAGAAGAAGGACGTTGTGGAGATCACCGCCTGGGGTGCGCGCGTGCGCACGCTGATCATTGAGACCAACGAGGAATTGATGATCGCACGCGATACCAAAGAGGTGCTGGACAAGCAGGAAGAGCCCGCCGAATAAAGACCCCCTCGCCCCCTTATAAAAACCGCCCTGACACAGACAGAAGTCCATGTCAGGGCGGTTTCTTGTTCAGCGTTATTCGCCCGGGGCGGCAGCGGCTTCCCGCTCGGCGCGGCGGCGCATCCGCTCGCGCTGGGCCGCCTCCTGGCGCTTCCAGCGGGCATAGGCGGCCGGGCGGACCGTCTCGGTGCAGCGGGCAAAGTTCCAGTGCAGGCCGTCTTTGCGCGAAAGCTTGAAGCGCACGAACCAGGGTCCGTGCTGCGGGCAGACGGCCTCGGTATAATAGCCTGTGTTGCCGCGTTTGAGCCAGATATCCCCCAGCTGCAGCGGCGCGCCGCACAGCGGGCAGGCAGGCGTGCAGAGCCGCGGGTCTTCCTTGTAGGCGTCGTGCTCCATCAGGCCGAACCAGGTGTGCACGTCATGATATTCCGCGTCCGGGTCGGTCAGCAGGGCCTCCTTGAGCAGTTCCTCCTCGCTGGGGTAAGCGGCCAGGCCCTCGGCCAGCGGCAGTTTGCGGCAGACCTTGACCGTATACAGCGCATCGTCCAGCGCATTGTGGAAAGGCTCTTCCTTGGGGATGCCCAGCCGGTCCACCACGCTTTCCAGCGTCATGCCCTCGCCTTCCCTGCGCGGGTACGCCTGCAGGAACAGGCGCTGCAGGTCGTACCAGCGCGCGGGCCAGCTTTCGTCCAGCCCGCACAGAAACAGGTTCTGCTTGAGCACCGGCACGTCGTCAAGGCCCCACTCGGCAAATTCAGCGTCCGGCCCGGCCCACTGCACAAAGCGGGCCAGACCTTCGGCGATCGGCACGCCGGATTCCAGGTCGCCCTGTGTCAGCCCCGTCACCTTGGCAATATGGTGCTGCAGCTTGCGGAAGATGCGCGGGCGCAGCGTCATCTCAAAGGTATCCAGCACCTCGGCGCGCTCGTTGATGCGCACGGCGCCGATCTGGATGATCTCGCCGCGCAGCGTCAGCTCCGCGCCGTGGTAGCGGAATGTTTTGGGCTTGTAGCCGATATTCCATTCCAGGTCAAATACGATCAGGTTCATGCATGGTCCTCCCGGCCCAGGATATATTTTTCCACCGCCAGACCGACCCCGTCGTGGTCGTTGTCCGCCGTCACCACATCCGCGGCGGCTTTCACCGGCGGCACCGCGTTGCCCATCGCCACGCCAAGCCCGGCGTATTTGATCATCGGCAAGTCGTTCCAGCCGTCGCCGCAGGCCATCAAATTTTCAGCCTGCAGGCCGAGGACCTTGAGCAGTTTGGCCAGCGAAGCGGACTTTTCCACCCCCAGCGGCATGGTTTCGATGAAAAACGGCTGCGAACGGTAGATGGACAGCCGCCCGGCAAATTCCTGCTGCATCAATTCCTCGACATGCGGCATGTCCACAGGGTCGCCGACCAGCAGCAGTTTGTTGATGGGCCAGGTGATCGCCCCGGGCAGGTCCGGCACACCGCGCACCGGGATGCCGTTGATGCGGGCTTCCTCCAACACATAGCGGTTTTCCGGTTCTTCGGTGACGATGCCGGTCTGGTCATAGGTCAGCGCCACAACGTTCCAATACCGCGCATAGGTGCACACCGTCTCGATCAATTCAGGCGGGAACTCGTGCTGGACCAGGACTTCGCCGGTTTGGCAGTCGATGATCTTACCGCCGTTATAGCTCAGGATGCAGCCGCCGTTTTCGCCCAGACGCAGCTGGTCCGCCAGCGGCTGGATGCCCACCGTGGGGCGGCCGCTGGCCAGAACGATGCGCACGCCCTGGCGGGCGGCTTCCTCGAGCGCCGCCTGTGTGCGCGGGGTGATGACCTTGTCGCTGTTCGTCAACGTACCGTCGAGGTCCAGCGCTACGACCTTGTACTGCGTCATGTTTGCCGCTCCTTTTCTCTGCTTTTTTCCCTATTGTACCCCAAAGCCCGCCCCGGCGCAAGTGCGCGCAACAGCAAACGCCCCGGTCAGGCAGACCGGGGCGCAGATCAGACGAACACAAAATTTGCAGGGGGATACACGCGGGTACACCGGGAAAGCGAAGCGCTTACGCAGGACCCGCGCAGCCGGTAAACGGCGGCCTTACTTGGAAGCCTTCTTCGCGGGGGCCTTCTTGGCCGGGGCTTTGGCGGCAGGCTTCGGCTCGGCCTTCACCTCCGGCTTCTTGGCGGGCTCGGCCTTGACTTCGGCAGCCTTGGCGGCGGGTTTGGTCTCCGCCTTGACCTCGGCGGTCTTGGCGGCGGGTTTGGGCTCCGCCTTCACTTCGGGCTTGTTAGCGGGCTCGTCCTTGACGGCCGCCTTCTTTTCCTCGGTCTTGGCGGCCTTTTTGGCAGGCGCTTTCTTGGCAGCCTTCGGCGCGGGCTTTTCCGCGGCAGCCGGGGCCGCCTTCTTCTCTTCGGCGGGGGCTTCCGCTTTCGCCTTCGCGGCGGCGGCCTTGGCGCTGGCCTTGGGCTTGCGGGTCACTTCGGCGATGGTCCAGAACTGGTTGTCGCCGTTGACGTCAGCCCAGATCTGCAGGCCGGCGCCGTTGTCGGTCGCCATGCCGACCACGTCCAGGCACTTGCCCGCGAGGTTCGACTTGATCTTGACGCGGCCGTCATTGCCCGGCTCAACGATCCACAGCTGGCTGCTGGCGGGGGCGCCTTCCCACTGATGGACAGCGGTGCCGTCGCCGACGCCGCCCTGGTACAGGTCCAGCATCTTGCCGGTGAAACGGTTCTTGATGCGGTAGACGCCCTCGCCCGCACGGACGAAGCCCCACTGCTGCCATTCGGCATTGGCGTTGTCCCACAGCTGGACGCGCGCGCCGTTGTCGATGTTATAATCCGCCACTTCCACGACCTTGCCGTTGGCGGCGCTGATGGTATAGAACTTATCCTCTTTGATCACAGTCTGAGCAACTTTCTTTGCTGCCATTTGGATACCCCTCCTAAAAGGTACTGTACAAGTTTCGGCTGCCTGCGTGTCTGTGCACGCATTTTTATACCCTCGGCAGTCAAGTGAAGAAACGGCAATTGCCGTCTCTATGTGATTATTATAGCCAAGTTCTTCCATTTCGTCAAGTTATATACAAAGCAACGCAATTTACCGGCAGCTTGCACAAAAAAAGCCGGGATGGCACAAACCATCCCGGCAAAATCCCGGCATTATCAGGAATTTTCTGCAAAATTGCCCGTGTACAGGCGGTAGTACTTGCCCTTCTGGGCGATGAGCTCGTCGTGGGTGCCACGCTCGATGATATGGCCCAGCTCAAGGACCATGATGCAGTCGGAGTTGCGTACCGTGGACAGGCGGTGGGCAATGACAAAGGTGGTGCGGCCGTACATCAGGCCGTCCATGCCGCGCTGGACCAGAATCTCGGTGCGGGTGTCGATGGAGGAGGTCGCCTCGTCAAGGATCAGCACCGGCGGGTCCGCCACCGCCGCACGCGCAATGGCAAGCAGCTGGCGCTGGCCCTGGGAGAGGTTGGTGCCGTCGCCGGTCAGCATCGTGTTGAAGCCATCCGGCAAGCGGCGGATGAACAGCTCCGCATTGGCCAGGCGGGCCGCCGCACGGCATTCTTCGTCGGTGGCGTCCAGGCGGCCGTAGCGGATGTTGTCCATGACCGTACCGGTAAACAGGTGGGTATCCTGCAGAACGATGCCCAGCGAGGAGCGCAGGTCGTCCTTCTTGATCTGCTTGATATCGAGGCCGTCATACAGGATGGAGCCCTTCTGGATATCGTAGAAGCGGTTAATCAGGTTGGTGATGGTCGTCTTGCCCGCGCCGGTGGAGCCGACAAAGGCGATCTTCTGGCCCGGACGGCCGAAGAGGTTGATATTGTGCAGGACGATCTTTTCGGGATCATAGCCGAAGTCAACATCCTTGAAAACGATATCGCCCTTGAGTTCGACATAGCGGGGGGCGTTGCCGTTTTCGCCGGGGATCTTCCAGGCCCACAGGCCGGTGCGGTCTTTGGTCTCGGTGATGCTGTCGTCCGCTTCGCGCTTGGCGTTGACCAGCGTGATGTTGCCCTCGTCCACTTCGGGCTGCTCGTCCAGCATGGCAAAGATACGCTGGCCGCCCGCCAGAGCCATCACGATGGAGTTGAACTGCATCGAGATCTGGTTGATGGGCTGGTTGAAGCTGCGGTTGAAGGTCAGGAAGCTGGCCAGCTTGCCCAGCGTCAGCCCGGTCACGCCGGACAGCGCCAGCATACCGCCGACAATGGCGCACAGCACATAGCTCAGGTTGCCGAGCTGGCCGTTGATCGGCATGGCGACCAGAGAGTAGGTGTTGGCCCTGTTGGCGCTGTGGTAAAGGCTGTCGTTGAGTTCGTCGAACTCTTCGATGGCCTGCTGCTCGTGGCAGAAAACCTTGATGACCTTCTGGCCGTTCATCATCTCCTCGATATAGCCGTTGACGCGGCCCAGCTCACGCTGCTGGTCGATGAAGAAGCGGCCGGAGTTGCCGACAAAGTAGCGGGTGCAGAGCAGCATGACGGCGACCATCACAAGGGTGAGGATGGTCAGCGGAATGCTCAGCGAAATCATGGAGGCCAGCACGCTGATGATCGTGATCAGGCAGTTGAGCATCTGCGGGATACTCTGGCTGACCATCTGGCGCAGCGTGTCGATATCGTTGGTATACACCGACATGATATCGCCGTGGGCGTGGGTGTCGAAATACTTGATAGGCAGCGTCTGCATATGGGTGAACAGTTCGTCACGCATCTGCTTCATGGTGCCCTGGGTCAGGTAGGCCATCAGGCGGGCCTGCACGAACGCCGCAATGATGCCGACGCCATAGAACGCGGCCGTGCGCAGAATCGCAAACAGCAGGCCGGAGAAATCATTGCTCTGTTCATTGAGCAGCGGCATGATGTAGCCGTCGATCAGCGTTTGCATGAACAAGGTGCCCTGCACGTTGGCAAAGACGCTGACAAAGATGCAGACGAGAGAGATAATGGCATGCAGCTTGTAATACTTCATGACATACGCCAGGATGCGCTTGAGGATCTTGCCCGGGTTCTTGACCTTGGGGCGCGGTCCCTGCTGGCGGCGTCCGCCCACATGGACCTCTTTCGCTTTCTGTTCTGCCATTATGCCTCATCTCCTTTCCGGTCAAAGTCGCCTTCGCCGCCGCCCTGGTTCTGGCTGTTGTAGACTTCCTGGTAGATCTTGTTGGTCTTGAGCAGCTCATCCGGCGTGCCCCAGCCGCTGATGCGGCCGCCTTCCAGCACGAGCACATGGTCGGCGTTCTGCACGCTGGAGATGCGCTGGGCGATGATGAAGACGGTAGTGCCGGGGATCTTTTCGGCAAAGCTCTTGCGGATCTTGGCGTCGGTGGCGGTATCGACGGCGCTGGTAGAGTCGTCGAGGATCAGGATCTTGGGCTTTTTGAGCAGCGCGCGCGCAATGCACAGACGCTGCTTCTGTCCGCCGGAAACGTTGGTGCCGCCCTGCTCGATGTGGGTCTCGTACTTGTCGGGGAAGCGCTCGATGAATTCATCGGCGCAGGCCTGGCGGCAGGCGTCCTGCAGCTCTTCGTCGGTGGCGTTCTCATTGCCCCAGCGCAGGTTTTCGGCAATGGTGCCGCTGAACAGCTCGTTCTTCTGCAGCACCATGGCCACGCTGTTGCGCAGCACTTCCAGGTCATACTTGCGCACATCGACGCCGCCGATGCGCACGGTGCCGGCGCTGACATCATACAGGCGCGGCAGCAGCTGCACAAGGCTTGTCTTGGCGCTGCCGGTGCCGCCGATGATGCCCACGGTCTCGCCCGAGCGGATGTTCAGGTCGATGTCCGAAAGGACTTCGCGGCCGTCGCGCTTATAGCGGAAGCCGACATGCTCGAATTCGACCGAGCCGTCCTTGACTTCGGTGACGGGGTGCTCGGGGTTGCTCAGACTGGTTTCCTCATTGAGGACTTCGGCCACACGGCGGGCGGAAGCAGCCGACATGGAGATCATGACGAACACCATGGACAGCATCATCAGGCTCATGAGGATGTTCATGCAGTAGGCCAGCATGCTCATGAGTTCGCCGGTCGTGAAAGCGGTCGCGCCGGAGGAAACGATCAGGCGCGCGCCCAGCCAGGAGATCAGCAGGATGCAGGAGTACACCGTCAGCTGCATGGCGGGGGCGTTGAAGGACAGCAGCAGTTCGGCACGCAGCAGCAGGCGGCGGACGTTCTCGCTGGCTTTCTGGAACTTTTCGCCCTCAAAGCGCTCGCGCACATACGCCTTGACAACACGGATGGCGCTGACGTTTTCCTGCACGCTCTCGTTGAGGTCGTCGTACTTGCGGAAAGCCTCGGTGAAATAGCGGGTCGAATGGGACATGATGTACATGAGCACGCCGCCCAGCGCTATAACAGCCACCAGGTAGATCGTGGCCAGCTCGCGGTTGATCGTAAAGGACATGATCATGGCGATGATCATGCTGGAAGGCGCGCGGATCGCCATGCGCAGGATCATCTGGTAGGCGTTCTGGATGTTGGTCACGTCGGTGGTCATGCGGGTGACAAGACCGGCCGTAGAGTATTTGTCGATGTTGGCAAAGCTGAAGGTCTGGATGTTGCGGAACATCGCCTTGCGCAGGTTGCGGGCCAGGCCGGTGGCCGCCTTGGAGCCGAACACCGCGCCGCCCACGCCGAAGGCCAGGCCCACGAGCGCGGCGACGATCATCCAGCCGCCTGTCGTATAGATGTGCTGCATGTTGCCCGCCGTAACGCCGTCGTCAATGATGGACGACATCAGGCGCGGCACAATCATTTCCATGACGACCTCGCCCAGCATGCACAGCGGCGTCAGGACCGAAACGAGCTTGAACCCGTCGATCTGTTTGTAGAGTGTCTTTATCATATGATCTGTCATCTCTCCTTTTCAGCAATACACGGAAAACATGCCGTCAGGTCTTTTGTTCCGGCCCGGCCAGCGCCCCGGCGGCGGTGTGCGCATTGCTTTGTAATTTGCCCAAAACAGTCTGCAGCATTTCGAGCTCCGCTTCGTCCACGTCCTGCAGAAGGTGCGTTTCAAACGCTTCGATGCAGCGCACCATCTGGTCGTAGCAGGCCACCCCCTTGCCGGTGGGCGCCAGGCTTTTGAGCCGGGCGTCCTGCTGGACCGGCGCACGGGAGATAAAACCGGCGCTCTCCATGCTTTTGAGCATGGCCGTCACGCTGGACCGGCGCACCTGAAACCGGCGCTCCAGGTCGCGCTGGTAGATCGGCTGGCCGCCGCGGTGCATGCGCACGATATACCCGAGCACAAAGCACCGAACGCCGGTCAGTTCCGGGCTGACCATCAGGGCGATGCAGCTGTCCAGCGCGCGGTTGATCTGCTGGGATGTCTGGCTCAGCTCACGCCCGACATGGCGTACATTGAGGTCTTTTTTATCCTCCGTTGCAACCACCTCCTTCCGGCGTCAGGCCGTGGGCGGCGCATGGCCGGCGGGCCCTGCGTGCGATAGTTCGCAGCCTAACTGTTTGATTGCGTACAGATTTATTATAAGCAATGCAGCCAAGGCTGTCAACCCATCCTTTTACAAACTTTGCCCAAAAGTTTTCCCCGGTGATTGTCTATTCTGCCCTGTCCCTCCCCTGCGGTTTTTCCGCTTGCGGTGGGCCGCTCACAACGCGAAAAGAGCCCTGCTTTCGGCAAGGCTCCTTTCGTGTTGATGCGCCCCGTTTTATTCGGGCGCTTTCATGCTTTCGACCATCGAGATATGCTTAAGCTTGCGGCCCATGACAAGGTTCACCATCAGGCTGAACACAAACGTCAGCGCCAGCGCATACGCAAAGCTGAGCGGTTCGATATCCCGCCCGAACATAACGGCGTCCACCTCCACGGTCAGAATCACAAAACGGTGCAGCACCACGCCGCCCGCAAGCCCGAACAGCGCGCCGATCAGGGTCAGCGCCACGCTCTCGCGGTTGACATAGGCGTCCACCTCGCGGTCGTAGAAACCCAGCACCTTGATGGTGGCGATCTCCTTGACGCGCTCGGCAATGTTGATGTTGGTGAGGTTATACAGCACCACAAAGGCCAGGCTGGCCGCACAGATGATGATCAGCGCCACGACCGCGTCGATCGCGCCGAGCATGTTGAGCACCATGTCCTTGCTGTCCTGCGTGAAGTTGAGGCTGGCCACCTCGTCCAGCGCCAGCAGCCTAGCGGAAAGCGTATCCCGCGCCTGCTGGCTGTCTTCGGTCAGGCGGCTCATGACGGCGTTCCACTCTGGTTCGCTGCCAAACGCGGCCGCATAGCCCGCCGCGCTGACATAGACATAGTTGTATACATAATGTTCGCATACGCCGGTGACTGTGAATTCGGCCAGTTCGCCGTCCCCGTCGTCCAGCGTGACAGTGTCCCCGGCCTGCACGCCGAGCGTTGCGGCCATCTTTTCGGTCAGGACCACGCCGTTGTCCGTAAGCGGTGTGGGCGCGCCAGAAACGCGCTCGTGCAGGTCGGCAAAACCGGCGAAGGCCGCCGTATCCTGCGGGATCATATAATAGAAGTCGATCGTGCCGCCGTCGTCCAGCTCCTGCTCCACCTGGCGGGTGTAGATGACCAGCGAATCGTCGACAAGATCTTTTCCCTGCTGCCCGAACAGAAGATCATGGACCGGGCCCTGCTGCGTGTCCTGCGCGTCGGTCACGGCCGTGAGCAGGTCATAGCGGTAAATTTCGCCAAATTGCTTGGTGACGATCGAGTTGAGCGAGTCCGAGATGCCGAAACCGGTGACAAGCAGCGCCGTGCAGCCCGCCACGCCGATGACGGTCATCCAGAAACGGCGCTTGTAGCGCAGCAGGTTGCGGCAGGTGACTTTATAGGTAAAGGGCAGCCGCCGCCAGATAAAGCCGACGCGCTCGAGCAGAATGCGCTTGCCCGCTTTGGGCGCGCGCGGGCGCATCAGGGCGGCCGGGGTCTCGTGCAGCGTGGCGCGGCAGGAGGCCCAGGTGGCCGCCAGCGTGCACAGCAGCAGCGAACCGGCCGAGAGCAGGCTGACGCCGACGCGCCAGGGCGCGTAGAATTTCGGCACCCAGTACATGATCGAGTACGCCGACCAGATCACGCGCGGGAATACAAAGAAGCCCACGCACAGCCCGAACAGGGCCCCGGCCACCGCCGCGGTCATGGCATAGAGCAGATATTTCTGTATGATGGCCGCCCGGGTGTAGCCCAGTGCCTTCATTGTGCCGATCTGCAGGCGCTCTTCCTCGACCATGCGGGTCATGGTGGTGGAAACGACGAGCGCCGCCACCAGGAAGAAGAACACCGGGAATACCTTGGCCAGCGCCGCCAGCTTGCTGGAGTTGGAATCGAAGGAGGCAAAGCTGACGTTGCGGCTGCGGTTCCAGACATACCATTCGCCGGTCTCAAGGTCGGCAAGCTGCGCTTCGGCGTCCTCGATCTCGGCGCGGGCGTCGGCCAGCTCCTGCTCGACCTCGGCTTTGGCGTCCTCATATTCGATCTCGCCGTCGCGCAGTTCCTGCGTCTTTTCCTCAATGGTGCGGCGGGCATCCTCCAGTTCGGCACGGGCGTCGGCCAGCGTGGCGCGGGCATCCTCGATCTCGGCGCGGGCGTCGGCCAGCTCGAGCTTGCGGTCGGCCAGCGTGGCCCAGCCTTCATCCAGCGTCTTTTTTGCGTCAAGCAGCTGGTTGCGGCCTTCATAGAAGGCGGTCCCCTGCTCCTCGTACTGGCTCCAGCCGGCGTCCAGCTGTTCCTTGGCGCTCTGCAGCACCGCGGCGTTTTCTTCCAGCAGACGCCGCCCCTCGGCGAGCTCGGCGGCCCCGGCTTCATATTCGGCCCAGCCGGCGTCCAGCTGCGCCTTGCCATCGTCCAAATCAACCTTGGCTTCGTCGAGCTGCTCCTGCAGCGCGGCCAGGCTTTCTTCGGAGTAGAGCGCCCGCGCCTGTTCCCAGGTCAGGGTCTCGCCCATCTCCGCATAGGTATCTATAATGGCCTGGATGCCCGCGTCAAGCTGACGCCGCGCCTCCACAAGCTGGCGGACGCCTTCATACAGCTGGCGCACCGGGTCGGTCAAGTCGGGGCGCTGCGGCAGCTGCTCGATGGCTTCGAGCAGTTCCTCGTAATACGGGCGCATTTCCTCCGGAACTTGGTCTTCCATCCCGCGCAGTTCATCCAGGATCTGCTGCCACAGTTCGCTGGCCGCGCCCTCGTCGGCCGCCGCGTCGATTTCGGCCAGCGGCGCCATATCCAGCGCCGCCGTTTCCGGTGTGGAGGGCTGCGCGGCTTCCTGCGCCGCGCGCAGCGCCGCAAGCGCCTGCCGCACAGCGGCGACGGCGGCGTCCTCCTGCCCCTGTTCGCGGTCGAGCAGCCAGTCCAGCACCATCTGCAGGAATTCTTCCTCGGTGGGCATCTCTTCATCCTGCGCGGCCAGTTCGGCGATCAGCTCCTGGAGCTGTTCTTCAGTGACGGGCAGCCCCGCCTGCTGCAGCTGTTCAGCCAGCTGGCGGATGCCGTCATAGTAGGCGGCTTCGCCCTGCTGCAGCTGCCGCAGCTGGTCCAGCTGCTCTTTGCCCTGCTCCCACTGGGCCAGACCGTCCTCATATTGCTTTTGGGACTGTTCCAGCAGCGCGCGGCCGTCCTCCAGCTCTTTTTCTCCCGCTTCCAGCTGGGCCAGCGCGTCCGCATAGGCGGCCGCGCCCTGGTCATACTGGGCCTGGGCGTCGTCCAGCTGCTTTTTGGCGTCGGAAAGCTGCTTTTCGCCGTCAACGATCTGCTGCCAGCCGCTGTCCCATTCCGCCTGTCCTTCGATCAGCTCCGCTTCCCCGGCGTTGAGAGCCTCCTCGCCGTCGGCCAGCTGCTGTTCATAGTCAGCCAGTTCGGCCAGGCCGTCTTGGTATTCCCGCTCGCCGTCAGCGAGCTCCTGCGCGCCGTTGGCCAGCGCTTCGCGCCCGTCCGCCAGTTCCTTGGCGGCGTCGGCCAGTTCGGTCTGCGCTTCTTCCGCCGCCTCGTTGTATTCGTCCCAGGCGTCGTCGATCTCTTTCTGCGCATCGGAGGTCAGCTCGGTATACCGCGCTTCGCAGCGCGCGCCGGAGATACCTTCGACCGCATCCGAGACCGCCTGCACCGTATCCTCATACGCAGTGTCCAGGCTGTCCAGCTCTTTGGCGCCTGCGGCGGTCAGGTAAATTTCGGTATAGGCCTCGTAGGAAAAATCCTGCGGCAATATGTAAAAGATGGTCTGCACCGCGCCGCTGCCGACGCTGGCGGGCTCGCGCTCGAATGAAAAATACGTCGCGTCGTGGACAGCCCCCACCACCGTGAACTGCGTCACGGCGAGCTTGTCCCCGAGGTCCTCGTTATCCTCCGCCGGGACCGTGATCACATCGCCGATCTCCAGCCCCCGGGCCAGATCCCCCGCGCCCGCTTCGGCCACACATTCGCCGGAGCTTTGCGGCCAGCGGCCCTCGGTCAGCTGCAGGCGGTTGACGCAAGCGCCCTGCGCCCCGTCGCCGCCTTCCGGCAGGCTGTGAACGCGGGCCACAACGCTGTCCGCCTCGCGGGTATCCACAAGCAGGTCGGCCGAATACGCCGGGCGCACCGATTCAACGCCCTCCACAGCGGCCAATGCCTGCACGTCGTCATCGGTCAGGCCCAGCGTGCCCAGCACGCGCAGGTCATAAAAATCCGCACTGTCCAGGTAGGTCTCCACCGAAAGGCGCATGTTGGGCGTGGAGGAGACAAGCCCCGCAAGGAAACCGACGCCGAGCGCCACGATGGAAAAAATCGAAAGGAAACGCCCCCGGCTGCTGGCCAGGGTGCGCAGGATATTCTTCTGGTATGTCCTGTTCATTTACCACTCGATCCTTTCGACCGGGGTCGGCGCCGGGTTGCACTGCATGTCAACGACACGGCCGCTGTTGATGCGGATCACACGGTCCGCCATGGCGGCCAGGGCGCTGTTGTGGGTAATCACGATGACGGTGCGGCCTTTTTCGCGGCAGGTGGCCTGCAGCAGCGCCAGCACCTGTTTGCCGGTCTTGTAGTCCAGCGCGCCGGTGGGCTCGTCGCACAGGAGGATCTTCGGGTTTTTGGCGAGCGCGCGCGCGATGGACACGCGCTGCTGCTCGCCGCCCGAAAGCTGCGCCGGGAAGTTGTTGCGGCGGTGGGACAGGCCCACTTCCTCCAGCACAAGGTCCGCGTCCAGCGGGTCGCGGCAGATCTCCGAGGCCAGCTCGACATTTTCCCGCGCCGTCAGGTTCTGTACAAGGTTATAAAACTGGAAAACAAAGCCGACGTCGTAGCGGCGGTAGCGGGTGAGCTGCTTCTGGTCAAACGCACTGACCTCCTCGCCGTCCAGCCAGATCTTGCCCTCGTCGGAGGTATCCATCCCGCCCAGCATGTTGAGCACGGTCGTTTTGCCTGCGCCGGAAGGGCCGAGGATCACGCAGAATTCCCCTTTTTCGATCGTAAAGCTGACATGGTCGGCCGCGGCGATGCGGGTCTCCCCCATCTGATAATATTTGCATACGTTGTCAAACACAACATACGGCTGGCGTTCCCGATCCATGGATGGCTCCTTTTATGGTTGTTTGTTTTAACACATGTTTAGTATACCATGAAAATAAAAACAAACAATAAATATCCGTGAAGTTTTTGTTAAAAACGCCGTGCCTCAGCCGGCGTCGGCGGCCGCGTCGTAGGCGCCGGTCGTGTCCAGCGTGATCGCCGAGCCCCTGCGCGCGGTGACGCCCGCCGCCGGATACTGGCTCGCCACACGTTCATTCCCGCCCACAAAGGCCACTTCAAAGCCGTATTCGGCCAGTTTCTGGCGCGCGGCGTCCGTGCGCCAGCCGGTCACATCGGGCACGGCGGCAAACAGCTTTCCCTGTTCTTCCGCCGTATAGTCCGGCTCGATGCCAAGGTACGGCAAAACCTGCGCAAGCACCTGCGCGCAGACCGGGCCGGACAGCGCGCCGCCGCTTGTCGTCCAGCTGTGGGGTTCGTCCAGACAGACAAGCACCGCGATCTGCGGGTCGTCGATCGGCGCGACCGCGACGTAGCTGGCAATGCGGGCGGCGGGGTCGCTGCTGTCCAGCTTCTGGCTTGTGCCGGTCTTACCGCCGACACGGTAGCCGGCCACCGCGCCGTTTTTGCCAGTGCCGTCGGTGACAACGCCCTCCATCAGCGCGCGCATCGTCTCAGAGGTCTGCGCCGAAATGACCTGCCGCCTGACCGTCGGCTCTGCGCGGCAAACGGTCTCGCCGTCCGGGGCAGTGATCTCGGCGACAACATAGGGCTGCAGCAGCCGCCCGCCGTTGACGACCGCCGCCACGGCTGTGAGCATCTGCAGATAGCTGACCTTGCTGCTCTGGCCGAACGAGCAGCTGGCAAGTTCGACCGGGCCCATGGCGTCGGCCGTATAATATTCGCTGCGCCTGATCTCGCCGGGCAGGTCGATGCCGGTGGCCTCGCGCAGGCCGAACGCAGCGAAATAGTCGCAGAACGCCTGCTTGCCCAACCGCGCGCCCACCTGAATAAAGCACGGGTTGCAGGAGGCCGCCAGCCCCTGAGCCAGCGTTTCGCTGCCGTGGATGTGGCCATTGGCGCAGCGAAACCGCGTGCCCGCCACGCTGATCTTGCCCGCGCAGACAAAACGGCTGTCCGCCGTCACCACGCCCGCGTCCAGTGCCGCCGCACAGGTGATGAGCTTGAACACACTGCCGGGCTCATACAGGTCGCTGATGGCCTTGTTGCGCCACTGGGCCTGCTGGGCAGTTTGCAGCGCCGCACTGCGCTCCTCGCCGGTCAGCGCGTCCACGGCGGCGCGCTGTTCTTCGTCAATGATCGTGCGCGGGTCGTTGGGGTCATAGTCGGGTTGGGTGGTCATTGCCAAAATCGCCCCGGTGTTGACGTCCATGACAATGCCGACAGCGCGCGAGGCAACGTGGTGTTCGTCCACGGCGGCAGCGACGGCGCTTTCAAGAATATGCTGGATGTTGGCGTCGACGGTCAGAGTCAGGCGGCTGCCGGGCTGCGCTTCGACCAGGGTGCTGTAATGCTCCGGCATATCGTAGCCCCAGGCGTTTTTGGCGGTCAGGACACGGCCGTTTTGCCCGGTCAGGGCCTCGTCGTATTCAAGTTCCAGCCCCCAGAGCCCGGCGTTGTCCACATCGGTAAAGCCGAGCAGGCAGCCCATGAAATCGCCTTCGGGATAGACGCGGCGGGTGTCCTGACGGATCTGGATGCCCTCGGCCCCGTTTTCCCGGCACCAGCTGCGCACGGCGTCCGCCGTCGCGCGGTCCACGCGGCGGCGCAGAAGGCAGTCGTTCGAGCTGCGCTGGCTGAGTTTTTCAAGCACCTCCGCCTCGTCCAGTTCGAGGATCTCGCTGAGCGCGGCGGCCGCCGGGGCGACAAGCGCATCCTCCAGCTCCCGCGGGGCGGCGCGGATGGTCCAGCAGGTCTCGCTGGCCGCCAGCAGCGTACCGTCGGCGGCATAAATTTCGCCGCGCGGCGCGGGGATGACGGTATCGCGCAGCTGCTGGTCCGCCGCGCGTTCGGCGTAGCCGCCGGGGTCCACCACCTGCAAAACAAACAGGCGCACCAGCAGCCCGCCAAAGCACAAGGCCGCCACCGCTGCGGCAAACACCCGCGTGCGGGCGCGGATGTGCCGGTCCAGCCCCGGCAGCACCGCACGCGGCGCGCCGCCCTTCCCCCGTTTGTATCCAGCCATCACGCCGCCCCCCTTCCGCCCAGCATATGCGAAAAAGACGGCGCGGTATGCCCGTTCTGCGTAATTCAAGCAAAGCGCGCCCGGCGCAGCTGGCTTTTGGCTGCCAGTGCGCCGGGCGCGGGGCGTTTATTGCGTATTATTGGGCGTTGAACACATACCGGTCCAGGCGGTCAAAGGCTTCCTGCACGCGGGAGAGCGGCAGGGCAAGGTTCATGCGGATCGCGCAGGGGCCGTGGAACATGCGGCCGTCCTGCCAGGCCACGCCGACGTCCCAACCCGCTTTTTCGACCCAGTCGATTGTTTTGCCGTGCTTTTCGCACCATTCGCTGCAGTCAAGGAACAGCATGTAGGTGCCCTGCGGTTTGCTCAGGCGTACACCCGGGAAATGGTCCGCAATGTACCGGCAGGCGAAATCAACGTTGCCGGAAAGCACCCCACAGAGTTCGTCGACCCAGGCCGCACCGGTGGCGCTGTAGCCGCCGATGAGCGCGTGCATCGACAGCACGTTCATCGAATTGTAATGCGACTTGGAGGATTTTGCCGTGACACGGTCGCGCAGGTACGCGTTGTAAATGATGTGGTAACTGCCGACAAGCCCGGCCAGGTTGAAGGTTTTGCTGGGCGCATAGAGCGCCACCGTGCGCTCGCGCGCGTCGGCGCTGACGCTCTGGGTGGGAACATGCTTATACCCGTTGAGGATCAGGTCGGACCAGATCTCGTCCGAAATGACAAGGCAGTCGTTGGCTTTGTAGACCTCCATCGCCTTCTCGATCTCCCAGCGCTCCCACACGCGGCCGGTCGGGTTGTGCGGGCTGCAGAAGACCGCCACATGGATGTGGTTCTCTTTCAGCTTGCGGTCCATATCCTCAAAGTCCATGCGCCAGACGCCCTGCTCGTCAAGGTACAGCGGCGAATGAACGATCTTGTAACCGTTGTTGGTGATGCAGCCGGTAAAGCCGATATAGGTCGGGCTGTGCAGCAGCACGCCGTCGCCGGGGGCCGCAAAGGCGGTCAGCGCGCTGATCACGCCGCCAAGCACGCCGTTTTCATAGCCGATATGTTCGGGCAGCACGCCATCGACGCCGTTGCGCCCCTTCTGCCAGCGGATGATGGCGTCGTAGTATTCCGGCGTGGGGCTGAAATAGCCGTAGGCCGGGTGGGAGGCGCGGCGGATGATTGCTTCCGGGATGGAGGGCGCCGTGGGGAAGTTCATATCGGCCACCCACATCGGGATCACATCAAAGCCGGGTTTGGGCGCCGCCGGGGCAAACCCCTGGCCGAGACCGTCCACCGCGATAGCGTCCATCCCATGGCGGTCCATGATCGAGGTAAAATCAAACTTCATCGCTGAAAACTCCTTTCGCCTTTTGCCTGTTTAGGCGTGCGCGGGCGGCGCTGCGCGCCTTTTTTGCCGTTTTGTATCATTATGGCACAGACGGCGGAAAAAGGGAAGTTCGGGAAAAGCAAAATATGCGCAGCTTTTTTGTGCGATTTTCACATTCCGGCGGCCACCGGGCGGATATTTTGCCATACAAGTGCAAAATTCACGCTGTTACATGCAAATATTGACATCCCGGCGCCATGGAAGTATAATACCCGCAAAAGTGTTTTGCTTTATTATCTGGTGTAGGAAGTGTACTGAACTATGACAGCCGCACAAACAAGCGCGCCCGAACATCCTTTATTCGGGCGGCGCAATCTGGTCAATCTAGTCCTGCCGATGCTGCTGGAGCAGGTGCTGAGCGTGACGATGGGCATGGCGGACACGCTGATGGTATCCGGCGTGGGCGAAGCCGCCGTCTCAAGCGTCAGCCTTGTGGACAGCATCAACATCCTCATCATTCAGATCCTGGCCGCGCTGGCCACAGGCGGCGCGGTGATCGGCAGCCAGTATCTTGGCCGCCGGGACGCAGAAAACGCCCGCCGCAGCGCTGCGCAGCTCTATACCGTGCTGGCGTTCAGCACCGTGGCGGTGATGGTCCTGTCGCTGGCTTTCTGCCGGCCGATTTTGCGCGGCGTGTTCGGGCAGATCGACGACGATGTGATGCGCTATGCGCAGCAGTATTTTATTGTCAGCGCCATCTCCTACCCGTTCATCGGCGCGTACAACGCCGGGGCCGCGCTGTTCCGCGCCCAGGGCAACAGCCGTATCAGTATGCTGGCCAGCCTGGTCATGAACGTCATCAACATCTGCGGCAACGCACTGCTGATCTACGGGTTCGGCATGGGCGTGCTGGGCGCGGCGCTGGCGACGCTGGTGGGGCGCATCTTTGCGGCTGTGTGGGTGTTCCGCCAACAGCAGCAGTTTGAAAACCCGCTGCGCATCGGCAGCCTGGCGGAGATGCGGCCCGAAAAAGAGATGGTCCTGCGCATCTTAAACATCGGCATCCCCTCGGGGCTTGAAAACGGCATGTTCCAGATCGGCAAGCTGTGCGTGAGCAGCCTGACTTCGACGCTTGGCACTTCGGCCATCGCGGCCAACGCGGTCGCCAACTCGATCACCAGCCTGGCGACCATCCCCGGCAACACGATGAGCTTGGCGATGATCCCGGTCGTGGGGCGGTGCCTGGGGGCCGGGGAGAAAAAGCAGGCCAAGCGCTACGCCCTGCTGCTGTTGGGCGTCGCCGTGGCCGGGATGGCCGTGACCAACATCACGCTGTTTTTGACCGCGCCGCTCATGTGCAGGCTGTACAACCTTTCGGCCGTGTCCACCGCCATGTGCGAGCAGGTGCTGCACTGGTTCGCCGTGCTCAGCATCTTTTTCTGGTCCACCAGCTTTACGCTGCCCAACGCCCTGCGCGCGGGCGGCGACGCCAAATTCACAATGATCGTCAGCATCATCAGCATGTGGCTGTTCCGCGTGCTGCTGTGCTATTATTTCGTCGGCCGCCTGGGCTTTGGCCTGCTGGGCGTGTGGATGGGCATGTTCATTGACTGGATCTGCCGCAGCCTCCTGTTTGGCATCCGCTTTGCGCGCGGCCGCTGGATGGAGCACAAGGTGATCTGAAAACTTTTGGGCAGAAAAAAGCGGCGCGCCGCAGAGATGTTCGCTCTGC
>OLNN01000550.1_pt1 | contig 39131 bp, 61 predicted proteins | sample 1672141 | NCBI WGS metagenome assembly OLNN01 (sample SAMEA3136652, study PRJEB25190) | human gut metagenome | biome: human gut; feature: human-associated habitat; material: faeces | place: Austria | collected 2013
TGCTGGTTCATTCTGCGCCCTCCTTTGCCTGCTCCACCTCCGGCAGGCCGGCCACCGAGGTCAGCAGGGACACCACGGCTGCCAGCAGCGCAGAGGACAGCACCACGATCCAGTCCACCTCCGACAGCACCACCGAGGCGCCGATGACGCCCAGGCAGGTCTGTGCCATGGTCTTCACCGCCCGGATTCCGGCCGCCTTCCACCACTTCTTTGCTGTTTCACTCATTCTGTGCTCCTTTCCAGGTCGTCGATCCGATGGTTGGCGACCTTGATTTTTTCTTTGGCTACGGCCATATCTTCCTCCAGATGATAGGTCCGATCTATCAGGTTGTTGTGTTTATTCACCCGTTCCGTCAGCTCATCCAGCTTGTACTCCAGCAGAGCGCGGGTCTTGCTCTGCTGGAAGTGATTGTTCAGGAGGCATACCCCCAGAGTCACCGCGCCGGTAACCAAAGCTGCCAGGAGCGCCTCACTCATCGGCACCCTCCTGGAAATCGCTCACCGGCCCCAGGTCCTCCCACCCCTGCGGATACTCAGAGGGGGCCCACACGTTGTTCTTCATGGTGGACCGGTAAACATGCCCCCCTTCGGTGCAGCAGTCCCCCTCCCCGTAGGGGCTTGTGGACAGGGCCACAAAGGGCAGCGCCTTGGCGGGGTCAGCGCTCCAGTAGAATCCCCACTGGGCCTCCAGCTCCTCCGGCTCCTGGGGGTAGATGGTGCTGTCATAGGGCTGGATCAGCTTCACCAGCCGCCCAGCGGGGGACCGGCACACGAAGCCAGCCGTCCGCTCCAGCATGTTCTTGGCGGTCACAGCGGCCTGGAAGTCGGGGATGTACTGCTCCTCTGCATACAGCTCGGTCCCAGTCATGTCCGGGGCTTCCGCCTGGATCCGCTGGGCCTGGGACAGGCCCGTGTCCCGCATGGTCTGCAAGACAAATTCCTTGTCGGTACTCATACTGCATTCACCCCCTCCCGGATAGCGGTTGCTAGTTCGCCGTAGGTGACATAGTCATCAGGGTCTTGCTCCGGCTCGGGGCCGGGGTCCGGGGGAAGGCTCTCCTTCCAGGCTTCCCATGCTTCCACATTGGCCTGGTAGCCGGTCACCACGGTGATCCCCTCCGATTGGGCCGTCACCAGCGTGACGAACCCGTTATACTGATAGAAGTCCGTGGTGTCCAATTCCTCAGGCCAGAGCGCCATGCCCTCAGGGATGGCAAGGAAGCGCCCCTCCTGGATGGGTGGATAGGCCCCGCTGGGGTTGGCAGTTGTGCGGATTAGTTTCATTTCAATCACCTCTCGAAAGGATAGAATACGATGACATACGGGTACATTAGAGTGAGTACAGAGAAACAGACCGTGGAGAACCAGCGCTTTGAAATCCTCCGTTTTGCCCAGCAGCAGGGCCTCACCGTGGACGGCTGGATCGAGGAGACCATCTCCGGCACCAAGAATTACGACAAGCGCAAGCTGGGCGGGCTCCTGGGCGCCGTCCAGGAGGGGGACCTCATTCTCTGCGCGGAGCTGTCCCGCTTGGGTCGGAGTCTGTTTATGATCATGGAGATCCTCCATCTCTGTATGCAGCGTGGCTGCCGGGTGTGGACCATCAAGGACGGCTACCGCCTAGGGGATGACATCCAGGCCAAGGTCCTGGCCTTCGCCTTTGGCCTCTCCGCGGAGATTGAGCGCGACCTCATCTCCCAGCGCACCCGAGAGGCCCTGGCCCGAAAGAAGGCCGAGGGGGTCCATCTGGGCCGTCCCAAGGGGGCCTTGTCCAAGAAAGTAAAGCTCACCGGCAAAGAGGACGCCATACGGGTCCTGCGGGCCGAGGGCACCAGCTGGGCCCAGATCGCCCGCCTCCTCCACGTGGACCGCTCCACCCTGGTCCGGTTTGCCAAAAGCCGGATGCTTGAGGCGTGAAACCGGGGTGTATCCTGCCACAGGTTTTCTTGGCTGCCCAATTCGTTGCAGGATACCGTGGGGTTTCCCGCAACAGGCGGTGGTTTTTATCGGGGTTGGGTTATTTGGTGGGGTGGATAGTTAGGGATCTAATTGTTCCCTTTCTCACCAAAGGTGGTCTTCCTTTCTAATGATATTGCATGGGCTGAAGATAAACGTCCTGGTGCCACGTCTACTATCTTCGCTGGAGGCCTCCCATCGATAATTCTTATGGATATAGTGCCAGTGGAATACAACACGTACTGGAGAACCGTCATCATAAATAATACAGATTCCAGATACTATTCATATGTGAAGAAGGATTTGGCCGGACGATCTATTTCGTGGTACAACGAAGATGATCCGGATGGTCAACAGAACTATGTGAATATGACTTATCATTGGATGGCTATCGGCTAACCCTTCGATTTTGCACCTAGAATAGTTCTCTTGTCATATTCTAATGCTGCTCTATCCGGAACATTTATATGGCCTCCATTTATATATGGAGAAACAATAGTTACTTGCTATGCTGCAGGAGGACAAATTGAATCTGGCGACACAGATGTCTATTTGTCATTTGATGACAATAAAATCGAATGGTATACAAGCAATGTAAACACGCAAGGGAATAGAAGCAACTTTAATTATTTCTGGTGCGCGATCGGGTAACCCTTCGATTTTGCTCCTAGGTACATCGTCATAACGACAGGCTATACCATGTCATCCTTTGCAAGCACAGATTCATGGATTCGTCCCGTTTCTAGCGCAAACGGGATGGCAGGATCACATCCGTGTACAATAACGTGGCTGGAAAATGGTATCACATGGTATGGGGATTACTCTCCAGACTATCAAATCAATAAAAGCGGAACGACCTATTACTATCTTGCTATCGGATAACCGTTCCCTTTTTCGCCTAAATTCGTTTGGATCACCAGCAACCTACAAAATGTCCAAATGGTGGGTCAACAGATCTTGATTGATATGTTCATCGAATATGGCGACAGGCTTTCAACGAGTTTTCAAAGTGGATGTGGGTTGGCTGCCCTTAACCGGGGGAATTCATGCTTCGGCATGAAAAGTGCAGATGGGAAAACTTGGTCTTGGTATCATACGCAAGACCAGTATGAGCAAAATAATGGCTCCGGGATTACCTACTTTTGGACCGCGATGGGTTAACCAATTGCCCAGTAGCGATACGTAGTGCCATCTGCATTCAATTGATCTCCGGGATTACTCCCATACCATTTGTACCACGACAAAGTGGTGTCGGACAGAGAGAACTCCAGCTCCTCATAATTACCGATTTGCCCAAACCAAAGGATAGTAGTGGAATAAGAAGCAGTGGATCCTCCTGAGGTATCGCTTACCGCAACGAACTTTGGTACAAAAGGGAAGGTTATCCGATAGCTATCCAATGATAAGTCTGGCCATTCATGTTCAGTTGCCCTCCCGGACCATATTTGGTGTAGTCTTCGTCAGAATATTCAAAGTACCAAGTTACGGTATCCCCAGAGATTTTAAGAGTAACCCCAAAACTGCTATGGTAGTAAATCGTCGTTTCTGCACCTGAAAATGGGACAAGATTTATGCCTCCAGAGTTAGTTAGGTTAAAATTGTTGAAATCCGCACCATAAATAAACCCTGCCTTCGGCACAAAATCGAACAGTTAACCTATGGCGAGATAATGGTACTGAGTGTTTTTCGAGTTGAACATGCCATCGTTGTCGTAGAATTTTACGCTATTGTTTTCCCATTGTGTAAATACATCTCCACTCCAAAGAGCGATCGCAAAAGCCATTGACTGTGGACGATATCCAATCATCCCACGAAGATAGCCTTGATCCTCAATAGCGACAATCAAAAGCTTTGGCGCAAAATCGAAGGGTTACCCGATAGCAATCCATCTGTAAATAATCCTGGATTCATTATTTTGATCCGAAGCACTTCCAGATCCATACCAAGTTAAAGTTTTCCCATCTGAACTTTTTTTGACGTATGATCCACCTGTGTGGCCACCGAAGTCAATGAAATACGATGGGTAATTACCGGTATGGTATTCCGTCGGTGCCATATCCATATTTACGATAACTGGGGCACCTCCTACTTGGTTAGCCGCTTGGTTCCCGCTAATATCGTTGCGCCAAGAATTATAGCTTGGAATGATAACTACCTTAGGTGGAAAAGGGAACGTTAAACTGCACGGATTCGAGGCCCCATAGGTCCCCGTTCCCACGTAGCTCCCCGTGGCAATCCGCACCTGCTCGCTCTGCAAGTCGCCAATATCATCCAGGGCAGCCTTCACCTTCTCGTCAATCTTATCCCAGTTGTCGTTCATCATCGTCTTGATGTTGAAGAAGTCGTTCCCATCCGCGATGGGGTCTTTCTTATACAGGTTCAGGTTCGGGGTATAACTGGCCATTTCACGTGCCTCCTTCGGTCATTTTGGAAATTTTCTGCTGTTCCATCTGCGTCAGGCTCATGGCCTGCACATCCGACACGGAGAGGTAGCGCTCCTCCACCGTGACCGCGATCAGGATCTGTCCTCCGGCGTAGACGGTCTGGGGCGTCACCGCTGCCGCCGTGATGCTGGGGATCATCTCACACCACCCGGATGGGGATGCTCCGCCGGATGATCTCCGTCCCCAGGCCGAACTGATAGGTCAGGCGGTAATCCCCCCGGCTCTCCGGCTGGATCTCTGCCGTCAGCTGCCACCGCGCCCCGTCGGGGACAGCCTCGCAGGTGCCGGTCTCCGGCGCCTCCTGGGCCTTGGAGAGCTCCCAGGTGGGCTGCACAGGCTCAAAGGCCGCCCCGTCCTCCATCCAGAGGACCAGGGTCACCCGCCGCCGCTCTCCCAGCTCCATGATCCGCTCTTTCATCCGCAGCACCTCGCAAATCCCGTAATTTTGGCCCGCAGGGGGTCCGCTGCGGGCGCGGCACGCACCGGGTCCTCTCCGGCCGCCGCCGCAAGGGGGTCCGCCCCCAGCATCCTGGCCAAGGTGTCATAGTCGCACAGGCTTCCGATGGCCAGGATCTCCACCCGGCAGCACAGCCCCGCCGGGTCAAAGGCCAGCCGGATGGTGGCCAGGTAGCCCACATTACCCGCCAGGTCCTCCGCCCACAGCTGTAGGGAGTAGGCCCCCGTGGGGGAGGCCGGCACCCGGCAGGTCCACCGGCCATCCGCCCCGGGCTGGAAGGTCACTTGTTGCCCCTGGCAGGTCCCCCACAGCCGGGCAACCATCAGTCGCTCACCGTCACGGTGACCACGTAGGTCTGGCCGGCGTCCACCGGGTTGGGGGCCAGGGTCACCGCTGTGATGGCCGGGGGCACGGTGTCCACGGTCACGTTGCGGGTCACCGTAGTGCTCTTCCCCGCCGCGTCGGTGGCCGTCACCGTGATGGCGTTGGCCCCCTCGCTCAGGGTCACTTGGGCCTGGAAGTTGCCTTCCCCGTCTACCGTAGCCGCCACCGGTTCGCCGCTGCCCACCTGGACCTTCACCGTCACCGGAGAGGACGCTTCGTCGTTGGTGATGCCCTGGACTGTGAGGGCGCCCTGGTTGGTCACCAGGCCCTCTGCCGGGGCCGTCACGTTCAGGGTGGGGGGCACGGTGTCCACCGTCACAGCCACCGTGGCTGCGTCCGCCGCGTTGCCGTCGTGGTCCGAGACAGTGAAGCGGAAGGTGTGGGGCCCGTCTCCCAGCGCCGTGGCAGGGGTGTAGGAACAGGTATAGCCCCCCTCCGTGGCCTCTGTCTGGATGCCATCGGCAGTGGCCGCCCCGCTGTCCACCGAGATCTGGATGGTGTCCGGGTCGATGCCAGAGCCGTCGTCCAGCACCGTCCACGTGATGGTAGGCTGGCTCGAGGGGATGTAAGCCCCGTTGGTGGGGTAGGTCACCGAGATGGTGGGTTTGGTCTTCTCCAGCACCCGCAGCCCCAGGCCGGGGAACTGGGTGACGGTGGCCTGGGCGGTGTTCCCCGCCAGGTCCTTGGCCTCCACCGTGCCGTGGTACTTGTGGTCCTCAGCCGCGCCCCAGCTGGATTCTGCCGGGGCCGTGATGGTGGCCTTGTACTGCCCCGTGGCCCCGTCCAGGGTCAGGTCATAGGTCTGCCCGTTCAGGGTGAATTTCACCGATTGCAATGCCATAGGTTAACCTCCCGCGAATTTATTCATCACCGTAGCGTCCATCTCTGTGAGGGTCATCACCTCATGGACTTCCTTGATCAGCAGATACCGGTACAGGTACTCCAGGATCAGGTGGGCCGGCACATGCCGCTCCAGGGCCGCCTTCAGGTCGTTGATCCCCGCCGGGATCCCTGCCGGGCCCTGGAAGTTCAGGTGCACCACCCCGGGGTCATAGGTAGCGATCACACCCCCGTCCTTCCAGCTGTCGCAGATGGCCTGGATGGAGGCCAGGCTGGGGGTCTGGGCCGCCTGCCAAGCCGCCTGGATGGCCGCCCGGCGGTCGTCCAGGCTCTTGGTTTCGTCGCTTTCCAGCCCCAGCAGCCACTCATAGTACCGCACCTGCTCCAGGTTGAGTTTGGAGAAGTCGATGAAGTTGTACACCGCTAGGATGCGCTCCGCCATGGTATCTAGGCTGGCCCCCGCCGCCAGGAAGATCTCCTGGACCCAGGGGTCCTCCTGCAGCATCCAGTGGATTTGCCGCAGGGCCCATTCTTTGACCGTCATGTGGTGAGAGACACCTCCCCCAGCACCGGCACCTGCCGGTCCGTCAGGGGGATGTTGACGCTCCCGCCGTTCACCTGCAGGCCGCTCTGGTCCAGCACCCCCTCCGTGCTGCTCACCACGCTGGAGAGTTGGGCGTAGCTCACGTAGGTGGTGCCCTCCGCGAAGGCGATCTCCCGCAGGTACTCCGTGAGATTGGTCTTCACCGCTTCCGTCACAGTCCCCAGGTCGGCCTCCTCTGCCAGCACGATGGTGGCGGAAGCCGAGATGGCCACCTCTGCGGCGGTGGTCACCGTGGCCACCGCCCCGATGGGGGCCTCTCCGGCGCCGTCCCCGTTGTTGTTTGGGTCGATGAGTTCCTGTACCTGGGAGATCAGGCTACTATCCGCAGCCTCCATGGTAGCGTCCACGATGCACACCTCCACGGTGTTGGCCCCCAGGGCCTGGGGAAAGATCCGCACCCGCCCCACGCCGGGCACCGACAGGGCCCAGGCGATGTAGGCCTGCTGGTTGCCGCCGTTGTTGGGGTTGCGAAGGTCGTTGTAGTAGCGCTCCCGGAGTTCGTCGTCGCTCTCCTCATCGTACCCGCCGGTGGCCGGCGCGTCGTTGGTCACCGCGGCGATGCCGGCAATGGCCACCGGCATATAGGTGATGGTGCCCGCCTCCACGTTGCCGCTCTCCCCCGCCAGATAGGCCCGTACCGGGAAGGTGTCCCCCTCGGTGTAGGACCCGTCCGTGGTGGCGTAGAACTCCACCCCGGAGGCGGTGGAAAACAGGGCCCCGGCCTGAATCGTCCCGCTCCCCGTCACCACCCGCAGGGTGGCGGTGGCATAGGTGGCATACCGCCGGGAGAGCCCCCGGTGCTGGAAGATAAACAAGTCCAGCTCCTGGCCGGTGAGGTTTTCCACGTTGAGGCGGCGCTCTGCCACCTCCACGTCACCGTCCAGGGACAGCACCGCCAGGGCAAACGCCCGGGTGAAGTCATAGGCTGGGAAGCCCAAGGTCTTCTGGTACCGGTCGTGGATGGCGTTGAGCATGTCCTCATGGATCTGCTCCAGCTCAAGGGACATAGGTGATCACCTCCGTGCTCTCTCCAGAGGGGTCCTCCAATGTGAGGTCCCCGGTGATGGTTCCGTCTCGGTTCCATTCCAGCTTCCCAATCTCCTGGATGGCAGCGCAGTACCCTGCGCTGTCCAACAGCTGCCGCCGCAGCTCCGAGAGGAGGAACCCGTTGGGCGCCTTGTACCCGATGAGGTCCTGGAGCAGCGCCCCGAAGTCCACCGGGTAGATGGCGTACCGCCGCTGCTTGGTCCGCAGCACCTGCTGGAGCCATGCCTGCACCGCCTCGGTGCCTGTCACCTCCACCGGGGAGCCGCTCTCCATGTAGTACCGGTGGTTGGCCCAGTCGAAAAGAAAGGTCACCCCCATCTCCCGGGGATCCCGTGGGTCCGCTGCCGCCATGGTGGCGGTCTCCAGTGTGTCAAACAACATGTTGTGCCACCCCCGCGATCAGGATCTGTTGGCCTCCGGCCTGCCGGTCAAAAGGGTGCCCCAGCAGGGCCACCGTCTCCCCCGCGCAGTAGGGGGTGCCGTCTGCCTTGGGGATCTGCAGCAGCCGGTCTGACCGCAGCATGATGGCCCCCTCAAAGCAGGAGATGATGGTGGGACCTTCGTAGATGATGGTCCCATCTGGCAGCCGTTTTGGCACCGGGGACAGCACGTCGCCGGTAAAATAGGCGTAATTCTGCGGGTTGTCCCGCTTTTTGAATTCTTTCGCGATCTGGTGTTCCCAGCCCATCACTCTGCCCTCCTCATGGTCATGGTCATCATGTGGGGCGGGCCCAGATCATGGGTCACCGCCTCCACCCAAAACTCGCCCCGGATCTCCGCCAGGTCCACCATCATCCGCACCCCGGCGCAAACCCGGTCCGACCCGTAGGTGGTCAGGGAGAACTCTTCTGTCACTTGATTCTTGCTCAGCAACGTGCTCTTGGCTTTGGCTGCCGCCGTCACGCTGTCCTGGTCGGAGTAGGTCTCCAGTGCTGTCCGCCGGCCATACCGCTGGATGGAGGCTTCGTCCTCCTCCTCCGCCTGCACGCTCACGCTGCTGTCCATGTCGCTGTAGACGATCACGTGGTTGCGCAGGTCAGCGATGTCCCAGCTCACCTGAGGGTCCCCCGGTTCGTCCATCACGTCAAAGGCCGCCAGGTTGCTCTCCTGCCGGCAGTAGGCCCGCAGGCAGGTCTCCGCAAAGGATCGGATCACCAGGGTCTCCCCCATTATTCGGGGGAAATAAGGCACCCCGTTCTCCGCCGTCACCGTCTCCAGGACGTTCTGGAGGATGGTGGCCGCGTTCTGCTTCTCCAGGGAGTACACGCTGCTCACCAGGTCCGGGCAGGAAACCTTCTGGATCCCGATCTTCGCCGCGATCTGCTCAATGGCCGTCTTGGCTGCCACGTTGTCAAACTGGAGGATGATGTCGTTGGTGGTCAGCAGCCGCCCGCCGTCCTGGCAGGTGATGGTCATGCTCTCCCGGTAGGAGCCGCTCACCTGCTGCACCTGGCCGAAGAACACGCACTCCCCGCTGCTGGTGTTCACACAGCTCACCAGGTCCCCCGGCTGGATCTCCAGAGGGGGGAAGTACTTCTCCCCCGTGGCCTGCAGCACCTGGAAGGAAAACTCCGTGCACACGCTGGCGCTGTCGTCGGTCAGCGTGGGGGCCGTCACCCGGTCAGAGATGTCCCGCACCCGCCCCGTGGCGTAGCTCTGCCACTGGATGGCGTACCGGTCCGGGAGCTTGCCCATGCTGTCCTGCTCATAGACGGTGTAGACCTTCTCCGTCTGAGGGATGTGGATCACCGTAGGCTCCATGGTAGTGCCGCCGGCGGCGTCGATCCCGCCGCTGGACACGGCCTCTCCTGCTCCGGTGGGCTTGGCGCCGCCGTTCCACCCCCATCCCTGCCAGGCATACCCGCAGGCGATGATGGAGTCCACGCTCATCTGCTTTACGGTCGAGAATGCGTGGATCACCTGGTTGTTGCCGATGTACAGGCCCACATGGCCATACTGGGGGGAGGTTGGGCTGTCGAAGTACACCGCTGCCCCCACCGGGATGTTCCGGCTGGTGCTCACCCGCCACAGAGCCCGGGCTACCTTGGCGCTGCTGGCCGACTTCCGGGGCATCCCCGCCCCATAGGCGTAGCAGTCCGCCACAAAGGCCTGGCAGCGGCCAGAGTACTTGGTGGTGCCCAGCTTGCTCCTGGCCCAGGCCACCGCCTGATCCACTTGTGTTGCCATCCCGCCACCCCCTTAACTGCCATAGGGGGACGGCAGGGAGTAGTCCCAGCGCGTCCCGCCCCGGTAGGCGTTGCGGAAATAGTTGTGCTGCCCGTCCCCGGCATACCAGCAATAGTCCTTTGGGAGGACCCGGCCCACGTTGCTCTGGCCTGCGTGCTCCCGGCTCCACCGGTCCAGCACATCCGTAGCCAGGGCCACCAGGTCATAGCCGTAGTCGCTGGTGGTGGGGGCCCCGGGGGTGTAGGCAAACTGGGCCTTCTGGGTCAGCACCCCGGCGATGGTGTCCCGGAACCCCGCCTTGCTCCCGGCGTCCACCCGGTTCAGGGCGGTCCAGCCGATGCAGGCGATCTCCGTCTTGCTGGCGATTCCTCGGGCCTCGTTGTACATGGTCTTGGCGATCATGGTGGCGTCCGTCTGGGTGTATCGCTTGGTATAGCTCCCACCCGCAGAAGTCCCGGTGTTCTCCTCCTCCTGCCGGTCGGTCTCCACGATCTCCCCCGCCGGGCTCTCCGGCATGGCGATGGCGTCCAGGTCCGGGGCGTTGGCAAATCGATACTCTGTGCACTGGAGGATGTAGGCTACGTCCCCCGCCTGATCCCGGCCGTACTCGAAGCTGTCCACCGTCACCGGCAGGTTAAAAAGCTCCGTGCCGTCGTTGTCCAGGTGGATGGCCCGGAAGGGGATCCGCCGCTGCCGCACCGCCTCGATGGTCCGCACATAGGCCCACCCATCGGTGGAGGATCCCGGCCGCATCCAGGGGTACTTCTTGGTGGGGAAGATGCTGGACAGCTCGAAGGACGCCAGCTGCATGGTCCCAATGGCCTGCAGCTCATGGTTGATGCCGTCAAACTTCGTGTTGTCCTGCCCACGGGAGAGCTGGATCCCCTCGTTGGGCACCACCGGGAAGGTCATGACCTCCTCGTTGTTGTTGTAGCTCAGAATGAAGTCCATCTCACACAACTCCTTGGGCTGCCAGGATCTTCTTGGCGATGTAGTCTCCCGTCTGCTCCATGTACTGCCGGTTGCCGATCACGTTCCCCTGGATGGTGAGGTTCACCACGATGGAGGGGGCGCCCTGCTGGGCCTTCTTGGCCACGTCGTGGGGGATGATCCGGGTCCCGTTGGGCAGGTCCACGATCTCACCCCGGCCGCCCTCGTTGATCCGGGTGGCGCCGCCCTTGAAGTAGGGCGTGCCCGTGGCGTGGCCGCCGGCGTCGCCGAAGCCGAAGAACCCCTTGATCTTGTCGGGGATGGACTTGATCCCGTCCACGATCCCGCCGATCTTGTCCCCGAACCAGTCAAACACGCCGGAGACCTTCTCTTTGACCCAGGTGAAGGCCCCCACAATGCCGTCCTTGATCTCCGTGGCCAACTGCACGATGGCATCCTTCAGGGTGGTGATGAAGCCGACAACCTTCTCCACCACAACCTGAACCGTAGCTTTCACCTGGTCCCAGTTGGCAATCAGTAGGCCAATGATGGTGATCACGATGCCGATGGCCGTCGCAATCATACCAAATGGGTTCGCCTTCATAACTGCGTTGAAAATCTGCCCAGCGGTTGAGGCACTCTTGATGGCGCCGGTGACACCAGAGAACATCTTGGCAATCGTCGAAATGAAATTGAACGCACTGAACGCCGCAGCCACGCCGGTGATCACCGGGATCAGCCAGTTAGCGTTTTGGATGAAAAACGAGATGGCCGAACTCAAAATCAGGAACGCCGTTTTCCCAGCGCTCATGATCTTTCCGAACGCATCGGCAATGGTATCCTTGTTGTTTGTGATCCAGGTCTCTAGCTTCGTTACAAGGCCCAAAGCGGCCTCCTGGATCTGTGGCATATACTGCACCAAAAGGTCCGCAAGCTGGGCTTTCACACCGATGAGCTTTTCCCCGATAAGGTCTGTGGTTCGTCCAATCAGGTTCTGAGCAACGGCGATTTTCCCGGCGTCCGTCTCCGCCAGGGCCTTGTTCACCCCGCCCACGTTCTGGGCCAGCACATCCGCCAGGGTAGCGGCTTTCTGTTCCTCCGTCCCGGTTTTCAGGATCTGCTCCTGGTAGTCGGACATGATGATGCCCGCCCGGGACAGGGCGCTGGTCTGGCCGCTCATGACCTTTCCGATCATGTTGCCGATGCTCACCGCGTCGGACTGGGTGGCGTTCAGGCCCTTCTGCTGAGCGATCAGGTCCGCCATGCCGGGGGCCAGCTTTTCCAGGGTTTTCTGGCTTAGCTGGAAGGTAGCCAGCTGCTGCAGCCCGGCCACCGACACGTCCCCGGCCACCACGCCGTTCTCTTCCATCTGGTCCGTGAGGGCCACCAATTCATCCTTGGCCCGCCGGGCGGCGTCCGCCCCCTGGGACATGATGCTGGGCACGTTCCCCAGCACGGCCTCCAGCTTGGTCTCCGCCTCTTCCGCAGCGTTGAACCCCGCGATGGCCTCGTTGGCAAAGTTCACCACCCCCGCCACCGAGAGGGCCCCGCCCAGGGTGGCCAGCACCCCCGCGGCCCGCCCGGCGGTGGACATCACCCGCTTAAACACGTTGTTGGCGTTCTTGCCCCAGTTGTTGATGGTCTTGGTGGCGGCGTTGATCTGTTTCTGCTGGGCCCGGATCTCCTTGGTGGTCCCCTTGAGCTTGGGGGTAAACTGGTCCTTGAGGCTCAGCAGGATGTTGATATTTTTACTGGCCATTCAGGGCATCCACCTCCAACTCCCAGGCCGCCAGCAGGAACATCCGCTCCAGGAAAGTCATCCCCAGCAGTTCCTCCAGGCTGTGCCCACGGTTGAGATAGTGGGCGATCACGGCCAGATCCGCGTCGCCCTTGATCAGTTTTTTACCGCGTCCTTAATTCCCGTGGCGTCCGCCAGGCCGTACATGTCCAGGATGGCCGCCACGATCCGGTTGATCTCCATCATGTTGTCCCCCAGAACGGCGCACACGATGTCCGTAGGCGCCGCCACCTCATAGGCCGCCTGCAGCTTCGTGTTCCGCAGCATGGGGCAGCAGGCGTAGATCAGGTCCACGTTAAAGGCCAGGTTGGCCGCCATGGAGGTATCTCCTAGATCATCCATCATGCTGGCGATCCGGGTCAGGGGGATTTTCTCCAGCTGCAGGGCGCCCCCCAGGGAGGGCACCTCCACCTGACGGATTTCATATTTTTCCTGTTTCCGCTGTTCCGCCTTGGCCATCAGGGCCTCCAGCGTCAACCGTTTACTATTGTCCATGGTACATGCCTCCTATCACTCGATCAGGTCCAGGTACTGGAAAGATCCCGCTGTAAAAGGGACCTCCTCTTCCAGGATGGTCCTGTTTTCAAACTGGGACAGGGTGATCTCATCCAGCTTCACGTCATACAGGGCCACCCGTTCTGCCCCATACCCCGTGGGGTCATCCAGGGCAGAGACAATGGTAATGTCCGGTAGCTCCCCATTCATAATGCCAGCGTGGTATTTTGCGCCGATGGTGCTGTCATACTTATGCAGGGTCAGGGTCCCGGCGATGCTGTACCCCATGTACCGCTTTTTCTGGCCGAAATCACCATTGACATCCATGTCCTCATAGTCAATGGTGGCCTTGGCCTCGAACGATTTCACATTGGCCATCCGCTCCCCGTCCAGCCAAACCTTGCCGAAGGTCCCGCGGATGACTTTGTTGTGGTCAAATGGCTGCATACTGCTCCCCCTTTCAGGCCATGGTGAAGATCATGTACAGGTCCTCCATGGCGTCCAGAATGTGAGCCTGGGCCCGCACGAACACCGAAGACCGGAACGTCTTCTTTTTCACTTGGGCGTCGCTCAGAGCCGAGGTGTCCGTCCCAATGCCCTCCCATGCCGCCCGCATGGCGTCCACGTCGATCTCCACCGTGATGGGGTCGTCCCGGGAGATCACGTCCTGCTCGCTCAGGCTGGTCAGGTAGGTCAGGATGTCGGAGACGAACAGCGCCTGGTTGTCCGCGGTGTTCTTCCGCTTGCCCAGGTAATAGGCCTTGAAGGTCCGGATGATGTCCTCCTGGATCAGGTCCATGGCCTCTACCACCGCGATCTTCTTCATATCCTCGGTGAGGTCCCCCGTGAGGGTCTGCAGGGTGTTCACCCCCCGGGCGATCCGCACCGCGTCATCGTCCGCGAACAGCACCAGGTTGCCCCCGTCGATGGAGGCATCCACATCCTCCACCGGCTCCGCACTGGCCAGGTCCTCCAGGGCCTTGTAGGTCACGCTCTCGTTCATGGGGCAGGCAGCCAGCACGCCCCCGATCCGGGGCAGATAGGCCGCCATGTCCGTGGGAGAGGAATCTCCCCGGATGGTCACTGCCGTGTTGGCCACGTTCACCACGTGGATGTCGTCCACGTCCTCCTGGCCGGTCACCAGGGCCTTCACCTTTCGGATCCGCCGGGTGGTGTTGACGCTCTTGACGTAGCTGGCCACGCCGCTCTGCAGGGCCTCAGGCACCGCGCACAGCCAGTTGGGGGACAGCTTGTCCAGGATGGCCTTGGCGTCGTCCATGGTCTTCGTGGTGCCGATCCGCACCACAATCACCTGGTAGGGGCCCGCCAGGAATGCCCGGGAGAGGGCGGTGTAATTTTCGTCCGTGTAGTCGGTGGCGACTACGTCCTCCAGGGTGGTGTAGGTCTTGTAGTCAAAGGTGGTCACCGTGTCGTCCTGGACGATCACCGCCAGGATCCCGCGGATGGACCGGTTCACTGCCGTGGAGGCCAACTTCTTGAACTCCACGCTGATCACAGGTAAACCCATACGGTTACTCCTTTCCGTTCAAAATCAGCTCCTCCATGGCCTCCGCGTCGGCGTCCGCCGGCGGCAGGACCTGGAAGTTCTCCAGGGTGAGGGAGGCGATCAGCACCATGTCCTCCCGCCGGAGGTCAAAGCTCACGTCCTCTGGATACAGGACAAACAGGTCCCGCACCGGGATGGGCTTTTCCAGGGCCTCCGTCAGCTTGACCTGCCACTCCAGCAGTTCCAGCCAGCCGGACCGGGTCCGGCTGGCGAACCGGATCACGTCCATGGTGTAGGTGTCGTGCCGCAGCCCGCCCTCCACCGCCGTGTCCAGGGTACCCGGTTGGATGTAGGTGCAGGGCCGTTCAAACCCCTCTGTGATGTCCTTTGTGGTGGGGGGCTCCCCAAAGAGCCCCTCAATCCAGTCCGACAGGGCCCGGATGGTGTCGATGATGGTGATCACTCAGCCCAGCCCCTTTCGCAGCAGATCATCCACAAAGGCCTCTGCAGCCCGGGGGAATTCCGTTCCCATCTCCCCGGCCGTCTTGTCCAGGGGGTGCTTTCCGGGGATCCACTTCTCCCGGGTGCCCTCGATGAACACCGGGCTCCCGTTCCCCGGCACCATCTGCACCGGGGCGCCCTTGGGGATCTTCCCCTGGCTGCCGCTGCCGGCCCGGGTCTTGATGTTGGAGTGGCCGTACTCAATGAGGTGGGCGTGGGGGGCGGTATTCATAATGCGGATCTGGTAGTTGCCCTTGTACTTGGTGGCCTTCCCCCGCTGGATCCCCCGCAGCAGGTTCCCGGTCCGCTTTTTCGTCACCGCCCGGGTGTTGGCCCGCAGGCGTTTCCGCCCCTCGTTGCCCTGTTTCTGGATGAACTGCTTGGCCTCCTTGGGGAATTGTTTTTCTGCAAGATGGATCAAAACTTTACTCAGATCATCCAATTCACTCAGGTCAAACCCGTTCTGTACTGCCATTGACTCTCACCTCGCAAAAGAGTTCCAACGTCTCATGCCGGAGATAGGGGTCTAGGATGTAGAGGATGTCGTAGGTCTCCCCCTCGATCTCCAGCCACATGTCCGCCGTGATCCCCTTCCGGTACCGGATGATCGCCTTGTGGGTGGTCCGGGACAGCTGAGTCTCCGCCGGTCGGCCGGAGAGCAGGGACCCCGTCTGGGGCGTCACGCTGCACCACACCGTGGCCACCCGCTCCGGCTCCACCGGGTACTGGCCCAAAGCGTCCTTCTCGCAGCCCTGGGCCATCCGGCGGATCACTGCCCGGTGGCGCAGGTCAGAGGCTAGATTGATCCGGTATGCCATCGTCTGCCTCCTCCAGGATCCGTGCAGCCTCCGCCCGCAGTTTCAGCTGCACAATGGCGTTGTCCAGCCCCGGGATGCGGGACTGGGTGCCGGTCTCGGTGCGGCCCCGGTGGTCGTAGTAGTCCAGCACCAGGGCCTTCACCGCCAGGTCATAGAGGGGGTCCGGCTCCTCCGGGGCGGCCACCCCGGCCCCCTCCAGGTACTCCGCTGCCGCGTCCATCAGGGACAGCAGGAGGTCGTCCTCCCCGTCCCCGTCAATCCGGCAGTAGATTTTTACGGCCTCCAGGTCGACCGCCATGGGCTCAGCCGCCGCTCTTGGCCAGGGTGGCGATGCAGAACCCGTCCTTGGCGATCAGGTTGCCGCCCACCATCACATCCCCCAGGATGGTGTTCATCCGTTCCACCGCCTTTACGCTCTCGTCAATGCGGATGGAGTAGGGGCCGAACAGGCCCAGTTCGTAGTTCATGGGGTCGCCATACAGCATGGTCTGGATGTCAGCGGAGCCGGCAGTGGAGCCGCTCAGGGCGGTCAGGGCCGAGCCGATGGTGTAGGGCACGATGAGGCCGCCGTCGGTGATCCGGCCGGTGTTGGCGTTGCCGGGGTCGGGGATGATCTTGTACAGGGCGTGGTTGTCGCCGTCCCGCAGCTTGCCGATGGCCGCCAGGTCTGCCTTGTTCAGGAACAGCCGGGCATTGCCGCCAATCTCTTCGTCGTAGCCGTAGGCAAACACGATGTCCTCCAGGATGCCGGCGGCGATGGCGGTGACGCTCACGGTCTTGTACAGCTTGGTGCCGGAGACATCCACGGCGGTCTTGATGCCGTACATGTCGTTGTTGGAGGCCTGGCCGTCTCCGTTGTAGATCATGGCGGACACCTTCCGCCGCAGGGCCCGCATGGCGATGGAGCGGATCTTCTCCTCATAGGCCACCGGGGTCAGCCGGGAGAGGTTCCGGTCCACGAAGCTGGTGACGCTCACCTCATAGGGGGCGATCTTCACCGCCCCGAAGGTGGGGTCGCTGGCGGTGCGGGCGGTGCCGGCGGCGGTGGCCACATCGGCGCCCTGGGCCTCCATGTCCGCCAGCAGGAGGGGTTCCTGGATGCTCTGGCAGCCAGTGAGGTCCTGCACATACACCTGGTCGATGATGGAGGAAACGGGGCTCACGTTCTCATGGATGGTGGTCCCGATCCGGTCGGGCTTCAGCAGGGTGCCGGTGGCCAGGGTGGTGGAATCCCGCAGGTTCAGCCCCAGGGCGTCCGCCACCTCCCGGGCGGAGAAGGTCACCCGGCCGCCGCTGCGCAGGGCCTCGGCCCGCTCCTCTGCCAGGTCCCGGGCCTCCCGGTCCATGGCGGGGGCGCTCACCCCGGCGAACTTCTCCTCCTGGGCCATCAGGGCGCGGTATCCCTCGATCTCAGGGTTGATGGCAGCGGCCTGGTTGGTCAGGTCAATGCCCCGCTCCACGTTGCCCTCGGAGAAGGCAGCGTCCGCCTGCTGGATCAGGTCGCCGCGGCGGTTCATGGCGTCCAGATACTTCTGTCTGGTGGTGTCTCTCATGTCTGGTGCTCCTTTCAGAATCGCATTTTTTCAAGTGCAAGGCGTGCCACGGCAGCCTGGAACTTGCTCTCCTTGTTGTCCGGGGGCGTCTCCTCCGGCGCGGCCTCGGATACCTTTGGGCCTCTCGCAGGGGCCTTTCCGGCCTCCACCAGGCGGTCGTACTCCGCCAGCAGCGCCGCCGGGGAGGGCATGGGCTGGGCCCCCATGGACCGGATCCCATGGCTCACGCCCCCGGCGCAGTTCAGGATGGTGTTGGGGTCGATGAGCTCCTCCCCCAGGATGTGATCCACCAGGCCAAAGTTCTTGGCCTCCGGGGCGGTGAGCCAGGTGGAGGTGCGCATCATCCGTTTCAGCTCATCCCGGGTGGTCCGGGCCCCGCACTTCATCGCATAGGCGTTGAGGATGCTCTCCGTGGTGGTGTCCAGCACGTCGATGCTCTTCAGGTGGTCGTACCGGTCCCCGTCGGTGGACACCATCGGCAGATGGATCATCACCTGGGCCACCGGGGAGGCCACCACCTCCCGGCACCCCAGCATCAGCACGGAGGCCGCAGAGGCTGCCAGGGACTGCACCTCTGCCACCGTGTGCCGCGGGGAGCCCATCAGCACGGTGTACATCTCAAACCCGGCATACACCGAGCCCCCGCCGGAGTTGATCTCCAGGATCAGGTCCTCCCCCTCCGGCAGCTCCTCCAGGGCATCCCGCACCATCTGGGGGGAGAATGCCGGCAGGTCGAAGAAGCTGTACAGCCACAGGTCCTCGTCCTTCACCACATGTCCGTTAAGTTGTTTCCGCATTTTGGCCACCGCCTCCGTTCTTTTGCGTGCTCAGTTCCTTCCAGTCCTCCAGGGGGACGGAATCCAGCTTTGCCTTCCGGGCGTCGCCTCCCGGCACATCCGGGAGGTCTTCATGGGCGCGGACATCGTTCACGCTGTACACCCCGATGTCCGTCATCGTCCGGTACCAGTTGCCCCGGCTGGCGAAGTCGCCTCGGAGCTCCACCATCATGTTCATGTGCAGCTCCATCCCCTGCCGGCGCTGGGCCGGCAGCAGCAGGGACCAGGTCTGCTCCTGCTCATACTGGGTGATGATGGGGTGCAGGGTCCCCGTGACGTACTCAATGGCGTTCTGCTCGTTGGAGCTGTAGGACTGTTTCCCGGCGTTGACCTTGTAGGCCGGCACCCCGAAGAAATTACAGATGTCAATCACCGTCACGTCATGGTTCTCCACGAACTGGGCATCCGCCATGGTGGCGGAGAGCGGTGTGTACTTCAGGTCGTGGTCCAGGATGGCCACCTTGTGGGCGTTGTTCGGCCCGCTGTGAATCCGCTCCCACTCCCGCCGCAGCGCGTCCTTCCTCGTCACGTCCGTGGGCTTCCCGTTCTTGTCTTTGACATAGCCGCCCAGATCCGCCTCCGTGGACAAAACCCCGGAGGGTTGCCCGCCGCTGGAATAGTAGCGCCCCTGGTAGGCCTGGGCATCCAGCCCCGCCCCGATCACCTGAGAGGCCCGCTGCAGCACCGAGAGGCTGTGCAGCCCGTCCCGGGTATAGCCCTTGTAGTGGAGCACATCCGTGGAGGCCAGCCGCATCACCGCCCCGTTGTAGGGGTGGGTGATGTCGTACCACACGTGGCCCGCCGTGTCCTGCCAAAAACTCACCAGCTCCGACGGCACGGGGATCAGCTCCACTGGCTCCATGGTGATGGAGTCCCGGAGGATCCACTCCACCGCAAACCCCCGGATCAGCCGGTTCAGCTCCAGCATCTTCCGGCGGATGAAGGGGGTCATAGCCTCGTTGGGCCGCAGGTTCAGCAGATCCAACACCGGAGGGAACACCCGTTCCCGGGTGCTGGTGATCATGCCGTAAGACGGCATCTTCCCCACGGAGTCGGAGATCACCTCCAGGCATCGGTTCACCGCCGCCAGCTTCATGGCAGCCGTCTCCCCGCCCATCACGATGTTCTGCATCCCCACGCTCTCCAGCGTGGTCACGTTCACGGGATCCGCTCGCCGCTCCCGCGGCCGGCGGAACAGTCCGTCCAGGATCATGTGCCATCACCGTCCTCTGCTCTCGTCTGCCCGGCCCGGAACAGGGCAGCGCACACCGCTGTCTCCGCCCCGCCCACGCACACCGCCAAAGGGATGCTGCCCGACATGGCGATCCCAATCGCCACCGCCGCCAGCCCCAGGGCAAAGAGCACGTCAGCCAGCACGCTCAGAATCCACTGTTTTCGTCTCATCCGGGTCCCTCCATAATTTTTCTTGACTTTTGGTACTATATATGGTACTATTTTTACAGAACAAAGAAGGAAGGTGCGTGTATCTGGAGATCAAATTGGAAAAGCAACCGATCAAGTATCTGGCCTCTGTAGATCAGAAAACCAGGAATAAACTCTACCGCGCCCTGGATAAACTAAAGAATCTGGAGGGCGACATCGTCCGCTTGAAAGGCTACAAAAATCTCTACCGCTTCAAGATCCAACACTATCGCATCCTGTTCTCCATCGACCAGGACGGGAATCTCATCATCGTCTCTACCATCAACACCCGGACCAATATCAAGTACTAAGTCCAAAGGAATAGGAGGAAAACAATGAACAAGGAGGATTTCCAGGCCAAGCTGGCCACCGTGCCCGAGGAAGCCCCAGACGAAGAAGACCGCGCCGACCTCAAAGAGGCCGCTGACATCAACGACGGAACAGCGCTCCCCCTGGAAGAGGTCAAATCCGCCCTGGACTTCAGCGGGCGGCTCAACATTCGGATCCCGAAGTCCCTGCACCAGAAGCTCAGCCAAGACGCCAAGCTGGATGGGGTATCCCTCAACCAGTACATCATCTACAAGCTGGCCCGGTAACCGGGGTCCCGCACCAAGCTGCCCAAGACCTGGGCAGCTTTTTTCTTTCCCCTCCGGCTCTCTCCCGGGTGCCGGGGGCTTTCGCCCCCGGGCCCAGGATCTCAAAAAAGGAGGGATTCCATGCGGATGCCGGTAGGCACCCGGGACAGGGCCGGAGAAAATCACAGGGTAAACTCCCCGCTGCCGATGGCGGTGGAGAGATCGTTGGCATTCCGGTGGATCAGGGCCCGGGCCAGGGCGTTCATGGCCGCTGCCACTGGGTCGATCCGCTCCGTGTCATCCTTGTGCTTCTTGGAGAGCTTGATGTCCCCATAGTTGTTCTGGATCTCGATGGCGTTGGCCAGGCACCACAGCACCAGGGGGGACTCCTCCAGCACGATCTGGCCCTGGAGCAGCAGTTCCCGGAAGGTCTTCACCGCCAGGTTCTGCCCTGCGCAGGTCTGGGAGATTTCCACGCAGAAATCCTCGTTGTTCCGCTCCTCGCACATCTTGATGGCCAGATCCGTGGCGTTGTGGCCGTCGTAGTCCACCTCCAGCACCTCCCAGTCGTGCTCCCGTTCTCCCGCGCTGATCCAGTTGTCCACATAGCCGTTGTCCGTCACGTCCCCTGGAGTGAGGGTGCAGTAGCCTCCCTGGGCCCAGGCGATGTACGGCACCCGGTCGCTGTGCTCATGACGCTGGGCACCGTTCTCCGGCATGAACCCGTGGGCCTTGATGGCCACCCGGCCATCCTCCAGCAGGAACACCGCCGCCGCACCGGACAGGTCGATCCGTTTCCCCAGGTCAAACCCGCACCAACAGGCCAGGCCGTCGGTGAGGGCGGCGAACTCCTCCCGGGGCACCATGGCTGCCTTGGCCAGGGCCATGCAGTGCTCATCCAGGTACCGGTTCACGCTGCCGGACTGCCACTGGCACATCCGGCGGGTGAGAAACATCCGGATCTTGTGGGGATCGTTGGACCCGTAGGCCGCCTGGTATTCCGTCTCGATCTGCTCCAGGAGGTATTTGCTGTACTCGTTGGGATACCGCAGGCAAGGGTTGGCCCAGGCCCACCGGGCCTTCTTGTGAGGGTCCTCGCCCACCGGCAGTTCCCGGATCATCACAAAATAGGTCTCGTCCACTCGATCCCCGTCCAGCACCTGTTTGGCGTAGAGCTCCTCGGTATAGCAGGGCTTGCTTTGGGCGTCGTCGCCGGCGGTGGTGATCACATCCAGCAGGGCCTGGGGGCGCTTGCCGAAGGAGTTCAGGCCGATCTCATAGATCTCAGAGGTGGGGTGAGCGTGGTACTCGTCCACCACGAAGTAGCTGGGGGCGCCGGAATCTTTGTTCTTGGTGTCCTTGGACAGGGCCCGCATGTACCCGCCTCGGGTCTTATGCACCACAGGGTTGGCTCGGGGGATGATCAGCCGCTTGGCAATGTTGGGGCTGGCCTGGGCGATCTTCTTTGCATCGCCGAACACCCGCATGGCCTGGCTCCGGTCCACGGCTGCGCACTCCACTTCCGGCTCCATTTCAAATACTGCCAGTTCCGGGTGGTAGGGGGGATACATAGCATCCCCGCACATGTGATACAGCGCCTGACCAGACTTTTCCGTGGATTTGAAATTCCCCCGGGCCCGCTTGTTGTAGGTCCGCTTGAACCGCCGGGCCCCGGTGTCCCGGCGGACCCAGCCGTAGGTGCACCCAAGGTCAAACACCTGCCAGGGCTGCAGCTGGATGGCCTCCCGCTGCTCCACCCCCCGCACCTGGACGCACTGCCCGAACCACCGGATGATCCGGTCCGCCCGGGTGGCGTCGAACACGTAGGGGAAGGCATCGGTCCCTTGCCGCTTGAGATCGTCCAGGTGCCGCTGGCAGGCTTGGATCTCATAGGGGCAGCACTGGTCATGGAGCCGCCCCCGCACCACCTGCTTGGCGTACACGCTCACCGGATGGTGCAGGCCGGTCTGCCACCGGGCCATCTCAGTCTCCAAAGAGGTCAGCATCAGGGTCCTTCTCCGCCTCCTGAGCCGCCCGCTTCCGCGCCAGCCGGGCCCTGGCCTCCGGGGTCATGCCCAGCTTGTCCGCGTAGGACAGCAGGGTCTTTTCATGGCTCTGGAGCTTGGCCATCAGGCCGTCCAGCTTCTCGATCATGGCCAGGCGATTCCCGGCGTCCGAGGTTTTCTCCATGGCGGACATCAGCTCCCGACACAGGGCATTGAGCGCCTCCCGCCGGGACAGGGCGGAGCAGTAGATGGCCAGCATCTCACTGTCCAGGTCATCCAGGATGGCCAGACCCTCCATCCGCTCTAGGATGCTCTTCCAGTAGCGTTGGGCCACCGGGTCCTTGTTCAGGCTCCGGGGCACCTTGAGGGCTGCGGGGCGGTCCGGCATCACCGCCGCCTCCGCTGCCTGCCTGGCCTGGATCTCGGCCCGGGTCCGGTGCTTTTCCTGGTTGTCGCTGACTTTCACATTGGCCGGCATGGCAGCCGCCCCCTTTCCAAATCGCCATCGGGGAGATTTTCTCGCAGCCGTAGGGAGAGCGCGGTCTGCGTGGAACCGGGCAAAACTTTTTGCCCCCGGGGGGAGGTTGGACGCGAAGCGTCCGCGCTCGCGCCCAGGCACACGCACGCGCCCGTGCCTGGGCACCTGCCCGGGTGGGCGTAGCTTCGCGCTTCACTTGCCCCGGCGCTCCGCCTGCTCTCGCATGGTCTTCTGGTCGTGGTGATACTTGCACAGGCTCTGCAGGTTGGCCGGGCTGGTGAACAGATCCCAGTCCCCACGGAAGGGGACCACATGGTCCACCACCGTGGCCCGGGTCCGCCACCCCTTGGCCGCGCACACCCGGCACCAGGGTTCCCGGATCAGCTGGGCCGGCCGCAGGTCCTCCGTCCAGATGGCCTTGCTGTACCAGCTGTGGTATGCCGCGCTGTCCTTCCGCCGGGTCTGCCTGGGCGGCGGGCGGTGCTTGTCGCACCAGCCGTCCCGGGTGAGCTCCGGGCAGCCAGGGTGGCGGCAGGGGCGCAGGGCTCGCCTTGCCATGGGCTATCACCTCCATGTCTGCAAAAACAAAAAGCCCGCACCAACAACCCGCGTTTCTACGCAAATCATTGGCACGGGCACTCATGGCACTGGCACTGGTCGATATTCACGATGGATTCTTGACGGCATCGCTTGCAGTAAACCTGGATCCGCTGCCCCTCCGTATCGGGATAGATCCGAAGCACCTTGCTCCCTCCACACTTGGGACAGAGCAGCCATCCGTCTTTCACTGTCAACAGTTTACCATGAATCTCAGGGCTGCGCAATACTGTTTCCTCCTTTTCTACACCGTTGCGAGATGTAGCACCTATATTTCAAGTATATGTATAGGGCGCTCCGTTTTGAGGGGATTGGGCTCGATATATGCCGCGTACCGGTAGGCGCCAAAGGGGTTCCGCACGGCGTTCTCCTCCGCCCACGCGGCGTCGGGCGGCACGGGGATCTCCCCCTGTTCGGCCTGGCACTTCTCCGGCGGCGGCAGCTGCCGGTACAGGGACCGGGACGCCACCCAGGTCCTGGCTCCGATGGGGAGCACCACGCCGTCCGTGCGTTCCTTGCAAAAATATCGGGCCGTCCGCCGGTAGTTGTCCCTGGGCCCCAGTAGCAGGGGTTCGTCGTCCACCGAGCCCCCAGGCCAGAGGAACCGAACCTCCGCTGGGGAGAAGTCCGCGTCCCGCAGCACCAGGTGGATGTGGTACCGGTGGTCCCCATGCCGGCCCTCGATGACGTAGACGTAGTCAAAAGGCTGCTTCCGCCAGCGCCGCATGGCGTGGAGGAAGTTCCTCCAGATCCGCCGCACCTCCTGGAAGCTGCCCGGTAGGTGGTCCGGGTCGAATGTCAGGCAGTACACCGAGGCCCGCCACCCGAACAGGGCCAGCATCAGCTCCAGGCGATCCACTGGGGTTCGTCGGAAGCAGGCGTCCCGGGTCAGGGCCCGGATCCGGTTCTTTTCCCGCCGGACGCTGGGCAGGTCCCCCTTGGACAGCGCCGGCCGCCGGTAGCGGCACTCCTTCACCAGGGGCCCTGCCCGCTGACGGACTTGGGTCCATTCCTCTCCCATGCCATCCTCCCTTTCGCTGCCGCCGGGCATCGCACCGGGGACAGTAGTAGTGCTTCCCGCCAGGGTCTAGGGCAGACACATTCCACTCCAGCCCACACCCCCGGCAGATTCGATAAACAGGCATTCAGTTCGCCTCACTTTAGCGTTCAATCAACGATTCCCGGCTCTATGGGAAGCCACATTTTGGGGTTGAAGTTCAGAGTATACTGATACTGGTCCACATCATTGGTCGTGACATCCTCAACCACATAGGTTACATTGTCACTGAGCCCAATAAAATGCTTTTTGTACTCCCCGTTTTCATCCTCCACAATGATTTCAAGCTGATTGTCCTGCGTGTCTGCGGTGATGGACATCTTCCCGGTCATCTGGAAGAGGACGTCTCCCTGGATGCAGTTCATCACTGTGATCTGCCGGATGTCGTTGAAATTGTCCGCTTCCTGGGAGAGGTTGTAGGATACACGGCTGGACTGGCTACATCCGGCCACAACCATGCACAGGGAGGCCAACAGGGCGGCAACGCAAAAAACTTTTTTCATATTGATAGTCTCCTTTCATTCCAATGCACTAAAACGGCAGATCCGGATCCTTCCCCGGCAACTCCACCAGCTTGGCGTTGCTCCGGAGGGTGGCCTTGACTGCCCGACCCTTGTCCACCAACTCTCGCTGCACAGCGTGATCCTGCTTGTGCTCGCGGAAGGTTTGGGTCGCTCCGTCAAAGTCCAACTCAATCACAGCCCCGGAGAGCCCTTTCTTGTTCTTGGCGATCTTTATCTTTCGGTTCGAAGCCGGATTGTCATCGTCCACTTTGTACAGTAACATCACGGCATCCGCGTCCTGCTCAATCTGCCCGGACTCCCGGAGGGAGTACAGATCCGGGGCCTTGTCCCGTGCGGTCCGCTCCGGACGGCTCAGCTGAGACAGTGCCACCACCAGGACCCCCAAAGAGGAAGCCAAGTTGTGCAAGTCCATCGAGATCAGGGAAACGCCGCCAAAGCGGTTATCCCGCCGAACGCCGCGGCCTGGGTCTACGTTTTGCAAGTAGTCCACATAGATCACCTCAAATCCCCTGGCCACCGTTACGCTACGCACATCGGCCACCGTCATCCCGGTGGCGTGAATCACCTTGAGGGGACATGCGTCAAACGCTGGGCCGCATTCGATGATCTTCTGCCTGTCCTCTTCCCGCAGCGTCCTAGTCCGGATCCTGGCAGAGTCCACCCCGCCCACCAGGGCGTGCAGGCGGTCATAAATCTCATCCGGGCCCGTCTCGAAGGAGAAGTAGCCTACTTTTCGGGTTTTGGCCTGCTCCCAGGCCATCTGGAGGGACAGCGCCGTCTTCCCCGCGCTGGGCCGCCCGCCCAGGATGACAAAATCCCCCCGAGAAGAGAATACCCGCTGGTCCAACTTGGGGAACCCCCATGGGAGATAGTCCGCCTTCTGGTCCTGCCGGGCCAGGAACTCCAAGTGTCCTTGCGCAGCAGAGACCTCCCGCAAGGCACTCTGTTGGACCACCATGCGGTTGGCTTCTTCCAACAGGTCCCGGGCTTCCTCCGTCGTCTTGCAGCCGGTCATGGCCAGGCCTAAGGCTTGTATCTTTGCCACCTGGGCCTGTTCTATCAGCAGATCCACGTAGACCTTGTAGTTGGCCGCCGTGGGGGTAAGGTCCATGATCTGGAGGATCAGGCCGGTATACTCTTCCCCGGCAATCCCCCGGACGGTCACCGGGTCGATGGGCCGTCCCTCTTGGTGCAGGGTCCTAGCGGCCCTGAATAGGCTCCGATACTCCCCGGTGTACTGGTCCTCCCTGGTGCGCAGGAAAATCTCTCCCGCACACTTCTCCGCGTCCAGGAGCAGGGAACCGATCACCCCGACTTGCGCATCCAAGTGCTGGCTTGTCCCCACCACAGAGTCTTCTCTCGATGCGCTCATACCTGGTAGGTCCCCGGCCCATCGTCAGTGACCCGCCCGGTGGAAGGGGCCTGGCTCTCCCTGTGCTCATCCTCCCACCGCCGGTGACTCAGCCACCGGCAGGCGTAGGGGATCCCGATCCCCCGCTGCCAAGCCTCAGACTGGAGGTCCCGGGCCAGGCCCAGGGCCATCTCCCGGAGAAGGGCGTCATCCGGCTTGAGCTTGTCCCACTCCCGGATGGCTGCCTGCTTGTCCTCCCCGCGAGGATAGGAAGACCAGAAGGCCTCGAAACGCTCCGGCTTCCAGTCAGGGGACTTCTTCCCTGCCCTTTTCCGTTTTGGCGCACACCCGTCCCCTTTTGGGGGGACTATAGGGGGGTTATTACTTAAGTATTTTATTCTCTTAGTATTTAATTCCGCCGTGTTTTCCGATATCGGGTTTTCCGACATCGCGGATTCCGACGGGGAAGGCGCAGATTCCCCATCGTCCGGGGCCTCCTCCTGGGGATCCTGAGGGGTCTCATAGATGATATACTCGCTGTGGGAAAAGTTGCCCATCTCGTCCCGTGTCTGCCGGCGGAGGATATACCCCGCCTCTTCCAGTTCCGCCAGGGCAGCCCGGACGGCGTCCCTACCCTCCTTGCAGATCTTGGCCAGGCCGGCCACTGTGTAGTCCCAGGCCTCCGGCAGGCTGAGGATCTTGGACAGCAGCCCAATGGCCTTCAGGCTCAGCCGGGGGTCGTTCAGGTGATAGTTGGACATCACCGTGTAGTTCTTGGTCTTCTCGACTCTGCAAACTGCCATAGCTATCTCCTCTCTCGCTTTGGCTTGTCCTTGGCTTTCTCCCGCGCCGCACGAATCACCGCCGTCACTTCGTAACAGCGGAAATGGCAGCGGGCCTTCTTGCAGTTTAGGCACAGGGCAATGGCCTCCGGGGGATCCGAACCAGGGACAAAGGCCTCTTGATAAGTCATCGGCCGGTCTGGTTCGCTCCACGGCCGGGAGGCAGTGGGGTGCTCCTGCTTATTGATTTTCACGGGCTCATCTCCCCCCCAAGAAAAAACGTGTATTTACACCCTGCACAGGGCAGGGGTATAATACGCTTGCGGGGACGCCATTCGCTTCCATAGCAACCCTCTTCTCTGACTGCCCCCCGGACTGGAAACGGTCCGGGGGGCAGTTCTTTTTTGGGTAAACGTCACCAAAGGCCGTTTTGTTCCATGACCCTGGCAATGGTCTCCTGGATCCGCTTGCGGCCCTCGCGGCGCTCTTCCTCTGTGTAGTCCTTATGTAGGGTGTACACGATAGAGGTGCCGCGCTTCCCCGCATCGGTGATGGTGACGGCGTCCACCCACTTCTCCTGCCCCCGGCAGGTGAAGAAAAACGGTTTTTTATCCCGCCGCTGCCGGCGGATCACCGTGATGGGATAGGTTTTCCCATCTATGGTCTCGGTCTCTTCGGTAATGGTTTCTACGATCTCGTCATCCATAGGACCACCTCCTCCTGCACCCTATGCACCAGGGGCTTGTCTCTTGTTCTCCCGCTCCGAAACGGGCTTAGAGGATCCGCAAAGGCACCCCTGCCCGGGCCAGGGCTTCGTTGACCCGGCGCTTCCGGTCGGTCTTGCGGCGGACCGCCTGGCGCTGCTTCATGGCGGGAGCAATGGCCCGGAGGATCGTGTCCTCGGCCAGGGCCAGCTTGATCTCGTTAACCCTCTTCATCGTAAGTTCCTCCTTCGTCTGTGGTGTAGAGTGTGGTGTAATGCGGACACGCCTGCCGCAGGGCCCCTCTCCTGCATTCATGCAGCAGGCAGTATCCTGTGCTGGTAGGGACCCAAACCTGGAACCCTCCGCGGCCTTTGTGGTAGTACTGGTCGTACCAGGCGCAGTTGACGCACGTGCGCTCGCTGCGTTCGATGGAGACCTGCTTCCCCCCGCGCTGCATACACAGGGTCTCCCGCTGGGCTTCTACGGACATTTTCATGGTCTTACCCCCTATACAATGCTCATTTTGAGCACCTTTTGTGCCCTTCATTATAGTGCTCGTTTAGAGCACTGTCAAGCGCGTTTTAGGAGGTGTACAATATGTTCACCTTATGTGGGAGGTCAGATCATGGAGTTCGGACGTAGACTAAATCAAGTCAGGAAAGGCCGTGGCAAAACAGCCCAAAATATGGCAGACATGCTCAGCATCGGCCTACGCTCCTATCGGGCCTATGAAAGTGGTGATAGGGAGCCAAACTACGAAGCATTGATCAAAATTGCAGATTACCTTGATGTATCTACGGACTATCTGCTTTGTCGGGATGACTTTCTCGCAAAACACGCTGATTGATGCCGAGAACATCTTCGAGTTTGTCCCATACCCAGATGGCTCCCAACTTTTCTCCGCTCTCAATCGCTTTGTAGTAGCGTCCATGTATCCCCAGCCTATCCGCCAGGGCCTGCTGGGTCAGGCCGGCGGCCTTGCGGGCGGTTTGTAGGTTTTTGCGCATAATGCTTCACCTCCCCCGGACCTCACGTCCGGGGCCTTTTTATTTATTCTCAAGCATTGGATGTAAACTGCCGGCACGCCTGCCGCAGGGCGCCTCTCCGGCACTCCTTGGCCAGGCAGTACCCCATGCTGGTTGGAACCCAGGCATAGATGTTCCCGCGGTTCTGGTGGTAATACTGCTCATACCACGCACAGTTCACGCAGACGCGCTCCGTGCGGTTCACGGTGATGGACTTCCCTTTGAGATTCATGCACAGGGTCTCGCGCTGGACTTCTACGGATGTTTTCATTTTGCAGCCTCCTGTTTGCGCCAGTTTATGGCGTACCATTTTCTCTCATATTACGCCATAATAAGACGTAAGTCAAGAAATTTCTTGGAGGTGCTACAATGTTTCACGATAGGCTTAGATCTTCCAGAATATTCCGTGGCTACACGCTCCAAAGGACCGCAGATGCCTTGGGGATGACGCTCAGAGCGTATCAGAAGTACGAGAGCGCAGATAGTGAGCCAGACTTTTCTATGCTCGTAAAAATCGCTGACCTGTTTAACGTCCCGACTGACTTTCTGTTGTGCCGGGATGATTATCTGAGGTCTCTCGGAGTATCCGTTGATGTACCCCCAGAAGGTCCTCCAAGGCATCCCAGACCGCGAAAGACCCATTGATCTCCGCATACTCTATCTTCTGGTAATGCCGCAGGCCGATCCCCAGCTTGTCCGCCATCTCCTGCTGCGTCAGGCCGGCGGCTTTGCGGGCGGTTTGTAGGTTTTTGCGCATGGGGCACCCTCCTACAACATCTTGATTTCTGTTGTTGTGATTTTTCCGTATATTGACGTTTGTCCTCCGTTATGTTACTATTGCCTTGGAAGCGCACGCTTCCCACTTAACTTTGAGAAAGGAGGTGCGTAAATGGGAAAATCTTATCATCTGGGGAAAAAGTCTGATATGCAAAGATTCCTCCGTGACTTTGAATCCGAAATTATCGATGCTGCCAGAGAAGAAGCAAGCAAAGAAAAGTTCGATGTGACTTGCCCCTCCTGCAACGCCAAAATCAGGATCCCCGCTGGGCGAAGTCATTGCCCAAAGTGCAGGGAACAAATCACCCTAAATCTCGAATTTGACTTTTAATGTCAATTCTTTGGAGGTCAACTTGCTAATCAGCAGGTTGGCCTCTTCTAAAATTTCGTTCAACCGCGCCATTTTTTTAATTGCCTCTTCAATCTCCGAAGCATCTACTTTACACTTTACTTCAATTTTTTTCATTCGTTTTCTCCCCTTTCTTTTACAAAAAAATCATAAGAAACGCCAATGGCATCACAGATTAAGAAAAATTCCTCAACTGGCATCTTTGTTTTCCCGTTGAGAAGAAGGCTGGTTTTCTGCTTAGACCATCCACACCGCTTCGCAACAAAGGATTGTTTGATCCCTTTGCTGACAAGGTATTCTTTTATTCTCTGATGAATAGGCAAGGCACCACTTCCGTTCTTTTGTATAGAGCAATCGTCTAACTGCTCCCCCGGACCTCACGTCCGGGTCTTTTTTCCTACCAACCGTTCCGGCAGAGGGCGGATTTCCCCCACCACTTCAAGCTCCGGCTCCATGCGGTTGGTACCCGCCAGGAACAGGGCCAGGAGATCGTCCAAGTTCACCAGGGCTTTGCTCCCAGCCCAGACCACGGGGATTTCATCCAGCTGAACCAGCTGCCGGATGCAATGTTCCGTCACAGAGGTCCCTGGATCCAGTTTTTTCAGCTCCGCCACCGCCTTTGCGATGGTGCGCATACGGGGAATCGTTCTTCTCGCTTCCATGTTTGCAATCTCCTTTTCATTCTTGCAGCTCCCTCGACTCCGCCACCTTCAGCTCCATGGCTGCCTGGATCAACCCGTCCAGCTCTGCCACGATCTCTTCGTACAGCGGCCGCTCCTCGGGAGAGATTACGCCATCCTCGGCGATGGTCAGCAACTCCCGGTCCCGCCGCTTCTCGGCGAACTGGATCACCCGGTTGATCAGCCGGATGGAGGCCCTGGGGAGATCCAGCACTTCGATCTTCGGGATGACCTTCACGTCCCCGGACGCAATGCGGTTGTGCTGGTACGCCAGGTAGAGAGCGTCGTAGACCACGCACATTCGATCCACCACCCCCGCCGGCGGGAGCCGGCTATAGGATTCATAGGCCTTGAGGCTCTCCACCGAGATCCCCAGGGCTTCGGAAGCCCCTTCCTGGGTCTTTCCGGCCTTGAGCCGGGCTATTTTGTAGATGTTCGTGTCGTAGCACGACATGGTCAACGCTCCTCCCCTGTGGTATGGTATGGGTAGAATAGATCCTCGATCCGGCAGCCAAAGAGCTCCGCCAGGGCGGGGAGCTGGCGCACCCGGGGCAGGGAGATCTCGTTCTCCCAGTTGGAAACAGCGTTCCGAACTACCCCCATGCCGTTTGCCAGCTGCTGCTGGGTCATCTCCGCATCCTCCCGGAGCTCTCTAATACGCATGATCATTGCTCTCGCCTCCTGCCTTTGGGTTCACCTTCGTTTGCAGTCCCCGGTTTTATTTTTCAATCGTTTTGAGATTTTCTGCGCGTAAATCTCTAATTGTGAATTTCGCGGGCAAAAAAATTTCTTCTACAGAGCACTCCAGTGCTGCTGCAATCAGTTTTGACTTTTCCAAAGGGATAAGCCTGGCCCCAGATGCATACTGAGAGTACGTCGAAGGGGCTACGCCGATTCGCTTCGCAAGTGCCTCTTGGGTAAAGGATTTCTCTTTACGCCGCATCTCCATTGCATTCATCAGTCTCACCTCCTAGCTTTATTATATATCTCGTTTTGCGAATGTCAATATAAAAATTCTCTATTTGAGCACTTTTCTTTCTTTTTGTGAATTCTGTGGTACAATCTTCACATATTGAGGATGCAGAGGAGATGAGTCTATGAGTCTTGGTAGCCGCATCAAGGCATTGAGGGAGCAAGCGCGGCTCTCCCAAAAAGAGTTCGCAGCGAAACTGAACATAGCAAACAACACCCTCAGCATGTACGAAAGCGACATGCGCGTCCCGAACGATAAAATTAAATCCCAAATCGCAGATTACTTTGGGGTCACAGTAGATTATCTTTTGGGCCGCGCACCTATCAAAACGGGTGGGGATATTGTCCAGATCCCTGTCCTTGGTTCCATCCCCGCCGGGATTCCTCTGGAGGCCATCGAGAACATCGTAGACTGGGAGGATATCCCCAAGGCTATGTGTTCCGGCGGAAAGGAGTTCTTCGCCCTCAAAGTCACGGGAAACAGCATGTGGCCAGACTATCTGGAAGGAGATATCGTGATCCTCCAGAAGACGCCCAGCTGTGAGACCGGCGACGTCTGCGCCGTCCTGGTCAACGGGGATGAAGCTACCCTGAAAACAGTGAAGCTCGCCGAGGACGGGTCACTGACCATCACCCCGAAGAACCCATCGTACCCACCGAGGACATTCACCCCAGAGCAGATCCAGCAGCTTCCCGTCTCCATCGCCGGGGTCGTGGTAGAGCTGCGGAGGAAGATAAAGTAATCCGCGTCCAACCTAGCCGCCATGAGGAGGAGCGCAATATGTTTGAGAACATAAAAGAGAGAGAAGAATACCAGAAATTCACGAAACCTGCTGAGGTGCACAAGGCCGTCAACACCCTGCGAGGGATCGTCTCCGGCATTGCGACCGACACCAAAGTCACTGGGTCCGAGATGGAAGAGCTGATTCACTGGTGCTCTGTGCATAACCACCTCCGGGACTGGCACCCGTTCTCTGAGATTTTGCCGGTGGTGGAGAATGCCTGTGCAGATGGAATCATCACGGAGGAAGAGTCCAAAGATATTCTTTGGCTCTGTGCCAGCTTCACGTCCAGAGCGGCATACTACGACGAGGTCACGTCCGCCATTCAGTTTCTCTCTGGCATGATCCACGGGATCATGGCGGACGGGGAACTCAGTGACAAAGAAATCCAGGCCATTAAGACCTGGATAGATGACAATGATTTTCTCGCTGGGACCTATCCCTTTGACGAGATCAACAGCCTGCTCACTTCGGTTTTGGCAGACAAGAAGATCAGTGAAGATGAGCGGAATACATTGCTTGCCTTCTTCAGTAACATAATCGAATTTAGAAATTCCCTGAACCTGACAGAACAGGACTTTGTGGACCTGCGCAAAGAGTATTCTGTTGACGGGATCTGCTCCCTCTGCCCAGAGATCAAAATAGAAGGGAGAACGTTCTGCTTCACAGGAGAGTCTGTACACGGGACCCGCAAAGAGATCTATGAGACCATCACCCGGCTCGGTGGGGTCTGCCGCAATAGCGTGTCAAAGAAAACGGACTACCTCATCGTCGGGAACTGCGGGAACCCCTGCTGGGCCTACGCCTGCTATGGGCGGAAAATCGAGGAAGCCATGACCCTGCGCAAAGAAGGCGGACACGTGGTCATCGTCAATGAGACAGATTTCTGGGATACTGTGGAGGATATGATAGCAGGAATCGTTTGACGCCACCAAAAAGCGGACAATGAGAGGAGAGAACATCATGGGACTGTTTTCGAAAGATGAAAAGAAGTGCTGTGTCTGTGGGAAGAAGGTAGGCGTTCTCCATTACAAGATCAAGGACAAGCAGCTTCTCTGCAGTGACTGCTTCAAAGCTGCAAAGTTCCCTGCGACTACTGCCCTGACATCCCTGGACTCCGTGGACGTGATCAAGCAGATCCGGCGCATGGAGGCCAACGAGGGGGCCCTGGAGGCCTTCGCTCCGACAAAAGAAGTCGGTGAATTCCTCAAGATCAACGAGAAGGAAAAGACTTGGTATGTAGGGGCTGGGGCAGAGAAGAAGCGGAGGGTGGTCCGGAAGTTTGATGATATTGCGGACTATGAACTTATCGACGATGGTGAGACTGTGATCAGCGGAGGATTCGGGAAAGCCGTGGCAGGCGGAGTTCTCTTCGGCGTGGCCGGCGCCGTGATCGGTGGGGCGACGGCAAAGAAAAAGCAGACCCCAGTCTGCACAGATCTCAAAATCAAAATCACCCTCAAGGATATAAATGACCCCGTGGTATATATCCCCTTCGTAACCGGCCAGATGAAGCGCAGCGGGACGATCTTCAAGATGCTCATGAACAACGCCCAGGAGTGTCTGTCGCTGCTCCAGATCATGTGCGATACATCCGCCTCCCAGGAGCCTGTCCAGTCCGCTCCCGTGGCCAGCGCAGCCGATGAGATCATGAAGTTTAAGGGCCTCCTGGACGCCGGCGTGATCACCCAGGAAGAGTTTGATGCCAAGAAAAAACAGCTGCTGGGTCTGTGAGGTGATCCTATGGATGCAGCCCAATATCTCCGCAAAAGCCGCATGGAAGAGGGCATGGACACGGAAGAGGTCCTGGCCAAGCACCGGAAAGCCCTGGCAGAGTTCGCCGATCGGAATAATATCCACATCATCGAGACCTACTATGAAGTGGTCTCGGGGGAGTCCCTCTATGCCAGGCCGGAGATGCTCCGCCTTCTGAAGGACGTGGAGGACGGCTGCTATGATGCCGTCCTCTGCATGGATCTGGATCGGTTGTCTCGCGGCCGGATGCGGGACCAGGGCGTGATCCTGGACACCTTCAAGGACAGTGGGACCCTCATCATCACCCCGGAGAAAACCTATGACCTCTCCGATGAGTTGGACGATGAGATGGCAGAGTTCAAGACCTTCATCTCCCGTCGGGAGTACAAGATCATCAATAAACGCCTGCGCCGGGGGCTGGATCAGTCCATCCAAGACGGCTGCTATGTAGCAAACGCCCCCTATGGGTACAGGAAGACCACCATCGACAAAAAGCCAACCCTGGAGATCTACGAACCGGAGGCAAACTTTGTCCGAATGATGTATCGCATGTACGCCGATGGCTATGGCTGCGTCTCCATCGCCAGGCAGGTGAACCTCCTGGGAGCCCGGCCGCACCGCTCTGCGGAATTCAGCCGGAGCTCCGTGGCCACGATCCTGCGCAATCCCACCTACATTGGGAAGGTAGTGTGGAACCAGAAAAGCCACATCAAAAAAGGCTCCCACGGGAACGCAAAACACATCACGATCTATAACCCCCGGGAAAAGTGGACAATCACCGACGGGCTTCATCCTGCCATCGTGGACAAAGAGCTCTACGATCAGGTTCAAGAAATCATGGCCGGCCGGTACCGTCCATCCAAACAGGACGGTACGGTGAAGAGCGCCCTGGCCGGCCTGGTCCGCTGTTCGCACTGCGGACGAAACATGCAGAAGCTGAATATGAAGGGCGGCCCATATATAATCTGCATGAAGCCCGGCTGCTGCGCCAGCACAAAGTACGGGCTAGTGGAGGCCCGCATTCTTCGCCACCTGCAAGAGATCCTGGATGAGCTCACCTCCTCCAAGGGCGCTGCAATCCCCCGCATGAGCCAAGAGGGATACAAGCAGCAGTTGGCGGCCGTCCGGAGGGAGCAAAAGGCCGTAGAGGGGCAAAAATCCCGCCTCTACGATCTCCTGGAGCTGGGGGAGTATGATCTCCCCACATTCCGTGAGCGGATGCCTGTGGTGAAAGAGAAGCTGGCCAGGCTGGAAGCCAAGGAGGCCGAGCTCCTGGCCGCCATGGAGCGGGATCTCCACCGCGATCCCGCTGCCCAGGCCAAAAAGATCGCCGCGGTGTTGGACGCATACGGCGACGCCGACATCCCCCAGCGCAACGCCCTCCTGCACTCCGTCATTGACTACGTCACCTATACCAAAGAGAAAAAGACGAAGCCCACAGACTTCGTCCTAGAACTCACACTCAAGCCATACTGATGATTATATAAAGCGCCATATCTTCCGACAAAGACTGCATCGAGGACCTGCGGGTGTACCCCACCCGGGCCTCCCAGGCGGTGATCGACCGGGCCCTGAGCGTGCGGGGAGGCCGGGCGGAACTGCTGCAGGCTTACATCGACGTGGAGCCCGCCAGTTATAACCGGGGCTTTTACAGCGTGGACATCCGCTATTACTACCGCATCACCGCCGAGGCCTTTGTGGGTGGCTCCCGCCCAGCGGAGATCAGCGGGCTGGCGGTCTTTGACAAGCGGGTGCTCCTCTTTGGCAGCGAGGGCAACGCCAAGATCTTCACCTCCCGCTTCCGGCCCGAGGCGGGGGACTGCCAGGGCATGGGGCGGAGCAACCTCCCCGAGGCGGTGGTGGAGGCGGTGGATCCCATCGTGCTCAACATGAAGCTGGTGGATGTGTGCGAGTGCCGCCCCTGCGACTGCGAGCTCACCGAGCTGCCCCCCTGCGTGTGCGCCTGCTTCGGCTGCGACCTCTGCTTCGGCAGCGACGGCAAGCGCATCTACGTCACCCTGGGCCAGTTCTCCATCGTCCGGCTGGAGCGGGACGCCCAGCTGCTGATGCCGGTGTACGACTATTGCATGCCGGAGAAGGAGTGCACCTGCGGCGGCTGCGAGGACGATCCCTGCGAGATCTTCCGCCAGATCCGCTTCCCCGTGGGGGAATTCTTCCCCCCCAGCACCCTGCCCGGGATGGAGGAGGAGCCCGATGGGGCCAGCTGCAGCCACAACAGCTGCTGCTGACCGGCCCAGACGCCCAAGGCGCGCCGCCCAAACGGCGCGCCTTGGCCCTGTCCAGAAAACGGAACGGGCCCTCCCCGCCGGGGGAGGGCCCGTTTGCTGGGCGGGGAGGGGACAGGCGGTCAGGCGGCGCTCTCCTCCAGCAGGCTGGTGAGGGCCTCCCCTGTGGTGAGCAGGCCTCCCAGCAGGGCGTCCACCACGGCCTCGTCGGGGGTGATCTTCCACTGGCCGTCCACCAGGGTGAGGGGGACCTCCACCGTGGTGGTCCGGGTGTCCAGGCCCTCCTGGTTCAGCAGGTCGGTGAGGGTCTGGAGGTACTGCTGGGTCATCTCCTCCTCCGTGGGCTGCTGGCCGTCGGCCTGGAGGGCGGAGCTCAACGCGTCGGAAAAGGCCTCCTGGAGGAACTGGCCCACCACCGGGGCCATGTCCAGGTTGGTGAGGGAGACGGTAACGGAGGCCGTGCCGGCGCCGGGGTCCTCCTGGGCGGAGATCACCTGCCAGGAGAGGTGCCGGGTCATGGCCTGGGCCAGGGCGGCGGTGTCCTCGGCGGAGAGGTCCACCTCCTCCCCGGCCTGGGTGAGGTCCCCCAGGTCGTCCAGGTTCAGGCCGTCAGTGTTCCAGTACTGGGGCAGGGCCAGCACGTCCAGGTCCCGCAGGGCGGCCAGGCCCTGCTCTGTGACCTCCTGGGCGGAGGCCCGCCCGCTGCCGCAGGCGGCCAGGCTGAGCAGAAGGGACAGGCCCACCAGCAGGGCCAGAAGGGTTCGTTTCATGGGAAAGCCTCCTTTTGCGCAAGGGATGGGTGATAGGGCCATGATACCACGCCCCCCGGCAAAGCGCAAGGAGGCTTCCCCTTCCCGGCGAAATCTGGTATACTAGGGCCACTGCGCGAAAAAAGGGGGAGCGGGCCATGATCGGAACGGGAACCATCGCCAATGTGGCGGCCATCGTCCTGGGGGGCGCCGTGGGCCTGGTGGTCCGGGGCGGCCTCAAGGAGCACTACCAAGAGGGGCTGATGAAGGCCATGGGCCTGGGGACCCTGTTCATCGGGGCGGCGGGGGCCCTGGCAGGGGCCCTGACGGTCCAGGACGGCAAGGTGGCCTCCCTGGGTACGGCGGCCACCCTCTCCATGATTCTGGCCCTGGCGCTGGGCACCCTGGTGGGGGAGTTCTTCGACTTTGACGGGAAGACGGAGCACCTGGGCATCTGGCTCAAGGCCAAGGCGGACAAGCGGGGGGACAGCCAGTTTGTCCAAGGCTTTGTCACCGCCTCCCTGGTGGTGTGCGTGGGGGCCATGGCCATTGTGGGGTCCATCCAGGACGGCCTTGCCGGCGATGCCACCACCCTATACACCAAGGCGGTCATCGACGGGATTGTGGTGATGGTGCTGGCCTCGGTCTATGGCAAGGGGGTGCTGTTCTCGGCCCTGCCGGTGGGGGTTCTCCAGGGGGCCATCACCCTGTGCGCCGGGCTGCTGGCCCCGGTGTTCAGCCAGCCGGTGACGGAGAAGATGGTCTCCGCCTTCGCCCGGCAGAACGGTATCGGCAACCGGGATTGGTCGGTCCTCTACTGGCTGCTGGCCGGGGTACCCCGGTACGCCTTCAACCAATTTCACAACCTGCTGCGGTACCTGGATTTCACCTTAAACGGGCGTGTTCCCCCAGAGAGCGCCGGGATCCCACAAGAGATTGCCGCGGCCTCCCAACCAGAGCCGGTAAAAGCCCGGCGGGCCATGCGCAGCCCTGAGGAGGAGCGCCGCCACGAGACTTTCCGGGTGGAAAGTATGATTTTGGCCACAGTGCGGGACGGGGACGTAACCGCCCTGGAGCAGCTGCTGGAGACTTTGGGCAAGGTGGCCAACCTGCGGGAAGGAAAGGTGGCGGATACTCCTCTACGCCAAGCTAAAAACATCCTGTTGGGATTGGTGGCTCTAGTGGGCAAAACGGCGGCAATCCCCGGAGGCATGGACGATGAGGAGGCTTACGATCTAATCGACCTGTATTCGCAGGAGTGCGAGCGGGCTGCCACCATAGACGCGGTGAAAATCCTACAATACAATATGCTGCTGGACTTTGCCCAACGGGTGGCCAGGGAAAGGCTGCCTGCCCATCTATCCCCGGAAATTGCCCAGTGCGTGCGTTTTCTGCGGGCGCATCCCAACGGGGAGGTGGGCATTGACGAGGCCGCGGGGTTTGTGGGAAAAAGCCGGGCGTGGCTCACCCGGCGCTTTAAGGAGGAAATGGGTCAAAGCCTGGGAGAATACCTGTCCTACCTGCGGATACAAGAGGCCAAGCGCCTTTTGGAGTACTCCGACCTGAGTCTGAAGGAGATCGCCTCCACCCTGGGTTTTTCCAGCCAGGCGTATTTTCAGTCTTTTTTCAAAAAGAGCGCTGGCATTACCCCGGCTAAATTTCGGCAAGGAGACAACTAATGATGATAACTCGAGTTGCAATGGTCTTCCCCGCTTCTTTTGAAAGAATTGCTTTTCCTTTTTGAACTCCATGTCACTTTGATGAACTACAAAAAGTACAGACGCTAAACTCTCATGATTTTTTGTTTTTCGCCATCCATTGAGGCATAAGACCTCCAAAAGGAATCATTCCCTTGGCTTCCCGCTGTACCGGTATGTAGTGTTTCCCGCAGCGCGGGCAAAATAGGTCGTGGCCACCACCGAGACGATGATCGCACGAGTCAA
>OLNN01000555.1_pt1 | contig 39002 bp, 47 predicted proteins | sample 1672141 | NCBI WGS metagenome assembly OLNN01 (sample SAMEA3136652, study PRJEB25190) | human gut metagenome | biome: human gut; feature: human-associated habitat; material: faeces | place: Austria | collected 2013
GCCGCATGACGCGCCGTCTGCGGGCCTGCCTTTGCAGCCGCCGCGGGGCGGCCCTGCCCCTGGTGCTGTGCCTGGGGGCGGCGCTGCTGGCGCTGGCGGCCGTGCTGCTGGCGGCGGCCGGGCAGCTGGGGGCTTCGGCGGCCCGCCTGCTGCCGCAGGAACAGGCGTACCAGCTCGCGCGCACGTTTTCGGAGCGCCTGGACGCCGACCTCTGCGCCGGTACGCCCACCGGCATCGCCGAATTCCTCACGACCCGCTTCCTGCAAAGCCCTTATGCGGACGATACCGCCTATACCTTCACCGCAGAACCCGGCGACGCCGCCGGCCCTTACGGCCAGCTCAGCGTGACGCTGCAGCGCCGCCGCCTGGCGCGGGGGGCGCAGGCCGCCTGGGACCTAGGCGCGGGGCTCTCCGCCGGGGAGCTGGCCGCGCAGATGGACGCTTTCGAGCATACGGCGGCCGAGCTGGCCGATTATGAGATCACCGTCACGGTGAACGCCGCCGTCAGCGGCGCGGCGTTTTCCTACACGCAGCGGTATGAGCGCCGCGTGGTGTGCCGGGTGGCGTATACGGTCGCCGGGCAGGTGTATTGCCGCCGTGCGGGCACGCTGGAATTCTATCCGCTTTCGGACCCGCAGATGCTGGGCCCGCCTGCCCTGACCGCGCAGACCCTGCCGGACCGCGGGCGGGTCGAAGCCGACTGCGAACCGTCCGCCGCCGCGGCGGACAGCCGGTATGTGAATCTTGAAAAAGGGGGAAGCTGACCATGGTGCACCGCTGCCGCGCCGCCCTGCGCAGCCGCCGCGGGGAGACGCTTGTCGAAGTTCTGACGGCGTTCGCGCTGCTGCTGTTGTTCCTTTCTGGGTTTGCCGCGTCGCTGCATATGGCCGCAGCGCTGCAGCAGCGCGCGGCGGATACCCGCGCCGCGGCCGATGCCTGCATCGCGGCGCTGCGCCCGCCGTCCGGCGCGCCGCCCGCTGTGCCGGACGGCAGCGCCGCGTATGTGTTCCGGGGCCCGGACGGGGCGGCGGCTTTCACGGTCGAGGATGTCCGGCGCGAGACGGTCACTGCCCCGGAAGAAGCGGAGGGGGACAGGCGCTATACCTTCCACCGCTTCGCCGTCCCCGCACAGTGAACCGCCCGCCCGTTTTGCAGCGCCGCGGCGGCGCAACGCTGGTCGAACTGCTTGTCTGCCTGGCGCTGCTCGGGGCGCTGTGCGCGCTGGCGGCGGCGCTTGTGCACCCGTTTGCCGTGCAGTATGCGCGCATCCAGGCCGTTTCCCGCGCGCAGATGATCGCCGATACCATTGTGGAAGAGCTGCGCGGCGATCTTTTGCAGGCCCGGGGCACGCTGCGCCTGGCCGACGCCGCGCAGACAGCCGGGGAAGCCGGGCAGGTGTTCGCCCCGGCGGCTGACCCGGAAGGGCGCAGCGGCGCCGCGCTGGAGTTCGGCGCCCCGGGCGGCTATTTCCTGCTGCTGGACGCGGGCGCTGTGCCGCAGACAGCGCTGCCGCAGGGCGGCAGCGTGCCCGAACAGGCGGCCGGTACGCTGCACAGGCGCTATTATGCGGCGGTCTCCGAACCGGGGCAGGGGGACAGCTATGTTTACCATGGCCCCGGCGGCTATGTGGCCGATGGCTACGCCGACGCTTTTGCCGGTGGGTTTTATATGGGCGATGCGGTGGCGCTGCGCTTTGCGGTGCAGAGCACGGCCCCCGGCGCGGCGGGCGAAACCTGCGTGACCGCGCTGGCGGTGGAAGTCTGTGTCAGCCGGGCGGGCAGCGAACAGCCGCTGTACACCCGCCGCACCGTGCTGGATACCCCCAACCGCCCGCGGCTGCTCACCGCACAGGACGCCGCGCCGGGGCGCGATACCGCCGAATAGAGGCAGAAACGCTATACAAACTGTATAAAACGCTTAAATAAATCCGAAATGAGAGACAGGAGGCGCTTATGCCGCAGCCAAAAATCGAGATCCGCATGCTGGGCGGCTTTTCCGTCTGCATCGACGGCCGCCCTGCCTTGCAGGGCATGGCACAGTCCCGCAAACTGCAGCAGGTATTGCAGTATCTGCTGCTCAACCGCGCCCGCGCCGTGCCCCACGCCGAACTGGCCGCGCAGTTCTGGGGGAACGCCTCCAACGCCGAAGCCTCGCTGCGCGCCGTGATGCACCGGCTGCGCCGCCTGGCGGCGCTGGAAGGCGGCGCGCTGGACAGCTGGCTCGAGACCACCCGCGGCTGCTACCGCTGGAACCCGGCGCTGGCCTGCTTTGTCGATGTGTATGAACTCGAACGCCTGGCCGCGCAGGCCGCCGCCGCGCCGGAGGGCGTGGCGTGCGACGGCATGGAGCAGGCCATCGTGGTGCTGTACCGCGGCCGCCTACTGCCGGATTCAGCCGGGGAAACCTGGGTCGAGCGCCGCCAGATCGAACTGTATGCGCAGTATAAGGCGGCGCTGTACCACCAGATCGAGCGCTGCAAACACCGGGGCGACCCGGCTGCCCTGGCCGCGCTGTGCTGCCGCGGCCTGCAGCAGGACGCGGCCGACGAACGCCTGTATCTGGAGGGAGCCCTGGCGCTGCAGGCGCAGGGCCGCATGCAGGAGGCTGAAGAACTCGCACGCACAGGCGAACAGGTCGGCTGCCTGCACGTCGGGGCGCACACCCCCGGCGCGCTGGCCGCCGCATACAGCCGCCTGTGCGCGGCGCAGACCGGCATGCAGAACGACCTGGACCGCATTGAACAGCGCATTCTGGAGGATGACGGCGTCGGGGCGTACCTGTGCAGCTACGATACCTTCTGCGCCATCAGCCGCGTGCGCATGCGCGCCGCCGCCCGCAGCGACACCCCGCTGCTGCTGGTCACGGCCAGCCTGCTGCCGCCGGTGCCGCGCCCGGCCGCCGGGCGCACCGCGGCGGTCATGCAGGTCATGGAGGACGTTCTGCTGTGCACGCTGCGCAGCAGCGACGTGGCCGCGCGCTACAGCGAAAACCGCTTTGTGCTGCTGCTGGAAGCGCCCGCCTGCGAGGGCGCCAGCCCGATGGAACGCGTGCGCGCTGAATTTTACCGCCGCCCGGCCCACGATGGCTACCTGCTGGCCTACAGCCTGCGCGCGCCGCACCCCGGCCCGGAACGCCCGCACAAAAAGCGCGATGATATGAAAAATGGGAGGGGGTAACGCAGTATCCGCCCCGGCGGAAGAGGAAGCGCAGCCGCTGACCGAAACCGCCGCGCCTGTGCCGGACGCCCCCGCCCGCTAGCCCCGCGCCGCCCTCCACGGCCCCTGCGCCCTGCACTTTGTGCGCTGCAGCGCGCAAAGCCGCCGCCCGCGCCCGTGCCTGCTACAAAAAACAAAATATTTTTCACAAAACCCTTGACACGCGCCCGCCCCGGTGCTATTATAATACATGCACCGTGACCTGCGCCGGTAGCTCAGCTGGATAGAGTGTCTGACTACGAATCAGAAGGTCGGGAGTTCGAGTCTCTTCCGGCGCACCAAAAAGCCACAGGGTAACGTTCTTTTTGAACGCACTTTGTGGCTTTTTTCTTTGCTCATGCCAGGCTGACTACTTTTTGACTACTTTTGCTGTTAAAGTATTGATCCAATTTGCCCACAACGGCAAGCCCGTCTTCGGCCTCGAGGTGGGTATAGATGCGGGCTGTCATTTGGATGGAGGCATGGCCGAGCAGCTGCTGGGCGGTGCGCAGATCAACGCCGGCATGGTATAAGGCCGTGGCATAACTGTGCCGCAGCATGTGGGCGTGGATATGATAGGGGGTCACATCCTGAACCTTGTCCCATAGCCGCGTGTATCCGGATTGCGAGAGCGGCCCGCCCCGGGCCGATGGGACAACAAAGGTAGATGTTCGCGGCGTTTCGTCCAGAATGGCACGCAGGACTTCGGGGACGGGAACGGTGCGATGCGCCGCGTTGGTCTTAAGCTCTGTGCTGACCACCGGGGCGTTTCCGTCTGGATAGGTAACGGATCGGCCGACAACCAGGGCAGCGGGGCCGATATCACTCCATTGCAGGCCAAGTGCTTCGCTGCGCCTTAAGCCACAGAAAAAGCAGAGGGCACAGAAGGCCCGAGCGCGGGGGTCAGTGACACGCTGTAACAGCTCTGCGCCTTCAGCCAGGGTGAGATATGCTTTTTCTTTTGGCCGCGCGTGGGGCGTCTCCTTCGCGCTCTCTGTCGGGTCATCCTGGATCAGATGGTTTTGGCGCGCCGTGCGGAAAATTTGCTGTAAGGTGATCTTGACCTTGTGCTGTAGGCTCTGAGATCGATCGGCCACGCCGGCCATGACGCTGCGGATATGTACGGGACGGACGTCTTGCAGCTCCATGTTGCCGATGTAGGGCATGATATGCAGGTTATAAGCGTCTCTGTACCCCCGCTGGCTGGACAGCTTTATGCTGGATTTATAGGTTTCGATCCAGATTTTTGCCCATTCGCCGACCAGTGTGTGGTCGCCCACCTTCAGGCCGGCGTGATCCTGCTCGCGCAGGGCGTCCTCGGCAGCATTGAGCTCTGCCAGCGTGCGGCCGTAGACCACCCGCTGCCGGCCATCTGATAGCGTGATCTTGCGTTGATAGCGGCCGTCTTTGCGCTTTTTGAGTTTGGCCATAAAAAATACACCTCCAAGGTATGACTTGCCAAGCCTGCCCCGGAGGTGGTACAATACAGGTGTTCGGTCGGTATTGTCCCCTATGGGCAAGCTGATCTATACAAGCGCTCTCGGTGTTGGTAGCACCGGGGGCGTTTTTTTTATTAGAGAATAAACTCTGCTAAAATTCTATCAATTTTCCGTATATCTGCAGATCGTTTTAAGTTGATTTTGATGTGCCCGGCTCTTGTCCACAGTTCCACTTCGGAATTGGGGTCAAGCGGGCCTGCATTTTCCGTTGAGTACATATCAATAGACTTGTACGGGAGGGTATATATTTCAACTTTTTTGCCGGTTATCCCTTGTGCGTCTCTGACGATCAAGCGCTTATTGGTAAAAATGGCAACGTCTCTGACCGTGGAATATGCACAGACGGCCTGTTCCCCGTGGATGAGAAGGTCTTCAATATCGTTCGGGATTTTTGTTTCGTTTACGAAGGTCCACATAATGTAATGCTGAAGTTCGTTTGACATGGGTGCACTCCTTTCATATTTAAGGTGTTTTTCAATTATACAGACGCCAGCTCGGCAAGCTTGCTGCCGTCCCACAGCAGAACGTGCGTCTGGTCGGCGGTTTCAATGGCAGCCTGCGTAAATGTGCTGTTCGTCATGACAACGGCGACCATGCGGTCATAGTATTCTTTTCCGGCGAAGGCTTCCTGCACGGCATGGTTGCCGACCTTGTCGGTATAATACTTGCACTGGATCGCGTAGGTGATACCGTCCTTCTCGGCCAGCACATCGATGCCGAAGTCGCCGCTTGCCTTTGTTACTTCTACGTTTTCAAAGCCATTCTTTCGAAGAAGGTCTGCGCAGTGCTGCTCAAACTGATGGCCGTCCATTTCGTTGGGAGCTGTAGCATCGACGCCATCTTTGAAAGCACGCTGCGTCAAGGAATCTATCAAAATCTGTGCATCTTCGCAATCCAGCAACGAAAGCCATGTGTTTGTACCGGGCCGCTTTTGCAGGACCCCAAGCTGATGAAGAGCTGTAAGCATCTTTTGAAGTTTTTCTTCAGAAAGGCCGGGGTACTCAGTTTTCAGCATTTCTTCAGAAACGAACATTTTGGACACAGAAAACCGAATTGCGTCGATGAGAAGTTGTTGATCATCCATCGCCTGCGTTGCCTGGATGCGGTTTTCTCTGTAAACAGCAGCTGCTTCCTCTTCTTCTTTTTGCCTGGCTAGGTTTTCTTCTATCCGTTTCTGTGCAGCCGCCCGTCGTCTTCGCTTTTCCTGCATGCGGTGTGCCAGATCCGACTGGATTTGCCGCTGTGCACGCGGTGCAGAATCTGACACAGGGCAACCATCCGCTGAGGGCGAATCCGCAGAAGGTGCGGCAGGTTCTTTCCTTCTTGCAGGTTGAGAAGACGAGGAAGTAACGGTAGGGTCGCGTTGTCCTTTTGCTTTCTCTTTTGTGTTCGCAGCTCTATGCCGTATATACATAAACTGAACAACCCAAACGGGCGCAGAGAAAACAAAAGCCGAGACAGCAGAGACAAAAATCCCGGGTAAGACCGGATAACGGGTACCAAACTCAGTCGTGCTGTTCAAGATAAACAAGAGCAAAAAGGAAAGCCAGATGCAATAGGTGATCAGATAAGGCCGTATTGCTTTGTTTTGAAGAAAATTTTTCACTGTGCCACCAGCTTTTACTTGTGGAAATCAACTCCTCTGCACTCCGTCCAGTAGTGCAGAGCTTTTTTTATGTACGTTTCCTCCAGATCGAAATAATCGGCCAGCTGCCAGGGTTCCGTATAGCCCGCCCGCATGGCGGCGCGGATTTTGTCCGGCGGCAGGTAGCGCCGAAAGCTCGCTGATTCTGCCCTGCGTTCGCTCTGCGCCACCAGCTGGTAGGGGGAATCGACTTTGTGCAGCGCCCCTGTGCGCAAGTGCCCTTCTTCGTGGATGGCGGCAGTTCGTAACCCGCGAAAAGAGTTGAGCCTGTCCGGGTTCAGCACTACACAATAATACCCGTGATCGCGCACAGTACAGGCGTCCGCGGGAAGCCGCGAATAAGCCATTACATCCACATCGTTTGCGTCGCAGTATTCGTAAAACGACTGCAAAGGGTCCATTTATTTACCTTCCTTTTCCTCCCGGCGGCGGCGCATGGCGTGCGCCATGTCTCGAAGGATCTCTTTTTGTTCCTCGTTCAATGCCTTGTAATCACCATAAAAGGCAATGTCGATCTCGTCCAGGATATCAGAAACAGCGGCGTCCGCATTTTCCACCGGATCATCCAGCCGCGCGCGGTCCACTCCCAGGGCTTCGGCCAGCTTGATTTTTGTGGCCGCTTTGGGCGTCAAACCGCTTTTCCATCGCGCGATGTTTCCGCGGCTCATACCGATGCTGTCCAAAAGCGAAGACATGGCAACGCCTTTCTCGTCGCACAGTGCTTGCAAAATGTCAAAAAACACTAAAATGCACCTCCGCAACTTGTGCAATATGCAGAAATGCAGTTAAGTGCACAATTAACGCTTGAAAAGTGCACTAAAATGCCCTATACTAAGATTGCGACATAGAGAAAGGGCACTGCATTCCGTGATTCTTTGTTGATGGCAACTTCATAGTATCACAAAAGTGCACTTTATGTCAATGCCCCGATTGGAAAGGAGGTGCATTTTATTGAACTTTTGGCAAGTATTCACAAATCTTTGCGCCGAACATGGTAAAAGTGCCACTACGGTGCTTGAAGACCTGGGCTTGAGCAAGGGAAATGCAAACCGCTGGAAAAACGGCGGTGGCCCCACATTGGCAACGGCCATGCGGATTGCAGAGTATTTTTGCTGCAGCCTGGATGAATTGACCAACCACACGGACACGCCCCAAAGGCCCGACATTAATCAAGGCACCGCCTGATCACCTGTATTTTACCACATAGCCCGTCCAATAGTCTGGACTGCAAACCGGAAGGGAGGGAAAGGCTTGAAATACCTCAATTTCAAAGTTATGGACCAGTGGATCAAAGACGGCAAGGTCGTGGACGGCTGGTTCGTCTTGGGCCAGCGCAGCACAGACCTTAACTGGTCGCTGCTCCATGAGGCGGCGAGCTATAAGGCTGCAAAAGAGTACGTCCGGGGCATCCGGGAGAGTGCCGACCAGCTCGTCTACGGCACGGACGGATACATTATTGATCTGCCTGCACGGATCTGCAGAAAGGAGAAAAACCACAATGACTGACCTTGACGCCATCCTCGACGCCCTGGCCGACGCGCTGGTCGAGAAGATCGCCCAGCGTTTGCCGCCCGGCGGGCGGCAGGATACCTACACCATCGACCAGCTGGCCGAGCGTTACGGCATGAGCCGCGCCAGCATCGCCCGGCGGGTACGCGCGGGCGAGTTTGGCGAGACGATCAACGCCGGGCCGCGCACCCATCTGGTCACGGCACAAGGCGTGGCCGCTTACGATGCCGCCCACACCGGCCCCGCCCATGAGGGGCGGACCGCCGCCCGCCCCGCCCGCCGCCGCGTACACGCGGACCCCGGGCCGATCTGAAAAGTGGAGGTTGACATGAAAAAGTATGTGATCCAGGTGTACGATTACGCGCCGTACACCCACAGGATGCGCAAGATGTGGCGCACGCTTCCGGGGCTTGAATTTGACACGCTGATGGAGGCTAAGGCAACGTTTGCCAAGATTAGAGGCAGCGACTACCGCATCGCCGAAGCCTACACGCAAATCCGCTACAAACCCGTGCCGATGGAAAGGAGCACCCCATGACCAAACAAAAAGCGGCCGCCCCGGGAAAGGAGCCCGGAACGGCCAGCAAAGCACAGGCGAAATCGACAAAGGCCTGTGAGTACATTGTACACAACAACACGCGAAAGCGCAAGCCCCTCAAGGCCCTGCTGGTCGCCTTTGGTGCGGCGGGCTGGGGGCTGGCGTGCGGCGCGGCGCTGCCGCCGCTGCTGGGGCTGTGCCCCTGGCGGCCGGGTCCGGTCGCGCTGGGCCTGGCGCTGCTGGCGCTGGGCGCATGGGCGGAGGTGAGCGAGTAATGCCGTTACCGCCCGCCCCCTGCGGCAAGGCCGACACCTGTGAGCATTGCCCCTACCCGGATTGCCGCTATGACGGCCTGTCCGCCATGGAGTACAAGGCAAGCTACAGCGCCGACGCCGATGCGCGCCACAGCAACATGGACAAGCGCGCGGACCGGCAGCGCGCCTGGTATGAGGCCAACCGGGAGAAGATCGCGGACCGGCAGCGCGCCTACCGTGAGGCCAACCGGGAGAAGATCGCGGACCGGCAGCGCGCCTACCGTGAGGCCAACCGGGAGAAATATAACGCATATCATCGCGAATATTACAGACGAAAGAAGGAACAACGCAATGAACCGTAAAATTTACGATGTTTTTGCCGCCGGACGCCCGACGGCACGAGACGACCTGTTCCGCGCGCTGGCGGACGTGCTGTACAGCCGCGACCCCGATACCGACAAGGTCTGCGCTGCGCGCGGCCTGTTGGAATCTGCCTATGCAGGCGCAGCCGAGCGCCGCCGCAGCTTTGACGTGGAGGTGGAGTGATGCAGCAGCAGTACAAAACCCCGTACGGCACCATCTTTGCCGTGAAAGAGCACAACGGCGCGCCCGCGATCATGTGCCGGGCGGAACACTCGGAGACATGGTCTTTGAGCAGCATGATCGCCCCCTACACCCCCGGCGCATGGACGGCCGAGGAACTGCAATTCTACCTGGACAACTGGGCGGCAACAAAAGGCTGGAAGCCGGTGGAAGACAGCCCCGCCTGCCTGTGCGTGAACTGCACCTGCACCGGATGCCATGAAGAATGCTATGGGCACTGCCATGGCTGCGGGCACCCCGTCGACCACTGCAACAGCTACCAGACCGAGGGGGAAAAAAGACTGCGCCAAAACAAGGAGGATGCGCCATGCAACGAGGAACAACCTGCCCCGACTGGGGCTGCTGCTGCGACCACGGACGGGAGTGCTGCGGTCTCGACGGCGGGAACTACGACCACCTCGGAGAGCGGGGCGGATGCAAGAAACTCACCGTCTGCCCCCGCGGATACATCAGCGCAGCCCCCGAAGGCGGCGGACGCTGTGCCCTCTACCCGGACCACTGCGATGGCTGCATCTGGAAATGGATTGCTGCCGGCGTTTGACTACACCGGCCTGAATGTTGTTACCGTGGACACTCTGCATCTGGCAGAAAACATAATCCGATCGGCAAGGCAAAAATACATCGTCGATCTGGCGGGCGCTGTGGACATGGCGCACGAGGAGCTCGTCCGAAATTCGGACGGGCACAATCAGCACACGGAAGAAACCTTCGTCGCATGGTGCAGGTCTGTTGGAATCAGCAAAACCACTGCTTACCAACTGCTTCAGGTGCAAGCACTTATCACCGGCGCGACCCCCGAAGAACAAGCCGTGCTGGAAGCCGCCAGCCCGTCCCTGCTTTACGCCGCCGCCAAACCCTCCGCCCCCGCCGAGCTGGTCCAGGCCGTCAAAGACGGCGACATCACGACCCACAAGCAATACCAGGACCTGCTGGCTCGCTACGACGCCGAGAAGGCCGCCCGGGAGAAGGCCGAGAAGGCCGCAAAGGCCGTGACCGAGTGCTACAATACGGCACACAAGAACGAAGAATTCACGCTGAAAAACATGAAAAAGGCCCAGGATGAGCGCGACACCGCCCTCCGCCGTGCCGCCGAGGCCGAAAAGCAGCGAGACGGCGCCCGCGACGCCCTGGCCGCCGCCAAGCTGCGGGGCGACAAGCTGAAAGCCGAGAACGACGCCCTCAAGGCTCACCCCATCGAGGCCCAGGTCGTGGACGAGGAAGAGATCGACCGCCGAGCCCAAGCCCGCGCCAACGAGCTGACCGCGCCGCTGCGCGAGGAACTGGAAGCCCTGCGCAACCGCCACCCCGCCGACCCGGAAGCCGCCGAGCAGGCCATCCGGGACGCTTACGACAGCACCATCTACACCGGGCGCGTGATCGAAAACGCCTGGCATACCCTGCGCCCGCTGCTGCCGTGCATGGACGCCGAACGGCGCGATTTGGCCATCCGCCAGCTGAGCAAAACCATCGCCACGATACAAGGAGAGATCGCCGCATGTCTGTAAAAATCACTGCCCTGCAGGCCGAGAACATCAAGCGCATCAAGGCCGTGCAGATCGAACCCGCGCCCACCGGGTTGACCATCGTGGGCGGCAACAACAACCAGGGAAAGACGAGCGTGCTGGACGCCATCGCCTGGGCGCTGGGCGGCGAAAAATACCGCCCCAACGCAGCAGCCCGGGAAGGCGCCGTCAGCCCGCCCCGTCTGCGGGTGACGCTGTCCAACGGCATCGTCGTGGAGCGCAAGGGCAAAAACGGCACCCTGACCGTCACCGACCCCACCGGCAAGCGCGCCGGGCAGACGCTGCTGAATGAGTTCGTCGAGCAGCTGGCCCTGGACCTGCCGCGCTTTTTGAACGCCAGCGACAAGGACAAGGCCGACACGCTGCTGAAGATCATCGGCGTGGGCGACCAGCTGGCGGATATCGACCGCGACATCAAGGCGCTGTATGACAAGCGCACGGTCGTGGGTCAGATCGCAGCCCAGAAAAAGGCATACGCCGAGGAAATGCAGGAATACCCCGACGCCCCGCCCGAGCTGGTCCGCACGGCGGAGATGATCCGCCGCCAGCAGGACATCTTGGCCAGAAACGGCGAGAACCAGCGCAAGCGGCTGCGGGCCGCCGAGCTGGAACAGCAGGCGCACGCGCTGCAGCAGAAAGTGGACACCCTCGCCGAGCAGCTGGCCCGGGCCAGCGAGGAATGCGCCGCCGCTATGCGCGACCTGGAAATCGCCCGCAAATCCGCCGCCGACCTGGAGGACGAGAGCACCGCCGAGATTGAAGCGGCCCTTGCCGATGTAGAGGAAACCAACCGGAAAGTGCGCGCCAACATGGATAAGGCCCGCGCGCTGGATGAGGCCCACGACATGGCCAACCAGTACGCCCTGCTGACCGACCGGCTGACCCAGCGCCGCCGCCAGCGCACAGCCCTGCTGGACGGGGCCGACCTGCCGCTGCCCGGGCTGGGCGTCGAGGACGGCGCGCTGACCTACAACGGCCGACGCTGGAACGACATGTCCGGCAGCGACCAGCTGCGCGTGGCCACGGCCATTGTGCGCAAGCTCAACCCCGCCTGCGGCTTTGTTCTGCTGGACAAGCTCGAGCAGATGGACCTGCGCACGCTGCAGGAGTTCGGCGCCTGGCTGCAGGCTGAAGGTCTGCAGGCCATCGCCACGCGGGTATCCACCGGCGGCGAGTGCCAGATCATCATCGAGGACGGCCGCGTGGCCGACGCCGCCGACGAAGCGCCCGCCCCCAGTTACATGAAAGGAGCATTTTGACCATGAAGTATGCCGTTACATCCGGCGCTATCCCCGCGCCGGTCAAGGTGGTTCTGTACGGCCCCGAGGGCATCGGCAAATCCACCTTTGCGAGCCAGTTCCCCGACCCGGTATTCATCGACACCGAAGGCGGCACCAAGCGGCTGAACGTGGCGCGCCTGCCTGCGCCCACCAGCTGGGCGATGCTGCTGGACGAGGTGGCCGAAGTGGCCCGGGGCAACGTACCCTGCGGCACGCTGGTGCTGGATACCGCCGACTGGGCCGAGCGGCTGTGCATCGAGGCCGTCTGCGCCCGGTTCAAGGTCAAGGGCATCGAGGACTTCGGCTACGGCAAGGGCTATACCTACGCCAAAGAAGAGTTCGCCAAACTGCTGGACGCGCTGGGCGAAGCGGTCGAGCACGGCTGCCATGTCGTGGTCACCGCCCACGCCCAGATCAGCCGCTTTGAGCAGCCCGACGCGGTCGGCAGCTATGACCGCTGGACCATGAAGACCAGCAAGCAGGTGGCCCCGCTGCTGCGGGAATGGTGCGATATGCTGCTGTTTGCCAATTACAAGATTGTGGTCGAAAAAGACGGCGCCGGCGCCAACGCCAAGAACAAGGCCAGCGGCGGCAAGCGGATGCTGTACACCACCCACAACCCCTGCTGGGATGCCAAGAACCGCTTTAACCTGCCGGACGAAGTACCGTTCGAGTTCGCGTCCATCGCCGCCTGCATCTCCACCGCACCGGCGCAGCCCGCGGTTGCTGTGCCCCTGGCCACCATCGACCCGCATCCGCTTGAAACCAAAAAGCCGGACAAGCCGGTTATGGTGGAGGATGAGCCGCCTGCGCATCCCGCCCCCACCCTGCAGCAGATGGCCGCCGAAGCGCAGCCGAAGATCGCCGCAGAGCTGGACGCCCTCGGCTACCCCGCCGCGTTGCGCGACCTCATGGTCCCCGAGAACATCGACGACGCCATTTTGCGCCATGCGGTGTTCCAGCGCGGCTGCTACCCGGAGGATATGCCGGTGGCGAAGTACGCCCCCGAGCTGATTGGCAACATCGTGTCCAAGTGGCCGCAGTGGCTCGCCTTCATCCGCGAAAATTCCGACATCCCGTTTTGATCTGATTTGAAAGGAGTACCTGTATGTCTGAAAACATGAATCTTGACCCCAACCTGGAACTGGATTGGGACGGCGAAGTCTCCAACGACGGCAGTTTTGTGCTGCTGCCCGAGGGCGACTACCCCTACACCATCACGAAGTTTGAACGCGCCCGCTACGGAGGCAGCAGCAAGGTGCCGCCGTGCAAGATGGCACAGCTGACCGTGGCTGTCCACGGCGCGCAGGGCGACGCTTCTGTCAGCTACCGGCTGTTCCTTCTGGCAAAGTTCCAGTGGAAGATCGCCGAGCTGTTCGTCTCGCTGGGGTTGGCCTCGCCGGACGACGAGCGGGTCCGCATGCAGTGGGACCGCGTGCAGGGCGGCACAGGCCTGTGCCATGTGGCGCAGCGCGAATTTACCAAACAGAGCGGCCCCCACGCCGGCGAAACCGGCACCGCCAACGAGATCACCAAGTTCCTGCCGCCGCCCGCGCCCAAGGCCGCCGAGCCCGCGCAGCCTGCCTGGCAGCAGAGCGGGATGTTCTGATGAAAGCCCACATTTCGATGCGGCCATACCAGCAGGCGGGCCGCGAAAAAATCCACGCCGAATGGGACGCCGGCCGCCGCAGCACTTTACTTGTCCTGCCCACCGGCACCGGCAAGACCATCGTCATGGCCGCGGTCGCGGAGGATCAGGTACTCGCCGGGCAGCGGGTCCTGATCCTCGCCCACCGGGGCGAGCTGCTGGAACAGGCGGCAGACAAAATTCTTGGCGCCACCGGCCTGCGCTGTGCGGTGGAAAAGGCCGAGCAGACCTGCCTGGACAGCCTGTTCCGCATCACGGTGGGCAGCGTCCAGAGCCTGATGCGCCCAAAACGGCTGGAACAGTTCCCGCACGACTACTTTGGCGCCATCCTCATCGACGAAGCGCACCACGCCATCACCGACGGCTACCGCCGCATCCTCGATTGGTTTGACGGCGCCCATGTGCTGGGCGTGACGGCCACGCCGGATCGGGGCGACATGCGCAACCTCGGCGAGGTGTTCGACAGCCTGGCTTACGAGTACAAGCTGACCCAGGCCATCCGGGATGGGTATCTCTGCAAGATCATGGCCCAGACCCTGCCGCTCAAGCTGGACATCTCGACGGTGGGCATGAGCGGCGGCGACTGGGCTGTGCAGGGCCTCGGCACCGCGTTGGACCCTTATCTTGACCAGATCGCCGATCAGATGGCCGCCTACTGCAAGGGCCGCAAGACGGTCGTCTTTCTGCCGCTGATCAAGACCTCGCAGAAATTCCGCGACATCCTCAACGCGCACGGGTTTGCCGCCGCCGAGGTCAACGGCCAAAGCCCCGACCGGGCCGAAATTCTGGCCGACTTTGCCGCAGGCAAGTACAACGTGCTGTGCAACAGCATGCTTTTGACCGAGGGCTGGGACTGCCCGCCGGTGGACTGCATCGTGGTGCTGCGCCCGACAAAAGTACGCAGCCTGTACAGCCAGATGGTGGGCCGCGGCACCCGGGTGTTCCCGGGCAAGGAAAACCTGTTGCTGCTAGACTTCTTGTGGCTGACTGACCGGCACGAGCTGTGCCGCCCGGCTGACCTGATCTGCGAGGATCATGAGGTCGCCCAGAAAATGACCGAGACGCTGGCCGAATCCGGCTGCCCGGAGGACATCGAGGAAGCGGCCGCACAGGCCGCCGAGGACGTGGTGGCCCAGCGGGAGGAGGCACTGGCCAAGCAGCTGGCCGAACAGCGCCGCAAGCGCGCCAAGCTGGTGGACCCGCTGCAGTACGAGATGAGCATCCAGGCCGAGGACCTGTCCGGCTATGTGCCGGCCTTCGGCTGGGAAGCCGCCCCGCCCAGCGCCAAGCAGACCGCCGCCCTGGAAAAGGCCGGCATCAACCCCGAGAGCGTGGACAGCGCCGGCAAGGCCGAAAAGCTGCTGGACCGCCTGGCCAAGCGCCGCGGAGAGGGGCTGACCACACCCAAACAGATCCGCTGCCTGGAACGGTACGGGTTCCGCCACGTCGGTACCTGGAGCTTTGAAGCGGCCCGGCACATGATCGACCGCATTGCGGCAGCCGGGTGGAAGGGCGCGCCCCGCGGCGTGACCCCCGCCACCTATGTGCCGTCGGCCGAAACGCCCGCCTTTGACGGCTGGGCCATCTGAGAGGAGGGATATTTTGGCAGACCCGAACGAGCTGCTGCAGGCGCTGGAGGCTATCAGCCCCGCGACCTGCACCTACCAGGAATGGCTGGCCGTCGGCATGGGGCTGAAGGAAGCCGGTGTGCCGGTCACCGCCTGGGAGCAGTGGAGCGCCCGCGACGGCAGCCGCTACCACAAAGGCGAGTGCGCCCGCAAATGGGAAAGTTTCCGCGGCAGCCCGGCCCCCGTAACGGCGAACAGCATCTTCAAGCTGGCGCGCGACCACGGCTGGACCGGACCCGCCGACGTCGAACTTGACTGGAACGACGAAATTCGCGTCGCCCCGGCCTCCGGCGTTGAGGGGCGCGTTGTAGACCCGCACTGGCTGGACGTGCCGGAACTGGCCATCCCCGACGCCAATGCGCCGTGGGACCCTGCCGCGCAGCTGATTGCTTACCTGCGGGCGCTGTTTGAGCCCGGCGACCATGTAGCCTATGTGACCGAGAGTTTTATGGACAAGGACAAGCGCCGCCCCACCAAAGGCTGCTGGGACCGCACGGCCGAGCAGCTGATCAAAGAGCTGCAGGCATGCGGCGGCGACATAGGCGGCGTGCTGGGGGACTATGACCCCGAAGTCGGCGCGTGGATCTGCTTCAACCCCGTGGACGGCCAGGGGCGCCGCGATGCCAACATCACCGAGTACCGCTATGCCCTGGTCGAATCCGACGAGCAGGACCTTGACCGCCAGGCGGCGATCCTGCATCAGATGGAGCTGCCGCTGGCCGCGCTGGTCTACTCCGGCGGGAAAAGCATTCACGGCATTGTGAGAGTTGACGCCCCCGATTATACCGAGTACCGCAAGCGGGTGGACTATCTGTACAACGTCTGCCGCAAAAACGGCCTGCAGATCGACCAGCAGAACCGCAACCCCAGCCGCCTGTCCCGCATGCCGGGCGTGATGCGGGGCGGCCAGAAGCAGTGCCTGCTCGAAACCAACACCGGCAAAAGCTGCTGGCAGGAGTGGCAGGACTGGATCGAATCCGCCACCGACGACCTGCCCGACACCGAAAACATGGCCGACAGCTGGGACGACCTGCCCCCGCTGGCCGACCCGCTGATCGCTGGGGTGCTGCGCCAGGGGCACAAGATGCTGCTGGCAGGCCCCAGCAAGGCGGGCAAGAGTTTTGCGCTCATCGAGCTGTGCATCTGCATTGCCGAGGGCCGCCTCTGGCTCGGCCGGTTTGGCTGCGCGCGGGGCAAGGTGCTGTACATCAACCTGGAACTGGACCGGGCAAGCTGCCTGCACCGCTTCAAGGATGTGTACACCGCCCTGGACATTCCGCCCGACCATGTCGGCAGCATCGACCTGTGGAACCTGCGCGGTGCCAGCGTGCCCATGGACAAGCTGGCGCCCAAGCTGATCCGCCGTGCCGCCAAAAAAGACTACATCGCCATTGTGCTGGACCCCATCTACAAGGTCATCACCGGCGACGAGAACAGCGCCGACCAGATGGCCAAGTTCTGCAACCAGTTCGACCTGGTTTGCCGGGAATTGGGCTGCGCCGTCATCTACTGCCACCACCACAGCAAGGGCGCACAGGGCGGCAAGCGCAGCATGGACCGCGCCAGCGGGTCCGGCGTGTTCGCCCGCGACCCCGACGCCATGCTGGACATGACCGAGCTGACGCCCACCGACGCCATCCGCAAGCAGCTGGAAAACCGCGCGGCCTGCGCCGCCTGCAAAGCGGCCCTCGACCGGCGCGGCCTGGACGACGCCTACGGCCAGGACGACGCCTTGAGCCGCACCAGGATGCTGGATATCTGCAAAGAGCAGCTTTCGCTGGCCGACCGTCGGCAGCTGGATGCCGACATTGAGGCAGCAACCCGCCGCGCGCTGGCACAGACCGCCTGGCGCATCGAGGGGACCCTGCGCGAGTTCGCCCGCTTCGACCCGGTCAACCTGTGGTTCGACTACCCCGTCCACAAGCTGGACACGGGGCTGCTGGAGGATTTGCAGCCGGAAAGTGATTTCCGCGCACTCGGCGCAAAAGGCGCTGCCAAACGGTGGCCGGGCGGAAAAGAAGGCGCAGCCCAAAAGTCCAGGAAAGACCTGTCAAACGCATTCGAGGCTTGCATGATGGACGGCGAGGTCACGATCTACAGCATGGCCGAATACATGGACCTCAAGCCCCGCACCGTCAAGACGCGCCTCAAGGCTGATGGTGGGTACTGGATCGACGGCGAGAAGGTCGGACGCAAGGAACCCGGCTGCAAAGGGTGAATGCCCGAAAATATAACATTTCGTATTTATAAATTATACGAATTGTTATAATTTTGCAGTTATAGCCGCTATTTTCAACAACACGCAAAACTGCAATTTTGCAGTTATAGCCGCTATTCACTGCAAAATTGCAGTGCAAAATAGCCTTATATATATAAGCAAAACAACTGCGTTGTGTTTGGGTGTCCCCAAGTATGGGGGCGTACACAGCCCCCCATACATTGGGGAACCCCCTCCCAAACACAGTGGCGAGAAAAAAGAAAGGAGAAAAGGCCGATGCAATTTTTTCTGCCGATGAAACCGCCGACCGTGACCCACCATGATAAAGAACTACATGCCTTCATGCGCGGCGGCAAGCCATGCGCCGTACTGCACGACAGCCGCGAGCTGAAGGACGCCCGCGCCAAGCTGCACGCAGCCCTGGCGCCTTACGCGCCGGAGCGTCCATTCGGCGGGCCGGTGCAGCTGCTGGTCAAATGGTGCTTTCCGTCCGACGGCCGCCACGCCAACGGCGAGTGGAAAACCACAAAGCCCGACACCGACAACCTCGACAAGGCCCTCAAAGACGAAATGACCCGCCTGCGTTTCTGGCGCGACGACGCCCAGGTCGCCAGCGAGATCAGCGAAAAGTTCTGGGCCGAAGTGCCCGGCATCTTTGTGAAGGTGGTGGCACTGTGAAAATCGACACAAACCCTTGCCTTAAACACGGCTGCTACGACCCGGACCTGGGCTGCACGATCCCGGCCAGCGAACACTGGTACGCCTGCCCGCTGCAGCCGGACCCGGGACCGGAAGATTTTGAGGGATTGGAGGTGGCACAGGATGCCCAAAAATCTGACTTATGACAACCGCAACGCCTGCTGCGTGCCTTGCGACAGCCCGCCGCCCGGGCTGGCCGCGCAGCTGCAGCGGCTGGTGACGGAGGAGCGCCCCGGGGCCTGCGTGGGCTGCGGGTTTGAGCACAACTGCAAAACAAGCGGCTGCGCCGTGCTTGCGGAAGATCAGCATGATTGTGGCTGTGATTCGGCCGGGAGGTGATCGCGATGCATAAGTTTTTCCGCGCGCTGGCCGAGGCGCTGGTCTTTCTGGCCGCGCTGATCCTGTTGGTGCTGCCGGGAGGTGATGCCGATGACCTACGCCGATAAAATCCGCTGGCTGCGGCGGTATGGCGACGCACGGCGGCAGCAGTGCGTGCTGGAAAAAGAGATCGAGGCACTGCGCAGCGATGCCGAGCGCGTCACGCCGTTGCTGGGTGCGCTGCCCGGCGGGGCCGGTGAGGGCGGCCGCGTGCCCCGCGCTGTCGAGGCTATCCTTGAGGCGCAGGAGCAGCTGCGCGCGCAGTGCGATCAGTGCGCCGCTGTGCGCGCCGAGGTCGAGGCCGCCATTGCCCGCGTGCCCGGCCAGCGCGACCAGGAGATTCTGCGGCGGCGGTACATTCTGGGGCAAAAATGGGAGCAGATCGCTGTGGAGATGGTTATTGATCTGCGCTGGATCTACCGGATGCACAAGAGAGTGGTCTGTAATATGGACCTGCGTGAAATTGACCATTAAACGCCACTAAAAAAAGTGCTATACTGGTACTGTCGAAAGCCGCAGGGATAGCCCGGCGGCCCAGACTGGGGACAGCTCGCATCATGGCACCTCCTTTCCGCAAGCCCTCGACCGCAAGGCCGGGGGCTTTGTCATGCCCGCACCGCCCGCACGAGGGCGGCCCGGGCCCAGCAACCGCCCGGCAGGCGGGAGATGGCCGAGCAATTTGTGACCAACTGCATCTGTCCTTGCGCTGCCGGGCGGCATCTTTATGTTCTTTTGAGAGGTGGGTGACGATGCCGAATGAAGAAAACCTTATCCCGATGGACCAGCGAAGCGAGGATGAAGTTAGAGAGCTGGGGCGCCGGGGCGGCATCGCGTCCGGTGCGGCGCGCCGCCGCAAGCGCAGCTTGCGCGAAGCCGCCGACCTGTACCTCTCTTTACCGGTGACGGACCGGCGGCGGGCCAACAAACTGCTGCGGCGGAAGGTCGACCCGGAGGACATCGACAACCAGATGGCGATGATCGCAGGGCTGGCCGACGCCGCCACCGAAGGCGACGCCCGCGCGGCCGCCGTGCTGGTCAAGCTGCTGGGCGAAGAGACGCCGCCGGCGGGGGACAGCGATACCGCGCTGGAACAGGCCGCGCAGCTCTTGGAGGGCGTGGACAGTGTTATCGAGTAAACAGCGCGAATACCTCGCCCACTGCAGCCACCGCTGGAACGTCAAGACCGGGGCGACGCGTTCCGGCAAAACCTGGCTCGACCTGCTGGTCACGATCCCTAAACGGCTGCTGGCTTGCCGGGGCGAGGGGTTGATCGTGCTACTGGGCAACACCAAGGGCACGCTGGAGCGAAATATTCTTGACCCGATGCGCCAGATGTGGGGGCCGGACCTTGTCGGGACCATTGGCAGCAACAACACTGTGCAGCTGTTTGGCCACAAGTGCTATGCGCTGGGGGCCGACAACAAAAAGCACGTCGCCCGCATCCAGGGCGCTGCGTTCGAGTACTGCTACGGCGACGAGGTCACGACCTGGAGCGAGGATGTGTTCCAGATGCTCAAGAGCCGCCTGTCCTGCCCGCACAGCCACTTTGACGGCACCTGCAACCCGGATAGCCCGCTGCACTGGTTCAAAGCGTTTTTGGATTCCGACGCCGACATCTACTGCCAGGCGTATACCATCGACGACAACCCGTTCCTTGACCCGGCGTTTGTGCAAAACCTCAAGCGCGAGTATGCGGGCACGGTGTTTTACCAGCGCTTCATCCTGGGGCAGTGGGCCATCGCCGAAGGGCTTGTCTATCCGTTTGTTGCGGCCAACCCGGAAAGCTATCTTTTGCACGGCACAACGGCCGGCATGGACGGCCAGTTCTGGGTGTCCATCGACTACGGTACGCACAACCCGTGCAGCATGGGGCTCTGGTGCGTGCAGCGGGACCGCGCCGTGCGCATCAAGGAGAGCTACTACGACAGTACCCGGACCCGCGCGCAGCGCACCGACGAGGAACACTATGCCGCGCTGGAAGAACTGACGCGCGGCTATTATATCCAGGGCGTTGTGATCGACCCTTCGGCGGCCTCCTTCATCGAGACGATCCGGCGGCACGGGCGGTACATGGTCCGGCAGGCCGAGAATGACGTGATCAACGGCATCCGCACAACGGCCACACTGCTGCAGGCGGGGCGCGTTGTGCTGCATGAGAGCTGCGCGGACAGCCTGTGCGAGTTCCAGGCTTACAGCTGGGACGATACGGCTCGGCAGGATGCAGTCGTCAAGGAGAACGACCACGCGATGGACGATATTCGCTATTTTTGTGTAACTGTGCTGGCCCAGGTATACCGCTGGGCAGAGTGGAGGCGCTGACATGTTTGAAAAGCTGCTGAAATGGCTGCGCACGCGGTTGGACCAGCTGTTTGACGGCGCGGTCGGGACCGATGTCCAGGTATCGCTGCCGATGGAAAACGCGCTGCCGCTGTGGGTTGCCCTGTACGAATGCGGCGGCCCCTGGTGCAGCGAGAAAAGCAACATCCACAGCCTGTGCCTGGCCCCGGCCATTGCGCAGGAGTTTGCCCGCCTGGTGACGATGGAGAGCGATATCACCTGCACCGGCGCGCGGGGCGAATGGCTGATGCAGCAGGCCCGGCCGTTTTTTGACCGCCTGCCGGTCAGCGTCGAGGTGGCCTGTGCGCTGGGCGGCTGTGTGTTCAAGCCCTATGTGCAAGGGGAGGGCGTCGCCGTCGATGTTGTGCAGGAGGATTGCTTTGTGCCGACGACGTTCGACACCTCCGGCCGTATGACCGGCGCGATCTTTTCCGAGCAGATTAAGCGCCGCGGCACGATCTACACGCGCCTTGAACACCATGAATACAAAGACGGCCGCGAGACGATTGAAAACCGTGCGTTTGCCGCCTCGACGGCAAGCCAGCTCGGGCGCGAGATCGACCTTGCCGACGTGCCCGAGTGGGCCGACATTGCCCCCGACGCCGAGATCGACAACATCACGCAGCCGCTGTTTGCGTACTTCCGCATCCCAACGGCCAACCGTGTCGACCGGCACAGCCCGATGGGGGCGTCGGTCTACGCGCTGGCGGTCGAGACCATACGGGATGCCGACCTGCAGTATGGCAGCCTTCTCTGGGAGTACCGCGGCGGCGAGCTGGCGGTCGATGTGGACGCCATGGCCGTGCGCGAAGGCCCGGACGGGGCGCTGCACATGGAAGAACGCGACCGGCGGCTGTACCGCCATGTGTTCAACGGCAATACGCAGATGTGGAACGTGTTCGCCCCGGCGCTGCGGGACGAAAGCTACCGCGCGGGGCTGGACAGCATTTTGAAGCGTATCGAATTCCAGTGCGGGCTTGCCTACGGGACGCTGAGCGACCCGCAGAGCGTGGAAAAGACCGCCGAAGAAGTGCGCGCGAGCAAGCAGCGCAGCTATGCGACCGTGCAGCTGATCCAGCAGGCGCTGCAGGACGCCATTGAGGGACTGTTCTACGCGATGGACGTCTATGCCACGCTGTACGGCCTGGCCCCGGCGGGCGACTATGCGCTCGCCTTTGACTGGGACGACAGCATCGTAAACGACCCGGCCGAGCGCAAGGCCTTGTTCTGGCAATATGTCGAGGCCGGCCGCTTCCCGTTTGAGCGGTATCTCGTGGAATTCGAGGGTTACAGCGAGGAAGAGGCGGCGCAGGTGACGGCCCAGGCGGCCGCAGGCAGCGAACGCCTTACGTTCGGCGGCATCCCGCCGGGTGACGCCTGATGCTGACGCCGGAATATCTCGACACGCTGCCCGATGCGGCGGCTGAGCTCTGGCGGCAGGTCGAAGACGATATCCTGCAGGATATTGCCCGGCGCATTGGGCAGCTCGATGAGCTCGAGCCGCTGACACCAACCGCTGCCTGGCAGGCATGGCGGTATGAGCAGGTACAGGCCTGCCATAAGGACGCGCTGGGGATCATCGCCAAATACAGCGGCCGCAGCCGGGACGTCATCCGCCGGACAATGCTGGATGCAGGGTTGCAAACGCTGGCCAGCGACGACGCGCTGTATACAGCGCTGGGGTTTGCGCCCTCGGCCGTTGACACCAATGAGGCGCTGAACAACCTGCTCAACGCCGGATACCGGCAAACGCTGGGCAGCTGGCAGAACCTGACCGCCACCACGGCCCACACCGTGACCGGAGAGTTTGAGCGCGCGCTAGACCGTGCGTGGCTGCAGGTATCGTCCGGCGCGTTCAGCTACCAGACGGTTATCCGCCGGACAGTGGACAGCCTGGCCGCCCACATGGATGGCGTGACCTACCCCAGCGGCCACCGCGACACGCTGGAGGTGGCCGTCCGCCGGGCGGTGCTGACCGGAACAAACCAGACCTGCGCCAAATTGCAGCTGGCCCGCGCCGAAGAAATCGGCTGCGAGTACGTCGAAGTCAGTGCCCACGCGGGCGCACGTCCTGAGCATGCCGTATGGCAGGGCAAGGTCTACCATGTGGGCGGCGCTGCCGAACTCGACGGCGTATGGTATGAGGATTTTGAGACCGCCACCGGCTACGGCACCGGCCCGGGGCTGTGCGGGTGGAACTGCCGGCACAGCTTTTACCCGTTTTTCCCGGGTGTGTCCCGGCGGCTGTACGACCAGGCGGAGCTTGACCGTCTGGCGGCTAAAAGCATTGAGTACGGCGGCGAAAAGTATACCGAGTATGAGATCAGGCAGATGCAGCGCGCGCTGGAACGCAAGGTGCGCGACGCCAAGCGCCGATACCTGGCCGAGAAGGCCGCGGGCGTCGATACGACCCGCGCCGCGCTGCGCCTGCGCGACACCCGGCGGGCGCTGAATGCGTTCATCGAAGCGACCGGCGGCAAGCTGAGCGCCGGGCGCACCGACGTGGCGGGGTTTGGGCCCGGTGACGCGAAGGCGACGACGCAGCAGGTGCGCGACTATACCAACATAGAGCGTTTCCAAAAAGAGAATCTTGCACAAAGCGAGGAAGATTTACTGCCAGGCTATGAAGGGGCCATAATTCCAGGGACCAAACTGAATAACTACCTGCTCAATCCTGACCACCCAAGGGGAGGTGGCAAGGCGGTTGCGTTCCGAGACGTGCTGGGGTATACTAAAGAAAATGCGCAGGAACTTTCCGCAGCTCTGCAAGCCGGTTTGAAACAATGGAAAGCATCCGCCAGACCTGTTACGAAATACGGCCGCCCGTATGAGGTGAAGATGCTGTTGACAGGCCCCAGCGGGCGGCAGGCAACAGTAAAAACGGGGTGGATTGTCGAATCTGACGGAAAACCGCGTTTGACCAGCGCATATATATACAAAGGATTGTGAGGTGATTTTCTTGAGGCCCCAAGAGCTGGATGTTGTGCTGTTGAAAGATGGCAGAGAAGTAACCATACTCGAAGTGTTTGGAACCGGCGACGAGTTTTATGTCGAATATGACCTGCCCGACAAAGACGATTGCGAGCTGTTTTCTGTTTCGAAGGAACAGGTGGAGAAAATCATCTGGAGCGCGTCCTAAATATCCGATGGGGATCGCTGCAAGGCGGTCCCAGTTCCTGTAATATCAACCACGATGCACCCGCACCGTGGTTTTTTTATGCCTGCACCTGGCCGCATGAGGCTGGGGCGGGCAATTTTTATGCCCGGCGGCGGGGCTGATCAGCCGCACAGACTGGCGGAGCCGACCGCCTTATCAAGGCTATCTGCAAGACCGAAAGGAGAATGACCGATGAAGACCGAAGATCTCAAAGCCCTGGGTCTGAGCGACGACCAGGTACAGCGCGTCTTTGCCATGAACGGCGAAGACACGAACGGACTGAAAGCCAGCGTGGCCACGCTGACCGCCGAGCGGGACGCCGCCCGGACCCAGCTAGGCGAGGCCAACAAGAAGCTGGAGGGCTACGACCCCGACTGGAAGCAGAAAGCTTCCGACGCGCAGCAGCAGGCTGACAGGAAGGTCGCCGAGCTGAAGGCGCAGTTTGCCGCCGACCATGCGGCGGCCGGACTCAAGTTCAGCAGCGAGAGCGCAAAGCGGGCCTTTATGGCCGACCTGACCGGCAAGCAGCTGCCGCTGCAGGACGACGGCACGCTGCTGGGCTTTGACGACTTCGTCGCATCGTACAAAAAGACCGACCCCGGCGCGTTTGCCCCGGAAGGCGGCCTGCCCCGCATGAGCGGGAGTACCGCCGGGACCCCGGCGGGTTTGACAGACAAAGACCTCGCGAACGCCGCTCTGCGCACGTTCGCCCGCAAAAACTAACAGCAAAGGAGTATACACAATGCCCACTGAGATCGTATCCCGCGAGCGCGCCGAAGCGCTCATCCGCGAACAGGTCATGAACAGCGTCTTCCAGGAAGCGCCGAAAAGCTCTATCCTCATGCAGCTGGGCCGCCGCCTGCCCAACATGACCAGCAAGCAGACCCGCGCGCCGGTGCTGTCCATGCTGCCCATGGCTTACTGGGTCGGCGGCGACACCGGCGTCAAGCAGACTTCCCGCCAGGAATGGGAAAACGTCTTTCTGACCGCCGCCGAGCTGGCCGTCATCGTTCCCATCCCCGAGGCCGTGCTTGCGGACGCGAGCTTCGACATCATCGGCGAAGTCACCCCGCGCGTCAACGAAGCTATCGGCATGAAGTTTGACGCGGCCGCCATCTTCGGGATCGACCGCCCGGCCGAATGGCAGAACGACATCATCACGCTGGCCCGGCAGGCGGGCAACAACGTCACCGGCGGCATCACCTACGATACGCTGCTCGGCGAAAACGGCCTGTTCGGCAAGGTCGAAGAATCCGGTTACGTTGTGGACGGCGTGATCTCGGCCATGCGCGGCCGTGCGGCGCTGCGCGGCATCAAAGACGATGCGGGCCGCCCGATCTTCACGCCCAGCATGCAGGACCGTGCCCGTTATGCGCTGGACGGCGCGCCGGTCTACTTCCCGGAGAATGGCAGCTTTGACGCGACTGTCGCCCAGATGGTGGCGGGCAACTGGCGCCAGCTGGTCTGGGCGATGCGCCAGGATATCGAGACCAAAATCCTGACCGAGGCCGTCATCCAGGACCCCGCGACCAAGGAGATCGTCTACAACCTGGCCCAGCAGGACATGATCGCGCTGCGCGTGACCTTCCGCGCCGGTTTCGCTGTGCCGAACCCCGCCACCCGCCTGAACGAAGCCCGCACGCTGGTGCCGTTCGCCTACATCGAACCCGGCACGCCTGCCACGACCTATACCGCCACCTTCACGGTCAAGGATTCCTCCCACAACATCGAGGGCGCGCAGATCAACCTGAACGGCTCGATCCTGCGCACCGACGACAGCGGCCAGGCGGTGTTCAACCTGCGCCCGGGCGAGTACCCTTATGCTGTGACTGCCGACGGCTACCGCAAGCAGACCGGCGTCGTGACCATCGAAAGCGGCGCGCAGACCCCGACCGTCACGCTGGTCGCCGTGAAGTAAGGGAGGGCGGACAATGAACATCCTTGACGCACTGACCGAGCTGTACACCAAGGTTGTCGGCAGCGCCCCGGCGCCGGCCGATAACATCGGCGACATGATCCACGCGCTGGCCGAAAACTGGCCGGAGCCTTCCGAGCCGGAACAGGCCGAGCCGGAGCAGGGCGAAAGCTGAACCCGCAGGAGGTGCGGCCATGATCGCCGATTATATTTTTTACAAGACCGTGTTCGGCGGTACGCAGGTCCCCGAAGAACAGTGGCTCGCCGCTGAATGCCGCGGCGCGGCGGTCGTGGACGCCATGACGTTCGGCCGCTTGCACGGCGGCGCGCCGGTGGATAACGCCGTGCGCATGGCCGTCTGCGCGGCGGCCGAGGCGGCCGCGCGGTATGCCGCCGCCCTGGCCAAACAGACGCCGGGGCTGTCCGGCTTTACCAACGACGGTTACAGCGAAAACTACGGCGGTACGACCGCCGATTTGAGCGCGCAGCAGCTTGCCGAAATGCAGGCGGCGGCCGGGCTGTATCTGCCCGGCTTCCATCCGCTGCGCTATGCAGGGGGTGATGATTTTGCATGGCTGCGATAAGACCGTGACCATCGTCCACCTGGAGTACGACGGAGAGGCCGACGAAGACAAGCGGACCGAAACCGTGCTGCATGGATGCAGCTGGTACTCAAACGTCAAAGCCAGCGTCAGCAATTCCGGGTTGGACGCAGCCTGCCTGTACAAATGCCGCATCCCGCTGGAGGCGGCCGGGGAAGCGGAGCCGCCGATGGCGCGCGGCGACAAAATCCGCTGCGGGCAGGATGAAGGGACCATCCTTGCCATCCACGACAATCGCAGCCGCCCAGCGCCGCACTGGTACATCGAGGCAGGCTGATGAAGATCGAATTTGACGCCCGGCTTGAACTCGACGACCTGAACGCCATCCTTGCCCGGCGCGGGCTGCTGCCCGGCGGGCGGGTGCAGGCCGTTGTGGATGAGGCGGTGCTGCGCTACTGCGCACCCAAGGTACCGTTTGATACGGGCTATCTCATCCGCCAGGCGCTGCAAACCTCGATCATCGGCCAGGGCCTCATTGTGTACGGCACGCCGTATGCGCGGTACCTGTACTACGGGGAAGTATACGGGCCGAACATCCCGATTTTTGAAGCGGGCGAGCTGGCCGGGTTCTACAGCCCGCCCGGGCAGAAAAAGCACCCCACCGGCCGCGCCCTTACCTACCAGGGCGCGCCGGAGCGGGGCGCTTTCTGGTTCGAGCGAATGAAGGCCGAACACCGGGAAGACATTGTTCGCGAGGCGGCGGCCGCCGCCGGAGGGAGAGCCAAATGAACGTATTGGATGCGACCCGCGCGTGGCTGCGGGAAAACTGCCCGTCCATCGACAAGCGGGACCGCTTCAACGCAAACTACATCGGCGCGGAGCCGGTGGCTTACACGCTGCGTATTGCCAGCGAAGACCATGTATACGACGTGCTGGGGTTTGACCAGGCGACGGTCCACCTTGTTTTTGTGGCGCAGCTGCCCTACGGCAAGGAAAAGGAGCTCAACCTGTCCGCCGCTGACTTTTTCGCCCGTCTTTCCGCCTGGCTGCGCGGCCAGGAACGGGCCCACAATTACCCGCAGGTATCCGGCTATACCGTGACCCGCCTGACCGCCTCCAACGCGGGGCAGGTCACGCAAGCCATGGCCGATATGGCCCGGTACCAGTTGCAAATTAAAATCGAAATGGAGGAAACGTAAATGGCCGAAACCGCAATCAACCTGGCCTCTGGCCAGAAAGCAGACCGCAAGCTGGAAATGGTCTTTGTCAACGTCGGCAGCACCGAGACCCCCGAGTGGGAGATCCAGGGCCGCGGCGTGGAGGACGCCAGCTGGGAGTACAACCACGATGTGGAGCAGACCCACGACATCCTGGGCATGACCGACACCGACGTGTCGGACGCCACGCCGAGCATGGAGCTTGACCCCATGGTCGTGCGCGGCGGGCAGAAGCTGGCCGCCAAGCTGCTGGACATCGAACGCCGCCAGGCAAAGAGCGAGCTGTCTTTGTTCGACGTGCTCGTCGTGCACTGCTACCTGGGCGAAGAGGGGGCGTTCCAGGCAGAGGTCGATCACAACTGTTCTATCGTGCCGCAGAGCCTGGGCGGCGACAACTATGTCGGCCTGCCCATCAACATCTACCTGTCCGGCGAACGCGATCTCGGCACCGCGACGATCGCCGCGGGCAAGCCGACCTTTACCGATGACAGCGAGGCTTGAGGTGACAGCATGGAACTGAAGCTCGATTTTGGGTTTAAGACCTATGAGATCAAGGACGTGGACGGCAACACCGTCGGCGCGATCCGCTTCAACCCCAACGACCCCGGCATCGCCGTGCGCTGGAAGGAAGCGAGCGAGAAGATCGCCGCCCTGCGCGACCAGGCCGCCGCCTTGATGGACAAACCCCAGGAGGAAGCTGTCGTACAGCTGTTAGAGCAGGGGGACAAAGCCATCAAGGATATGATCGACTATGCGCTCGGCACAAAAGCCAGCGACGTGCTGTTCGGCGGCGCCAGCGCTTTCGCGCTGTGCGAGGCGGACGGGGCCATGCTGCTTGAGCATGTGCTCGACGCGCTGCGCCCTGTGCTGGAACAGTCGATGCAGAAGGCGGCCGAAACCACCGCCGCGCGCATGCAGCAGCACACCGCCGCGTACCAGGGCACGGACAAGGGCCTGGCCCCGGGGCAGGCGGCCGGTAAATGACCTGGGAACTGCCGGTCACGGTGGAGGTCGCGGGCAAAGCCTGGCCCATCCGTAGCGATTTCCGTGCCGTGCTGGACGCCATCGCGGCGCTGAACGATGCGGAACTGCCCGCCGAAGCCCGCGCGGTGGCCTGCGCGCAGATCTTGTACCCGGACTGGGCGCAGCTGCTGCAGCAGGCCCCGGACGAAGCGCTGGCCGCCGCCATGACCTTTGTCAACTGCGGCGAACCGGTGCCGGAAAACCAGCCGCCCAAGCCGCAGCTGGTGCGCTGGGATAAGGACGTGCAGCTGATTGCCCCCGCGGTGGATGCCGTGCTGGGGCGCAGCTGCCGCGCCAGCGCCTACCTGCACTGGTGGGAGTTTGTCGGCGCGTTTGATAACATCGGCCGCGGCCTGTTTGCGCAGGTCGTGGCGATCCGGTCCAAGCGCATCCGCGGGCAAAAGCTGGACGCGGCCGAAAAGCGCTTTTTGCGGGAAAACCCGGACCTGATCGGTCCCAAAACACAGACCACGCCGGAGGAAGAAGCATTCTTCCGCAAGCTGGGCCTGTAAAAAACAGCACAGAAGGGAGGGGAACACATGGCGGCCGACGGCTCTATCATCATTGACAGCCGCATCAACAACAAGGGCGCGGAAGCAGACCTGAAAGCGCTGCAGGCCAAAGCCAAGAGCACAGCGCAGCAGATCAGCGCGCTGGACAAGGAACTGAACGCAGCCACAGGCAAACGCAGCAAGCTGACGGCAGACATGGACAGCGCCCGCGCCGCGGCCGAACAGACCGCGGCCGCGCTTGAAAAGGTCAACTCGCAGCTCAACGCCGCGCGCGGCGCCACGCTCAAACAGGTCCGGCAGGAATACCCGAGGTTTTCGGACGCCGCTGTGCAGGACATTGCGGCCAGCCGCTTCCGCGGTGATAACGCGGCCCGGCTGGCGGAGCAGGCGCGCTTGACCGCAGAGCTTGAAAAGCAGGACGCTACTATTGCCGCTGCTGCCAAAGCGTATGCGGCGCAGGATGCCGCCGTGCAGCGCCTGACCGCCCGGCACGAAGGGCTGCAGGCGCGTTTGCAGCAGGAGCAGGCCGCCGTCAACGCGCAGGCGCGCAGCATGGGGCTGCTGCAGTCGGCAGGCGGTATGATGCAGCGGGCGTTTGCCTCGCTTGCCACCTTTGGCCGGCGTGCGTTCGGCGTGCTTGAAAGCGGTATCGGCCGCGTGCGGGCACGTCTGGACGCAGCCAGCAAGGGCGTGCGCCTGTTCACGAACCGTTTGGCGGGCATTGTGTCCGGCGCGCTGGTGTTCAACCTGATCTCGGCGGGGCTGCGCAATCTAACGAACTACATGGGTACGGCGCTGACTGCGTCGTCCGCCCTGCGCACCGCGTTGGGCAACCTGTCCGGCGCAGCGCAGACAGCGGCTGCCCCCATCATCCAGGTGTTGACCCCGGCGCTGGCCGCGCTCGCCAATGCGGCGGCCACCGTTTTCAGCTATATCGCGCGCCTGGTGTCGTTTTTGACCGGCAAGAGCGTGTCCGCCTCGGCTGCGGCTGCGGCCGGTATTGCGGGGGTGGGCAGCGCGGCTTCCGGCGCAGCCAAACAGGTCAAAGAAGCCGAGCGCAGCCTTGCGGGCTTTGACGAGATCGAACGCCTGAACGCCCCGGAAGATACCGGCGGCGGTGGTGGCGGCGGAGGCGGAGGCGGTTCGGGCGGCATCGTGCCGAACTACGGCTTCGAGGGCTACAGCCCGTTCCTGGAATCCATCCTAGACGCGATCAAGGCGGGGGACTGGTACAAAGTCGGCGAGCTCATCGCCGACAAGCTCAACGAGAGTATGGCGGCCATCAACTGGCCGTCCATCGACCAGAAAGCCATCCAGTGGGCGACAAACCTGTATACCGGCCTCAATGGTTTTGTGCAAAACCTGGACTGGGGCCTGCTTGGCCGTACCATCGGCAACGGGCTTAATGTGGCGCTGCATTTCATCGACACGTTTTTCCAGGGCTTTGACTGGGTTGGGCTCGGTGCGGGTCTGGGCACAGGCTTAAACAACCTGTTTGCCACAGTCGACTGGGGCGCGCTTGGCCGGGTGCTGAGTGATAAGCTCATGGCGCTGCTGAACATGCTGCACGGCTTTTTGCAAGAGTTCGACTGGGCTGCGCTCGGGTATGATGTGGCGACGATGATTGCCGCGGCGCTGGCCAATATCGACTGGGTACAGGCGGCGGGGGACCTCGGCGCGCTGGCTATCGGTATTTTGACAGCCATCAACACGGCACTTGCCCAGGCGGACTGGGAGGCAATCGGCAACACAATTTTGCAAATGCTGGCCGCTGTCGATTGGGTATCGTTGTTCCAGCAGCTGGGGCAGCTGCTTGCAAACACATGGCCCGCTGTTCTTGCGGCGGTTCTGCTGCCGGGCATTGCGAGCTTTGTGACAACGGTGCTTATCCCAAAAGCGTTGCAGGCGCTGGCAAGCCTTGTCGCCAGTATCGTCGCCGCTATCGGCGGCTGGCCTGCCGTGCTCATTGCGGCTTTGATGGTCGCGCTCGCCGTCATCGGCGGGGCGGTGGCAAAATGGCTGTACGAACACTGGGACGAAATCCGCGCCTGGTTCGACCAGAAATGGCAGGAATTTACCGAAGCCTGGTCAAATTTCTGGACCGGCGTGAAGGATAAGGCACAGGAAATATGGTCCGGGCTCAATGACGGCTGGCGAAATTTTTGGAACGATGTGTCGAACAAATTTTCGCAGATGGGTGCTTCGGTCTCCTCCGCCTGGTCAAATTTCTGGGCCGGGCTGGCGACCAATGTTCAAAATATCTGGTCCAACATCACTTCCACCATTCGCGGCGCTGTGAACGGCATCATCGGGTTCATCAACCGTATGATCAGCGCGGTCGTCGGCGGTCTGAACGGCGTCGTCGACCTGCTCAATGGCCTGTCGTTCGACGTGCCGGAGTTCGCGCAGGGCGTGCTTGGCGAGCGGTTCGGGTTCAACATCGGCCACGTCACCGCCCCGCAGATCCCGTACCTGGCGCAGGGCGCGGTCATCCCGCCCAACCGGGAGTTTATGGCCGTGCTGGGCGACCAGAGCCACGGCACCAACGTGGAAGCCCCGCTGGCTACCATCCAGCAGGCAGTGGCCGCCGTCATGCAGGACAACCTGGACGGAGAGCTGGCCGCGCTGGAAGCCATCCGCGGCACGCTGCTGGACATTCTGCAGGCGGTGTATGGCATTGATCTGAGCAGCAATGCGGTGGGCCGTGCGGTGGACCGTTACCAGGTGCGGCAGGCCATCATCACAGGGAGGGGGTAGCACATGGCGCGCACATTGGTGGATTGCTACCAGATCGACGGTAAGCCCATGCTGGCCCCGGACCATGACCCGGAGTTCAGCTTTTCCGACCTGGACAGCAGCGATTCGGGCCGCGATGAGAGCGGGTATATGCACCGGGTCCGCGTCCGCGAAGGCGTGGGCACCTGGGGCTTTGAGTATGCCCATCTGACCGACGCCGAGCTTGCCTACATGCAGAGCCTGTTTGCAGGCAAGGCGACATTTGCCTTTACCCACCCGGTCTTTGGCGACAGCAGCGCAACCGAGACCTGCACCGCCTACCGCTCTCAGTATTCCGCCACCTGGAAAAGCAAAGTCACCGGGGAGTGGAGAAACCACAAATTCAACATCATCCAGTGTTAAGGGGGTGAGGCGATATCATCAAGCACAAAATCACGCTGCTGTCCAGCGGTCTTGTGCTGTTCAGCGGCGACGAAGCCGACGCGCAAATCCGTTCCGTCACCCTGACCGAGCAGTGCAACGACAGCACTGACCTCTGCCCCGGGGCGGCCTGCGCGGCGTGCGCGGAGATCGAGCTGTGGGCGCCGCATGATGTGGTGCAGCTGACTGCGGGCGAGGAATTCGCGCTGTTCCGCATCGACACGGACCTGGGCAATGAGGAGCCGGTGGGCATTTTCATTGCCGAGCAGCCCACCAAGGCCAGCGCCAACGTCTACCGCCTGGACGCCTACGACCGCATGATCCGGCTGGATCAGGACTTCTCGCCCTGGCTGCGGGACCATCAGGCGGACTTCCCAATGACCATCCCGGACATTGTGGCCGCCGCCTGCGAGGTGTGCGGGGTGGAGCTGGCCGCGGGCACGATGGACGGCCTGCCCAATGCAGACTACCAGGTGCAGGCATTCTACTCCGACGGCATCACCGGGCGGCAGATCATCCAGTGGGCGGGCGAGGCGTTCTGCCGGTTCGCCCGCATGACGGCGGACGGCCGGCTCGAGTTTGCGTGGTATGCGGCCCGCGGCTATGAGATGATCGGCCCCTCCGCCGCGCTGCGCCCCGGCTATGTGCGCCTGGCCGATCGCATCCTGGGCACGGCGCAGCGCGAGCTGTACCGCGTGCAGTTCCAGCAGCAGGCGTACTTGCAGGGCACGCTGTCCTACGAGCAATACAGCACGGCGTTGGTCGAGAAGGTGCAGATCCGCCAATCGGACACCGATGTGGGGGTCGTGTACCCGCCCGATGCCACCGGCACCAATGCGCTGGTGCTGCAGGGCAACCTGCTGCTGACCGCCAACAGCCAGGCGCAGCTGGAACCGGTGGCGCAGGCCATCTGGCAGGAACTGACCTTCGGTGCGCCGGTGCCCGGCCCCAACAACATGCTGGTGCGCATGGCCGGGGAGGTGCTGGCCGCCGCGCCGGACGGGGCGCTGTACATGGTGAAGTCCAGCGCAATCAGTTACACCCCGCTGAAGGTCAGCGTGCTGGCCACCGGCGGCATCCTGCCGCGCCCCGGGGATGTGATCACCGTCACCGACGCCTACGGCCGCCAGATGGTGACCTACGTCATGCGGCGCACCATCTCCGGCCAGAAGGTAACGCTGGAATCCACCGGCAACGCCCGGCGGGACGGCAGCACCGCCACCAACCGGGCCAAAATCAGCAACACATCCGGCCGGCTGTTTGAACTGCAGATCGGCATTGACGGCCTGCGGGCGACGGCCATCGACCTGCAGGGCAAGCAGGCCGAACTGACCCTGACGGTGGACGGCCTGGCCAGCACGGTCGAGGCCAACTATGACGCTTTGAAGGACTATGCCGACGACGCGGCCAACACGGCCCGGGACCAGGCCATCCAGAGCGCGGTGGACCAGGCCGAGGCAGCGTTTGGCCAGGAACTGCAGCTCTACCCGACCAAAGTGGAGATGGATTCGGCCATCCGGCAGAGCGCCGGGGAAATATCTTCGCAGGTCAACATGACGCTGGAAGGGTACGCCACCAAGGAGTACACCGACACCGCCGAGCAGGATGCCAAGGACTTTGCCAGCAGCGCTGCGCAGGACGCACTGGACCAGGCCAATGCCGACACCGACGGAAAGCTGGCGCTGTACCCCACGACTATGGAGATGAACAGCGCTATCACCCAGACGGCCAGCCAGATCACCAGCCAGGTGTCGCAGACCCTAACCCAGTACAGCACGACCAGCGAGAGCCAGGCTTATGCGGATGGTGTGGCGGGTGATGCCGAGACTGCCGCAAAGCAGTATGCCGACCAAGCTGCTGGTCAGGCCGAGGACGCCGCCAATGCGGCTACGGACAATAAGCTAAAAAACTACAGAACCACGAGTCAGATGTACTCGGCCATTCAGCAGAGTGCAAGCGAAATACTTTCTACCGTATCTAACACCTACACCACCGAAGTCCAGGCGGCATCGGCCGGCCGGAATCTGGTGTCCAATACCGCATTCATCGGTTACGACCCGCAAGAAAGCGTGGCGACTGTTCAGGACGGTGTGCTCACCATCAAACCTGCGAATTCGCAGAAGCGGCTGGAATTTCCTCTTGATTTTACGCCGTATGGTCTTGGGGAAATCAAAAAGATATCCACCCAAAACCATGTGACGATTTCTGGGGAATACCGAATCGACGAGCGAATCTATTATAATAGTTCTACCAATCGCCCCAATTATGTTGCTATCGAAGTCACAACGGAATCCGGGAGCATTATAGAGCTTCGTGCTCCAGATACTGTGACATTGGCGTATGTCACATCCGGGTGGGTTTCGTTCAGTTCGGTATACAATCCGTCTTTGGGAAATATCGCTTCGGCCCGGTTCATCATCGTGTGTGACCGCGCGTACCAAGGTTCAATAAGTTGGCGGAACTTGAAAGTGGAGATGGGCAAGACCGCAACCCCCTGGTCCGCAGCGCCAGAGGACGTCGTGCTGCAAATCGGGTATTCGGAAGAGTTAAGCCAACAGGTCGGCGATGCGTTTGACGAAAAGCTGACTTTCTACCCGACCTCGGTAGAAATGGATAGCGCCATAAAGCAGAGCGCTGACAGTATTCAACTGACGGTAGACAAAACGCTGACCGGCTATGTCACCAAAGACGATATGACCCTGTACCCGACAACAATACAGATGAACTCTGCAATAGAACAGAGTTCAGACCAGATCAAATTGTCTGTGGAACAGACCCTAACGGGGTATTCCACCACAAGCCAGATGCGGGCGGCCATTGACCTTGCGGTAAGTGGAATCAATTTTTCAGTCAGCAATGGGGCGAGCGAAAGCACGCTGACGCTCAAATACGGCAGTACGACGCTGGCCAGCGAACAGATTACATTCAACGGCCTGGTCAATTTTGTCACGCAGTCCGATCTTTCGACCGCGGGCCAGACGACCATCAACGGCGGCAACATCAAGACAGGCGTAATTGATTCCACGTCCGGGTATACGCACCTGGACCTCGCCGCCGGTATCTTCCGGGTCGGTGTCAGCACAACCGACCGCGTCGAGACCACGCCGAAGGGCATTGTCTGGTACGCAGGCGACAACGTCTATGGCCAGCTGGCGCACGGCCGCATCCGCGTCGAGGATACCCGCATGTGGATCACATCGGACAGCCGTTACCAGATGTTGGGCTGGCTGCATGAGGATACGGGCGACTACCAGTGCCTGGAGGTCGAGGAGACTGACAACGCGGTCAGCGTGCCCAACCGGCTCAATGTTGGCGGCGTGTGCAGCGTGCGCACCCTGACTGCATGGGACGGCAAAGACCGCGTCGTCCAGACCGACCACTGGGGCAACCGCGCCATTGCCGCCATGGAGAGCCCCGAGCCCATGTTTTTTGATTCCGGTTCGGCCGAAATCGACGAGACCGGCGTCTGTTGCATTGAGATCAATCCAATCTATGGCGAGACGACCAGCGCCACTGTGGTGCGTCGCTGGTATGTCACACCGACATCGGACGGCGCGCTGTGGGTGGACAAGCAGCCCTGGGGCGCAATCGTCCACGGTACGCCGGGCATGACGTTTGACTGGATGGTCGGGTCCATCCAGCGCGGGTATGAGGGCATCTACGCCGAGATCAATACCGACAACTATCCCAATGTCCACTACAAGCCCGGCGACGGGCTTAACGACGCGGTCCTGCGGGGCGTGTTTGACCCGATGACCGACGCCGTAACGGATTACTTAGATGATACAGACTATAACGCAATTTTGAGGGAGGCGCTTTCCGCATGATCGCTATTACCGCAATATCCGTTATCCAGACCGGCGAGGGCAGCCGCATCGTTGTGACCTACAGCGAGGTCGGCGACGACGGCGAATTCGTTCGCCAGAACGTTAAGAAAAACTACATTGCAACCGCCGAAGACACGCTCGCGGCCATCGCGACGCTGAAAGCCGACGCGATGCAGCACATTGATGGAGGCGAAACCAAATGACCAACAAAAAAGACGTTGGTATAAATTACCAACACTACATCACGAGGGAAAAACTTGTCGAGACGGTAAACACAAGCGGCCTGCCGATGTGTGATATTGTCGGCATCTTGCGCGAACTGCTGCGGCAGGCCGAGACAGAATACGCGCGGTTGGTAGGGCTTGAAAAAACAGATGCGGAAAAGGAGGCACCCCATGCCTGACACCAAGGTCGCAACCATCAACGGCGAACAATACATCGTCTACGACAGCGAGAACACCGGCCAGGAACTGGACGCCGGTATCCGCAAGCTGGCGGGCCTGGATGCCGACATCCAGGCCGCAGCGGAAGCCGCGGCAGCCGCCGAAGCGGCACAGCAGGCGGCAGCGTCCAGTCAGACGGCCGCCGCGGCCAGCGCTTCCACAGCCCAGGCGCAGGCCAGCACGGCCACCACAAAGGCGTCGGAAGCGGCGTCCAGCGCGTCGGCTGCCCTGCAAAGCAAAAACGCTGCGGCCTCCAGCGCCACGGCAGCCGAGAACAGCAAGAACGCGGCTGCCACCAGTGCCACCAACGCTGCCGACAGCGCCGGGGCGGCCGCCGACAGCGAAGAGGCCGCCGAAAATAGCGCAGACGCCGCCGCGGCCAGTGCGGCCGAGGCCCGGCAGTACGCCAACCAGGCCGCGGGCGACCGGGAGCTGTCCTTCTGGGTGGATGACACCGACGCCGGGCTGAACTGCACGATTCGGGACGAGAGTGAGGCGTCCGCTGCAGCGGCGCAGGAAGGAGCATGATATGCCGGACCAAGTAGTAAACTTTCCCCGCGAAACCACCATGCAGCGCCTGGCACAGGCCCAGGAAAAAACCAATGAGATCCTGGCGGCCATTGCCGCCGGCACGGCGGGATCCGCCTACACCGACACGGTATTTGCCGCCCTGCTGGACGGCACCAACACGACCGACATTTTCTGGCAGTGGTGGCCGCTGTCAGACGGAGAGGGCGAGACCAGGTACCACCGGCTCGAACGCTTCGCCGTGATGTTGCAGCGGGCCTGGGGCGCCAAAATCTACACGCTGCGCTTCCCGCTTGGCAGCGCCACGACCGGCACGCCCCAGGACGACCTGGCCGGGCGCAGCGCGGCCCCGCTGGCCACCGACTCGAGCACCCCCGAAGAAGACTGGGCAGTGGACGACCCCATGACCTGGTACATCCGAGCCAACGCCCAGGACAAGGCGGACGGCACGATGGACGTCCTGGCGCTGGAGGGCGAGGACGGCTTCGACGTCACCGGCGAAACCGCGCCGGTCTACACCTTCCGCCCCTCGCTGCTGCGCAAAGTGTGGACGGACAGCCAGTACAAGTACAAGTCCTGGACCCTGGTGCCCAAGCCTGGCTATGCCCCCTATGCGGCCAACGTGGCGCCGGACGGCAGCCGCCGCCACATTTCCTGGCAGGCGAGTTTCCCGGGTGTGCTGGACGCAGGCGGGGCGCTCACGAGCGGCGCAGGCAAGCGGCCTAACATCTTTACTTCGCCCAGCACCGGTCTGACCCAGGCGCGCAAGCAGACGGCTTACAGCGCCCTGGCCACCGATGCCGATGTGATCGTGCTGCTGGATCAGTGGCAGCTGCGGCATTTCGACAAGGAAAACTCGCGCATCGCCGAGGGCTGCACCAGCTACAGTTGGCAGTACAAGGCGGCCGCTGCCGAAAACGGTGTGCGGCGCTTTTTGGTCACATCGACTCAAGCGGCCAACATCCTGGTGGGGTCCACGGTCTTTGTGGGCGACCCGGGCAGCAACGGCAACCTGGACCGCGGCCAAAGCTACATGCGCAGCCTGGCCGATCGCGTGCGGGTGCTGAGCATCGAGACAGTGCAGGTCGGTGACCAGAGCTACAGCGCTGTCAACCTGGATATGGACGCCGATATGGATGTCACGGCCACCAGCTACATCAGCAGCGCCCCCTGGCACAGCGGCGAGACCGAGAAGGTGCCGGGCCACCACGACGGCAGCCCGGGCAGCAATACGTCCGGAAAATACCCGGTGCGGATCGCGGGCTGCGAAGTGCTGACCGGGGCTTACCAGGTCTGCCTGGACCCGGTCTGGAATGCCGTGGCCGAAAGCAATGGCGGCCTGACCTACCACGCAATGGTCTGCCGGGACGGCAGCAAGCAGAGCGGCAGCGCCACGACCGACCGGGAGGAAGCGGCTTCCCACACATTTGCCAGCGGTGAAAAGAATAAGTGGAACTACATCAAGGATCTGGACGAGGGCAGCACCGAGAGCCTGCTGCCTGCCGAGGTGGGCGGCAGCGAAACGACCTACTACAAGTCCGCCTTCTCTTGTGCGTCTGGCGCGGGGGTGTTTTGCCCCTGGCGGTTCGGTCTCTTGGCCCACTCTGGAAACGCCGGTCTCGCCTCTGCGCTGGTCACTCTGGGCCTGGGTCTTCCGGCTGGTCTGGGGCCCCGTGGCTTGCTGGATCGGGTAAAACGCGGGGTGAATGGTCGGGGTCCTGACCCCGAC